>Ga0256834_1001498_pt1 | contig 15701 bp, 23 predicted proteins | sample 4281140metaG_FD_190536 | JGI IMG/M metagenome (GOLD analysis project Ga0256834, IMG submission 190536) | Hydrothermal vent microbial communities from East Pacific Rise, Pacific Ocean - 4281-140 | ecosystem: Environmental > Aquatic > Marine > Hydrothermal vents | place: Pacific Ocean: East...
CTTGTTTGTCATCACCATTAATAGTTATAAGATTTTTTTCTACAGCAATTTTTATATCTTTTGGGAAATCATAGTTAATTGGATGAGAAAAACCAAGTTGCAACTCTAGCACATTACCTTTAACAGCAGCTCTATAACCAACACCATTTATCTCTAATTTCTTTTGATAACCATCTGTTAAACCAATAATAACATTGCTTGCTAATGATCTAAATGTACCCCAAAAAGCCCGACTATCTCTATCATCACCTTTTGGAGAAAAGATAATTTCACTATTTTCAACTTTCACATTTACAAGTTCTTTTGTATCTAACTCTTTTTGTACATTACCCTTTTTAAAAGAGATCACTGCACCATTTAGACCAACTTCAATTCCTGATGGAATTGAAACTGGTTGTTTACCTATTCTTGACATTTTATTCCTTTTACTTGTCTACGATATCTATCGAATGCCGTAAAGTTTGACTCTTACCATATACTACAGATAAGTTCGCCACCTATTCCTTCTTTATATGCAACTTCATTTGGCATTACACCTTTAGAAGTACTAACTACAATTGTTCCATAACCGTTTTTAAACTTTTTAATTTCACTATTTGGTTTATAAACACGACGACCTTGTTTTGAAATCATTTTTACTTCAGTAATAACTTTATTACCTTGTTCATCATATTTTAAAACAACTTTTATCTGTTTTTTAACACCATCTTCAATTACATTGTAACTCTCTATATAGCCTTTTTCTTGAAAAATCTTAACTACTGATTCCACAAGTTTAGAGTGTAGAAGATTTGTTACTTCTAACTTTCTCATTGAGGCATTTCTTATTCTTGTTAGTGCATCTGCTACTAAATCATTTACCATTTTTTTGCCTTACCAACTTGATTTTTTTATTCCAGGTAATTTGCCTTCATTTGCCATTTTTCTAAAACAAATTCTACAAATACCGAAATCTCTATAAACTGAATGAGGTCTTCCACAGATTTGACACCTTGTGTAAGCCCTAGATGAAAACTTTGGGGTCCTCTTAGCTTTTGCTATCATTGATTTCTTTGCCATTATTCACGCGCCTTTGCAAATGGCATACCCATAAGCTCTAACAACTTAAAAGACTCTTTGTCATCCTCAGTAGTTGTTACAACAGTAATGTTCATACCATGTGTTTTTATAATATCATCAAACCTTACTTCTGGAAAGACAAGTTGCTCGTCTAAACCAAAACTATAGTTACCTCTACCATCAAATCCATTTCTTGAAACTCCTCTAAAATCCCTAACTCTTGGAAGAGTAATTGAAATTAGTTTATCTAAGAATGTATACATGTTTTCACCACGAAGAGTAACTTTTATACCAATTGGATAATCCTCTCTAAGCTTAAAACCAGCAATTGATTTTTTAGCTTTTGTAACAACGGCGTGTTGACCAGCTATCAAAGATATTGTATCTTGGATATTTTGTAATATCTTACTATCTTTTGCTTCTTCACCAACACCAACACTAATAGAAACTTTTTCTAAAGCTGGTATTCTCATCGGATTTTTGATATCAAACTCTTGCACAAGTGCTGATTTGATTTCGTCTTTATATTTATCTCTCAATCTTGCCATTATCTACCCTTCTACTTTTTCAACATTTGAAATATGAATAGGCATCTCTTTATTCGTAAAACCACCTTTAGGGTTCTCTTCTGTCGGTTTTGTTGCTTTTTTTACAAGCTTACAACCAGCTACGATAACTTGAGAAGTTTTTGGCATAACTTTAAGTACTTCTGCCTCTTTATTTCTGTCATCTCCAGCAATAATTTTTACAGTATCACCTTTTTTGATTTTTATTTTAACTGCCATTATAAAACCTCCGGTGCAAGTGAAACAATTTTCATATAACCTGCATATCTTACTTCACGACCAATTGGACCAAAAATACGAGTACCAATAGGTTCACTTTTTGCATCTAGTATCACAGCAGCATTTTGGTCAAAACGAATTAAAGATCCATTTTCTCTTTGAATCTCTTTTTTTGTTCTTACAACTACCGCTTTAATAACTTGACCTTTTTTAACTTTTCCATCAGGTGTCGCTTTTTTAACAGAAGCTACAATAATATCACCAATACTTGCATATCTTCTTTTACTACCACCTAAAACCTTGATGCACATAATCTCTTTTGCACCACTATTGTCAGCAACAGCGAGTCTAGTAAAACCTTGAATCATTACTCAACTCCTTTTGTGACAATTTGTGTAAGTTTAAAAGATTTTCTTTTTGAGATTGGTGTACACTCAATCGCTTTTACAATATCACCCATATTAGCCTCATTGCTCTCATCATGAATTAGATATTTTTTAAATCTTTTTACAATCTTATGGTATCTAGGATGCATAACTCTTCTCTCAACCACAACTGTTGCTGTTTTTTCGCCAGCAATTTTAACTACTTTACCTTGTATCTCTTTTAAAGCCATCTTTATGCCTCACTTGAAGCTGAAGTTATAGCAGTTTGAACTCTAGCTATATCTTTTTTAACTTCTCTTATTTCATTTGGATTATTTAACTGCATAGTTCTAAGTTTTGCTTTTAACTTAAACAACAGTAACTTCTTCTCTTTTAACAATTCCTGCAATGCTTTTGCATCTTTACCGCTTAAATCAGTATATTTCATTTTCAATCTCTCGAGTTACAATTTTAGTTTTGAATGGTAACTTGTGTTTTGCCAAAGTCAATGCTTCACGAGCCAACTCTTCACTTACACCTGCCATTTCAAATATAATTCGTCCGGGTTTAATATTCATAACCCATCTATCAACCGCACCTTTACCTTTACCCATTCTTGTCTCTAATGGCTTTGCAGTAAGAGGTTTGTCAGGAAAAACTCTAATCCAAGATTTTGCTTCTCTCTTTACATGTCTTGTCATTGCAATTCTTGCTGCTTCAATTTGACGAGAACCAATCCTGCCAGCTTCTGTAGCTTTAAGTGCAATTTCTCCAAAAGCAATAGAGTTACCTCTGTAAGATTTACCTCTATTTCTTCCTTTCATTTGCTTTCTATATTTTGTTCTTTTTGGCATCAACATGGCTATTCACCTCTTCTTTTACTTCTTGGTTTACCTGTATTTTTCTTTTCAGTTGGAATACCTTTTGCAAGCACTTCACCTTTAAAAATCCAAACTTTAACACCAATGATTCCATAAGTAGTTTGTGCCTCTGCAAAACCATAATCAATTTTTGCTCTTAGCGTATGAAGAGGAACTCTTCCTTCAAGATACCACTCTGTTCTTGCCATTTCAGCACCACCAAGACGACCAGCTACTGATATCTTGATACCTTTAGCACCACTTTTCATAGCACCTTGGATAACTTTTTTCATAGCTCTTCTAAATGCAACTCTTCTCTCTAACTGTGTCGCTACATTTTCAGCAGCAAGTTGAGCAGATGCTTGAGGTTTATTTTCCTCTTTTACATTTACATTTACAGGTTTTCCAACTAATTTATCAAGCTTAACTCTAAGCTTCTCAATATCAGCTCCTTTTTTACCAATGATAATTCCAGGACGAGCAGAAACGACAGTAACTCTAAGTTTTTTTGCAGTTCTCTCGATTATAATCTTACTAATACCTGCATAATAAAGCTCTTTTTTAACAAAAGTTCTAATCTTGTGATCTTCACCGATGTTAGTTGCTGTAGATTCAGGAGATGGAAACCATCTTGAATCCCAGTTTCTATTTAATCCCAGTCTTAGACCAATAGGATTTACTTTTTGACCCATTTTTAAGACTCCTTCTTATTGTTTTTTAAAATCTCTTTTGCTTCATTTTGCCAAGTATCTTCAATCTTGCCTTTAACTCCAACCTTTGCATCTAACTCAATAATTTGCTCTTTTGTAAGTTCTGCAATTTGACTAACTGTTGTAATTCCTTCTGCTTGAAGTTTCTTCTCCATTGCTGGACCTACACCTGAAAGTTGCTTTATATCTTCATTCACTGAAGTTTTTTCAGTTTTAGTCTCTTTAACTTTTTCTACTTTTTCTGGTTCTACTGTTTTAGTAGAACTCTCTGCAACTTCTACCATAATATGTGAAGTTGGTTTCAATATTCTAGAAGCTGAACCTCTAGCCCTTGGCTTAAATCTCTTTAAAACTGGTCCTTTGTCAACACGACAAGAGATAATCTCAACCTCTTCGGGCTCAAAATCACCATTTGCAACTGCAGACGCAATTACTTTAGAGATGATTCCAGCTGCTTTGTTTGGCATAAAATCTAAACTTGCTAATGCAACTTCAGCATTCATACCTTGAACTTCTCTTGCGATAAGTCTAGCTTTGTTTGGAGATAATCTAATAAATTTTAATGTTGCTTTACTCATTTTTTATCCTATCTTCTTTTGAACAGAGCCCTTATGCCCCTTAAATGTTCTAGTTGGAGCAAATTCGCCAAGCTTATAACCAACATGATTTTCTGTGATATATACAGGTATAAAGTTTCTACCATTGTGAACAGAAAATGTTAAACCTATCATATCAGGTAAAATTGTACTTCTTCTTGACCAAGTTTTGATAGGTTTTTTATCTCCACTCTCTTTAGCTTTAGTCACTTTTTTAATCAAATGATCATCAATAAATGGACCTTTTTTTAAACTTCTAGCCATCTATCTTCCTTTCTTTCTAGAGATAATTAATTTATCACTAGCTTTTTTTCTTCTAGTTTTGTAACCCTTAGTAGGCATACCCCAAGGACTAACAGGATGCCTACTTCCATTTGTCTTACCTTCACCACCACCGTGTGGATGATCTATTGGGTTCATCGCAGAACCTCTAGTTTGTGGTCTAATACCACGATGACGATTTCGTCCAGCTTTTCCTATTACAACATTTGACCAATCTTCACTACCAACTGTTCCAATTGTTGCCATACATTCTGAAAGTATCTGTCTCATCTCTCCACTTGGAAGTCTTAAAACTACATATTTCTCTTCTTTACCCATAAGTTGTGCATACCCACCAGCACTTCTAGCTATCTGAGCACCTTTGCCAGGCTTCATCTCGATATTGTGGATAATTGTTCCAACAGGGATATTTTTCATTTTCATTGCATTTCCAGGCTTGATATCAAGTCCTGATTCTGCAGCTTTAATTTTATCTCCAACTTTTATACCAGAAGGTTGAATGATATATCTTTTCTCTCCATCAACATAAGTTACAAGTGCGATTCTACAGTTTCTATATGGATCATATTCGATTGTACTAATCGTACCTTCGATATCAAATTTTCTTCTTTTAAAATCTATAATTCTATATTGTTTTTTAGCACCAGCTTCTCTATGACGAGATGTAATTCTTCCGTGATTATTTCTACCAGCACTTCTTGGAAGTTTCTTTAAAAGTCCAGGAACTGTTGGTTTTGATGTAATATCACTAGAATCTAATCCTGTCATATACCTTCTGCTAGGCGTATAAGGTCTGTATGATTTAATCGCCATCTTATATCTCCATGCTTTCTATTTTTGCACCTTCAGGAAGCGTAACATAAAATTTTTTGAAATTATCTCTTTTCCCTTCGATACCTTTAAATTTTTTAACTTTTCCACTCATTCTCATAGAATTTACTTTAAGTGGAATAAAGCCAAAATACTCTCTTAAAACCTCTTTTAAACCGTTTTTAGTCATTCTTGGACTTGTCTGAATAACAACTATCCCATCTTCTTGAAGACTTAAACTTTTTTCAGTGTAAAGAATTGATCTAATATCTGTAATATCTGCCATTTTAGCCCTCTTTTATCAGTGTTTCTAAAACACTTTTTTCTATCACCACAGTATCAAATGCTACTGCTGTATAACCGTTTAATTCATTTGCTTCTATAAGATATGCATTGCCAATATTCCTAAATGCAAAGAAACTTTTCTCATCTACTAGTTCTTTAACAAGCAAAACATCTCTTACATTTAGAGATTTTACATAAGCCGCTGCATCTTTTGTTTTGCCAGATTCTATTGAAATATTATCAACTATCAAAAGCTTTCCAGCTTCTGCTTTTTCATTTAATGCAAAATTAAGAGCTAATTTCTTTTGCTTCTTATTTACCTTTTGAAAATAGTTTCTATTATTTTTAGGACCATGTGCAACTCCACCGCCAACCCAAATAGGACTTCTAGTTGACCCTGCTCTTGCTCGTCCGCCACCTTTTTGAGCAAATGGTTTCTTACCACCACCGCTAACTTCAGATCTTGTTTTGGTGACAGCTGTATTTGCACGAAGTGCTGCTTGATAAGACTTTACATACAAATATAAGTTATGCGAATGAATTTCACTAAAACTATCTGGTAAATCAATCTCACCACTTTTTTCAAATTTGCTATCTAGCACTACTGCTTTGCTCATTTAACTATCCTTATTTTTCCTAGGCTTCCATTTGCACCTGGTACTGCACCTTTAAGCACTAATACACCAGTCTCTGCATCAAATGAAACAACCTCATTTTTAACAGTATTTTGCGTATTACCATAATGTCCTGGCATTTTTTTACCTCTTTGAACTCGACCTGGCCATTCAGCATTACCGATAGAACCTACTCGTCTATGAAATCTAGAACCGTGAGCTCCAGGACCCCCTGAAAATCCGTGTCTTTTTATAGCACCAGTAAAACCTCTACCTTTTGAGTTAAAAGTAGATTTAACAACTGCTGCAGACCCAAGTGGTGTAACATCTTGCTCTCCTGCTTCCTCATTTGAGACAGTTAGAGTTATAAATCTATTAAACTCAGGTTTTAGATTATACTTTTTTTGCTGTCCTGTGATTGTTTTGTTCATCTTTTTACCGCTTACATATGCTACGATTGCAGTTTTATTTTCATCAACTTCACAAACTTTAGCATCTAGAACTTTTACCAATGTTACAGGAAGACTTGGAACTGTTGTTGTTCTACTCATTCCGATTTTTTCAATTATATATTCCATTATCTATTCCTTACTTACCCATTGCTCTTACTTCAACATTAACCTCAGGAGCAAGATCTAACTTCATAAGAGAGTCAACTGTATCAGTTGTAGCAGAAACTATATCTATAAGTCTTGCATGCATTCTCATTTCGAATTGTTCTCTTGAATCTTTATTTACATGAGGAGATCTAAGCACTGTGTACTTTTTAATTTTTGTAGGAAGAGGTATCGGACCTCTTATCTCAGCTCCAGTTCGCTTCACTGAATCGACAATTGCCTCAACAGATCTATCTAAAACTCTATGGTCATAAGCTTTAAGCTTAAGTCTAATTTTTTCCATTTTTTTCCTTAAAAGAACTCGTCAAAAGAAGTTTTGACATAAATTTGAACGAGGAGTATACTAAAAACAGCCATTAATGTCAAGTATATTGGGATTTATCGGGACACTTACCTATATTTCTTTCCTTATCAAAAGGAAAGAAATATATTTTAAGATTAAAAATATTTTAGTTTTTAACTTGTTTTTTTAAGGATGAGGAATTTTTACCTTAGAATTAAGCAAATATCCAATAATCACGACTAATGATAAGATGAGATAATTGCCTACTAAATCATATGCACTTAAGAGATAAAGAATCCAAAGAAGTATCGCTCCAAGGGGTGTTGGAACACCTGTAAAATATTTTGCTACTTTACCCTCTTCACTTTTTATATTAAACTCTATCAATCTTCTTAATCCACTTATTATGTAGTAAATAAATACCATTCCCACAATAAATATCTCAAATCCACTATTTTTTTCTAATGCATAAAAGAGTAAAAATGCAGGCATAACAACAAAAGATATAAAATCCGCAAAGGAGTCTATCTGAATACCAAATTCACATGAAAGGTTATATCTCCTTGCAAGTTTTCCATCTAATATATCAAACCCACCAGCAATCCAAGCTAACACAATAGCCATAAAAAAATTTCCCTGCTGTATAAAATACATAGCAATCAAACCCATCGATATATTTGCAAATGTTACAATATTTGCTATATTAAAATGAGAATCTTTCTCGTACAAAAATTTCAAATTATCTCCTAATGCCCAAATTCATCAGTCAATTCTTGACCAACCAGCTCTTCTAATATATCTTCCATAGTTACCACACCTATCCATCCTGCATGATTTACTACTACAGCCATATGTGTTTTTCTTTTTATCATTTGATTAAGCATATCATCAGCTTTTGTATTTGCGTGTATTTCTATTGCTTTATCTTTAGAACCAAATACTTCTACTCTTCTTGAATCAAAATCTATGCCTATCAATCGTTTTATATTTAAAATTCCAACAATTCTATCTCGTTTCACTACAGGAAATCTTGTATAGCCACTCTCTTTTAATTCAAATATAAGTCTTTTTGTTAATTTATCTTTTGCATTTATTGTAAAAACCTTATCACGATCAGTCATGATAGCACTTGCAGTTTTTTCTTGAAGAGACAATGCTCCTAAAATCATATCACGATCAAGTGAATCAATATCACTTCGTTCAGATTTTTGATGAGTCTCTATTACATGCCTTAACTCTCTACGACTAAGAAGTGCTGGCATCTCTTTGCCAAGAGCACGATCAAGTATAAAAGCGATAGGCGCAGCAATCGGATAAAAAGCAAACATTAAGAACTTAACTAGTCCAGAAATTCTAGCACCAACAAAAAGAGCATGGCGAGTTAATATAGCAGCAGGGAGTATTTCACCAAAAATAAGAATTAATGCAGTAGAGATAACTCCCGCAAGTACACCTTCACCTACTAAGCCTCCTAAAAAAATAGAAAGTGTTGCATTAACAGCGGTATTTCCAAGAAGTAATGATACAAGAAGTTGATTACCTTTTTTTATAACAGGCAAAACTTTGATAGCATTTTCATCACCAAGGTCTGAAAGACGAATCACTTCATCAACGGAAAGACTCATAAGCCCAATAGTCAAGCCAGAGAACATGCCAGAAGCCACTAGCAAAGCAAAAACAATTAATAAATCCATACGCTACCGTAAAAACATCATATATTTCATTTAAATGATAGTACAATTATTTTACTAATGAAATACTTATTGCAAAAACTAGCCTTTTACAAGGTAATTTAGTGTAAAATTATAATTAGATTTTTAAATTAATTTAACTTACAGGAGAAATTATGGGAAGTAAACTTATCCTTTTACTTGGTCTTATACTAGGTGCAGCCCTAGCATTTGTCTGCGTAATGGACAATAAAGAAGAACTTTTATCAAAATATCAACATTTGATAGATGATAATTCAAAACCTAAAACTATTGTAGAGAAGAGTGAGATTATTTCTCAAGAACCTGCACTTCCATCTATTCCAGAGCCTATTGAAGTAGTCCAAGAGCCAATACCAGAACCCAAACTTGTTGTAAAAGCTGAACCTGTTGTTATACTTAGTGAACCATTGTTCTCATATACAGTTGGAGAACAGAGTAAACTAAGTGCAAAACTTTCTCCAGATGATAGAACTGAGACTTTAGAGAAATTCATATTAGATTATTGTCAAAGTGATGAATGCACACAAGATATTACTTTTGATGAAAATACAAAAGAGGCTTCTTGGAAGGGAGATGCATTAAAAATTGCCTCATTTCTTAAAGATAAAAATGTAAGAAATGGTCTAATATCAATTAATAGCCGTCTTTTTACTCTCAAAGGAGAAGTTACAAATAGTGAAGATTTAGATGCACTAAATGAACTGATAAAACCTTTTAGTCCAGAAGTTTTTAGAGTAGAGAATCTTACAACAATTGCGAAGAAAGTTGTAGTAGAAGAAATTAAAGAGCCACAAATTGATGAGAAAGTAGAGAAAGCTCAGGAAGACATCAACAAACTACTCTTAGAAAATCCAATATATTTTAGAATTGGCAGTAGCATTATTACAAAACAAAGCAAAACAACACTAAATAAAATTATAGATGCATTAAAGAGTCTAGATAACAATATAACACTACAAGTTGAAGGTCATACAGATGCAAGAGGTAGTGCAAAGTTAAATAAATCACTTAGTCAGAAAAGAGCAAATTCTGTTAAAAGTTATTTACAAAATGGTATAAAAGATATTAAAATAGAAGCAGTAGGCTATGGAGAAGAGAGACCTGTTAGCCAAAATCCAAACGACAAAATCAACAGACGAGTTGAAATACATTTAACGAAAGGGGAGTAAGATGATAACACTACTAATATATATGTTTTCATTAATGATAGTAGCACTACTTATAGGTTTTGCCTTTGGTTGGATAATAAGACGAAAAGCAACTAGAGTTGGTTATGAGGAAAATATAGATGAACTTAATATCAGAGATCAAGATAGCATCACAAATATAAATATAAATGCTATGGAGCTAGAAGATAGCAATATACGACTTTTAAATACCGAAGACAAACTAACTACGCAAAAAAATCTTATTTTGAGTCTTAGCAAAAAAAATGAGGAAATTAAAAATGATATAGAAAATCTAAAAATATCACAAACAAGATTCTTAAACGACATTCAAGATGTTGATAAAAAAATCAATTCCTCTTCAAAAGACCTTGGAATCTTAACTTCTCAAAAAGATGAAATTTTGAAATATAGAGAACACATTACTGAGAATGAAGATAAAATAGACCAAAAAACCAAAGCAACACAGGCTTTGAGTGAAAGTATAACTGCCCATATCTCAAATAGAGAATCACTAAATACAAAGATTACAAATGAAAGCAATAAAATTGTTGATATAGATGCAGAAATAGCTTTGGAAAATGAAAAATCGGCAACTATTATAGATGAATTTAATACAAAAAAATCTGAGATAGTAGATGAAGTAGAGGAAAGCAAACTAAAAGCATTAAATTATAAATATGCCTTTGAGTACACAAAAGAGAAATTAGATTCAAATGAAAAAATCGAATTTGATGTGATAGATAAAATCATCAATAAAAACGAAGAGAAAGGTTTCTTTAGCAATTTAAAAGAAAAACTCTTTAGCAAAAGTGCAATATACATCAAAGGAGGCAAATAATTATGGTAGATATACTAATAAATTTAATTAACGATATGAAAATCTGTTTAGCTATTTCACTCGGAATTGGACTAATTTCTGGCTATCTCTACACAAAACTTAAATCAAGAGAACTTTATAAACCAGAAGTTGATAGATTAATCCAAAAAATTGCCAGTCAAGAAATCGAAGCAGATGCATCTTTAAATCAAAGCAATATAATAGATTCAAAACTAGAAGAGTATGAAAATAGCCTTCAAGAGGGAAATATCACAATTAAAAAATTAAAAAATGATATTAGTGACCTAGAAAATACTAAAACTGAACTAAATACAAAAAACTTAGAACTTAAAGAGCAATTCCTAAAACTTGATAATAATCTTAAAAATAAAAACAGTGAAATTCAATCACTCAAAAGCGCACTAGGTATAGAAGATTTATCAAAAATTGAAGCCTACAAAGAGAAACTAAAAAATGATATAAGTAACAACTCAATTATCTATAAACAAAAATGTGACTCATACGATGGATTATTTAATGAAGATAAAGAACTACATAGTGAAAACTCTAATCTAACATCCAAACTCTCCTCACTAAGTGCTTTGTTTGGCAAAAAAGAGTTAGAGCTGTTAGATCTTACAAAACATACAGAAGAATTGAGGACAAAACTACAAAGAGAATATGACTTAATGATCCAAAGCAAAGAGGAAAATATCTCAGCAATAAAGAGATATAAAAATCAACTTCTAGAAATTAAAGAGAAATTATCCTCTTAAATAGTATTTAAAACCTCTTGTTTGAGTTCACTCTTATTAATCTTGCCGTAATGAAGCGGCAAGCTTTGTTTATAAATAATAATAGTCGGTATCATATATGTTGGTAAATGTTTTTTTAATTCAAAGATGATTTCATTTTTAGCGATTTGCTTTTGAGCCGAATAAATCATAACTATCTCCTCTTCTATCTCCTCGTTATCTATTGAAAACACTGCACACTCTTTGATGCTACTTAAATTTTCCCCTACAACACTCTCTATCTCATAAGGACTAACCCTGTATCCTCTTGTCTTTATCATATCATCTTTTCTTGATACAAAATAGATATAATCTTCCTCATCTTTATAAACATAATCACCACTTGCAACTACTATTTCATCGGTTAGTTCACCTTCTAAGTTTATAACTTTTTCTAAGATTTTAATACTTTTAAATCTTTTTGCACTCTCTTGGGGGCTATTCCAAAAACCTTTATAGATGCATCCTCCCCTATGAATCAATTCACCCACTTCTCTTGGTTTACACTCTATGCCATCTTCGTTAATGATAAAAAGCTCAACATCAGGAATAGCTTTTCCTATTGAGTTTGGACGAATTCTTATCTGTTTGGGGTCAAGATATGCTGATCTAAACGCTTCTGTTAATCCATGCATCGAGAAAAAATCGGCATTTGGAAAGTATTTTTCACAATTTTGTATCATTGCATCTGTGATATTACCACCTGAAGAGGTAATAGTTTTTATCTTCTCTAACTGTTTTGGATTTGGTAGCCTATGTTTTTGCTCATCAAATATTTGAGTTAAGTTAATTGGCATAACAGGTAAAACTGTCACTTTATCATTTATCAAGTGTGTAAAAAATTCACTTGGCAAAACAAATTTATGAATTGCCAAAGTCGCCTCTCTCTCCAGAGTACAAAATATCTGATTTAACCCATAATCAAGATTAAAAGAGAGTATTCCGCTAATAACATCAGCCTCTTTTAATTTTAAATATTCACTAACTACTCTAGCCCCATCTATAAGATTTCTATGAGTTATCACTATACCTTTTGGAAAGCTATGTGATCCAAAACTATAGGTGATGACTGCATTATTATGACCTTTTATACTGCATCTGTACTCTTGGTTGTAGTATTTATAAATCTCTTCAAAAGAGATACTATCTTTATCGATGGATTCATAGGAGATAATTTTACCATCAAAATTAATTTCATCTATATTTTTTACTTTTGAGTTATCTGTGATGATGCATACAATATCACAATCGTTTATTATATGTTCTACTTGCTCAGGTTTTAAGAGCCTTGTGATAGGTACAAAAACATACTCAGTTGAGACTATTGCCAAAATTGCAATAACTTGATTAATACTTTTATTTGAGTAGATGCCTATACGGCTCCCTTTTTCAAAGCCCTGTTCACTTAGATAGTGTGCAACTTGATTGACTTTTTTATACAACTGGTTATATGTTAACTCTTTAGTATCATACTTCAATGCAACTTTATCAGGTGAGTTTGCATTTGCTTTTTCAAGTAGATTTCTTATACTATTTATAGACATGTTAAACTCCTATTGTCCAAACCATATACTCTTTATCAATGATAATTTTTGGAGTTTGATGGTAATTTAATATCTTTTTATAAAAAAAGAGTACTGTTTTTTGAATTTGCTCATAACTCAAAACCTTTGTAATTCCGCCAGTAAACACCATACTTTTAACTCTTTGGAGCTGTAAATCTATATATGAAGTATGCTGTTTAGACATCTTATAAAGAACTAAAAATATCGACAATTGCATCAAAATTTTAAGTGCTTGTTCACTTTGCTCTTCAAGTATATTTTCAGTTACATCCATGTATGATAAAAACTCATAAACAAATTCATTATTTTTTGCACTAAAAATCAGACTCTGCCTCGATTTATAAACTCCAAGTTTTTTAAAAACAAGCCTATCATATTCATTTGAACTCAAGATATTATCATTGGCTAAATCTTTACTATAATGAATATCAGTTGTCGCACCACCGATATCTATCAGTATAAATGGATCTACAACATCAAAATGCTCACTCATATTAGGCATAGATTTATTTACTATATATGGCGTTGGATAGATTTGATTGTCTGTTATATCGTAGAGTTGTTTTATATCTTGTTTGCCTATGATATCCTCTTGATAAAGATTTGTAAGATACTCTTTTAGCTCATCTTCATAAACTTGAAGCTTATTATTTATAATATTATTCAAGATTTTGATTGAAGGGATGCTCTTTTTTAAAAACTCTCTATTTGTACCACTACCTACATAAACTATATTTTGATAATTAACTCTATCAAGAAATTTAATCAACTGTTCATCAAAAATATTCCCAACACCGTCAATTCCACCAACAACAATAACTACATCTATAACTTCACCTGGCAAAGAATACTCTTTAATCTTTGGATATAAAATTGTATCGATGATATTAATACCAGAATTAAATGCGATATTTGTTGCATACTTAAGGCTAAAGGAGTTTGTTAATCCTATGATAAGTGTACTCAAACCACCATTTGCAGAACTACATATAAATGTATTCTCTTTTTTATATCTAGTAAGCACTTCACTACACTTTTGACTAAGATCATCATAAATACTTTTATCAAAGTTTCTATGATATTGGTTAATCTCTCCATTGGAGCTTATCTTAAAATATGTACTTCCTATATCTATAAGTAGTTTGCTCATTGCATAATCCCTATATCTTTGATGATTTGACTTACGATTGTCCCCTCCTCTTTAGCAGATGAGAGCTTGGATAACTCATACTTAAAACTTCTATCTGAGATAGGCAATTTACCTTTTTTTATGATTCGTATATTGCTCTGCTTATCTCTTATAGTTATCATTTCATTGTTATTAATAATATGCGGTGAAAAAGGTACATCTATATAACCATTTTTAATCGAATTAAAAACTTGTCTCCACAAAGTATCGGCACTGTCATTAAATACTGCTTCTAATATCTCATCAACCTCATTGGTTAAGTTTTGTTCCTCTTCTTCATCAACTATTTTAGGTAAACCTTTTAATATATTTAGACAATATTTTGTATTTGCAACGGCAGATGCATTTGACTCTTTTGTAGGGATTCCAAATGCTTCATCTTTAGTTTTTGTGATGATTTTATTTGCGCCTACTAAACTTGCGATAATTGTGCTAGTATTTATAAGCGTTTCAGAGTACTCTTTGTTTCTAGGAAATGCCCCCATCCATTGATGATAAACCAAGTTAATCACAGCATCCCCAAAACCAAATTTTTCTGCATACTTAGTTGCTAACTTTTTTAAGACATTTGAAGTTACGATATCTTGAGAAAATGATCCTGTTTGAGAGAAACTAACTGAAAAAGATCTTACTCCCTCCTCCAAAGAGAGAAGCATCTCCAAAAGCTGTATCACTATCGTGATAGAAGGAGGAACTAGTGTTGCTGTAAGTGGGCCAAATGACTCTCTATTGATAGGCTCATTTAAGGTAGAGTATTTTGCACACACTTTCTCAACATGTTTCCAATAGAGAAATGCCTTATCCAGAGGAAAATTTTTAGAGTATGGCAAAAGATAGGTAATAGGCCCACCCTCTATCTCAAATATACCAGATGCCAAAGCTATCTCTATAAGTAGTCTTGCATCTGGAGTACCGTGTCTTAGACTTACAGGTGTATTGAAGTGAGTTATCATTTTTCTAGTGGTTCGGTAGCCGTGATTGATGAGAGGATAACCATTTAGCATGTCTGTTTCACTCTCTTCTGAGAGCAGAAGCATTTTTTTTGCACTTGCATAGTCATTAAGTCTTGTATTTGAATCAATTGTCAAAGGCAATACATCAACACCTGCATTTTTGAACTCTTCATAAAGTTTAAAAACTTTATCATAAGTAGGAAATCCACCTCTTGGTTGAACTAAAATATTATCAC
>Ga0256834_1001499_pt1 | contig 15689 bp, 14 predicted proteins | sample 4281140metaG_FD_190536 | JGI IMG/M metagenome (GOLD analysis project Ga0256834, IMG submission 190536) | Hydrothermal vent microbial communities from East Pacific Rise, Pacific Ocean - 4281-140 | ecosystem: Environmental > Aquatic > Marine > Hydrothermal vents | place: Pacific Ocean: East...
TGTAGATATCATTTTGCATCAGGCAGCGCTTGGTTCTGTTCCCCGTTCCATTGATGACCCTATCACATCCAATGCTTCCAATGCCACAGGCTTTCTGAATATGATCACTGCTGCGAAAGAGAATGGTGTGAAACGTTTTGTGTATGCTTCTTCTTCTTCTGTCTATGGGGATTCGCAAGAACTTCCAAAAGTAGAGAGTAGAACGGGTGATCTCCTTTCTCCTTATGCCGTTACCAAGATGGTAGATGAACTTTATGGTGGTGTGTTTCACAAGACTTATGGCATAGAGACCATAGGTCTGAGATACTTCAATGTTTTTGGTAAACGCCAGGATCCCAACGGTGCCTATGCGGCTGTCATGCCAAAATGGATAGGGCAGATCCTCAACGGCGAAGATGTTTATATTAACGGCGACGGTGAAACGAGCCGTGACTTTACCTATATCAACAATGTTGTGCAGATGAATATACTTGCCGGTACGGCTACGAACGAAGAAGCTTTCGGTAAAGCATTCAATACTGCTGCCGGAGGAAGAGAAACGCTGAACAATCTCTATAAAGCTATTACCTCAGGACTCAATCAGGAGTTACCTGAGTTGGAGATCAAAGAACCTGTCTACAGAGATTTTAGAGCAGGTGACATTAGACATTCCAATGCTAACATTGACTTGGCAAAAGAGTTGCTTGGTTATGCACCGACACATACGCTTGAAGAGGGGCTTGAAGAGTCGATAGCATGGTATATAGATGATATAAGGGGAAACAGATAATGACAAATAGAATTTGTGTCATTGGCCTTGGTTATGTGGGGCTGCCATTGGCACATGCTTTCAGCAGTAAATATAAAGTTGTAGGTTTTGATATAGCACAGTGGCGTATAGATGAACTAATGAGTGGGGTGGATAGAACACTCGAACTGAGTGAATCTCAAGTCAAAGAAGCGCTGGACAATGGTATGGTGTTCACGAATAAGATGGAAGATATGGAAGATTGCAATATCTATATTGTAACCGTACCCACACCTATAGACAAGCACAAAAAGCCGGACTTGACCCCACTTTTGAAAGCGAGTGAGACCATAGGGAAGGTACTCAGAAAAGATGATATTGTGATCTATGAGTCTACTGTGTATCCTGGTGCGACAGAAGAGGAGTGTGTTCCTATACTGGAGAAATTTTCAGATCTCAGGTTCAATAAAGATTTTTTTTGCGGTTACAGTCCTGAAAGGATCAACCCGGGAGACAAAGAACACACAGTTACAAAGATCCTTAAAGTCACAGCGGGATCCACCCCTGAGATCGGGAAAAAGGTAGATGCTTTGTATGCCTCTGTTATTACCGCAGGGACACATCTCGCACCTAGCATCAAAGTAGCGGAAGCAGCAAAGGTCATCGAGAATTCTCAAAGAGACATTAACATTGCCTTTGTCAATGAACTCAGTATGATCTTCAATAAGCTCAACATTGACACTAAGGCAGTACTGGATGCTGCCGGAACAAAATGGAATTTCTTACCCTTCAGACCGGGGTTGGTTGGTGGCCATTGTATAGGGGTTGACCCTTACTATTTGACCCATAAAGCACAAGAGGTGGGTTATAACCCTGAGATTATCCTTGCAGGACGTAGGCTTAATGACAATATGGGTATCTATGTTGCCAACCAGGTCATCAAACTGATGATCAAAAAAGGACACAAGATAGAAGGTGCAAAAGTATTGCTATTGGGTATCACCTTCAAAGAAAATTGTCCGGATATCAGAAACTCTCGGGTGATAGACGTTATTCAAGAGCTCAAGGAGTTTGGCTGTAATGTAAGCATAAGTGACTACTGGGCAGATGCTGAAGAGGTAGAGCACGAATATGGTCTGGATCTTAATAATGATGTCAATTATGCCGATTATGAAGCTGTTGTTCTTGCGGTGGCTCACGACAAATATAAAACTTTGAAGTTAGATAATGACAATCAAATCGTGTTTGATATTAAGTCGATCCTGGATAATGCGGATGGACGGCTTTAAATGAAGAATAAAGAAGATATTTGTGAATTAAGTATGCAAAATAACCATTGTTGTTACTTGAGTTCTCTTTTTCTTATATCTACTTCGTGTCTTTGAATTAATATGAAGATACTAAAATGAATCAACTAAAATGAATCAACTAAAAGCAGGCGTAATACTTAATTACACTACGATTATATTGACTGTTATTGTTGGTTTAATGCTTACGCCTTATATGATACATAAACTTGGAAATGCTGAATATGGTTTATATACTCTAATTGGTGCTTTCGTAGGTTATTTAACCGTGTTGGATTTTGGTCTTAACAATGCGATCATACGTTTTGTAGCTCACTATAGAGCTAAAAATGACAAGGTTGGGGAAGAAGAATTCTTAGGGACCATCTTTATTATCTATGCTGTCATCTCATCGGCAGTGGTGATTATAGGTGCTATTCTATATTTAAACATTGAATATATTTTTGAGCATTCTTTGAGTTATGAAGAATTGAAAAAAGCTAAAATAATGTTTATAATCCTCATTTTTAATCTAGCAATTTCTTTACCTGGAGGCGTATTTACGGGGATTAGTTCAGGTTATGAAAAATTTGTTTTTCCAAAACTGGCAAATATTGTAAAATATTTATTACGATCTATAGTGTTGGTTAGTATACTGTATTTAGGTACTGATGCAGTAGGAATTGTTATTTTAGACACTATAATGAACATACTACTCATAAGTACTAATGCTTATTATGTGATGCATATACTTAAGATACAAGTAGTTTTCCATAAGATTCATATAGAATTAGTAAAAGAACTTTTTGCTTATTCTCTATGGATATTTGTAATAGCTATGGCACAACAGTTTCAATGGAATATAGGACAATTGGTTTTAGGGATTTTCACCAATACAAAAATAGTTGCAATCTATGCAGTAGGTATAATGCTTGGCGGATTTTATGGCGCATTTGGTTCCGCTATATCAGGAGTTTTCTTACCAAAAGCAACTCAATTTGTGATTTCAAAAAAAACACCCTCTGAATTAACAGATACGATGATCCGCATAGGTAGAATTTCCTTAATAGTTTTGTTATATATTTTAGGTGCATTTATGCTTTATGGAAAAGAATTTATCATTTTATGGATAGGGCATGACTATCTAGATGCTTGGTTTGTCGCTTTATCTATTATGTTGGTATTAACATTTTCTTTTATACACAGTTTTGGAAATTCTATTCTTGAAGCAAAAAAGATGATTAGCTTCCGGGCATTATTAAATTTAGGTTTATTGATCATCGGTACTTTTGTGGGAGCACTTTTAGTCAATAAGTATTCAATGCGTGGAATGGTTATTGGTGTAACTACAGCAATGTTTGTTTATCAAATTATTATGGGTATTTATTATAAAAGAAAACTACATTTAGAAATGAATAGATTTTATAATGAAGTGATCAACGGAATTTTTATATCATTTGTTTTGGTATTAGTGATTGGTTATCTTATTAATTTCATTGGTAATGCTAGTTGGATATTCTTTATCTTTAAATCTATTTTATTTACAATAACTTATATGGTTTTAATATATAATTTTGGCTTGAATTTATACGAGAAACAACTTTTTCTTAATTTGATAAGGAGAAAATAATTGAAAAAAGATATTAAATATAAATTAAGAGTATTCATATGGAAAATTTTAGGATTTGATTATGACATGATGTTAAATAAAACTGATTTTACTCTGTTAAAGAATGATAGATATTCAACACTTGGTTTAAGAACGTATGATAATGGTGCTAAAGTCTGGAGATGGACCAAAACCCCATTAACGATAGGAAAATACTGTAGTATTGCACATAATGTAAACTTTATTGTGGATGAAGGATTTCATGCTGTATCACAAATTACAAACTATCCTTTAGTCAATAATTTATTTGAAAAAAATGAATATATTGATTCATACCAAAAGGATGAGTATTTAAAAAAAATAAACCAAAAAGAAGGCATAACGATTGGCAATGATGTTTGGATCGGTATGGGTACCTATATCATGCCTGGGGTGAGTATTGGCAATGGAGTGACGATTGGTGCTAATTCTGTCATTACGAAAGATATTTTAGACTATCAGGTAGTTGCGGGTGCACCGGCTAAAGTCATCAAAATAAAATATGATGCTGATACTATTGCTAAATTAAACAATATTGCCTGGTGGGATTGGGATGAAAAATTAATTAAAGAAAGAATAAGTGATTTTAACCAGGACATTAAAACTTTTATTGCAAGGTATTCAAAATGAAAATAGTTTACTGTGTTGGCTCATTGATCGGGAAAGGCGGAATGGAAAAGGTTCTTGCCAACAAAGTAAATTACTTTGTTGGCAAGATGGGGTATGAAGTACATATTGTTACTCAAGAACAAAAAGGCTTACCTTTATGTTATGAATTTGATGAGAAAGTAGTATTTCATGATGTTGAAATATCAAAATTGAATAAAAGAATCATTAAAGGATATACTTTTATAAAAAACATATTTGCTTTGCGTAAAATATACAATACGTTGTTTGATAAAATTCAACCGGACATCATTATTGTTTGTGAAAGGGGGTACAATGATTTTGTCATTCCTTTTACAAATAAAAACATACCTAAGATAAGAGAATTTCACTTTGCAAAAGAAGCGGTAAAAATTCATGCGTCTTTGATGCCTCCAAAGAGCCGTTTTAAACACTTATTAGTGTATAAATTTCTCTTTAAAATGTTTAATAAGTATGATTATCTGGTTCTTCTCACCAATAGAGATAAAGAAAATGGAAATTATAAAACCAAAACAGAAGTGATAGCAAATATGAATGAGTCTGTTGTGCCAAAAGAGACAGCATCTTTAGAGAATAAAAATGTCATTACCGTAGGCAGTATGCATGATGACAGAAAAAGATTCGATGTACAAATCAATTTATGGAAAGAGGTTGTGAAAAAGTATCCTGAATGGAAGCTCAACATTTACGGTGGAGGTGCTGGAAAGGAAAAATTACAGAATTTAATAGATCAATTGAATCTTAATGAAAATGTTATATTACATGGTAATAGTCATATTATGGCAAAGCATTATTTGGATGCTTCAATCTTTTTATTTACATCTACTGCTGAAGGTTTGCCAATGGTATTGATTGAAGCACTTTCGTATGGTATACCATGTGTTTCTTTTGATTGTCCAACTGGTCCCAGTGATATTATTACAAATGAAGTGGATGGTTATGTTGTGGAAGATGGAAATATTGAGTCTTTAAAAGAGAAACTTTTTAAACTCATGGAAGAGAGTGAGTTAAGAAAAACTATGGGAAATAAGGCTAAAAAAAATGCAGAAAGATATACGACAGAAAATATTGGTAAACAGTGGGTTTCTCTTTTTAGGAAAATAAAAAATGATAAATAGAATAAAAGATAAAATGCATGCACTGATATTTTGGCAAACCAATCTTGGTGATATTGTAAATAAGATATATGATTTAAAATTGTTTTATAAATATTCATTTGACCAGAATCATCTTGAAACTAAAGAAAAGTTTGAGTATTACTTAACAAAGCAATATCATATTATAGAAAAAGGTCTGTCTTTACCAAATCCAAGATTGGGATTTGGTGAAGACATTATTATTAATCTGATAAACAAATCTACTAAATATTATGAAAGCTATGGAACTTCAGAACTCTTAACTTCCATAAGTGCATGTTTAAATGAATATCTAAACTTCCATAAGATTAACAGTGTAGAGACAGACAGTGATTACTATACAAACATTAGAGAATTTATCGATAAAGTAACACCCAATAAACTAGGTGGTACAAAAGAAATAACAAAAAAAGATATTTTAAAATCTATTGACTTTGATTTTGAAAATTTTCTAAAAATGAGAACAAGTGTTCGCGATTTTTCAGATACAGAAGTAGAATTAAATAGCATAATAGATGTAATTTCCCTTGCAAAACTAGCTCCTTCTGTCTGTAACAGACAAGGATGGAAAGCGCATGTATATAGTGACCCTGCATTAATCAATCAATTGTTGACTTTACAAAATGGAAACAGAGGGTTTACTGAGAGCATTAATAAGTTACTCATCATTGCAGGAGACATGAGAGCTTTTACAAAGTTGGAGAGTAATCAGATATACATTGATGGTGGAATTTTTTCAATGAATGTTTTATTGTCACTTCATTCTAAAGGATTAGGTGCTATAGCGTTAAATACCTGTCTCCCTTATAGTATAGAAAAAAAGGTGAAAAAGTTAGCAGGATTAGAGGAATATGAAAAATTAATAATGATGATTGCCGTGGGTAATATTAAAAATGATTTTAAAGTGGCAATGTCTAACAGAAAAGATACAAGACAAGTATGGCAATTACATAGTTAAATAAAAAAAGAGGAAAAATGTCTACTTTAAAAATCAAAACAATAACATGTCACAATGTATATAATTATGGTGCCAGTTTACAGGAATATGCCTTGTTAGCGTATCTCCAAAATCTAGGCTATCATGCTGAGACCATTAACTATAATCCAGATTATTTAAGTAACCATTTTAATTTTTTGGCAGTTTCAAACCCTAAGTTTGATAATAACTTTTTGATAAGGAGTCTTTATCTTCTATTGAAACTACCAGGTAGATTATTGAGTTTACGAAGGAAATGTAATTTTGATAAGTTCTCTGAAAGATATATTTGTGAGACTACAGAAAACTTCACATCCAATCAAGTATTAAAGGATAATATTCCAGAAGCAGATGTATTCATTTGCGGGAGTGACCAAATATGGAATTCTTTTTTCCAAAATGGTAAAGACCCTGCTTTTTACTTGGATTTCGTACCTGATGATAAACTTAAGGTATCGTATGCAGCAAGTTTTGCAACAGAAAGCATAGAAGAGGATGTAAAATCTTTTGTATCAGAAAAAGTAAAAAGACTTGATTTTGTTTCTGTGAGAGAATCATCCGGTGTAAAGATACTTGAGGATTTGGGTTTTACTAATATAAAACATGTTTTAGACCCTGTTTTTTTATTAGATAAAAAATCCTGGGAAGAGGTTGCTTCTCAAGAAAAAATTGAAAAACCTTATATACTTGTTTATGATGCTGATAGCAATCCATCCATTAAGGATTTTGTTTTAAATATATCGAAAAAGAATAACTGGGATATTATAACGATCAGTGATCGTATATCTTATGCAGATAAGAATTTGAGTAACAAAGGTCCAGATGTGTTTTTGTCACTCATAAAAGAAGCTTCATTCGTAGTTTCAAATTCATTTCATGCAGTGGCATTTTCTTTGATTTTTGAAAAACAATTTGTTGTTTTTAACAGAGCTGAACAGATCAATACAAGAATGAATGATCTAGTGGATATGTTAAATATAAAAGAAACTATACTGCCTTATAATGCAACTAAAAATGAATATGAATACATTATTAATTATGATAATGTAAGACCGATTATGGAAGATTATATAAAAGTGTCAAAACAGTTTTTAATTGATAGTATTCACAAAGGAAAGATATAATGATACCTAAGACTATACATTATTGCTGGTTTGGTGGAAAATCTCTACCTGCTGATGCTGTAAGATATATTGAAACATGGAAGAAATATCTTCCAGATTATGAGATCATAGAATGGAATGAAAGTAATTTTGATTTAGATATGTATCCTTTTTCCAAGGGAGCTCTAGAACATAAAAAATATGCATTTATTACTGATGTGTGTAGATTATATGTCCTAAAAAAATATGGAGGAATTTATATGGATACAGATGTTGAAGTTTTAAAGCCTTTAGATGTTTTTTTAGAAAAAACAGCTTTTTCAGGCTTTGAAAATGATGATTTTGTCCCCACGGGTATTATGGCGAGTGAAAAAGGTGGAGCCTGGGTAACCGAGTTATTAAAGTATTATGACAATCGTTCTTTTGTTAAAGAAAATGGAGAGCTGGATACACAATCAAATACCTCTATTATTACTAAAATAATGAAAGAGAAAGGATTTGTAATGAATAATACTTTTCAAGAAATAAAAGACTATGTCTCTTTTTATCCTAATGACTATTTTTGTCCAAAGAGTTACAAAACAGGAAGTATTGATCTAACAGAAAATTCTTACTGTATTCATCATTTTGCAAAATCTTGGATTCCTGCAAGAAAAAGGTGGAGAAACATTGTAAAAATGAAAGTAATGAATGTTGTAGGGCACAAGCATTTAAATCAACTCATTGATTTTATAAAGGGACGATAAAACTACCATGAGAAAAATCCAATAAATGAAAATAGTTTTTTTAATAGATCAAATATATAAACATGGTGGTGCAGAAAAAGTACTCACTGAAAAAGCAAGTTACTTTGCCGATGAGTTTGATTATGATGTAACAATAATTACTACGGAACAAAGAGAACAAAAACCTTGTTATTCATTAAGCAATAATGTCTCATTGATAGATATAGATGTGCATTACGAAAGGACTAAAAGTTACTTTAATTTCATAAATATAAAAAAAGTGATGTATCATTACAATGTGTTAAAGAAACAGATAAAAGAAATTAATCCTGATTTTATCATATTGCTAAGTGACGCTTTTGACTATTATTTTTTACCTTATATTTCAGGTAAAAGTAAAATTTTAAAAGAGTTTCATTCCTCGTATTATTTTAATTCCATTGAAAAAGAAAGAAATAAACCGTTATTAAAGCAAGCCAAGTTTTTTATAAGAGATTATATAAATAAAAAATATGACTATTTGGTTGTATTAAATAATGATGAAAAAAGACTCTTAAATGTTAATAATACTGTTGTTATTTCAAATGGAATCATAATGAATCAATCTGAATTTTCTACCTTAGAAAATAAAAGAGTGATAAGTGCAGGGCGTATCGCACCGGTAAAGAATTTTGAAGCTCTTATCCAATCATGGAAATATGTTGAAAACCAATACCCTGATTGGAAGTTGGAAGTATATGGTGAGGGAGACAAACAGTATCTTTTACAACTTCAGAAACTAATAAAAGAGTTAAATTTATCAAATAGTATATGTATATGTGGATCTACAAATCATTTAAAAGAAAAGATGTTAAAATCTTCTATCTATGTCATGTCATCTATCACTGAATGTTTTCCTATGGTACTCCTGGAAGCTCAAAGCTGTGGTCTGCCTATAGTTTCTTTTGATTGCCCCTTTGGCCCAAGAAACATCCTTAGAGATAGTCAAGATGGATTACTTGTAGAAAATCAAAATAATGTTAAATTGGCAGATGGAATTATAGAACTTATCAAATCCGTAGATATGCGTAAAGATATGGGAAAGAATGCTAAAGAAAACATAAAAAAATATAAGTTTGATGAAGTCATGAGAAAATGGAAAATCTTATTTGAAAGTAGCCCGTAATGATTGACTTTATCCCTGTACAATATTATACAGATATTTATTACAATATTATATTCTTAGTAGTACTGTTTACATGGTTACACACTAGAAGTTTTTCAGGTTTTACAAAAGCTACTCATAGCTTTAGTAAAATATCTGGAATACTATTGTTCTGGTTTGTCCTTTTATATATGGGGCTTAGACCTATATCCTGGTATTTTGGAGATATGGGTGTATATGCACGTTACTATGACATTTATGCTGCGGGATGGGATATAGGAAAAACCCAGGATATAGGTTTTTATACTTTGATGAAATGGTTGTCTTATTTTGATTCAGTCTCCTTATTCTTTTTTGTCATTACATTTTTATATGTCGCACCACTTTACATTGCTACAAAAAGATGGTTTAAAAAGTATTACTTTTTCGCCTTTTTGATTTTAGTGGCTTCTTTTTCATTTTGGACGTATGGTACTAATGGTTTACGAAATGGTTTGGCGACCTCTTTTATGGTATTGGCTTTTTCTTATATGGATAAAAAATGGCTTATGTACCTGTTGTTTGCGATTGCCTACAGTTTTCATAGTTCAATGCTACTACCGATTGCAGCTTACTTTGTAACCTTTTTTTACAGATCATCAGGTTTTTATTTCAAAATTTGGGTATTAAGCATATTTGTGTCACTAATTATGGGAGGTGCTATAGAGCATTTTGTAGGAAATCTTGGAATATTTGAAGACGATAGATTGTCAGACTATTTAACAAATAAAGATGCCTATGCAGATAGTTTTTCTTCTACAAGTTTTCGTTGGGATTTTTTAATTTACAGTGCTTTTGCTGTAGGCATCAGTTACTACTTCATTTTTAAGAAGAAATTTAAGGATAAATATTATAAGCAACTTACCAATATTTATTTATTGACCAATGCATTTTGGATAGTCTTGATCAAAGCCAGTTTTTCTAACCGTTTTGCCTACCTGTCATGGTATTTAATGGGTATTATTATTATCTATCCACTGTTGAGAAAAGTGTATTGGAAAAACCAGTTTTCAATTATTGGCGGATTAACTTTTTTGTATTTTATGTTTACCTATCTTATGAATTTTATCTTACCCAATATTTAAGGAAAGAAATTGAAAAAATTAACTGTGTTTACGCCTGCATTCAACAGAGCATATTGTATAAACCAACTATATGACAGTCTGTTGAGGCAAACAAACAAAGATTTCATTTGGCTTGTAGTAGATGATGGTTCTTCAGATAATACAAAAGAACTTATAGAGAAATGGCAACAAGAAATGATAATTGATATTCAATATATTTACCAGGAAAATCAAGGTATGCATGGAGCGCATAATACAGCCTATGCCAATATAGATACGGAGTTGAATGTATGTATAGATTCAGATGATTTTATGACAGACAATGCTGTTGAATTAATCTTAGATAAATGGAATACGGTTGAAGATAAAACCAATGTTGCTGGGATAGTAGGACTTGATATGGATAAAAAAGGTCATGTTATCGGTAGTAAAATGCCTGATGATGTGAAATACTCAACATTATATGATCTCTATAATGTGCATAAATCAAAAGGAGATAAAAAGCTGGTTTTGAGAACGGATGTAGTAAAGAAGTATCCGCAATATCCATTGTTTGAAAATGAAAGTTTTGTACCGCTTGGTGCATTGTATTGGATGATAGATCAAGATTATACATTAGCTTGCCTCAATGAAACCCTATGTGTAGTAGAGTATCTTACTGATGGATCTTCTTTAAATATTTTTAAACAGTATAAAAGGCATCCAAAAGGTTTTAGGTATCACAGACAAATACAACTTACCTACTCAAAAGAATTCAAGAAACAAGTTATTGTCATTTTACATTATATTTCTTCCACACTGTTTATAAAAGATTTTAGATTCTTTAAAGATAACCCAAAGAAAATATTGACATTTTTGTTATTGCCTGTAGGTTTTCTTTTCCATTTATATATACTTGTTAAGGCTGGAAAATGAAAAAGATTAATGTACTACAGTTGATAACAGGATTAGGTGTGGGTGGTGCAGAAAAAGTTGTTCTTGAGTTGGTAAAGCATTCAAATAGTAATTTCTTTAATCATCATGTTATTGGATTATCCAAAAGTGCTGCACTTAATTTTAAATTTAAAGAAGCAGGAATTGAAACCATCATATTAAATAAAGATAAATCTTTAGCAGGTTTTTTTGAAATGGTTTCTTATATTAACGATTTTGTCAAAGAAAATAAAGTTGATATGATACATGCACATATGACACATGCAATGTTTGTAGCAGTTTCAGTTAAACTATTTAATCCTCATATGAAAATTGTTTTTACATCACACAATGTCAATGTAGGATCAAAACTTAGAGAATTCATCATCTTTTTACTTAAACCTTTCCGAAATGCAGATATTATTTTTTCCAGAGATCAGCTTGACTTTAAATATATATCTAACTACTTTGTTATCCCCAATGGTATTGATCTAAATTCTTATAAACAAAATATTGAAAAATTTAATATATTTACTTTTTTGGCGGTTGGAAGCCTTGGGGAACAAAAAAATCATATTGCTTTAATTAAATGTGCAAAATCTTTGAAATCTAAGTATGAATTTCAGATATTAATAGCCGGAGATGGACCTTTACGTGATGAGTTAGAAAAACAAATTGAATTATATGAACTGAAGGACTATGTGAAACTTTTAGGTTTGAGGTCTGATATTCCAGAGTTATTAAACAAATCTCATTGTTTTGTTATGCCATCTCTATGGGAAGGAATGCCTATAGCTATATTAGAAGCCGGGGCATCTAGTTTACCAATTATTTCTACTTCGGTAGGTAGTATCTCCTCTATTTTAAATAATGAAAATTCATTTTTAACCGACTTGGAGAACTTTGAAACAGAAATGAAAAATGTACTACTAAACTATGATAATGCGCTTAAGAAAGCGAAAATATTAAAAAAAACAATTATAAAAGATTATGATATTCAAACTTTGTCCAAAAGGCATGAAGAAATTTATTTTAATATTTTTAAAGAGAAGGTTTGAAATTGCGAAGAAATAAACTCATCCGAATAACTACAGTTCCAATCTCACTAAAACTTCTCTTGAAAGATCAATTGAAATATATGAATCAATACTTTGATGTTGTTGCCCTTTCAAGTTCCGGAAAAGAGCTGAAGGAAGTGGAAGCATCTCAAGGTGTTCCCGTTAAGACCATTGAAATGTCGAGACAGATCACTCCTCTGAAAGATCTGATCTCCTTGTATGACATGGTACAGTTTCTGAGAAAAGAAAAACCGGAGATTATTCACACGCATACACCTAAAGCAGGGCTCATAGGGATGCTGGGAGCTTGGATAACAGGAGTGCCTCATAGACTTCATACCGTGGCAGGTTTACCTGTGATGGAAAGCTCTGGGATGAAAAGAAAAGTACTGATGTTTGTAGAGTATTTGACCTACAAATGTGCTACGCATGTGTACCCAAACTCTAGTGGATTGGAAGTGTTCATACTCGATAACAACTTGACAAGAAAAGATAAACTTAAAGTACTTGGCAATGGTAGCTCAAACGGGATAGATACAAGGTATTTTTCCAAGACAGAAGAGGTTGTGAATAATGGGGATAAGATTAAAAATGAATATCAAATATCTGATGATGACTTTGTTTTCATTTTCATTGGACGGGTTGTTAAAGATAAAGGCATCAATGAATTGTTGCGTGCCTTTGACAACCTTGGTAAAACAGAGAAAAATATAAAACTGTTACTGGTAGGGTCTTTTGAAGATCATCTCGATCCGATCTCTGAAGTGTCGAGAGCTATTTTGAAGAACAATGAAAATATCATCGAAGTCGGGTTTCAAAATGATGTTAGACCTTTTCTGGCTATTGCGAACTGTTTAACTTTCCCAAGTTACAGAGAAGGCTTCCCCAATGTCGTGATGCAGGCAGGTTCAATGGGATTGCCTGCTATCGTGAGTGACATTAACGGGTGTAACGAGATCGTGGAAGAGGGGGTGAATGGAATTATCATACCTGTGAAAGATACGGGAGCTTTACAAGACAGCATGCAGAAGATCTATAGTGAGGATAAGTTAAGAAATACACTTGCTCAAAATGCCAGAAAACAGATAGTTGAAAGATATGATCAACAATATGTCTGGCAAGCGATCAAAGATGAGTATATGTCATTAACCTTTCAAAGAGGAAATCAAGGATGAAGTGTACAAAAGCATTAGAGCAGGAGAGTTTGCAGATAGCTAAACTTCATAAAGAGTTTATCCCTACAGGTTTCCTGAGTCAGCAGTCTTTAAACTTTCTAAATGTGTTATATCTCTTTTTGATCAGGCATGAGATAGTATATGTTATCAAAGAAGATGACAAGGTAGTCGGGTTTATAGCAGCTACTCTACATACAGAAGGTCTTTTTAAGAGTTTTCTTAAAAACAATATTGGATTATTGATGAAGTTTTCCTTGAGTAATCTCTTTTCTCTTACATTTTTTAAAAAAGCAGTAGAAACCTTGATGGCACCTCAAAAAATAGCTATTGATAATCTGGATAATACTGTTCCTGAACTGCTTTCCATCGTTGTAGATAAGTACTACGCAGGTAGAGGATATGGGAAGAAGATGCTTGTATGTCTGGAGGAAGAGTTTAAAACAAGTCATGAGAATGTATATAAGGTAATTGTAGGTGCAAATTTAGAAGCAAATAGTTTCTATCGAAATAATGGTTTTAATAAAGAAAAAGAGATTGAACTTCATAAGGGCGACCTTTCTTATGTTTATATGAAAAAACTGTAAAATAAAGAGGTAAAGATGCTTACTGGTACGGAAAAAACAGTGAAACGGGTATTTGATGTAATTGTTTCCCTTATTGGGTTAATGCTTACCTGGTGGATCATATTGATCGCGTGGATCGTAGCTTCAATAGAGACAAGATCAAACGGATTCTTTGTGCAGAAGAGGGTGGGTAAAGACGGTAAACTTTTTTCTGTTATTAAAATAAAAACAATGAAAAAAATTGAAGGTTTAGATACGACGATCACTGCAGCCAATGATGTACGAATCACAAAAAGTGGTCAGTTCTTTAGAAATACTAAGATAGATGAATTGCCACAGTTCATTAATGTGTTATTTGGTAGTATGAGCTTTGTAGGTCCCCGCCCGGATGTGGAGGGATATGCTGATCAGCTTCAAGATGATGATAGGATCGTACTCTCCATTAGGCCTGGTATCACGGGACCTGCAAGTTTAAAGTATAAAAATGAAGAAGAGATTCTTTCGAAGCAAAAAGACTCGAAGAAATATAATGATGAAGTCATTTGGCCGGATAAAGTCAGTGTCAACAAAAAATATATCAAAAATTGGTCTTTCTGGAAAGATATACAGTACATCATCAAAACAATAACAGGATAACAACATGGAAAGACTATTTTTGTCGGCTCCTCATATGAGTGGAAATGAACTTAAATATATAGAAAAAGTATTTGAGAGCAACTATATTGCGCCATTGGGTGAGTATGTCAATAAGTTTGAAGAGAGTTTGAAGGACTATACTGGTACTCCAAATGCATTAGCAGTGACTTGCGGAACGGCAGCGATCCATCTGGCTTTACGCATATTGGGAGTAAAGGAAGGTGATGATATTTTAGCTTCGACCTTTACTTTCATAGGATCCATTACACCCATACTCTACCAGAATGCAAACCCGGTTTTTATAGACAGTGATGAAGCTTCCTGGAACATCTCACCAAAGTTGCTGGAAGCGTATTTGACGACATACGAGAAAAAACCAAAAGCGCTTATACTCACTCATCTTTACGGGATGAGTGCCGATATAGAAAAAATAGCAGCACTTTGCAAAGAACATGGTGTCTACCTCATAGAAGATGCAGCAGAGTCTTTAGGTGCAACTTACAATGGCAAACAAACCGGTACCTTCGGAGACTTTGGTATCTACTCATTTAACGGCAATAAAATACTGACAACTTCCGGTGGGGGAATGCTGGTCACACCCAATGAAAAGTGGAGAGACAAAGCAATGTTTTACTCTACGCAGGCAAAAGGCCCTTATGTGCATTATGAACATGAAGAGTATGGCTATAACTACAGGATGTCCAATGTCCTGGCAGCGATCGGTGTAGCGCAAATGGAAGTGATAGATGAGAGAGTAAATAAAAAAAGAGAAATTTTTAAATGGTATAAAGAGTTTTTGGATGACGTGGAAGACATACATTTTATGCCTGAACTTGAGAACAGTCGTGG
>Ga0256834_1001500_pt1 | contig 15686 bp, 14 predicted proteins | sample 4281140metaG_FD_190536 | JGI IMG/M metagenome (GOLD analysis project Ga0256834, IMG submission 190536) | Hydrothermal vent microbial communities from East Pacific Rise, Pacific Ocean - 4281-140 | ecosystem: Environmental > Aquatic > Marine > Hydrothermal vents | place: Pacific Ocean: East...
CACTCTGACAATATCACTCATTTAATGCTAGTCTCTCTGCAAATTTTACATCCCAATTCACCGAACTAAATATGAATAATAACGTTGTTTGGCACCGTGGCACCGTCACCCGTGAACGCAGAGAAATGCTTAATCAACACAAATCGGTTGTTCTCTGGTTCACCGGCCTCTCTGGTTCAGGCAAATCCACACTTGCCCACGCACTTGAAGAACAACTTCACCAAATGAATTGCCGAACATACGTTTTTGATGGTGACAACGTTCGCCACGGTTTATGTAAAGACCTGGGATTCAGCATAGAAGACCGTACAGAAAATATTCGCAGAATTGGAGAGATGACAAAACTTGCCATGGAGGCCGGTGTAATTGCATTAACCGCTTTTATTTCACCCATACGTGCAGATAGAGAGAGTGTTAGAGAACTATTTGGAGAGGACGACTTTATTGAAATCTATGCTCGATGCGCACTAGATGTCTGTGAAGAACGCGATGTTAAAGGTCTATACAAACGTGCGCGGGCGGGTGAGATACCCGAATTTACTGGTATCTCATCTCCTTATGAGGAACCCACAAAACCAGAAATTGTTATTGATACCGATAAATATTCACTTGATGAGTGTGTTCAACAACTATTGGCATTATTGGCCCAGCGAAACATTCTCCCCAGTGCTATGTCAGGGGCAAGCTCCTAAGAATATCATTATGAGCGTCTGCTCCAACGGAGCAGACGCCTGTTCATTACCCGAAGAACATCGCCATACGTGGCAACACGGCTTGCCTGAATTGATCTTCGCTTACGCCACATTGCAGGGATACCTCTAACCGCATCCTGTTTGGCCCTAAAAATCACACCGGCTTGTCCTTTCGTAGAAAACCAAAACAAAGTAACAATATTCAATAGCAGGTGTAGTGGAAGAAAAACCCAAAAAAGCACGCCCGGCATATCTTTCACATAAGTCCACACCAGATTCCGATGCCCATAGTAAACGGCAAAATCACTGTGTTGTCCTCCCGTCGTAACTGACCCAATGTGCTTTACCACTGCATCAGGAACAATCATCGCCTTATAACCTGCTAAACGAAGACGAAACCCTAAATCAACATCTTCCACATAACAAAAATAGTCCTTATCAAACCCCTCGACCTCAAGCAAAGCCTCACGCCGATAGAGAGCCGCCGCCGCACAAGGTGAGAATATCTCTTGAGAAATCGAACTTGTGGTTGAGGCTTGCCGACCATGCCCCTCACGCCATACAAGCCCGCTTATGTGATAGGTATCACCAATACCATCCAGCAGCTCCGGCTTGTCTGCAGATAGCTGGCAAGAACCAAAAGCAGCAGCTTTTGGATGCAAGACTGCCGTTGCAAGCAATTTTTCAAGCCAATCGGGTTCAGGAAATGCATCGGGATTAAGAAGTGCAACATATTCAGATGTACATAAATTTAAAGCATAGTTGTTGCCCTCGGCAAAACCGAGATTACTGTCCATGGCCAGTACAGAAAGATTATCCTGAGCTTTTATCTCCGTTGCTGAACCATCCGTGCTGGCATTATCAACCACCCATATACGTTCAGGTTGCACACTTTGCTGAACCAAATGATTCAGGCAATTTGCTAGGTGCTCTCCACTGTTCCAATTAACAATAATCACACTAACAGCGGCTAATGAAGATCTAGAGGTAGTATTCATTTAATCTAAACTGCCATTAGAATATAGAGGGTTGAAACAGCGTCAAATAGCTCGCGTCATAGAATTAGCCAGATCTATCACACCAGTAGATTGTACAGTACTTGACCGAGTTTCATTATGACACCATAATGAAACCAACACTACTTATTGGGGACCTTATCCATGCCTGCCTTGACAGTGAAAAACATCCCTGAAGACCTTTATAATGAACTTAAATATGTTGCGGAACAACATCATAGGAGCATCAATAGCGAAGTTATTGTATGCCTTAAGCGTACTTTATTCCCTGAACAAATCTCTTCAGAAGAGAGGCTCCACAACATCCAGGCTCTCCGCTCACAAATTACTACCGATGCCATCTCAGCCGAAGAGATCACTCAGGCCATTAATGATGGCCGACCATGATCATTGCAGATACCAATATCATCTCTTACTTTCTGCTCCCCACCCTATATTCTGAGTCGGCTGATGCGCTCTATAAAATAGATCCACATTGGGCCGCGCCAATGCTTTGGAAAAGTGAATTTCGAAATGTTTTAGCACTTTACCTTAGAAAAAAAATCATCACCCTTGAGAAAGCACTGCAACTTCAAGATAGTGCCGAAGCAATGATGGGTAAGAATGAGTTCGATATCCCCTCATCACGCATTCTTGCTCTGATTGAGAAAAGCAGCTGTTCCTCTTATGACTGTGAATTTGTAGCCCTTGCCCACCACCTCAACATTCAACTCATCACACAGGATAAAAAAGTGTTAAGAGAGTTTCCATCTACGGCCATATCCATATCAGATTTCATCTCTTCTCAGGACTCCTGACATCAAGATATGGAAATTAACAAAACCACTCCCCAACGAGCCAGTAACAAACTTCCACCTCCCGAGCAAGCTTTTGAATGGCCCCGTCAAGCAATGCTTAAGAAAAACTGGCTGGATGCTACTCAACGCTGGGCAATATTACGCGAAGTCTACCCTGAACACCCTGCCACATGGATTCAGGGAGCAACCGCCCATATTGAAACTGGAGAGCTAGAACAAGCTGAAACACTACTAAATCATGCTCGACAACAGTTCCCCAATAACCCAAATGCGCTTGTGCAGTCCACCGAACTAGCTATTCGCAAGCAAGATTGGAATGCCGCCAAAACCCTCTTACAACAGGCTCGCGGCAGGTTCCCAGACAATCTACAGATTTGGCTGAAATCAGCTGAATATGCAGAGCACCTGGGCAACCACAAACAAGCCGTAACATATTTCGAAAAAGCGCAACAGTGCGCGCCCAACCAACCCATCGTATTTATACAGCATGCAGAGCTGTCCATGCGAACTGAACAGTGGGAACAGGCCCTGACCCGCTGGGAGACTCTACGCACAAACTTCCCTGATATACCCGCTGGCTATCTACGGGCAGCTGAGGCCGCACGCCAACTCAACCGTCATAAAGAGGCACGGCAACTAGTCTTGACCCACCAATATGGCCCCGACATTTTTAACCTAGATAGTCCAAAAAAACACAAAACAGAACAAAGTGGCAACCATACAAACCTTATCCAATTGCTGGAATTGATCTGGACCAAGGCAATATTCAACCTACGCTCAGAAGTACACCGTAACTATCTCAGTTACACTTGGTGGATACTAGAACCACTGCTATACATGGTTATCTACTACATTGTATTTGGTCTATTACTACAACGTGGTGGTGAGAACTTTACAGTCTTCCTACTCACAGGCCTGATCCCCTGGATGTGGTTCAGCAAGGCAGTAGGAAGTAGTAGCAACAGCATCCTTGCTGGCCAAAACCTCATGCTCCAAGTTGGCGTGCCATCTGTTATCTTCCCACTGATCTGCCTACTACAAGCCACAATAAAACAGATTCCAGTGTTCATCTTATTATTTTGTTTTGTTTGGTCACAAGGCTTTACGATAGGGTCTCAGTGGTGGGCATTAATACCTATAATTGCCGTACAAGCACTCCTAACCATAACCTTCGCCTGTACAGCTGCTGCAGTAATCCCCTTCATACGTGATCTCAGCTACCTAGTACCCACTGGGCTAACATTTCTCATGTTCCTTTCAGGTGTTTTTTATGATTACCGAACTATTCCAGAAGAGTGGCAGGCAATGTTCCTACTCAATCCAATTGCCTTCTTACTAAAGTGCTATCGAGAAGTCTTTATTGACGGTATTCTGCCTGATCTGACCACTCTAGCATGGTGGGGTTTTGGCTGTGCTACAGCCTGCCTACTGCTAATGCAGGCCTATAAACATCTGCGTTATGTCTACCCACGCATTGTCATGGAGTAGATACTGATGAAACCCATCATCTCATTGCATGACGTCGGTGTGCGTTTCAAACGCAGTGGAAGCTTGTTCAAACAAAGAAGCTATTTCGATGCCTTAAAATCAATAAACCTGGAGATCTATCCTGGTGAGACACTCGGCATCCTTGGCCGCAATGGTGCTGGCAAATCAACACTTTTACAAATCATCTCCGGTGTAATTCATCCTGACCGAGGCAAAATAATCAACCACGGTGTCTCCGTATCTTTACTGGCATTGCAAGCCGGTTTTGACCCCAACCTCAATGGCCACGACAATGCAATTCTCAGCGGTATGTTGCTAGGTTGTTCACGAAAAAAAGTTGAAGCCAAACTAGATGAAATTCATGAATATTCTGAACTTTCAGATTTTTTCTTTGAGCCGGTAAGAACCTACTCCACAGGTATGCGGACTCGCCTGGGATTTTCCATTACCACAGTCATCAGCCCCGATGTATTGCTAGTAGATGAGGTGCTAAGTGTTGGAGACAAACAATTCAAAGAGAAGGCAGAGCGTACAATGATTGAAAAAATCCACTCACAACAAACCGTGGTGCTGGTATCCCACTCAAGCCAGCAAATTATCCGCATGTGTGACAGAGCAATGTTTATCGATGGGGGAATTAGTTTTGCTTCTGGAAGACCTAACGACGTACTTGAGCTTTATGAGAAGCACCTAGGGCTAACGGACAATGCAGTGCAGCCCTAAATGCTAACCTATAATGGTCAAGTTTTTCCATAAACTCCCCTACATATACTCATTTTCCTTCTTGTTAACTGAGGCTATTCAGCAACATCTCTCCAGAAATCTTTATTGAATTAAAAACTTGAGGTGAAATAGTTCCTAGATAGAGCGGACTTCTCTCTGGAACGACAAAGGTTTTTTCTCTAATACTCATGTATTCCCGATGAAATACCTCCCAGGATGCTTGAGGAGATTTCTGATTTGTTGCAATGCCGCCATGCACTTGATGAAAAGTTCCTTCGCTCAACAAGGTAATCAGCTCGGAATCAAGCAATTCGCAGGCACGAACATAGGCATCTAAATTAACTAAGCCGCCACCTGGTGCATTAAATCTCTCATCATAACCATCAAGCTCATCCCATAACTCTTTTGTCAAGAAAAGAGCATTACTTTCCGCTATAGGCATGAACCATCCATTCTGGCTAGAACCAGCAAATACAGAGATATTAAAAAGTTGATACCCATTTTCCTGCCAATTTATCGATGCGAGCAACCGATCCTCCACCGCTTGACAGTAGCCCTTTTCAACACTTTTCATCTGAACCTCCTGTCCAAGGTGAAACCCCAATGTTGAAATTACCGGTCGTTTATGTAGACGTGCCGCTAGAAGTGCATACCTACACAATCCAGGAGACGCCATTCTGGCACCATCAATCAAAACACCGATAAGGTTTGCACGAGCCGCACGCAAACCAAGGTTGACGGCATGTACTGGAGAAACCGTTGGATACTCCACAGTCACAAGAGTAACGCTCTCTGGAAGAGTTGCTGGGTCAGGTGGGATTAATGAACCATTATCAACAACAATAACTTCAATTTCACCACGCTTAAATCCTTGTTGGTAAGGTGGTGTCAGTGTAAGTAGCACTCTCTCCAACTCACGAGCCATATTAAAAGAAACGACTACGATTGATATAAGCGGGGTTTGCCCAAGAGTCATAATGCTTACCTAGTGACTCAGTAGCTGTTTTAGGCGTAAATTAAAGCCAGCTTGTGGTTTATTGCGCTCTTCCCTGATGGCCTGCAACAAAATCTCAATATTTACATCATCAGGTGCTAGCGCATCCTGCCGTCCAAGAATCTCCAACTCAGAATCATCAAGAGGCAGATTCCTGTATTTCCTCACCAACGGGTTATACTGGTCGGAAAGAGTTCTATTCGCAGAATTCAGGCCAGCTACGAGCAACAATCCAGTGGGAGCTGTATCAATGGGGATGAGCACCAGGTCTGGACGAATCCGCCTAAGGCAATCATGCAATTTCCAGATATCTCCCGTCCATACCCTAGACCGCCTTTTCCTTTCTGCCTGTATTGGGTGGTTAGGGTAAATATCATCAATGACAACCAAAGAAGTTGCCAGTGAATATCGCTCTATATTGATGAAATCCCGTAGCGCAAACTCAAAAAGATGCATGCCATCAATAAATGCAAGATCAAGCTGTTTATCACTAAGAACACTGGTAGCATCCTCGTGAAAAAAAGCATCACTACTTTTTTTAAAAAGTACTTGATGACTGGGTAAATCAAACGACAAATCAGGCTCAGGATCCACAGCAATTGAAAGGCAATTCGCAAGCGACAGACTCCTCCCCTGCCGCACGCCAATTTCCAAATAATGTCGTGGCTGAACTACCGCATGAATCTGACATAAAAGATCCAAATAAAGCATTTCACCACTGATCACATCGACATCTGGGTTTGCATCTATATCAAAGAGTGGAGCCACTGACATTTGCGCCATAAATCTATTAACAGGCAACCTTGCATCTACCTGTGTTGAAGATTTAGCTGCACCATTATGAGAAAACACACCAACCAGATCATTCCAGGGGCCACGGTCATCCAACCAACAAGCATCAAGGTTTAATCCTGTATAATTTGCCAGTGCTTGCATTGCATCTGGGTAGAACCTATAACAATCCACAGGATAGCGATGAATGGGGCCAGAGGATGGGACAATAAGAAAGATAAATCCGTTCAGGCTCATTACACGAACTATCTCCTCAAATAACTTCCAAAAAAACTCTGCATGCTCAAAAACTTGACCACTAATAACAACATCAAACTCCGCATCTTGGAAAGGTAGTTGATAAGGGTTATCAAGCACAAGATCCACCCCCTCACCTTCAGCAAGATCAACAGCCACGTACTGAAATTTCTCATCTGAGAATATATCGCTATAGCTGCCATTGATATTGGCCCCACCAATATCAAGAACGCGTACTAAAGGCTTATGCAAAAGACTTGAAGTCCCTAAAAACTCTTGATAGCACCTTTGCATATTTTCGAGGGATGATGCGTGCATTTTAATCCTTGGCTCACTGTGCCTTGCGTCTTAAGAATCCATTAGGATTCCAAGTAATAAGGAATGACTCTTTCTCGTGTTCCACTTCAAACTTAAAGTTTTCCTGAATGAAAGCATCAATTGCCTCATATGGCCCTGGATTAGGCCCAACATCCAGCCCATGATGGCAAATACTGTCTTCTACAATAAAATAGCCTCCAGGTTTAATCAAAGCACTATAAGTACGCAATACTGCCAATGTGTTTTCAAAGGTATGAGAACTATCTTCAATAATCAAAACCCTCTCTTCTGGTTCAATTTGCATAGCAACAGAACCAAAGCAAGCAACAGCATCTCCCTCAATTAGATGAATACGAGGGTGATCATGCACTAAATCAACTATTTTGCTTTGGTCAATATCAACACCAATGACGCGCCCATGATTATAGCGGTCAAGCAAATGAGCCAGAGCTAGCGTACTGCCTCCCCAGTTATTCCCGATTTCTACAATAACATCAGGACGCGCTTCATGAATAATCTCCTGATACACCCAAAAGTCAAGTGGGTTTTTTAGGGTTTTTATACCGAAGTAGTGGGTTGTGTTCATGATGCGCAATTGAAGCAAGGGTAAATAATCCCTTAGCTGCATATTGAGCGAATCCTCAATACCTTTGTTCATTTTTGCTGCCTGCCTGTTTAGCACAAATTTTCATATTGTTACTCAATAACATGAGAAGAAGCCCTCATGAATCAAAGTACTCACAAAGGACTTTAAGAACACGCTCTGCAGCATGACCATCTCCATAGGGTGAAATAGCTTGTGCCATTTGTTTATAGGCAACTTCATCATCCAGTAAATGCTGGGCCTCTTTCACAATTCTCTCATAGTCAGAACCTACTAATTTTACAGTTCCTGCATCTACGGCTTCTGGACGCTCAGTCTCATTTCGCAAACAAAGCACCGGCTTACCAAGGGCTGGAGCCTCTTCTTGAACCCCTCCTGAATCACTTAAGATTAGGTATGATCGCTGCATCGCCCCGACAAATGGCAAGTACTCTAAAGGATCACAAATTATGACCTGAGGATGACCACTTAACAGTTCTTCTGCTATCAATTTCACATTTGGGTTTGGATGGACGGGAAAGAGTACCTGTATGTCATCATTTTGTTGAACGAGTGCTAAAATCGAACAACAAATCTCTTTAATTGGTTGGCCAAAGTTTTCTCTGCGGTGAGCAGTAACAAGAATAAGACGTTTAGTATCATCTAAATCAACACCCACTGACGGGAAGTCTGCTACAGATTTTAATGCATCAATTACTGTATTACCCGTAACGAATATGTCACTATTTCGCACACCTTCTTTAAGTAGGTTCTTACGGGAACTCTCAGTCGGTGCAAAGTGCCATCTGGCTAACCGACCAGCAAGCACACGATTCATCTCCTCAGGGAATGGGTTTGATAGATCCCACGTACGAAGTCCAGCCTCAACATGACCAAACGGAATACGATGGTAAAAGCATGCCAACGCAATTGTCATAACAGTTGTTGTATCACCTTGAGCAAGAACCACATCTGGCTTTTCAGCTAGCAAAACATCGTCTAACTCCAATAATAGACGTGCCGTCAAGGTCGATAAATCTTGGTTTGGCCGCATGATGTCAAGATCAACATCTGGTTCAATATTAAATACCTCAAATACTTGATCAAGCATGTGACGATGCTGCGCAGTAGCTAGTACTCGGCAGTTAATTTTCGCACACTCCTTTAATGCCAAGATCACAGGTGCCATTTTGATGGCTTCAGGTCGTGTACCAACAACACAAAGTACTTTATTCATCTTCATCTATTTAAATTACCTTGGATTTAAGTTCTGAACAAACCACCCTAACCAACCATCACACTTATTAGCTTACAATTAAAAACACCTGTTATAACAATTTTATTTTATGCGGGTGTTATTTAATATGAAACGTTCCAACTGATACCTGTTCGTCTGCTGATTTACTAGAAAGGATAACCTCAGCTGGCCCACTGCTTTTTAAAATAGAGAGGTCATCAACACGGGCTGTAACAATATCACGCTTAATTGCCGTTGGTAGCTCAACTCCTCCAAGAATAACTTTTACATCCAGAGACGGACACTCTGTTTTTATCCACAGAGCTGAAGAACCATCTTTTTGGATATTAAATGCGGTCAATTTTTTTGTTTTTTTAGGCCCCCATGAAACAATTTTTCCAAAAGCTTTAGAGTTGCTACCGGCCTGCGTTACTGAGCTACCATTTTTTGATGCAATCTTAAATACACCAATTTTTTGTTTAACATTATCTGCCGGATTAAACATAACAATATCATGCTCGCCTTCATGAGCTGTCAGATCATCAAAAAAACCACCCTCTATTCTTGTTGTTGCAACAGGGCCCTTAAAAGTTGTCTTTACTTTTTTGCCTCCGAAATAGACTTCAAGTGGCCCAGAATATCCAACAATGGAAAACCAGTTACTAGAATGTCCATCTAACTGTTGATTAAAAGGAACCCCTACACATGTCTTTTTTGGCCCCCATGCCTTTACCGATAAGAACTCACTACTCTTTGCGGTCTCAAATGACCCTTCAGTATCATTCTTTTTAAACGCAATCCCCAATTCTTTATGTAAGCCCTTTTTATATGTAAGTAGCTGAAGTTCAGTTTCTGAAAAAACCCAACCTTCCAGAACGCTGGTTTGCTCACTGATAAAGTCTTGTTCTATTATAAAGGAAAGTTTTTCTTCTAGCCCCAGAACCTCCAATGTTTCTATTTGATCTAATTTGTTCAAAAGAGCTTCCTCAATTTTTACAAGATCGCCATCTGGGATTTTTTCTAGCGATTTTATCCCTCTGTATTCAAGTGCATACACCCTCAGCTCTTCAACAAAATTGCTTTTACTAGGTACATCTACATATTTACTTTTATGAGACACTTCATTTGGTGGATTAATATTAGGAAGTAGACTGCTCCCTACCCACCCTGCAGTAAAAGCGATCGACCCTACTATCAGATCTCTACGACAAAGCACGTTTCTCTCCTATACATCTTTAGCGACATGTTTTGCTAACCGAATTGCCAAAGCAACTATGGTAAGAGTTGGGTTTGAATACCCAGTTGTTGGAAAAATAGAACTGCCTGCAACAAACAGATCATCGGAGTAAAAAACTTTGCAATTTTCATCAACGACTCCCGTAGATTCAGTACTTGCTATTCTTGTCGTCCCAATATGATGCATTCCAGTCGAAAGCATTTTATCTGGTTTTGGCACCACATGATTTGTCTTTTTCAGTCGTCCATATCCTTTGGCTGCAATATAGAGTCCAAACATATCAGAGCACTTTATAACTGAACGAAAGTCCTCATCTGAAATCTGCCAATTAAGGTTTATTCTGTTTACTCCATGAACATCCTTTTCATCAGCTAATGAAATATAGCTATTTTTATTTGGCCTATTTGCAACTGTGGTTCTAAGCTCATAATGCCAACCATTCTTCTGGCTAAAATCAAACAACCCTTTATTTTTCGAATAATCTTTCCCTAAAAACTGATCATCAGCAATCGGGAATAGGCCCATCATGATATTCGGCAGACCTTTCTTAATCTGCGATGGAGCTGTTGAAATAACAGCTCGAACATCTCCTTTACTTGCCTTGCGCCTCCGATAATCTAAACCAGATTTAGCGTATACGACACTAGTTTTAAACCCAAAGTGCTCCATAAAGCACCTGCCAACCCAATCACCGCCATAAGGCACTGAAATATCTTGATTTGACGACAATAGAAATCTAGCATTTTCAATACCACCCATCGCAAGGACATACGCCTTTGACTTAATCTCAACAATTTCTTTTGTTGCGAGCTTCACCAGAAGACTGGATTTACCACCTTCCACACGTTTTACCTTAATAAGATTACTATTTAGAATGCAGTGTATTTTTTTAGAATTCGACACTCTATCTCGATATCTGGAACCAAATCTAGTCGGTGGACTGAAGCGAAATATACTTGTTCGAAATGGGCTATCTGCCGTAAATGGAACCACAGTGTCTGGTTTGATTTCTTCAATTCTGGAAGCATCATAATCTCGTCCATTTACTTCACAAACCACATGCGCCTTATCTAAATATTGATAGGCTTCATCGTAGTCTATTGGCCACCCAGATAAGGGTACATCATCAACTTTCTTAAAATCTTCACGGTCAAGCGGACGACACCATCCGCCCCAATGGTTAGAGGTACCCCCATAAAACCTAAGTCTAGAAGCAGCTAAAGCATATGGACGAGCACCAACCACCCCCCTATACGGATCATTGCCATACTCATCAGGGAAATCAAACCCCCCTGCTTCAATAAGCAGAGAATCAATACCTAATGTCTCCAGCTCCATTGCAATAGTAATCCCTGCTGGTCCAGCACCAACAATAACAACACTAACTTTATTCCTGTTCAGCTCTTTCAGCTCACTTGGAGAAATAAACACACAAACCACTCCTATGTTTAACTTAGCGCCCTTACAGTCACCATAATGTTCAACTCTCTTGCAGATGGGTCACTGCTACTAATCTACAATAATCACACCAACATAAACCGAGTCATTTCGATACAGGTCGAATAGCATCGCGTGGCGTGGCGTGGGATTTACCGCTACTATTTATGCATAGTCCAAGTAAATAGGCATTTAAATTTCCTGTAGAAAAGCCTAGTTCTCAATCAATCTCGATGCATTTTCAAAAAGGAGTAAATCCTGTTCATTTGCATTAAGCAGTTTTTGGTAGCTTTCAGTTTTGACTGAAAGCTTAATCTGATCTAGACGCTCATCAATAGATTTATGATGATTCTTACTCGTCGTATTCTGTGGATCTATTTCTTGAAAGGAAAATTCGATACCATATCGATCTAAAATACCAGGAAAACGACCAACATCCTGATTAAAGAACTCCGTCCTTGCCAAAAGAGGAACGTTTTCTATATTCCTCATGGCTTGATGAACATCATATTCCATTGCATGTGGCTTCCTACGCATCAGCGGTCTCTGTCGGGTGGCCGCACCTAATAATCTTGTTTGTGCGTTAGAAATATGTGTTATCTCTTGTCGATCTGAAAAGCAATGGCTAACCCACTCATCAAATGTTTTATTCTGGGCAGCCTTAGATGTTGTGGTCCCATCAAATGTTTGTCGTTTAAACTTATAAATTGACAGGATACGCAAAAGTGGATGCCTTATAAAAACAACTGGCAATACTTGGTAGTCAAGAGACCCCGGCACAGGTAGTTGTATCTGATGTGATGAGAAAGCGACCACCTCAGTCTTTCGTTCAATCACTCGAGCAAGTTGTTCTTGATCAATGGTAAAAAAGGGGAATGGACCATCAAAAGTAATGTGATTATCCCCATAATTATTTGATAGCAACGTATCAAAACTCGTACCAGAATTCTTATAAATATGATAATGACAAATCACAAATCGCATATGGGACACTCTAAATACACTTTATTTTTCTGCCTTAAGAAAAAATCGGCTCGGCGTAGTGTATTCAAATACCTCTATTTTTTTATACCCAACGAATTTTAACATTTCACATACACAACTTTTAGTTGGGAACCATTTTGGAATATGGTGAACGCCTTCTTGAGGAGGTTTAAAATACAGGTATGATTCTTCACCATCTGTTATGGTTGTCTCAAGGTACATCACTTTATGCGGTATAGACCATAAATTCTCTAAGAGTAAAAGCGGGTGCCTTGAGTGATAAAGTAATCCTAGGTTGAAAATTATATCCACATGTCCCTCAATCTTCATGTTCTCTGCAGAGCATACTTTTGTAGAGATTGACAGATTCATCGCATTTGCTAGGAATTCAACACGGTTTATCATTTTTTTTGAGTAATCAGTCGCTAATACATGAGCACCTCTTTTAGCAAACTCGACTGAAAAAAACCCATCTGCACTCCCAACATCTAAAACATTTAAGCCATTCATTGATTTAGGCAGATGTGGCTCCAGTGCACGCCATCTCTGTAAAGGGTGGTCAATTGGTTGCGGCCCTTCAGATGGACATATTTCTCGAGTTGAAATATCATCCATAACTTCAACATTATGGAACCAAGGACCAAGACCTTTAATCTTATTAATTAATTCATCTTTATGAGACATATTTTAACCTTGTTTAGACAATGATGATTCGGGTCTGGTTTCTCTATATTTATGCGGCCTCCATGTGCCCCATTTTTTCTCGAAGGATTTCTTATTTTTCTCAAAAAGCACCTCTTTTTCTTCAACTTTTAATTTTGAAAACGTCGCGGAAAGATGGTGATGTACAAAAGCATCTTCTGCCAATACACAGACATAGCCTTTTGACTTTATCATAGCGCAATGATCATCATCCTCAAACATTCCTCTACCGTACTCTTCTGACAATAATCCAAAAATATTGAGATCACTCTTCCTGAACATTACTGCAAAGTATGCTGCAACATCGATTGGTGAATACATGCCTCGATAGCCTGTAGTCGCTTGACGTGCAATATCTTTCATTTGACTCATACTTTCATACTCGACAAACAGCTTTGCCTCATTACCTATATTATTTGTTAAAGGGCCAACCACACCAATTGCTGGGTTACGAGCAAGATGGCAAACCATCGCAAAAATAGCACCTGGCGCTACAACCGTGTCATTGTTAAGCAACATAACGTAATCTCCCGTTGCTGCCTCTAGCCCAACATTATTACCCTTGGCAAAGCCAAGGTTCTCACCATTCTCAATCACCCTTACATCAGCATATCCTAATGCAAACTGCTTTATCTCATCTACTGCATCATGCGATGAACCATTATCCACTATTAGAACTTCCAGATTTGGATAAACAGAGCCACCATCGTATATTGAGTGCAATGCTGCTTTTGTTAACTCTGGATCACCATAAGCGAGAATAATGACCGTAACCATTGGAGTTCTATCAAGTATCTCTTCAAACCTATGTGTACGATGCATCCAGGTATTATTCGCTGCATAATCTTGGAGTTGCTTACGAAAATTACGCTTTTTTGCTGCCTTATGGGCCGCACTAATTTGATCAACAAACTCTTGAGCGGTGGATGCAAAAAATGCAAGCTTAGATGCACGTGACAACTCAGGTAATGCCGTTGTAACCGTTGGTTTACCCATGGCTGAATATTCGTAAAATTTTACTGGGTCACATGCTTGAATTATTGGGATGATCTTGAATGGAATAATTAGAACATCCATTGCATCGAGAAAAGCGGGGACATCTGAGTAAGGAATTTCACCATACATAAATACATTCTTTAACTCAGCAAGCTGAGCCGCCTCTTCCGTTGTCACTGCCCCACAAAGGTGAATTTCATAATTACAAGCCAATCGTGAGACTTTTTTTACTAAATCGGTATCAAACCATTCAGCAATAGCCCCCACATAACCAACCCTAATGGTTCCTTGCATTCTATTAGACAGGGAATGTAATGGTATACTCAATGGCGATATTTTCTCACGCTTACTGCCATCAAAATGGTCAAGCTCAGCTGCATTTCGAATAAGTACGGGGGGTTGATAGTGGCAATATTTATCCAATAAATACTGCGAGCTTACAACCAAACAGTCACATTTCTGAAGCATCTCATGCTCTAAATCAAGCAAAAACTGCTCTGTATTAGAAAATCCAGATATATCATCCATACAATCAAATGTAATTTTGTATTCTGGTGAAAAATGACGAGCGAGCTGCCACCAATATGGGTGTTGAATAATAATATGTTTAAATGACGTAGCATTTATTGAATCACAAAAATTATAAAACGCCGACACCCAGGCTCTATTTTGTTCAGCACTCGGCTGCCCAGTATAAGGCTGTATATGACCTATATTTTTTGAAGGAAGTTTTACACGAAATAGATTATTTGTGACTTTAATTATTTGTGTCTCTTTACCCACCAAATCCATTTCAATATAAAAAACCCGTCTCCCTGCGTCAGCCAGACCCTTTGCAATATGTTGTGGACGTTGATATCTAAAATCCCAATTAATAATTGAAAGAACAAAAACATCAGAGATTGACTCAACAGCTGGCCTCAAAAACTCATCTACCGAAACGACAGTATTTTTTAATAGCTGCGGTTGATAAGTTAGCTGTTTCGGTACACCACTAGGATGAGGTGCCAATTTTTTAATCGACTCAACAAATGAAGCAGGAAATACTTTACGTAGTATCAGACCAGATTTTCTATACAAATTTCTATGAATAGGCCGGAAAACAGTAAATTTTTCTTTATTATTCATATTTAATAGTTGTTCATACTCTTTAGCTAATGAACTACATTGGACTTTCAACTCATTAATCTCTCTTTGTAACTGCTGCTCAAGTTTAGCAGCCTGTTCTCTATGTCCAGCCTCTACTTGCTGACTGGCCTGAAACTCCTGTTCAAGCCGCGCCACTTCACCCATCGACACATCCAACTGCTGTTGCAACTGACTCACCTGCTCCGCCTGTCCAGCCTCTACTTGCTGACTGGCCTGAAACTGCTGCTCAAGCCGCGCCACTTCACCCATCGACACATCTAACTGCTGTTGCAACTGCCCCATCTGCTCCGCCTGTCCAGCCTCT
>Ga0256834_1001501_pt1 | contig 15668 bp, 13 predicted proteins | sample 4281140metaG_FD_190536 | JGI IMG/M metagenome (GOLD analysis project Ga0256834, IMG submission 190536) | Hydrothermal vent microbial communities from East Pacific Rise, Pacific Ocean - 4281-140 | ecosystem: Environmental > Aquatic > Marine > Hydrothermal vents | place: Pacific Ocean: East...
ACAGCTGATGAAATTGATTTCATGCGTGGTTCAATAGATGCGGATGAAAACATAAATATCCCCCGTGGTTGGTTAGAATTCGAGGTAAGCAGTTACGTTAAAACCAAAGACACACCAATCGTTGTATATTGTGGAACAAATCAACGTAGCCCACTTGCCGCACGCACGTTGATGGATTTAGGTTACACCAATGTAAAAAACTATGTGGGTGGTTTTAACAAATGGCAGGAGCTTGGCAAACCGATTGACTTCACCGATAAAGCCCCCGAATCAATGCTTTATAGCTTGCCCGTTAAAGTGAAAGATAATGTCTATTCTGCGATTGGGGCAACCGCTCCTGCAACTTACGCGAACTCTGGACACAATAATAATCTATCTTTTATTGTAACCAATGAAGGTGTTCTCGTTTTTAATGCGGGTGACAACTACTTATTAGCCCAAGCACTGCACACTGAAATCAAGAAAATAACCGATCAGCCAGTAAAGTACGTAGTATTAGAAAATGCTCAAGGTCATGCCATGCTCGGCACAAACTACTGGCAAAGCCAAGGCGCACAAGTCATCGCGCACGTGGATGCACTTAAAGAAATGCAGGAATATGGTGATCAGATTATTGAGCGTATGCAAGAAGGTCGCGGAGAAAAAGCCCAATATACCGAATTAGCCTATCCTGACAAAACATTTGAAGATAAAATGGTCATCGAAATGGGTGGTGAGCGTTTTGAAATAATATACTTTGGTCCCGCACATAGCCCTGGGGATATTTCGCTGTGGATGCCCAAAAAGAAAATTATGATTTCAGGTGATGTTGCATTCCACCAACGTCTTTTACCTGTAATGGAACATACAGACACCGCAGGTTGGATTAATACATGGGATATTTTTGAAGCACTAAAACCTGAAATCACTATCCCAGGTCATGGCGTAGCAACTACCGATATGAATGTACTTAGAAAATACACCAAAGATTACTTGGTTTATTTGCGTAAAAAAATTGAAGAGGTTCTTGATGATGACGGTGGTGTTCAAGAAGCGTATAAAATTGACCAATCTGCCTACTCCCATTTAGATACCTTTAATATATTGGCGCTTCAAAATGTAGGCCGGATTTTCCGTTCAATGGAGTTTGAATAAGTTATATAGAATATAGAGTATCAACAAAAGGAAAGCATGGCAGAATCACTTATAACAGCATTATTATTACTGCTCGCATTCGTTGTGGTTGGAGGTCTTTTATTTCTCTTTTTCACCAACCCTTCCCTCTCGCGCAATTGGTCACCTGACCAGTCTGTCATGCCTTCGATACACTTCCTTGATAACAATAAAGTTAAAATCAATAATATTCGGAACATCAATTATCGTACAACCCGTGACTATGATTTACAGTTTTACGACCGCACTATCAATCTCGAAGATGTAGAATCAGCATGGTTAGCTATCTCGCCCTTTGGTGGCTACGGTGTAGCGCATACCTTTGTTTCATTCGGCTTAAAAGATGGAACATACCTTGCCATATCAATAGAAATCCGTCGTAAGTTAAAGCAGAAATTTGACCCTGTAAAAGCCTTTTTCCGTCAATTTGAGATGATGTACGTGATTGCAGATGAGAGCGATGTTATCAAAGTACGCACCAATACCATAAAAGCAACAGTACGGCTCTTCCCTATTCAGACAGAAAAAGTGCGCGTGCAAGCGGTCTTTCTTGATATGTTAAAACGTGCAGATAAGCTAGGCAAAGAACCTGAGTTTTATAATACGATATGGAATAATTGCACCACCAATATCATAAAACACACCAAACGCTTTTCCGATAAGCCCATACCCGTTTGGGATTATCGTTATCTAGTACCTGAAGATATAGACAAAATTGCCTACAAATTAAACATGATTGACACACACTTACCCTATAAAGAAGCACGGGAACATTTTGATATTACGAAAATCGCACAAGCATCGGAAGATGCTGAGGATTTTTCTAATGCGATTCGAGCAGAAATTATCAGGCGACCTGTTGGGTGATTAAAAGACTTTCATACAATTGATAAGCTGTACCGCGTACCCTTCGAACGGAATTCTGGCATGATTAGTTCGTCTTTAAGGAAAGCCTGATTAAATAAGCATCAACCTCTGCCACAAAGCTATCCTTAGCACCTTGTGAGATAAAAGCTGACGTAAAACTATTTTTAGCTAACAAAGCAAACGTCTCTTTATTATCGTTTAAAATCCCACTAACTGCCTCATAATTTTCATTCAGATAGCCACCAAAGTACGCTGGATCGTCTGAATTAATCATGGCTTTTAAGCCCAGCTTTAACATTTCTGGCAATGGATGATTTTTCATATCATCCACCACACATAGTTTCGTATTTGAAAGCGGGCAAACCGTTAAAGGAATCTGCTCTTTAACCAAACGCTTAACCAATTCAGGGTCTTGCAGGCAAGTATTGCCGTGATCTATGCGCTCAACTTTTAATAAATCCAAAGCTTGGTGAATGTATTCTGGAGGACCCTCTTCACCCGCATGAGCAACAACATGAAAACCTTCATCACGTGCCTTAGCAAACACGCGTTCAAACTTAGAAGGCGGATGACCCATCTCAGACGAGTCCAAACCTACACCAATTATTTTATCTTTATGCGCGAGTGCTGAGTCCAATGTTTCAAAAGCCGCATCCTCATCCAAATGACGAAGAAAGCACATGATAATTCCAAAGGAAATATCAAACTGCTTCTTACCTTCAAGCAAAGCAGAATGAATACCATTCAACGCCGTTTCAAACAAAACCCCACGATCAACATGACCCTGCGGATCATAAAAAATCTCCACATGACGCACCGCTTCTTTACTCACCTTTTCAAGATACGCCCAAGTAAGGTCATAAAAATCTTGCTCTGTTCGTAGAACATTCATCCCTTGATAATAAATATCCAAAAAATCCTGCAACTGACTAAAGTCATAAGCCTTATGCAAAGCCTCAACCGACTCGTAAGGCAAAGTAATGCCGTTACGCTCTGCTAGTTTGAACATGAGTTCAGGCTCAAATGTACCTTCGATATGGAGGTGTAACTCGGCTTTGGGCAAGCCTGCGATAAAATTTTTCATAGGATTTATAGAAAAAGAAAAAAAGATTATTTTGCCACGGAAGAACACGGAAAGACACGGAAAATATTTTATGTTTATAGGAATATTACTGTATCGAAATAGCTAGATCATTTTGTGAAAACTAAATTCGAAATACTCATTCAAGCAAAGTGCTATCTTTTAGCTTTCTACCCCCTCCCTAATCCTCTCCCCTGCTAGGGAGAGGGGACTTTCATATTTCGAGAGGCAAAAAAAGAGCGACTAGTAAATTAGTCGCTCTTTCAGAATACTACATAAATTTTGGCTCAGAGCGTTTAGATTTTGCTACAAATCAAGGCGCATTCGCACGGAGAATGTTGAGCGTACAACGAGTACGTGATCATTCGAGTACTAAGGAAACCCTAATCAAGTCTAGTAAATTTTATGCTAGCTAGAATTCTCCTGATTTCTCCCAAAGCTCGTTGCAATAGAATAACTATTACAACTCCCTTTGAAAGAAATCAGAAAAATTCTATCTTAACCTAAAACTTACTAGACTTAATCAGTGCTTCCTATGCAACGCCGAGTTGTAGTAAAAGATGAATGCTCTGTGTCAAAATTTTATTTTGGGATGGAGCCTTCTACACCTTCCACATACCAATTCAGTTTTGCAAGAATTCCATCATCCAAAGAATCACCTTCTTTAACAACAAGCTCACCTTTTTGGTTTTTGATTGGACCTTGGAATGGCTTAAAGCTTCCATCTATAATTGATGCTTTTACTTCATCGGCAAGTTTTCTCACATCTTCTGGTACTGCATCACCATAAGGTGCCATTTCAACCATTCCTGATTTAATGCCGCCCCATGTATCACCCGATTTCCAGCTACCGTCCATTGCTGCTTTTACACGCGCTATGTAGTACGCATCCCAGTTATTTACAATTGAAGTTAATTGTTTTGTTGGTGCAAATGCTTTCATATCTGATGCTTGGCCAAATGCATATACGCCACGCTTCTCTGCAACTTGTAATGGTGCTGGAGAGTCTGTGTGCTGAGTAATAATGTCTGCACCTTGATCGATTAATGCTTTAGCGGCATCACCTTCTTTTCCTGGATCAAACCATGAGTTTACCCAAATTACTTTTACTTTTACGTCTGGGTTTACTTTGCGTGCTGCTAATGTCATTGCATTGATGCCACGAATAACTTCTGGGATTGGGAATGAACCGATATAGCCGATGATATTTGATTTAGTCATTTTGCCCGCAATTGTTCCTAATACTGCACGGCCTTCATAAAAACGCGCTGAGTATGTACTTACGTTCTTTGAGCGTTTGTAACCTGTTGCATGCTCAAATTTAATTTTTGGGAATTTCTTGGCTACTTTCAAAGTTGGATTCATGTAACCGAAAGATGTTGTAAATATTATGTCATTTCCTGCGGTTGCTAGTTGGCGAATTACACGCTCTGCATCTGCACCTTCGGGTACGCTCTCTACAAATGTTGTATCAATACCTAACTCTTTTTCAACTGCTAAACGACTTTGATCGTGCTGGTATGACCATCCGTGATCACCAATTGGACCAACGTAAACAAAACCTACTTTGGTTTCTGCTGTTGCCATACTAACTGCGGTTAAACTCGCTGCGATTGTGAGCGACGTTAATATCTTTTTTAACATTAATTTTCTCCTTGGGGTTAACTTTTATAAGCTTTATAAAATGGGGATAGTACTAAAAGTTCTTTCTAAATATAGCAGAATTTCAATGATTTGTACTACCCACTTACACTAGCGACTTGCATGAAATGGTTTGCCTAAACTCGCAGGTGAATTAAGCTTAATCTTTGATTGATCTCGTGAAATTATCACCAGCACCGCAATAGTCGCCAAATAAGGCAACATCGACATGATTTGTGATGGAACTGCAATCCCTAAAGCCTGTGCGTGAAGCTGTAATATAGTAATTCCACCAAAAAGATATGCCCCAAGCAAAAGTCGCCCAGGTCTCCAACTGGCAAATACAACTAAGGCTAATGCAATCCATCCACGTCCTGCTGTCATACCTTCAACCCACAGTGGCGAATAAGATAATGATAGATATGCACCACCCAAACCAGCCATTGCACCACCAAACAGTATCGCCATAAAACGAATTTTGATGACAGAATAACCCATAGCGTGAGCCGCATCGTGCGAATCACCCACCGCACGTAAAATAAGCCCTGCACGGGTTTTATTTAAAAAATATGACACTGCGACAACCATAAAAATAGAAAAGTAAACCAGACCATCTTGATTAAACAGAATATTACCAATAACAGGAATATCGACAAGAAATGGAATGGCTAGTTTAGGGATTCCATCATAAGCGACACCAATCATGCTTTGTCCTATTAGTGCGCTCAAACCAATGCCAAAAATTGTTAATGCCAAACCCGTCGGCACTTGGCTAGCGTGAAACTTGAGCACCAATAATGCAAAAATTGATGAGGTCAGTGCGCCCGCAATCATACTGGCGATAATGGCGACAAATGCATTGTCGGTAAAATTCACCGTGAAGAAGCCGATAATTGCACCCATAATCATCATGCCTTCAATACCTAAATTAAGTACACCAGATTTTTCCGTAACTAATTCGCCTAGTGCAGCAAACAGTAAAGGGGTTGCTGCTGTAATAATGGTCAATATAGCGGCAATGACTATAGGAAAAAGTGTTGCAGAATCCATTATACAAGCACCTCTTTTTTGCCAAACTGAACTCGATAATGGATTAATACGTCACTTGCGAGTAAGAAAAATAATAACAAACCTTGGAAAACTCCCGTGACAGCAATGGGTAATTTTAGATTTATCTGAGCCGTCTCTCCACCCAAATACGTTAATGCCAACAATAATGCCGCAAATAAAACACCCACAGGATGCAAACGCCCAACGTAAGCAACAATGATTGCAGTAAAACCATAACCAGGGGAAATTGTCGGCAATAATTGCCCAATAGGCCCTGAGACTTCAATCGCGCCTGCAAGCCCTGCAACGCCACCACTAATTAATAAAGTCGTCCAAATAATTTTAGATTGACTAAACCCTGCGTGTTTACCAGCGTCTGGCGCATCACCTGTTACTTTTATTTGATAACCTAATAGAGTTCTTGATAATAAAATCCAACCTATACCAACTGCCAATAACGCTAAGATAAAACCTAAATGTAGCCGTGTTTCATCAAGTAAAATAGGGAGCAAAGCCGAGTCATCAAACAATCTTGATTCAGGAAAATTATAACCATCAGGGTCTTTAAGTGGGCCATGTACCAATAAATTTAGCAGTAGGCTAGCAACATAGCTCAACATTAAACTGGTTAGTATTTCATTGGCATTAAATTTGGTGCGTAAAAAAGCAACGATGCTTGCCCATAATAAGCCACCAATAACACCCGCAATTAAGATTAAAGGAACAATATAAAACCCTGTTTTACCATAAAAAAACAGTGCCGTTGTGCCACCAAATATCCCCCCTAAAATCAACTGCCCTTCTGCACCAATATTCCAAACCCCAGCTCTAAAGCCCAAAGAAAGCGCAACACCAATCAAAATTAAGGGCGTTGCTTTAACCGCAAGCTCTGTTAAACCGTAGATGGTTGAAATAGGTTCGATAAAGAATGCCTTCAACGCCTCAAGGGGAGACACATCCATAATCAAAAATAAAATCACACTGGACATTAAGGTGAGGAGTATTGCCAATAACGGCGATAAATAAATCATCGCCTTTGAAGGTGTTTGTCTTTTAACTAAACGAGGAATAAGGTTAGGCAACATTATCAACAGCCTCTTGTTTTTCATCTTCAAGCGACACGCCTGCCATTAACATCCCTACCTTTTCTACACTCATTTCTTTTGTTGGGTAAAACTCAGAAACCACACCCCCGCAGATTGCACCGATACGATCTGTAATTTCCATTAACTCATCCAAATCTTGAGAAATAACCAACACCGCTGCCCCTTTTGCCGCCAGCTCACGAATTGCTTGGCGAATAGTTTGCGCCGCACCCGCATCAACGCCCCACGTAGGTTGTGCGATAATTAAAATATTTGGGTCTTGGCTTAGCTCACGCCCCACAATAAATTTTTGTAAATTACCCCCTGATAAACTCCCCGCTGGCACATCAGCACTAGGGGTTTTAACCGCATAGTCTTCAATTATTTTTTTCGCAAATCGTGTAGTCTTTGCATAATCAATCAAGCCATTTTTGAGTAAATTTTGACGTGTATAAGCCGTTAAAAACGCATTGTCGATTAAACTCATATCAGGCATTGCACCATGCCCTAAACGCTTTTCTGGCACACTTGCCATACCTAAAGCACGTCTTTCATTTGGCCCTAAGTTTCCTGCTGGTTTTCCTTCAAGCTCGATGCTATCTAGCGTACTACTTCGTTGTTCACCATTTAAAGCCGTTAGTAATTCATCTTGCCCATTACCTGCAACACCTGCCAAACCGACAACTTCACCACCACGCACATCAAAACTAATATTTCTTAATGAAATACCTAAAGGATCATTTGCCGATAAATTCAAATTTTTCACGCCCAAGCGAATATCACCTAAGCTCACCGCCTCTGGATGTTCAAGATCTTTTAGCTCTTCGCCCATCATCATTGCGGCTAAAGTTTGCGTACTCTCATCCGCTACTGATACTGTCGCCACTTTTTTTCCTAAACGTAAAATGGTTGCATCGTGACAAAGTGCTTTAATCTCATCAAGCTTATGGCTGATATACAAAATCGCCATACCCTCTTCTGATAACCTTTTGAGTGTCACAAATAACTTATCCACTTCTTGGGGAGTAAGAACAGAAGTCGGCTCATCCATCACCAATAATTTTGGCTCTTGCAATAAACAGCGAATAATCTCGATACGTTGGCGCTCGCCTACCGACAATGTGTAAACATGGCGATGCGGGTCGAGCGGTAAACCGTAGCGATTAGAAACCTCGGTAATCTTTGTCGCGAGTGTTTTAAGATCAGAAGAATGATCCATTCCCAATGATATATTTTCAACAACCGTCAAAGAATCAAACAACGAAAAATGCTGAAACACCATTGCCACGCCAAGCTCACGAGCTATCGCAGGGGTTTTAATATCTACTAGTTTGCCATTAAAGTGAATGGTTCCAGAATCTTGTTTTAAGATCCCGTAAATCATTTTAACTAAGGTAGATTTACCTGCACCGTTTTCACCTAACAGCGCATGAACTTCACCTGCTTTTATTTTTAGATCAACATTATCATTAGCAATAACACCAGGGAATACTTTACGCATTCCTTTTAGCTCAATAAGATAGTTTGATGGCTGGGGCATTAAATTTCCAATGGGTCAGTTGTGACTAGAGTAAAGTAGAAAAAGTTAGAAAAATCTATTTTAAATACCATTTAAAGGCTTATTTATTAACCGCCCCCCCTGTTTGTACACATTTTATACATTTTATGCACTCTACGAGTAGTCGTCGCTATGCTCCAACATGGTCTCGCGTTGCTCGGCTCGATGATTTGTGCTTAAAAAGAGCCTTATTTACACACAAATCATCGAAAAACAGGGGGGGTGATCTAAATAAAACAGCTAAAAATAGATAATTTCATTGAATTACACGGTATTTACGTTGTGTTGCGCCGTTTTTATGATTTTTTTAGTGCTCTAACCATATCCAACAGCTTATCATTGTCCCATTCACGCCCGCCGATGGCTTGGTAGATGATTTTTCCGTCAGGATCTAGCACAAACGTGGTTGGCAATCCCTTTATCGGCCATCTATTAATCTCTTCACCGCTTTCATCCATCAACACCGTAAAGTCGATAGGATACTCGCCAGAAAAAGCAAAAATAGTATCTTCATCTTCGCCCACATTAATCGCAATCATCTCAATGCCTTCATCTTTCACCTTCTCCCACGCACGATTCATTGAGGGAATTTCCTCACGACAAGGTGGACACCAAGTAGCCCAAAAATTAATAATCACAGGCTTGCCTTTATAGTCCGCAAGCTTATGCACCTCATCATCCATATCAACCAGTTTAAAGGCGGGTGCGTTAGGCGTATTTTTCATGGGTGTCAATGATTGTGGTGCTAACTTTGGAGCGGCATCACTGGCAACCATGAATGAAAATAAAAGTGATGTGAAAAGTAGTCGTGTGTATTTCATAAATTAATCTATTCTGGTTGATCTGCAGGACATTGCATCTGCCTAATCCATGCATCATGTTGTTGTTCACCTTGCTTCCAAAAAATATGCAAATCAAAGGTGGCCTCGGGTTTTGGACCCATACTAATCATACCCCAGTTAAAGTCCCCACCGGGGTCATAGCTTTGCACAGTTGGGTAAGTTGCCCAACGAAATGCTATGCGTGATGCTGGCTTAATATCACTATTTTTCCATTGCTCAGCCCAATCTTCTTTTAGCTTGATAGGTTTTTCTATCGCATTCTCGTTCTCGTTCTCGCTCTTGTTACCTTTAACATCAACCAACACAAGCCGCCACTCGCTCAAATCAACCGTTACAGAATCCGTTTTATTATCCGCTTCTGTATTGCGCCCAATCGTCTGAAAAACACAGCTCAAAGCAATATCATCCGCCACTTTGGAACTAAAACCCCTACCCTGAAAAAACGAGCGCGTCTGCTGTGGCGAGCGTTGAATAAGTTCTAATTGAAAGTTACCATCATTAAACGTCCAAGCGCTTAGTTGCGTTTCTTTATCAACGGTTTTACTAAGTTTTTTACTAATGCTTTTACTAATACTTTTTTCCAACTCGCTTGCCACCAAGCCAAAAGGATTAGCGACTAAAAGCAATACCCCAAATAGCAATCTAACTTTTTGTTTCATAGACTAAAACCCTTGGTAACATAAACAAATAGCTCTTCATTCTGGTGAATATCATAATCCATTCATTGACTGGCACGATGTTTCAACAATAGATACTGACATCCACCAGTATCTATTGTGACTGAAATTATTTCGAGACGATTGAGACGATTAAGGAAAGCCTGATTAACTCGATTATAATTTAGCAAGCTAAAAATAATTGGACTTGATCAGGCTCTCCTCAAGTAATTAAGCTATCATCCCTACCCGCTATAAAATAGCACATTCCAACATTTAAGCATGAAAAATAATATCGCCCTCGGCGCACTGCTCATCACCGCATCAGAATTATCACTGCTATTCACAGGCATGATTATCAAGCAAATATCAGGAGACATCCCACTCGAACAAATCATTTTTTTTAGAAACGCGATGGGTCTAGCATTGCTCATGCCGTGGCTTTACAAAAAAGGCATCAACCGTTTATACACCAAACGCATTTCCATGCACATTTTACGTGGCATTGTAGGTGTCTCGGCAATGGTCTGTATGTTTTATGCGTGGGGGCATTTACCTTTGGCACAGGCGGCGTTACTCAAACAAACTTCTCCACTTTTCATCCCCATCATTGCCTATTTTTGGCTACAAGAACGCATTGGTATTAAAACCATCATCGCGCTGTTCATTGGTTTTTTAGGCGTAGCATTAATCATTAACCCCAACGCGCAACAAGGTGACTTTAACCTTGCCATCATCCTAGCTATTATTGGTGCAATTCTTGCCGGTGTTGCCAAAACATCCATTCGTAAAATGCGCGATACAGAAACTCCTGGGCGCATCGTATTTTACTTTGCACTCATTGGCACACTGGTATCGGTCATTCCTGCCATACTCGCATGGGTAGAATTAACAGGGCTACAATTCGCTTATCTCGCAGGCATTGCCCTATTCTCAACCATTGGGCAGTTATTGCTAAGTAAAGCTTACGGGTTGGCACCAGCAGGGCAACTTGGCCCATACACCTACACATCGGTTGCATTTGCGGCATTATTTGGCTGGCTGATTTGGAGTGAAGTTTTACTGATTAACACATGGGTGGGGATTATTATTATCATCTTTGCAGGGATATTAGCCATTAAAGATCGTAGCTAAGAATATTTTTATACGCATTTAATAAATTTCTATAAAAATACGTTACAAAAACTCACCATATAAACTATTCACCCAAGCAGGAAGGTGAAGGTTATCTGCGACAAAAGTACATTTACTATGTTTAAAAATCAAACAAAGTTGTGGCAACTGATTTAATAAAGAATTGTCATACACAAAGCCAATATCAGCGCGAAGCACGGCTTGTTTTATCAACGCCTGATTACGACTATAACGCGCCCGTATTTTATCTTCTGGCACATCATGCCCGCCCTCTTGCACACGCATCGCCACTCTAGCAACCGATAACTCAGGGCTGCGAACGTTAACGTGATACATCACAACACGAAAATCCGCATCAATAGCATCTTCCATTAATTGAATTTTTGAAGGGTGGGAGAAAGTAGATTCTGAAGCAAAACTGCGCTTGCTCTTTAAATATTGTTGTCTGCGCTCTTCGGCAATTTTAGCGGCTTGATACGCGCCTTCTACCGACTGATCGCTAAGTTCTTCTTTTTGAATTTTATCGGCATTAATAAAAGGCGCATTAAACTTTAAACGAACAATATGCTCATAAATTGTAGACTTGCCCGCACCATTTGGGCCAGCCAGCATAATCATAATAGCCATTAAAAATCTGCCACAAACTTAATCAGGTTTTCCTTAATCTGTTATCACTCGATTAAGGTTTCTTAGTGTAAACTAATGTATCAACACCATCATTATCAAGCGCTAAACCAACACCTATGCCTGCATCACTCTGTGCTGATAAATACTCGCTCATTGCTTGCTGTGATTGTTTCATTTCGTCAATAAAGTCATCAAGATAAACTTCCTCTTCATCACAGTTAAGATGATCAGGGTTAAGCGTACCGTTTAAAACAGCTTGGATTTTTCGGTAATTGAAATGATTTGATTGCTCAATCGCACGGCCAATACGCATCCAATGTTCAGCCTGACCCGCAATAGAACGCCCAAAAGTTTTGGATTCATCACGTAAAATATCCATCTCAGTATTAGAAATTTTGATTGATTGCGCCATAGTTAAGCCTTTATTAAGTACTTTATTAATGCCTGAATAAACAGGGTAGCATTATGCCACCTAAAATAGAATTATGCTCTGATTACCCAAAATTGTCAAAAACCGGTTTATTGCAAAGCAGTAAACAACAAATGTCATAGAGTGATTTTGGGGTTTACACCGTTTTAAAGCCTAACAAACCTTGTTTATTGATGAAAAACAACAAAAAGAGAGCAAAACAGCTTATTTTTAATAAGTCACCCCCCCTGTTTTTCGATGATTTGTACGGAAAAACACGTCAAATTTCGTACAAATCATCGAAAAAAGGGGGGGGTGATAACTAAAAAGAGGATGAAATAGACATTTTGAAGCCCATTAAACAAACCAAATATAATTGGACTTAAACAAAGCTTAGTCAATATACTGCCACCGCCCTCAAAATGAGAAAACCGCCACTATGTTCGAACAAACTTTTAAAAATATCGACGATATTCTCTTTAAAGATGCAGGTGCAGACAGCGAACTAGACTACATTGGCCAAACCTCATGGGTAATGTTTTTACGCTATCTCGATGCACTCGAACATGACAAAAAAGACCAAGCCGAGCTAGAAGGCGAAACCTACCAACACATACTCACACCAGAGTTTCGTTGGCACAACTGGGCGATGCCCAAAGATAACGAAGGTGAGCTTGATCATCACATTGCCCTCACAGGCCCTGATCTTGTCGAATTTGTTGATCTTAAACTCTTCCCCTACCTTGCCAAATTTAAACAAACTGCCGATAACGCCCAAACCATCGAATATAAAATTGGCGAGATTTTCTCCGAGCTAAAAAACAAAATCCAAAGCGGATACATATTGCGCGAGGTTTTAGAGCTTGCCGACGAGCTATCGTTTAGCACCAGCAAAGACAAACACGAACTCTCGCACCTGTATGAAACCAAAATAAAAAACATGGGCAACGCAGGGCGAAACGGCGGACAATATTACACCCCGCGCCCCTTAATACGCGCCATGATAGCCGTTACCAATCCACAAATTGGCGAGACAATTTACGATGGTGCGGCAGGCTCGTGCGGGTTTTTATGTGAAAGCTACGACTACATGCTCAAACAGCTCGAAGCCAGCGACAACAAAACCACCGACAATCTCAAAACACTGCAAAACAACACCTTTTACGGCAAAGAGAAAAAGAACCTCGCCTACGTCATCGGCATAATGAACATGATTTTGCACGGCATCGAAGCGCCCAACCTCATCCACACCAACACACTTGGCGAAAGTATCCGCGATATACAAGAGAAAGACCGCTATAACGTAATACTCGCCAACCCACCCTTTGGTGGAAAAGAGCGCAAAGAAGTACAACAAAACTTCGACATAAAAACAGGGGAAACCGCCTTCCTGTTCATGCAACACTTTATCAAAAGCCTAAAAACAGGCGGACGCGCCGCCATTGTTATTAAAAACACCGTGTTAAGTAATACCGACAACGCCTCGGTTGCCCTAAGAAAACTCATATTAGAAGGCTCGCAACTACACACCGTTTTGGATATGCCATCGGGCACATTCTTGGGCGCGGGTGTGAAAACGGTTGTACTGTTTATCACCAAAGGCGAACCGACTAAGAATATTTGGTACTACCAGCTAGACCCTGGCAGAAACATGGGCAAAACTAATCCGCTGAATGATAAAGACATGGCGGAGTTTGTAGAGTTGCAAAAGACCATGCCAGAGACGGAAAAGTCTTGGAATATTAAGGTGGCGGATATTGATGAAGCCACTTGTGATTTGAGTGTTAAGAATCCTAATTTGCCTGAGGAGGCTCCGCTTCGGGAGCCTGATGAGATATTGGCAGAGATGATTGAGCTGGATGGGGAGACTGCTGGGTTATTGGAAAGTGTTCGGGGTCTTTTGTAGTGGAATTGGTGGCTGAGGTTAAGGATGGGTGGGAAATCCAACCGTGGAATAATGTACTTGAAGTAAGGAGTGGAAGAAACCAAAAAGAGGTTTTAAACCCAGAAGGAAAATATCCAATAATTGGCAGTGCTGGCAAAGTAATGAACTATGCCAATGACTTTCTCTGTGATGAAGGAACTACTATTATAGGAAGAAAAGGTACAATTGATAAACCTCAGTTTATGACTACAAAATTTTGGAATGTAGATACTGCATTTGGCTTAGTAGCTGGAGATCAATTAGATAAACGATTTCTTTTCTATTTTTGTTGTAGCTTTGATTTTCAGACATTGAACAAAGGTACAACCCTTCCAAGCCTAGTTAAAAAAGACTTGGTTAAAATACAAATCCCAATTCCCCCACTCACCGAACAAAAACAAATCGTAGCCCTATTAAACCAAGCCTTTAAAGCCATTGATCAGGCACAGCAGAATATTGAAAAAAACATCGCCAATGCCAAAGAGCTTTTTCAATCTAAGCTTAATGCGATATTTTCACAGACTGGGGAAGGTTGGGAGGAGCGGAGTTTGGGGGAACTTGGAAAAGTATCAATGTGTAAAAGAATTTTAAAAAAACAAACTACACCTGATGGTGAAATTCCTTTTTATAAAATTGGTACATTTGGCAAAAAAGCAAATGCCTATATTTCAAAAGAAATTTATGAGAATTTTAGAAGCAAATATTCTTTCCCAAAGGTAGGTGATATTCTTATTTCGGCTTCAGGTACTATCGGTAGAAGAGTAGTTTATGATGGACGACCTGCTTATTTTCAAGATTCAAATATTGTTTGGATTGATAACGATGAAGAGCTAGTTATCAATGAGTATTTATTCCACTTTTATGGTGTATGTAATTGGAATCCATCTAAAGGAGCTACAATTTCAAGGTTATATAATAATGATTTAAGAAGGATAAAAATTGCCTTTCCAAATATTATGGAACAAAAACAACTTGTACCAAAAATGAAAAAACTGAACGAACAAACAGTTCAGATTAAATTAAAATATCAAGAAAAACTAAACAACCTCGAAGAACTAAAAAAATCCATCCTACAAAAAGCCTTTAATGGTGAGTTGACCTAAACAACCCTCCGTCATTCTGGCGAAGGCCAGAATCCATGCCCGAAGCAAAGTGCAGTCGTTTAACATAGATACCAGCCTGCGCTGGTATGACGAACGTGTGGAATAATTTCCTAGCCCAAACCAAGCCCCGTCATTCTGGCGCAGGCCAGAATCCATGCTCGAAGCAACGTGCAGTCGTTTAACATGGATACCAGCCTTCGCTGGTATGACGAACGTGTGGAATAATTTCCTAGCCCAAACCAAGCCCCGTCATTCTGGCGCAGGCCAGAATCCATGCTCGAAGCAACGTGCAGTCGTTTAACATAGATACCAGCCTGCGCCGGTATGACGGAGGGGGCTTGGTATGACGGGAGGGGAGCTTGGTATGACGTGACTTTTCCTAGTATGACGGACTTAGAAGCATCAAAATAATCCTGAATATAAATCACACCAATCAGGGTTTTGCTCTTCGATTCTTTTTATTTTCCAGTCACGTTTCCAGTTTTTAATGGCTTTTTCACGCTTTATTGCTGATTCCATCGACTCATGCTGTTCATACC
>Ga0256834_1001502_pt1 | contig 15663 bp, 13 predicted proteins | sample 4281140metaG_FD_190536 | JGI IMG/M metagenome (GOLD analysis project Ga0256834, IMG submission 190536) | Hydrothermal vent microbial communities from East Pacific Rise, Pacific Ocean - 4281-140 | ecosystem: Environmental > Aquatic > Marine > Hydrothermal vents | place: Pacific Ocean: East...
ATTTAACATAATGTTCGTTATCTGGCGAAGCGAACACATGCAATAAGCGAGTCGATATTGTTTGTGCAGATAATGCCACATTATGTTAAGCTGCTCATGCTATAGCCCCTAGCAGGGGTTGGGGTGACAATGATTCGGCTAACTGGATGATTGATTCTGGCTTGATATTCCAGTCTACGTGCTTGCGAAGATATTGCCGAATGATGAACTTCCAGCACACTATTCTGTTTGACGGCATTATCTTGTAAGCATTTTTATTATGCCGAGCATTTGCCGTATTTTCAGCTGGCTAAAGGGCAAAGTTAGCCTCTTTTCTGGTTGTTCCTCGATGCTTGATATAACGTGGCAATTGCTCTCCTTTTAACTCGGTTCTTTGTTCGTTAGTGTTTGGCCTCAGATTCACTGGTTAATTGATTCGCTGACTTATTTTTTGCTGGATGGGTTGCAGTGTGAACACTTTTTAGTTTACTGATACTAACTTGAGTGTAGATTTGGGTGGTTTCTAGATTGGCATGGCCGAGCATGGCTTGGATGTATCTTATGTCTGCGCCGTTTTCTAACATTAAGGTTGCCATTGTGTGACGGAACAAGTGGCATGAACCTGTTTTGCCAATATCGGCTTGTTTAATATATTTGCTCACCAGTAAAGAGATGGTTCCTAATGTGGCAGCTTTGCCATGATTACCCAGGAATAAGTAATTGTCGCTCAGGCCAATTTCTAATTCAATTCTGGCCTCAGTCATGTATTTTTCAACCCAAGATAAAGCACGTTCACCAATTGGGATCATCCGATCTTTATTTCCCTTTCCCTGCTGAACCAGCAGAGTTCCTCGATCATAATCTAGGTCTGTGGTTTTCAAGTTGGCTAATTCACTGCGGCGGATTCCAGTTGAGTAGAATACTTCCAGAATAGTTCGATCACGCAATCCTAATATTGTGCTTACATCGGGTTGATTGATTATGGCTTCAGCCTCAGAGATTGATAATATATTTTTGGGCAATCTTTTGTTAATCTTTGGCGTATCTAAGTCGCTGGCTGGATTATAGAGGATGTGATTTGATTTGGCTAACCAACTAAAAAAGGCTCGTATATGTGATAGATAATTAACCTGACAAGCGATGCTTATTGGTTTGCCGTTTTGTTGGCGGCTAAGGAATAAATGGCGCTGGTATCGTTCTAGAATTGGTCGTGTAATATCTTGTGGAGTGATCAACCCTCGATCATCACACCAGATGATAAAGTTTCGCAGACTTGAGGTTCTGGCATAGATTGTGGAATCAGCAATACCAGTTACTTCACAATATTGGATGAAGCGAAGTAAGAAGTAATACAGGCTATCTGGATTCTGTGTATTTCCTATTGGCGATTGGTGCTTGCTTATTTTGGGCATCAACTTACATGTGTATGATGTGATGTGATGCTTTCTTTTTTAGCCGCTAGATGTGCATTTTCAGCCAACGCATTGGTTTTATTCCCCAGAACCACGTTATTGTTTAGTTTGCGGGTGTTTTTACTACCCAGACTACTACCAGACTTGGGGCAGACTTGACCCAAACTTGAACCAGACTTCTTAGACCTTAGCCCAGACTTTTCACAATCATAAAGGTGTTTTACATCGATCAAACCCATCATGTGTGCCGTTTGTTCACTGGTTTGTCCATCATAGGCCAGTTCATAAACCAGTGATTGTCCACGTCCACCTCGATGAACTATTAGATATTCCATATCAGCCAGACGACCACAATGTGTCTTTAATTGGCTATCACTCCAGTCTGTAAATTCCCGAATGTCTCGGCGGCTAAAGCGATAATCGCCACGATCTGTGGCTTCTTTGTCGCAAGCTGTTTGCACCATATCCTTGATGTGGCCAAGCAAGGTTCTGGTTTGTGGTGGTAGTTCATCAAGAGTACGGCCAAGAATAATATGAGCCAGTTTATTTGCCCATTTGATGTCGCTGATCTCAACTTCGATGTAGTAGATTTGTTCACCATTTGATTCTATGCTTTTGATCGTTCTTTGATGCTGGTGGATTAGTGCTATTGTATTGATCAAATTCAGATACTTCATGTGGTCACGTCTGGTTCTGGTTTTATTGCTCATGAAGGTGAGTTTGTCCGCATAAGGATTAACTACTTTTAAGGACTTTAATAAACTTTGAGCGTGTTGGTGAGTTTGGATTGTTTGTTGCTTTTTAGTGTTGGCTTTTAAGCCTTCTAAGGTTAAAGCTTCACGTTGAATATCATGGATTCTTTGGGTTTGTTCTCGGCTTTCATTTACTGTGAGGACCAGACAACGATTTAATAATTCTTCATCAATATCTATTGCTGTTGTAGTCATAAACAACATGATTGGGCCTTGGACCGAATACTCTTTGGTTTCCATATTGCCTGTTGTTTCATCTTTGCCAGTTGAAGCTATGGTGATCTTTCCTTCTGATTGTAGAAGCTTAAGCGCATAGCTGGCATTGTGTGCGCCTTCCTCCTCACTAATAGCCAGTATCTTATTCTTGAGCGATGTTTCACCCATGTAAAATAATGATTGTCCAGTCATCGCCGAATACTGAACTTTATCAGATTCTGGCATCATTTCGATGACGGCATCCATCAAAGTAGATTTACCTGCAGCTGAGGTTGATTGGATTATGATTGCTAATGGTTTATCCAGTTTGCGGCTCACACAACCAAGATAAGCAGTAAGCTTATTTATGTCCTCGCCGATGATTCCTGAAGCAGTTAAATCAGTTATGATTCGTTCTAACAGGTTTGGATTTTTGAGCAATTCCATCGCTTGGGTATATTCTGTTTCACTTAATTTTGGTTCTGGCTTACTTTCAGGATTTAAAGTGGTGTTGATCTGTGCTTCTTGGAGTTCTTCCAGCTTGGTGAGGATTTTACCGATGTCTTTTTTGATGGTATTGGCTTCGCATCCAAGTTCAATACCAGCCTGTTTAATGTAGGTTGATCGCGCTTTGGCGTGGTACAAATCGAAGGTATCAATATAATATTTGTCATTTGCTGTAACGTGGATATTGAGTTTTAATTGCTCGTAGCTCATGTTTTTACTTAGGCCACGGATTCTGTAACTGCGTTTACCCAATGTTATATTTATTTCATGGTTGGAGATATTGGCTTCCAGTTCCTTGGCATGTTTTGGTATTGCTGAAGCTTGAGGTCCTGGTATGTCTTGTTGTGGCTTTTCTTCAGCGGCTAAAGGAATAACGCTTTTTTCATTAGCCGCTAACACAGGTGTTTCGATCAATAATTCTGTACCTATTGTGGTCATCTCTGGCGGCTCACCTTTACCTAACCAAGTAGCCTTTCTGATTGCTACTCCTAAAGATTTAGCCGCTGGTGTTACGTTTATTGCGTATTCGTTAGCATCCATGTTTTTGGGGAACAAGATTCTGAAGGTGTCGATATTTTCTTTATTTAGCTGCTTTGATAATTCTTCAGATGCTTTATTGCCAGCTTCATCTCGATCATAAGCAATAAGAACACGCTTGATATTATTTCCTTTGAACGCTTCAAGAAGCTCACTGGTGAACCCACCAGTTCCATAGCTTGTGGTTACATTTCTAAAACCATGATTCCAAAAGGTTAAAGCATCAATTAAGGACTCACAAAGGATAATCTCTTCACTACTTTGTAAGCATTGACTATTAAAGACTCCAAGATGTGGCCCTGGTAAATAAAGATGGTATGGCGTTCCTTTTCTTAGATTGTTTCTGATCTTACGGCCATAGACTTCTAGAACATCACCTTGTTCGTTGATAACTGGAATAATAATTGAGCCGCTAAAGTGTTCATGGCCGCTTTTTCTGTAGATGCCGATTTCTTGTAGTTGGCTTCTGATCTCTTTGCCTTCGATGCGATTTTTTGAAGGAATCCGCAAGCCCAAAGTTCTATTGGCATAACCCAGTTTAAATTGATCGATCAACTCCGAATTATCCAAGCCTCTGGATTTTAGGTAGCTTAATGCTTCTGGTGATTGTTTTAATGTTTCATGATAATAATCAATGATTTGTTTTAGCACGGTTTGATTGTCGGTGTGTTCAGTTAGTGGGCTATCGAGTTTACGGATGGTGCTGACTTTGCGAATGGTATTGTCTAAACTCATGCCCGCATCATCCATCAGAATCTCACACGCATGGCGAAAGGATACGCCTTGGGTTTTTATCACCCAATCAATTACCGTACCTTTTGCATCGCATCCGAAACAGTTGAATACGTTTTTTGACTCACTGATTTTTAGGCTTGGGGTTTTGTCGTTGTGGAATGGACAATTCATTATGTGGTCTTTGCCCTGCTTCTTGAGATCAAAGCCTTGGGATTGGATTAGGCGGATTAATGAGATGTTGGTTTTTAGCTGTTTTAGTTGATTTTCTGTTATTCTTGGCATTTTGTTTATTTTCCTCGATTAATGAAAAAACTTGTCAAGTGGCTGTTGGGCGGTTATTATATGTGCTTATCAGCATATTTTACAAGAACTATTTAAATTGGAGGTTTAATATATGAAAATCATAAACAATTGGTTTTCTACAATGAGCTTTTCTAAAAGATTAAAAAAAACAAGGAAAGATAAGGGTTTCACACAAAAACAACTGTCTGAAACAACAGGCATAAACATTAGTCAGATTAATCGTTGGGAAACTGGGCTTACTCAGCCTGCTCTTGAAGGAGCGGTTAAATTAGCCAAAGCTTTGCATGTTGGCATTGATGATTTGGTGTTTGGTGAAAATGACAGAACACCTAAAGGAAAAATGAAACTTTTATTTGAAGCCGTTGAACAGTTAAAACCTACTGACCAAGAATCTATAAAAGAAATGGTGGAAATGATGGTATTAAAATATGAGTCAAAACGATTTGATGAGGTACAACAGTAAAAGGCATTAGAGCCTATATAATTCAACTTAAGTCAAATAGATCTACTTTAAAGGGTACTGACCCGTTTAGCTAGGTCTGTATATGCCAATTTCTTGTAATTGGGAGCGCATCTTTTTGCCTTCGATACGATTCTTGGCAGGAATCCGCAAACCCAAGGTTCGGTTAGCGTAACCGAGTTTAAAGGTATCGATCAATTCAGCATTATCCAAACCACGAGATTTTAGATAAGCCAATGCATCAGGTGATGTTTTCAAAGTCTCGTGGTAATAGTTAATCACTTGATTCAGAACTGTTTGATTATCTGATTGGCTAGCTATTGGTGAAGCGAGCTTTTGAACCGTGCTTTTTTTAACCACATCAGAAGATAAATTCATGCCCGCACCATCTGCCAAAATCTCACAAGCATGACGAAACGAAACCCCTTGGCTCTGTATCACCCAATCAATAACCGTACCCTTAGCATCACAACCAAAGCAGTGATAAATATTTTTAACCGTGCTTATTTTTAAACTCGGCGTTTTGTCCTCATGAAACGGACAATTCATTATGTGGTCTTTGCCTTGCTTCTTGAGGTCAAAGCCTTGGGATTGGATTAGGCGCACTAATGAGATGTTGGTTTTAAGCTCTTTTAGCTGATTTTCTGTTATTCGTGCCATTTTGTCTATTTCTCTAAAATACTGTCAAGAAGTTTCTTAATTATTAATTCTGCTTGTATAATACTCCTATTAGTAGTATTTTCAACATCTAATAGTAATTATTTAAAAATAGGAGGTAAAATTATGTCATCTTTCACAAAACACTACTTAATCAAGATGACTGAACACGACATAGAGTTTTTTAAACTACTTGGTAAAAAAATATCCACATTACGCAAAGAACAAAATTTAACTCAAGTTCAGCTTTCAAAAATTTTAGGGATTTCTCAACAGTATATGCAAGCCTTTGAAGCTGGTCGCAGAAAAGTATCATCATCCATGTTGCCAACATTATCCAAAGTGCTGGCAACCTCTGTTGAGCAACTTATTGGCATGAGTTCAGATGATAGTAAAAAACGTGGACCAACTCCAAAGATTTTAAGGCAGGTTGAACAGTTGTCTTATTTACCAAAGAGTAAACAGAAATTTGTTATGGAGATGCTGGATACGGTGATTAAACAACAGGCGAGTATTTAGCTGGCTAAGAAAAAAAGCCGTTGGCTTTAACGGCTAAAAATAACGGGCTTTACCTAAAATGGTACCGACCCCTATAGCTCTCATTTGTCACAGTTTTAATTCATGAACAAGTCACTTGACCCTATTTATGTTCTCGTTAATCATCATAGTAAAAATATAAATACCAATTACCATCAATATGTTTTAGATATGTTTGATTACTTAATAAATCAAATTTTTTTTCAAGCAGATTATCCAAATCATTTAGAACTGTAAATCCCCTAATATTAGTAACAAAAGCAACTCCTTTTACTTGTCCACCAATAGAAACCCCTGAACGAAATATTGGGAAATTAATTTGTATAGCAGATTTTTTTTGCGATGATGTAATAATATTAAGATATTGTATTTTTTCAATATTACTAATTAATTTATTATACACATTTTCACCAACTTCAGGATGGACAAACCATTTTGCACCTTTTGAAGTTTGGAATTTTTCAATCCTAAATACATTTGCATTTATAATAATTAATTTCAATTTCTCATAAAGGTCCTCATTTTCTTTAAATTGTGAAATTAACTCTTTATCTGATGGAATTATTATATCTTGTTTACAGGATATAGTAATTAGAGTAAAAAAAATGATTAGTATATATTTACTCATAATATTGCTCATCTTATAAACCCAAATGTATCAACATTATTAAAATAATATTCTGCTCCCCACTGTATATTTGCCTGATCTGAAAATTGATCTCCATAATTTGATGTTGCGGGATAGGCGAAATCATACCAATGCCCATTATTCAGGTCATACCCTTGACAACATTCTTGGTAATAACCCGCACCTCTCATTATAATATTTGTTAATAAATCAGGAATACCAACTGAGTAACCACCTAAAGATCCATCAACCCATGCAATTGAACTTGCACCAAATGCAAAATTTCCAAATGCTTCAATATCAGGCAAGTTTGCATATTCTGCTCTAGATTTGAAATCCCATATTCCACCTGACCCTACAAAGTTAATATAAGTTTTTGCCTCTAAGCTTTCACCAAGTTGATAGGACAGTTTTAAGCTATTTTTAAATTCAGCGAATAATTTAGTTCGAATAGCTGTATTACCACGTTTTAGAAACATATTAGCATCTAAAACAATTGAATAAAGTATATTATCCTGTCTCGATGTTGAAGAACTTGTGAGAATCGAAGCAACTGAAATTGCCACCATTAACTGGCCAATCCCAAAATTCCCACTCGGATCAATAATATTTGATGGATTGCCATTAGCGTATAAGTATTTATGCAAAGTTTTAGGCTCAAACCCCATCCCTGCAAAAGTATCCATATTCACAAACCGCCCATTCTGCGGGTTATAAAACCTAGCCCTAAGATAATAAAACCCAACATTATTATCATACTTCTCACCAGTAAACAGGTACTTATTCTCTACAGTACCTAGCTGATAATCCACTTCACCAAAGGCTTCATAGGGTGATTCTATAGCGAGGTTTTTATTAGGTTTGATTTTTTCCTTATGCTTCAATGGCTTAAAGTCTAGATTTTCCTGATTCCAGTCTTGGCTTAATTTTTTGAACCCAGACGCACTTTTGGGCTTAACTTGCTCGATATTTGCCTGTTTTTCAGCCTTTTGTTGTTCTGTGAGCCACGCCAATGCTTGTAGATATTGCATAACTTTGTAGCAATATGCTAGATAAGCCTGCTGATATTGTGTCGTTAGATTGGCAAGATTTTGGTGGTTCATGCTATTGATTTTAGGTTTTTTATTGCTTATAAGCAAGCTCTTTTATTATGTAGCCAGTAAGCGCTGTCATGAAGAACACGATCTTTTTCAAGCTGGCTGGTGTGAAGCGGCAAGGAGTTTGAGCCATCAGATATCTGGGGGTCGCTTGCCGCTTTGCAACAGTTAGCTGACCACGTAGTAGGTCGTTGCTTTTGATCTTTTTTGCTCGGTGTTTGAATTGACCAGGGTTTGTTTTCAAAGCTCGATGTTTCGGGCTAACTCGGCGAGAGCCGATGACAATAAGGGTGGAGCCCGGCAACAGATATGAGGACGGAAGACGGGCACCGGCTGGAGCTCATATCTGTTGCCGGGCGTGGGTGGGAATAGATAATAAAACAATCTCTTGCACAGGGATGTGCAACAACCTTTTAGGCATCACGGATAGTATGCCTTATGAGCAATTTAACATAATGTTCGTTATCTGGCGGAGCGAACACATGCAATAAGCGAGTCGATATTGTTTGTGCAGATAATGCCACATTATGTTAAGCTGCTCATGCTATAGCCCTATGTAGGGTTGGGTAGACAGAGATTCGGCTAACTGGATGATTGGTTCTGGTGCGATAATTCAGGCTACGTGCTTGCGAAGATATTGCCGAATGATAAACTTTCAGATTCCTAGATGCTTGATGGCATTATCTTGTAAGCATTTTTATTATGCCGAGTATTTGCCGTATTTTCAGCTGGCTAAAAAGGTAAGTTAGCCTCCTTTGTTGATGTTCCTCGATGCCTAGTTGTGGATGGCAATTGCTCTCCTTTTCTAAGGTTTAGTTTCAGGTTCACTCTGTAGCTTGTTCTTTGCTGGATGCGTTGCTTCATGAATATCTTTGAGTTTCTGGATGCTCACTTGAGTATAAATCTGCGTGGTTCTTAAATCTGCATGGCCAAGGATAAGTTGGATATAACGGATGTCTGCGCCATTTTCCAGCATCAAGCTTGCCATTGTGTGGCGAAACAGATGGCATGAGCCTTTTTTGCCTATTTTTTTAATATAGGTTGTAACGATTCTTGATAACCACGTGACACCAATTCCTTGACCATAGTTGTTAAGGAATAAATTGTTGCCACTGTCGCCAATTACATATTGTGGACGCACATCTTGCGTATACTTTTCAAGCCAACTAATCGCACGTTTGCCAATTGGAACCATGCGATCCTTGTCACCTTTTCCGTGTCTAACCATCAATGTTCCACCCTCAATATCGATGTCATGTAGTTTTAAATCACTGAGTTCTTTGCGCCTGATTCCTGTTGAATAAAGCATTTCTATAATGGCTCTATCACGAATACCGGTATCGCAACTTATATCAATTTTATTGAGGATTTCATCTACTTCATGGGCTTTGAGGATGTTCTTTGGCAAGCGTTTACCTACTTTTGGTAAATCTAAATCACTGGCTGGGTTGTATAGGATGTGGTTGTTTTTTGCCAACCATTTAAACAGGGCTTTAACACTTGCCAGATAATTCAGTTGTGATGATATGCTTAAGGGTTGGCCATTGGTTTTACGTTTTAAATACAAATGCCTTTGATAACGTTCGAGTATTGGTTTAGTGATGTCAGCAGGTCTTAATAAGCCACGTTCATCACACCAATAGATAAAACGGCGGTTAAAAACTTCTCTAATTTCCAAGGTTCTTTTTGATGCATTCATAACTCTTGAATGTTGTAAAAATCGCATAAGATAATAGTATAGACTTTGGCTATCGTTTGGGTCGCCGATTACTTCAAGTTGTTTGCGTTTGTCGTTTCTTGCCATGATGATTGCCTATGCATGTACGACATGATTGATACTGGCTTTTTTACTCTTGGGGCGTGTGTTTTTAATGGTTTTGCCATTGATTTGTTCATCATCGTTGGTATTGTTGGGTTTTGAGCTGTTTTCACTACCCTGACTTGACCCTAACTTGGGGCTAACTTGACCCTTACTTGGGACTGTCTTTCCTGCCTTTTGCCCTGACTTTTGTTTGTCATACAGATGTTTTACGTCAATTAAACCCATCATATGAGCATTATTATTACTTACTCCGTCATAAGCCAATTCATATTCTATGGCTAAACCACGGCCACCTCTGTGAACAATCAGATATTCCATATCACTTAATCTTGAGCAATGGATTTTCAATTGTCCATCACTCCAGTCTGTAAATTCTCTAATATCACGGCGAGAGAAACGATAATCACCTCGGTCTGTGGCTTCTTTTTCGCAAGCTTGTTGTACCATATCTTTGATGTGGCCAAGTAATGTTCTGGTTTGTGGTGGTAGTTCATCCAGAGTTCTTCCCAAAATGATATGAGCCAATTTATTTGCCCATTCGATATCGGATATTTCAACATCGATGTAATGGATTGCCTCGCCGTTTGATTCGATGCTTTTTATGGTTTTTTGATGCTGATGGATTAATGCTATTGTACTGATCAGGTTGAGGTACTTCATGTGATCACGGCGTGTACGGGTTTTGTTGCTCATGAATGTCAGCTTGTGAGCATATGGATTGACTACTTTTAATGATTTAATTAGGCTTTGGGCATTCTGGTGGTTTTGGATTATTTGTTGTTTCTTGGTGTTGGCTTTGAGTCCATCAAGGGTCAACGCATCACGTTGGATATTGTGGATGGCTTGGGTTTGTTCTCTACTCTCATTCACTGTGAGAACCAAGCAACGGTTCATAAGTTCTTCATCGATGTCTATGGCTGTTGTGGTCATAAACAACATAACAGGACCTTGAACACTGTATTCTTTGGTTTCCATGTTACCGGTGTTTTCATCTTTGCCTGTTGAGGCTATGGTTATTTTGCCTTCGCTTTGTAGAAGTTTTAAAGCATAGCTGGCATTGTGTGCGCCTTCTTCCTCGGCTATGGCTAGTATCTTGTTCTGCAGACTGGTTTCGCCCATGTAAAAAAGACTCTGGCCAGTCATGGCTGAGTATTGAACTTTTTCATTCTCGGGCATCATTTCGATGACTGCATCCATTAAAGCAGATTTTCCTGCAGCTGAGGTACTTTGGATAATGATAGCTAATGGTTTATCTAGTTTTCGAGAGACACAACCCAGGTATGCGGTGAGTTTATTGGTATCTTCACCGATGATTCCACAAGCAGTTAGATCCTGGGTAATTCGTTCCAGTAGGTTTGGAGATTTTAACAACTCCATTGCTTGCGAATATTGTTCTTCACTTAATGTTGGTTGTGGTTTTTTATTCACATTTAATGTGTTTTGAATCTGTTGTTCTTGCAGTTCTTCAAGCTTGACCAATATTTTACCAAGGTCTTTTTTTATGACGTTTACATCATGGCCTAGTTCTAAACTAGCTGTTTTGATGTAACTGGCTCGGGCTTTGGCATGGTATAAGTCGAATGTGTCAGTGTGATAGTTGTCACCTTTGCTGATGTGGATATTGAGCTTTAATTGTTCATAACTCATGTTTTTGGCTAGTCCACGGATTCGGTATTTTCTTTTTGTAGTGGGTGATTCTCCGAATGTGATGTTTACTTCATGATCACTGACTTCTGCAGTCGTGGTAGAACCAGCTTCAGGGATGATGCGAGCTGGTGGTTCGGGCAGAGCTTCAAGGCTGGCTAAAGAGGAAGAACTTTCTTCTTTAGCCAGCTTTTTAGTTTCTGTTATCTGTATTTTGTTTTCAGTCCTTTGATTAGCTGGCTCTTTACCCTTACCCATCCATTGAGCTTTACGAATAACTAAACTTAGACTTTGTTCAGCTGGTGTGACATTTAAAGCGTATTCGTTGGCATCCATATTTTTGGGAAATAAGATTCTATAGGTATCTATCTTTTCTTTGTTGAGTTTATCAGACAATTCCTTAGCGGCTTTGTTGCCTGCTTCATCACGATCATAAGCAATTAGAACACGTTTTATATTGTTCTGTTTGAACGCTTCAAGAAGTTCACTGGTGAACCCGCTTGTTCCATAACTGGTGGTAACATTTCTAAAACCATAATTCCAAAAGGTTAAGGCATCGATTAGTGACTCACACAAGATAACCTCATCACTTGATTGTAAGGCTTTTGAATTAAACACGCCACAGTGTGGCCCTGGTAAATATAAATGTTTTGGGGTTCCTTTGCGTAAATCATCACGAATTTTACGGGCATAAACTTCAACAATATTTTTGCCGTCAGAATTGTCCATGATGGGCACAACAATTGAACCATTAAAATGCTCATGCCCGCTTTTGCGGTAAATACCAATTTCCTGTAATTGTGAACGCATCTTTTTACCTTCGATGCGATTCTTTGCAGGAATCCGCAAACCCAGAGTGCGGTTGGCATAACCCAATTTAAAGGTATCGATCAATTCAGAATTATCTAAACCACGTGATTTTAGATAAGCCAATGCATCAGGTGAGGTTTTCAAGGTCTCGTGGTAATAGTTTATGACTTGATTAAGGATGGTTTGATTATCGCTTTGGCTGGCTATTGGTGAAGCAAGTTTTTGAACCGAGCTTTTTTTTACCACATCAGCGGTTAAACTCATGCCCGCACCATCAGCGAGAATTTCACAAGCATGGCGGAAACTTACGCCTTGGGTTTGCATTACCCAATCAATCACCGTGCCCTTGGCATCGCAACCAAAACAATGGTAGACATTTTTTTTGGTGCTTATTTTAAGGCTTGGGGTAATATCTGAATGGAATGGGCAACACATTTTATAATCTTTGCCATCTTTGTGTAAATCAAAACCTTGTGACTCGATTAGGCGGATTAGTGAGATGTCGGTTTTAAGTGAGTTTAGTTGGTTATCTGTTATTCGTGCCATTTTTTAATTTCCTCAAAATGTTGTCAATACCCTTGAAGGGTGTTATTATACAACCTTGTAGTGTTGTTTTGCAATACCTTATTTATTTAGAGAGTTAGAATATGAATACTTTAATTAATTATTTACTGCCCATGAGCTTCTCCGCGAAACTAATACAGATACGCAAATCACAAGGTTTAACACAAACTGCTTTGTCTGAAACTTCAACTTTGCACATCAATCAAATACGCCGATATGAAGCAGGCACATCTCAACCCACCATGGAAGGTCTGATTAAACTAGCCAAAGCCTTGCATGTTTCGATTGATGATTTGGTGTTTGATGAAGGTGATCGCGGGCCGAGTGATAAAATGAAGCTGATGTTTGAGGCCATTAACAACCTTAGTGAAAGTGAACAGAATATTATTCAGGAGTTGCTTGAAGGTATGATTGTTAAATATGAAACTAGAAAATGGAATAGTAGGCAACAGGCGGTTAATTAAGATATGGAATATATATCACCAAGCTTTAAATCAGATTCGTTCCACTGTCCAAATTGTAATGTTTATTCACATATAAGTTGGCATCAATTAATTGCAAATCAAATAACTATATTTTTCTATCAAGCAAAATGTGTGCACTGTAATAGAACAAGCATATGGAAAGTAACTGAATCTAAAAATAGTCCAAGAGGAAATACTATACACACCAAAGGAGAAATGATTTTCCCAGATCGCGGCATCGCTCCTTTTCCTGAAATTGATATGCCTAATGATGTAAAAAAAGATTATGAGGAAGCTGCTAAGGTTTTTTCAAAGTCTCCAAGAAGTGCTGCTGCTCTATTAAGACTTGGGCTACAAAAATTATGTAAACATCTTGGTGAAGATGGTGAAAATATAAATAACGACATCAGAAACCTTGCAAAGAATAATACTATTCCCCCAAAAGTCATTAAGGTTGCAGATACTGTTAGAATTACTGGAAACAATGCCGTACATCCTGGAGAAATGTCAGATGAAGATATTGATCATGTGGCTTCTAAGATGTTTGCACTTTTAAATTTCATTGTTAAAAAAGGAATTTCAGAGCCTAAAGAACTGGAAGATCTATACAACCGCACTCCTGAAGCACCAAGATTAGCTGCTGAAACCAAAGATGCGAAAGCAAGGGAAAAACCAGTTGAAAAGTAATAAAATAACTCTATTCAATAACGGAGTATTTAGTCAGTGGCATATTTGTAATTTCAAAATAACAAATATTAATTTTAATAGTGCCGAACAGTTTATGATGTATTCTAAAGCTATGCTTTTTCAGGATAAAAATACTGCAAACCTAATTTTGAAATCATCATTACCTTATGATCAAAAAGCTTTAGGAAGGATAGTAAAAAACTATGATGAAGGTATATGGCATTTATTCAGAGAAGGTATAGTTTTTAGTGGTAATTTTGCTAAGTTTTCTCAAAACGAAGCTTTAAAAACATCTTTAATAAACACTAAAGACACAATCATGGCAGAAGCCTCAGTCAAAGATAAAGTTTGGGGGATTGGTTTATCTGAAGATGATCCTAGAGCTCACAACATCCACTTATGGAAAGGCCAAAATTTATTAGGGTTAACCTTAATGAAAGTGAGGGGAGCTATAAAATCAAGATAGTTTTCTATTCTCCCTCCCTTCTGTCAATTCCTTATATACATTTTTAATTTCTTCGGCACTCATCATTAATTCATAATGAAATCCTTTATTTGAATTTAGCATAAATGTTCCTGCCCCACTAAAAGTCTTAATTTTATAGCTATTATATATTTTGATATTGTTAACAATAAAATTTAAAGTAAAACTACCATCTTGTTTCATATATGTAGATTCAATATTTACATCAAAATCCTGATGTGTGATTTTTTTGTTAGTAATCACATAATGTAAATTTTCTTCTCTTGAATATATTGATACATCAAATTCAAACTCTTTCTCCAAATAATCAATAATAAAAACCTTAGTAAATGGTTCTTCTTCAGTTGTTAATTCCGTATCATAAAAACTTAATCGTAAATGCATAATATTTACAACCTTACTTCGGCAACATTAGATTAGGGCCAAAAGCTATTGGGTCAACAGGCATAACGGCTGGAGGCGGTAAACCAGGTTGATACACTTCGCCTGGATAGCCACCTGGTGGTGGGAAAAATAAAAGTCCATTAAGTGCCACAAACCAACTAACATCTTTACCAGTATTTCCTCCGTAATATAAACTAGACAATCCCTGTTGTGTATAACTACTACTCCATGGAGGAATAACTGATGCATATAATCCAATAGGTCTTGTAAATCCATTTGTACCTAAACCCCTAAATTTACCAGTTGTTCGCATAAGTTTAGTTCCATATATTATTGCAGCAGCATTTCTATCTGTATAATGATATACAATTCTTGTATATCTTAATGCTCGTGCTTTCTCTTTTACCTTGTCTTCTAATTTTTCCCTAGACTTTTCTAATGAACGTGTCGCATACAATGGATCTCTTGCAATTAAATCAGCTACAGTGTCTCCACCAAAATAAGCAACTCCTGCTTTTAACAGACTCACTCCTACATCTATTAATACTTTTGACAGTTCAACTGTTGCATATGCTAACAACGCAGCTCCAACAGCCTGACCGGCACTAATGTCCACCAGGCTAAAATTACCACTTGGGTCAATTAAATTTACTGGGTCATTTCCTGTATACAAATACTTATGTAAGGACATTGGCTCAAACGCCATCCCAGCAAAACTATCCATATTAATAAACCGCCCATTCCCCGTATTATAAAACCTAGCCCTCAAATAATAAAACCCAACATTATTATCATACTGCTCACCAGTAAATAGGTAATTATTGGGTATTGAACCTAGCTGATAATCCACTTCACCAAAGGCTTCATAACCATAAGCATTCTGAACTGTTCCTGCAACATCGGTCAATATCCTTGTGCTACCCAAACCATCATAACCAAAAGTATGCGTTGCTCCGCCTTGAGTTTGGCTAATTAAATCATCGCCATAAACATAAGTAATTTGTG
>Ga0256834_1001504_pt1 | contig 15642 bp, 13 predicted proteins | sample 4281140metaG_FD_190536 | JGI IMG/M metagenome (GOLD analysis project Ga0256834, IMG submission 190536) | Hydrothermal vent microbial communities from East Pacific Rise, Pacific Ocean - 4281-140 | ecosystem: Environmental > Aquatic > Marine > Hydrothermal vents | place: Pacific Ocean: East...
AACCTTTTGATGCCATAGTATCTAATCCTCCCTATTCAGTAAAGTGGATAGGGAGCGAAGATCCAACACTTATCAACGATGAACGCTTTGCACCTGCTGGAGTGCTTGCACCCAAGTCTAAAGCTGACTTTGCTTTTGTACTTCACTCTCTGAGTTATCTATCTAGTAAAGGGCGTGCGGCGATAGTCTGTTTTCCTGGTATCTTTTATCGTGGTGGGGCAGAACAGAAAATCCGTAAATACTTGATAGACAACAACTATGTAGAAACCATCATCTCTTTAGCACCTAACTTGTTTTATGGTACTTCTATCGCTGTAAATATCTTGGTGCTTTCTAAACATAAAACTGACAATAAAACCCAGTTTATAGATGCTAGCAAATTATACAAACAACAAACCAATACTAATGTGCTTACGGATGAAGGTCCAAATAATCATATAGAGCAAATTATGAATGCTTTTGATACAAAAGAAGATGTTGAGTATTTTACCAAGTCGATAGACAACACTAAGATAGCTGACAATGACTATAATCTTTCGGTAAGCTCTTATGTAGAAGTTGAAGATATTCGTGAGGTTATTGATATTAAGAAGCTAAATGCTGAGATAAAGACTGTTGTAGAGAAGATTAATAAGTTACGAACAGAGATAGATGCTATTGTTTCGGAGATAGAGGCATGAGCCATTTGAGCTTTATGGAGAGTCTCCTTGATGGTGTAGAGGTAGAATGGAAGCCGTTGGGAGAAATAACAAAAATTTTACGAGGAAAGAGATTAACTAGAAATCTACTTTCTAATAGTGAAAAATTTCCAGTTTATCATGGTGGATTAGAGCCATTGGGTTATTACGGACATAGCAACAGACCTGCTAATACAGTAATGGTTATAAATGTCGGAGCTTCGGCTGGTACTGTAGGTTATAGCGAGGTGGATTTTTGGTCTTCGGATGGTTCTTTTTGTATTAAACATTCAGATACATTGAATAATAAATATTTATACTATTTATTGATTGGATATCAGCATTTATTTCGCTCTCAAGTTCGAGTTGCAGGTATACCTACACTAGATGCGAATGTGCTTTCAAAACTTCAAATTCCTATCCCCCCTTTTAATATCCAAACTGAAATTGTCCGTATACTGGACAATTTCACCGAGCTTACAGCCGAGCTTACAGCCGAGCTTACAGCCGAGCTTCGTGCGCGAAAAAAGCAATACAGCTACTATCGTGACCAACTGTTGAGCTTTGAAGAGGGTGAAGTTGAATGGAAGAGTTTGGGGGAAGTGGCAGAATATTCAAAAACGCGTATTAGTTTTAATTTGCTTAATAAATCAAATTATGTAGGTGTTGATAACCTTTTACAAAATAGAGCAGGAAAAAAGGAATCTAAACATATACCAACTGAAGGAAAATCAACTAAATATCACAATAATGATATTTTAATCGGTAATATTCGACCCTACTTAAAGAAGATATGGCAAGCAGATTGTGTCGGTGGAACAAATGGAGATGTGCTTGTTGTACATCCTACAGACGAGACCGTAAATCCACAATATTTATATCAAATTTTAGCTGATGAAAAATTCTTTGAGTACAATATGCAACATGCTAAAGGTGCAAAAATGCCACGTGGAAATAAAGCTAAAATAATGGAATATCGTTTTCCTATTCCATCCCCTAATGAACAAGAACGTATTGTTACTATTCTAAATAAATTTGACACCCTAACAAACTCCATTTCTGAGGGCTTACCAAAAGAGATAGAACTTAGACAAAAACAATACGAATATTATCGTGACTTGCTTTTGAGCTTTCCAAAACCAAGAGTAGAGGCATAAGATGGGAAATACATTAAGAGAAATTGCAGAACAACTACAAGCTTCACCTAAAAAAGTACAACTTATCTATGCTTTTAATGGTGTAGGAAAAACACGGCTTTCACGAGAGTTTAAAGAGTTGATTGATCCTACAATAGAGGGTGAAGAAGATACAGATACAAAAATATTCTATTACAGTGCATTTACGGAAGATTTGTTTTATTGGGATAATGATTTAGACTTTGATGCTGATAGAAAACTAAAAATACAACCTAATGGTTTTACTAAATGGGTCATACAAGATCAAGGACAAGATCAAAATATTATTGCTAACTTTCAACACTATACAAGTGATAAGTTAACACCACGTTTTAATGCTGATTCCTCTGAAGTAAGCTTTTCTCTTGAGCGTGGTGATAATACTAGCTTAGATAATCTAAAAATATCTAAAGGGGAAGAGAGTAACTTTATCTGGAGTATATTTTATAGTTTAATCGAACAAGTAGTTGGGGTGTTAAATGAACCTGAAGTAGATGAACGAGAAACAGATAAATTTAATCAATTAAAATATGTATTTATAGATGACCCTGTAACCTCTTTAGATGAAAACCATTTGATAGAGTTAGCAGTAAATTTAGCACAATTGATCAATTCTAGCTATTTTACTAGCAGGGAGGGTGTTAAGTTTATTATTACTACGCATAACGCTCTTTTCTATAATGTGTTATTCAATGAATTAAATCTTGCAAATAAACAAGGTTCGTATATGTTGATTAAAAATGAAGATGGTTCATTTGAACTTACAGAAAAAAGAGGTGATTCGAATAAAAGTTTTTCATATCATCTACATTTAAAGAAAACCATAGAAGAAGCAATTAAAGTAAAGGCAATTGAAAAATACCATTTTATGTTGTTGCGTAATTTATATGAAAAAACAGCTAATTTCCTTGACTATCCTAAATGGTCGGAGCTATTACCTGAAGATAATAGAGAGGGTTATTATAAGCGTATTATCCAATTTACCAGTCACTCTACACTATCTAATGACACAGTTGCAGAGCCAACTGAACCAGAGAAACAAACAGTTAAGCTTTTGCTTGAGCATTTAAATACGAAATTTTGGCAGGAGATAGAGAACAATGATACAGAAAACTAAAGCTATCGCAGAATCAAACAAATTTATCATACTAGATAAATACACCAAAATAGACCAACAAGGTGCAAGCTACCAAACGGAAGCCGACTTAGAGAAAGAACTCCTCATTGACCTGCAAAACCAAGGCTATGAGTATATCAACGCAAACACACCTGAAAAGATGTTAGTCAATGTCAGAGTACAGTTAGAAGCTTTAAATGATATGCAATTTTCAGAAAGTGAATGGGTGAGATTTGTTGAGGAGTATTTAGATAAACCTAGCGATAACAGCATCGATAAAACCCGTAAAATCCATGATGATTATATCTATGATTTTGTTTTTGATGATGGACATATCCAAAATATTTACCTAATGGACAAAACAAACATCACACGCAACAAGTTACAAGTCATCAAGCAGTTTGAACAGGCAGGTTCGTCAGCTAACCGTTATGATGTCACTATCTTAGTGAATGGTTTGCCACTAGTTCAAATAGAGTTAAAAAAGCGTGGTGTTGCCATAAGAGAAGCCTTTAACCAGATACACCGTTATAGTAAAGAGAGTTTCAATACAGACAAATCACTCTATAAGTACCTACAACTTTTTGTTATCTCAAATGGTACTGATAGCCGTTATTTTGCTAACACCACAAAGCGAGATAAAAATAGTTTTGACTTTACTATGAACTGGGCAAAGTCTGATAATACCTTGATAAAAGATTTAAAAGATTTTACAGCTACATTTTTTCAAAAAAATACTTTGTTAAATGTACTGTTACATTATTCTGTATTTGATGTAAGTGATACTTTGTTGGTGATGCGTCCTTACCAGATAGCAGCTACTGAACGCATTTTGTGGAAAATCAATAGTACATATCAAGCAAAAAACTGGAGCAGTCTTGAGAGTGGTGGGTATATCTGGCATACAACAGGCTCAGGTAAGACCTTAACTAGTTTTAAAGCAGCTCGTTTGGCTACAGAGCTTGAGTTTATAGATAAAGTATTTTTTGTGGTAGATCGTAAAGATTTGGATTATCAAACTATGAAAGAGTATCAACGCTTTTCTCCTGATAGTGTCAATGGTTCAGAGAGTACAGCGGGACTAAAACGCAACATAGATAAAGATGACAATAAAATCATAGTCACCACCATTCAAAAACTAAATAACCTCATGAAAGGTGAAGAAGAGTTATCTATCTACTCTAAGCAAGTGGTATTTATCTTTGATGAGGCACACCGTAGTCAGTTTGGTAAGGCACAAGAAAACCTAAAGAAAAAATTTAAAAAATACTATCAGTTTGGTTTTACAGGTACACCAATCTTTCCACAAAATGCCTTGGGTTCAGAGACAACTGCTAGCGTATTTGGAAGAGAGTTGCACTCTTATGTGATTACTGATGCTATCCGTGATGAAAAAGTGTTGAAGTTTAAAGTAGACTACAACGATGTGCGTCCTCAGTTTAAAGCTATAGAAAGCGAACAAGATGAGAAGAAACTATCAACATTAGAAAATAAAAAAGCCTTGTTACATCCTGATAGAATCGATGAAATTTCTCAATATATTTTAAATAACTACAAGCAAAAAACACATCGCCTACAAGTCAATGGCAAAGGTTTTAATGCAATGTTTGCTGTTAGTAGTGTTGATGCTGCTAAGCTCTACTATGAATCGATCAATAAACTACAAGAAGAGAATGAAAAAAAACTAAAGATTGCTACTATCTTTTCATTTGCTGCTAATGAAGCACAAGATGCCAAAGGGGAGATTGCTGATGAGAGTTTTGAGCCTACAGCATTAGAAGCAAGCGCAAAAGAGTTTTTGAGTGCAGCGATGGATGACTATAACGCAATGTTTAAAACTAACTATAGTGTAGAAAGTAAATCATTCCAAAACTATTATCGTGACTTAGCCAAACGAGTGAAGAATCAAGAAGTTGATCTTCTCATCGTTGTTGGGATGTTTTTAACAGGCTTTGATGCACCTACTTTAAATACTCTCTTTGTAGATAAAAATCTCCGTTACCATGGACTTATCCAAGCCTATTCACGCACAAACCGTATCTATGATGCTACTAAGACATTTGGTAATATCGTTACTTTTCGTGATTTGGAACAAGCTACTATTGATGCTATTACGCTATTTGGTGATAGTAACACTAAAAATGTGGTGCTTGAAAAAAGCTATAAAGAATATATGGAAGGCTTTAGCGATGTTATAACAGGTGAAGCACGACGCGGTTATGTTGATGTGGTAGAAGAATTAGAACAACGCTTCCCTAATCCTGAGACAATAGTTACAGAAAAAGAGAAAAAAGAGTTTGCCAAACTATTTGGTGAGTATTTACGGGTAGAGAATGTGCTACAAAATTACGATGAATTTTCAGGCTTGAAAGCTTTACAAAACTTAGATATGAATGATAGTGATGCAGTAGAGGAGTTTAAAACTAAACATTATCTAAGTGATGAAGATTTAAGTGCTATGCAAGCCATACAGATGCCAGCTGAGCGTATAATTCAAGATTATCGTTCAACCTATAATGATATCCGTGATTGGCTTCGCCGTGAAAAATCTGCCAACGAACAAGAGAGCTCTACTATTGATTGGGATGATGTGGTGTTTGAGGTGGATTTACTGAAATCACAAGAGATTAATCTGGATTATATCTTAGAGTTGATTTTTGAACACAATAAAAAAGTAAAAGATAAAGCAACATTGATTGAAGAAGTACGGCGTTTGATTCGTGCTAGTCTTGGTAACCGTGCCAAAGAAAATCTAGTTGTTGATTTTATCAACCAAACCAACTTGGATGATATTCTTGATAAGCCTAGTATTATCGATGCTTTCTTTAAATTTGCACAAGCTGAGCAACAGCGTGAAGCCGATGAGTTAATCGATGATGAAAATCTAAACACTGAAGCGGCCAAGCGTTATATCATGGCATCATTAAAACGAGAATATGCAAGTGAAAATGGTACAGAGCTCAATGCAATCTTGCCAAAAATGAGCCCGTTAAATCCTGAATATCTAACAAAAAAACAGAGTGTTTTTCAACAAATAGCAGCTTTTGTTGAAAAGTTTAAGGGTGTTGGACGGTATTTGGAGTAGGTATTTTAAGCTCTTAGGCACTATGATTTATCTTAGGTAAATTGTGATACTTTGCTTTGGTCGAGCATTTTTAAAATTTTTCAGTACAACATACAAGCTAAAGCTACAGTGTGTTAAACTTATAAAAAAATAGGCGGTTATTTAGATGATAAGCACAGATGATCTAAAGAGTAAGATTATTGAGGGGTTGAGTCTTGAAGATATTGAGATTGATGAGATAGGGGATGAGGATCCACTTTTTGGTGATGATGGCTTAGGTCTTGATTCGGTTGATGCCATAGAGTTAACACTTGTTCTTGAGAAAGAGTACTCAGTCAAAGTGACAAATATGGCAGAGGCTGAAAATATCTTTGCAACAATCAACTCTCTTTGTAAATACATAAATAGCCAAAGAGCTTAAACATCTTATGAGCAGATGCTAAGTGTATGACCAAAACCTATATGGTCTATCTCGTGCTCTATAGTTAGACCGCTCTCTTTGATGCACTCATGCATCTGTATAGCACTATACATCTTGCTTTTACCATTGGCCAATGCTGTGAAGTATGGTGATGTGTTTATGAGAGCATATGAGCCTAGATCTACACTTTGACGATCCCAGTATGGCTCTACTATATAGACTTTTGCTTTGTTATTTAGTGCGCGCTTTGCTCTCTTTAAGATAGAGACTATATCATCTACTCCAAAGCAGTCAAGAAACTGACTCATCCAGACTATGTCAAATCCTTTTGGAAACTCTATTGAGTGATCTAGTAGATCCATATGTACCCCTTTAACCCGATCTTCTACTCCACTCTCTATGGCTCTTTTGTGTGCAGCTTTGAGTTGCAACTTGTGGTCTAAGATAGTCACTTCAGTCTGCTTGGAGGCTCTTGTGATGGCAACAGCCCATTTGCCTGTATTGCCACCAACATCTAGTAGCTTTGTTGGCTCCATATCTGAAACTATCTGCACCAGTTTGGCAAATGCCGCATCTGAGTAGAAGTGATCAAACTCAAACCAACTTTTGCGCGCTGAATCTGGAAGTTCCAATAGGTGTGGGTATATGGTCTCAAACTCTTTACCAAAATACTTCTGAAGCCCTCGTGGAGAAGCTGTTTTGATAGACTCTTCTAGCTCATCTATACCGTGATAGTTGACATCTAGATTGAAGTTAAAATTGACACTTGTCATCTCATCAAACTGTAAAAAATAGCCTATCTTTGTTAGATAATAACGCTCATTTTGGTACTTTAAAGCTCCCATACTATACCCAGACTCACACACTACATGAGCTCCATAAGTAGAGATGTTTAGCTCTTGTGATAGCTCATCTACGCTAAGCCCAACTCTTCTGTTTTTGTGCAATAACTCTAAGATGCCCCATTTGCGCAATAGGTGTGCGCACTGAAACACAATCGGTGCAAAAGCTATCTTCTGAGCCTCCATCAACGCCTCTTCTCCTGTCAACTTCTCTGTATCAAACATAAATCTCCTTTGTGGCTTCATTATACTTTATGTACTATTTAGATAGAATAAAAGAAAAATTATTTTGGATAGGGATATATGAAAAAAGTGTTAGTTCTTTACTATTCACAAAGTGGGCAGCTTCGAAGTTCAGTAGACTCTTTTGTTGCTCCTCTGTTAGAGTGTAGTGAGGTTAGTGTAGATATGTGTGAGATTAGACCTGTAGAGCCATACCCATATCCGTGGCCATTTTATACATTTTTTGATGCATTTCCTGAAGCGGTCTATCTTGATGGATGTGAGGTCGAGAGTATTGATGCTGATGGTGAGTATGACTTAGTCATCTTAGCTTACACCTCTTGGTTTCTGTCACCATCTATCCCTATCACTGGTTTTTTAAAGAGTAGCAGGGCTAAGGAGCTCTTAAAAGATAGACCAGTTGTCACACTTATAGCATGTAGAGATATGTGGGTTATGGCTCAAGAGAAGATGAAAAAACTACTAGATGAGTGTGGAGCCAAGCTTATCGATAATGTTGTAGTGACTGATCAGGGAAGATCTCTGTATACTTTTGTAACTACTCCTAGATGGCTCTTTACAGGCAGAAAAGATAGCTTCTGGTTTTTTCCTCCAGCAGGGGTGTTGCAAGAGGAGATAGATGCTCTTAAGCGGTTTGGTAAAAGAGCTTGTGAGGCGCTAAAGAGTGCAGAGCATAAGAAGACTATGTTTAAAGGCTTGGGTGCGGTGAGTGTGGACGGTAAGCTCATAGCAACCGAAAAGATAGCAACTAGAAGTTTTATGATATGGGGTAAGCTTATCAAAAAATCTGGTCTGCCTGGCTCTTTTGGGCGCAAAGTCACGATCACTATATATGCAGTTTTTTTGATACTTCTTATACTAACTATTGTGCCTCTAAATATCTTGATTCGTCGCCTTATCTACCCATGGCGCAAAGATGCTATAGCTAAAGAGGTGGCGTATTATGAACTTCCATCAGGAGCATTAACTTGAGCATTAAAACTGTATATATCAACACCATTAGCGCATTTTTACCAAATGAGGCAGTTGAAAATGCCGACATAGAGAAGGTGTTAGGTCAAGCTGGCAAGAAACCATCAAGAGCCAAAAATATGGTTCTAAGATCAAACCAGATCAAGACTAGATACTACGCTATCGATAGACAGACAAGAGAGCCTACACATACAAATGCCACATTAGCAGCCAATGCGATAGAGATGTTGAAGTGTGATATTGAAAACATAGATCTGCTTGTGTGTGGCACAACTCTACCAGATCAGCTTATGCCAAATCATGCCCTCATGGTTCATGGTGAGCTGGGTCGTGGTGAGCTTGAAGTGGTTGCAACTGCAGGAGTCTGTTTGAGTGGGATAGCAGCCTTGAAGTACGCCTATCTATCCATAAAAAGTGATGATAGTAGCTTAGCCATCGCCTCCGCTTCTGAAAATGCTTCATCTGTCATGAGGTCTGAAAATTTTGCTCAAGAGATTGAGAGTAGAGTTGAGCAACTTAAAAGACATGAGCAGATCGCTTTTGAGAAAGATTTTTTACGCTGGATGCTTAGTGATGGAGCTGGGGCGATGCTTTTAAGCAGTCAGCCAAATAGCAACAAGCTCTCCTTGCAGATAGAGTGGATAGATCAGAGATCTTATGCTCATGAGCTAGATAGCTGTATGTATGCAGGATCTGTAAAGATGGATGATGGCTCTTTAAAGGGGTGGAGACAGTATGCACAATCACAGTGGTTGCAGAGCTCTATATTTAGTGTCAAACAAGATGTGAAATTACTTAACGATAAGATCATAGAGTATACAGTAACCCTACCTCTAAAAAAGTTATTAGAGTCTAAAAAACTAGACCCATCAGCCATAGATTGGTATCTGCCCCACTACTCATCTGGTTTCTTTAGAGATAAAGTCTATGATGGCATGCTTGAAGCTGGCTGTGATATACCGCAAGATAGATGGTTTACAAACCTAAGTTCTAAAGGCAATACAGGCTCTGCGTCTATCTATATAATGCTAGAAGAGCTGTTTAATTCAGATAGATTAAAGTCTGGCGATACAATCCTCTGCTACATACCAGAAAGCAGTCGATTTTCAACTGCATTTATGCAGTTAAAGGTGGTCTAGATGAAGAGTCAAGATGTGCCTCAAGATAACATCTCAACATATGCAAGCCACAAAAAAGCGATCTACGCTACAGATGATGATGGTAGATATGACATTGTAGCTTCAACTGGCTGGAGTGTGGAGGAGGAGGCGACTAAACAGGCTCTTTTAGAGCTTGAGAGGCAGACTCAAGATGCTCTTTTGAGAGCTATTGATGGTGAGGTCTCTGCGCTCTATTATCATATGTATTCTAAAAGAATGGATCTGCAAGTTCTAGCAGAGTCTACGGGCTTTTTTAAGTGGACAATTAGAAGAGACTTTGAGCCTAAAAGATTTCAAAATATCAAAAAGAGTAGATTGGCTCAGTACGCAGATGCTCTTGGTTTAAGTAGTAGCGAACTAATGAAGCTACCAAAGGATAGAAGTGAGTAGAGTAGAGTTTATACATAATCACCATGCACACTGTGAGAGTGGTGTAGTATCATCAATGATGCGTCATAGTGGCTTAGAGTTATCTGAAGCGATGGTTTTTGGTTTGTCAGGAGCTATGAGTTTTGCATATTTGCCATTTTTAAAGCTAGGAGGTATGCCACTTGTAGCCTACAGAAGCATGCCAAAAAGCATCATCAAAGGACTTAGTAAAAATATCGGTATAAAGATGTCCATGCAGACATTTAAAGACCCAGCATCTGGTGAGCAGATGTTAGATAAGTTACTAGATGAAGGCAGAGTGGTTGGTGCTCAGAGTTCTGTGTTTTGGTTGCCATATTTTCCAGAGCAGATGAGATTTCATTTTAACGCACATAACCTCATCATATATGCACAAGAGAGAGATGAGTATCTCATAAGTGATCCAGTTTTTGAGCATAGTGTTAGATGCGAAAAGAGTGCTCTAACAAAGGCTAGATTTGTTAAAGGTGTCATGGCTCCTAAGGGTCTGCTCTACTATCCGCTTATCGTTCCAACAGAGATAGATTATGATAAATCACTTAGAAAAGCACTTAAAAAAACAGCTAAGATGATGCTAAAGACACCAGTGCCAATAGCAGGCATAAGAGGCATACGGTATCTAGCCAAACATATAAAAAAGTTGCAGAAAAAAGATAAACGATATGCCAAACTATTTTTAGGGCACATAGTAAGAATGCAAGAGGAGATAGGTACAGGAGGTGCTGGATTTCGATATATCTATGCCTCATTTTTGCAAGAGTCATCAGCTCTCATGGATGGCGGAGACTTTTTGGCAGATGCATCAAAACAGATGAGTAGCGTTGGTGATGAGTATAGACAGTTTGCGCTTCTTATAGCCAAGGCGATACGCTCCAAAAAGAGCGAGAACATAGACTTTGATGTTATTGGCGATAAACTCTTAGAGATAGCAGATCAAGAGTCTCTAGTCTATAAGATGATACTAGATAACTTATGATCAAGATAGACTCTTTAGTGAAGCGGTATGGCGAGAAGGTGGCTATTGATGATCTTAGCCTACATGTTAAAAAAGGTACAATTTTTGGACTTCTTGGTGTAAACGGTGCAGGTAAAACAACTCTAGTATCTATACTTAATGGTCTGTCTGGATATGATAGCGGTAGAGTTGAAGTTGCTGGTCTTGATCTTAGAGAAAATATAGAACAGATACGATCTAAAAGTGCATTTATACCACAATCGTTAGCATTTTATGAGCAACTAAGTGTACTTGAAAATCTCAATTTTTTTGCAGGCATACAAAATATACAGAGCTCTAAAATAGAAGATCAGATCAACAGAGCTGTAGAGACAAGCTCTCTTGAGTCCCTATTGTATCAAAGTGCAAAAACCCTCTCAGGCGGTCAAAAACGCAGATTAAACATAGCTATAGGTCTTCTTAATGATCCAGAGATACTCTACTTTGATGAGCCTACAGTGGGCATAGATCCAGCTTCACGCAATGAGATTTTAGAGACAATACTCTCCTTTAAAAAGAGCAATAAAACAGTTGTTTACACCACACATTATATGCCAGAGATTGAGAAGATCTGTGATGAAGTAGCTATCATAGATAGGGGTAGAGTTGTATCACAGGGATCTTTAGAGCAGATGTTAGAGTGCAAAGATAAAGAGACAGTATTTGATCTATTTGACACACCTTTGCAGTTGCTACATGGTATGCCTCTAGTATCAGTCATAGACCATAAAACACTCAAGTTAAACACTCAAGATACAGATCAGATAGAGTCAACTTTAAGAGAACTTCATATGCGAGGTGTTAGGATAAAACAGATCAGGCTAGATAGCAGCACTCTTGAAAAAGTCTTTATAGACCTTACATCAAAAGAGGCTCACTAAGATGCTTAAAGCGATGTTAATCAAGGAGTTTTTATTAGTGTTACGCGATCGCCATGCACTAGCTGCGCTATTTGTTATGCCAGCTATTTTTATACTCATCATGTCGCTAGCTCTTAAAGATGTGTTTGGTACTGATAGAGCACTGATGACATATGTTGTAACAGATAACTCATCTTCAGCTCTTAGCGCAAAGTTGATATCGAACTTACAAGAGAGTTCGCTACTAAAACAGGGTGACTCTTTAGCGCAGTTTAGAGTAGATATACCCGATGGTTTTGCATCATCTTTTCAGACTAATGGCTCACTTAAAAAACTAGAAGTAGTAGTAGAGCCCGATGTCAAACAGGAGATGTTAGCACTCTTTAAGGTTGAGCTATCTATGGCGCTAATGGGTCTAAGACTAGATAAGTTACAGAGTGATATAGGCGATTTTTCAAACGCACTTGATAGTTTTGACCTTGATCCAGAGAGTATGGTTTCTGTTAGATTTGCCAACTTAAAAGAGAGTGAGCACCCAACATCTACCCAACAAAGTGTCCCATCTTGGATTGTATTTGCACTCTTTTTTGTTATCATACCTATATCTACTATCTTTATTAATGAGCGCAAGCAGAATACTCTGATGAGAATGGAGGCTATGAACATCAGTACACCTCTGCTGTTTATGGGTAAGATGATACCGTATCTCATCATCAATCAGCTTCAGGTGTGGGTTATGATAGCAGTTGGAGTGTTTGTGGTACCACTGTTTGGTGCAGATGCACTCACCATGGGTGACTCTTTGCCTGCTCTTTTTGTACTCTCATCTGCTCTTAGTTTTGCTGCTATATCACTAGCAATGTTGATTGCAACAGTAGTTCAAAGCGTAGAGCAGGCAACAACTATAGGTGGCATAATCAACATACTTCTTGGCGCTATAGGTGGTGTGATGGTTCCAAAGTTTATTATGCCAGAGTTTATGCAGACACTTAGCAATATATCTCCTATGTCATGGGGACTAGAGGGATTTTTAGATATATTTTTGCGTCAAAAAGGTGTTGAGGCGATACTGTATGAGAGTAGCGCTCTTGCTCTATTTGGAGTAGTTATGCTATCTTTGGCAATGTTATTTTATAGATATAGAAGAGTAGCGTAAGAGATTTAGACAGCAGGAGAGAGAATGCGATACCTTGTAAGAGCTTTTATGGTTGTAGCCATGTTGATAGTTAGCTTGGATGCTAAAGAGATGGATGCTAAAGAGTTGATATCTAAGATGATAGATGCATACGGAGGCAAAGAGAAGGTTGCTCTACTAAATAGCTATGAGCAGTTTTGGACTATCCAGAGTCAAGTTAGAGACATGAATGGAACAGATTCACGCAAAGTTATACTACCATCATATCTCTATACTCATATACAGTACCCAACTAGATCACAGACAAGAATTTTAGATAAAGATAGAGGTGTTAAACACTCAAACGGAACAGGTAAAGAGGTCAATGGTGCCATGCTAGATGCTATGAGACTACAGCTATTTAGACTATATAGCCCTTTAGAGTTGGACAAACATGCCACCTATATCAAAGTTTTAGACGACAAGGAGTACTATATCTTATCTCTAAAGATAGGCAACACTACTACTAATTACTATCTGCTAAAGGGTCTCTATCTGATCGATAAAGTAGTAGGAGAGCTAAAAGTTCAAGGTAAAAGCATGAAGTTTACAACACTATATAGAGACTATAGAAGTGTTGAGGGTGTGCAGATGCCACACTTAGAGATAAAGTATGCTAGTGATATAAATACTGCTATTATGAGACTTAAAGCTACAAGATTTAAGCGTTAATACATGAAAATAACAGCCAATATTATCACACTAAATGAGGAGAAAAATATAGCAGATGCTATACGCTCAGCTCAAGAGGTGTGTGATGAGGTGTTGGTTGTTGACTCTTTAAGTAGTGATAAGACTTGTGAGATAGCTCTTAGCATGGGTGCTAAAGTTGTAGAGCAGGAGTATCTTGGTGATGGTGGGCAAAAAGCGTTTGGCGCACCTTTGGCAAAATATGATTGGGTGTTAAGTCTAGATGCTGATGAGAGGTTAGATCGTAATGCTATTGATGCTATAAAAGAGCTTGATCTGGAGAGTACGGAGTATGATGCATTTAGTTTTGCAAGAAAAACTTTTATCGGAAAAACTTTTATCAAGCTGTGGTATCCAGATAGGGTGACTAGGCTCTATAACCGTACAAAATGTGGCTTTAGCTTGGCTAAAGGACATGCTAAGGTAGATGCAAAAAACATAAAAGCACTAGATGCTGACATGTTGCACTACTCGTATGATGACTATGCTCACATGATCAAAACCTCTCACAAATTTATCACACGCGGTGCAGAGCTTGCACATAAAGATGGAAGGCGCGCTTCTTGGTATGATCCGCTCATACACGGTAGTGGAGCACTCTTTAAGGCTCTTATCTTAAAAGGCGGCATGTTTCACGGTACAGATGGGTGGAATGTAGCTATCATATCTGCTTTTAGCTCCTATATGAAGTATGCTTTGATGCTTAAGATGCAGGAGAGGTAGTGCGCCACATAGCTCTATTGAGATACAACCTATTTTATGCTCTGCTATTAACGATTGTAGTTGGCACAGGTGAGCAGATATTTAGGTACCTACACCCTCTGCTCGGCTTTAATCTCACTATGGATAAGTTTTTAGAGACCTATCTTGTAGCTTTTGTATCAACTCTATTTATCAGTAGAAAAGTTATCAAGAGTATCTATAGTTTTATACTTATAAGTGCTCTAGTGCAGTATATACATTTTAACTACTATGGCACTTGGATCTTTCCGCTAGAGTACCTGTTGTTTTTTACAAAGTTTCGTGAGACCATGCAGACTTTTACAACAGTTTTGGAGATAACAGTAGCTCCTATCATCATAATCACTCTATCTGCTGTGCTCATATTTAAACTCATCGATATGATGGATAAGAGAAGAGTAGGGGTGCCGTATTTGACAGTTGTACTCATCTTTTTCCTTATCTTCATACCAGCTCGTGTATTTATAGATGATCACTCCAAGAAGGGTGCTAGACCAAACATGGAGGTCTCACCATTTATCAATACAGTAGAGACATTGGGGTACTTCTTAGGTAGAGTTGTACCTCAAAAACTCTCCAATAGTAGCGGTCTTGAACAAAGTGTTACTGATATGTCACCAATTTTGAGAGATAGACCAGATATCAATATCGTTGTAATGATGGGCGAATCTTTAACTACAAAACCTATGTCACTATATGGCGCAAATGATGCCACAACCCCACATCTTGATAAGTTAAAAAATGATAAAAATTTTCTATATCAGATAGCTTTTGCATCAGGTGTTATGACCGACATATCTCTACCATCATTTTTCAATATCACCTATCAGCCAGACTCTACGCCTCAGATCATCAGTACCAATAGTTGCCTATTTAAGATGGCAAAGCTTAACGGCTTTGAGACACACTTTTATAGTGCACAGTGTAGAGATGGGCTCAGTAATGTAAAGAGCTATATGTGTACCAAGTGGATAGACAACTATAGCGATGGTACAGATACTTCGGGCGACATTAAGATAGACGCTCAAGATGATGTGTTACTTAAACAGCTAAATGCAATCGATCTCTCTAAAGCAAATTTTATTGTTTTACATCAGGTGGGCT
>Ga0256834_1001505_pt1 | contig 15619 bp, 17 predicted proteins | sample 4281140metaG_FD_190536 | JGI IMG/M metagenome (GOLD analysis project Ga0256834, IMG submission 190536) | Hydrothermal vent microbial communities from East Pacific Rise, Pacific Ocean - 4281-140 | ecosystem: Environmental > Aquatic > Marine > Hydrothermal vents | place: Pacific Ocean: East...
GGTAAAAGCAGGTATTTGGGTTGAAGTGACCACGCTGATCATACCCGGAGAGAATGACAGTGACAAAGACTTAAGAGAGATGGCCGAATTCATAGCGAATGACCTTGGTAAGCATGTCCCCTGGCATTTGAGTGCTTTCTTTCCGAATTACAAAATGATGGATCATGAAGCGACAAAAGTGGAAACATTGCAACGGGCGAAAAAGATCGGGCAGGAAGCAGGGCTGGAGTATATCTATCTTGGGAATGTGCCGGTACATGGTGATACCTACTGCCCTGACTGTAACACACTGCTTATTGATCGTACCGGTTATACGGTAACGACCAATATGCTAAAAGAGGGACACTGTCCGAACTGTAACAGAGAGATAGAAGGTATATGGAAATAAATGTTGTTGTGTGATTGTGCTTATGTAAAGAAAGTTGCAATGCAGACAAGGCTGGAGTAAAGCTTTAATTGTAGATGTAGTAAAGAGATGTTATCCTTATAGATTATTTAAAACGAGAACATACGGGGAAGCATGAATCCACACTACCATGTCTGTCATGAATGTGATACTCTCAACAAAATCAGTACCCCAAACAGACCCGGTCGCTATAAGTGTGCCAACTGTAGCGCAAAACTCTATACCTACAAACCTGCCATGAACGAACGTATTTATGCTTTGAATCTGGCAGCACTTTTTCTTTTTATATTGACCAACTATTTTCCTTTCCTCTCCTTTCATGTCGCAGGAAGCGTCTCTCATGCCAATTTTGCCACAAGTATCATCTACCTCTATCGTGATCATGAGTGGCTGTTGGGAACGGCGATTTTGTTGACGACAATCGTTTTTCCTCTGGTACGTATTCTTATCTATATCATACTGTTTGGCTCACAGTTTCACAATTATTTGCCTCGTTATGCCACGCATATGATAAAGATTTTGAATAAACTGCTTCCCTGGGGAATGCTGGATGTTTTTTTCCTGGCTATTTTGGTCTCTATTGTTAAACTGGTTAAAATGGGAACGATTATTCCGGGAACCTCACTTTGGGCGTTCATCCTGATGGTATTCATTTTGGCGTGGTCTCAGTCCATGTATGATCCTCATCAGGTTTGGGAACATATAGGGAGAAGACGAAAAGCGTTGCAACAGAAAGAAAAACTGGCAACAATATGAGAGCAATAGATAAGAATATTGCCGCCTGTCCAACGTGCCACAACCTGGTACAGATGCCTTTTGGTAAGCAAAAGGGCTACGCGCTTTGTCCTCGCTGCGACAGTGAAGTCTACATGCGCAAATCTGATGCCGTGCAGAAGACCTGGGCACTGCTTTTAGCAAGTATTGTGTTCTATATACCTGCTAATCTGCTGCCTATGATGCATGTGATTACTTTTGCCGGTACAGAATCCGATACCATTATGAGTGGGGTGTTCTATTTTATCAGTGACAAGTCTTATCTGATCGCTTTTGTCATTTTTACGGCAAGTATTTTTGTGCCTATCTTAAAGATACTTATACTGATCTATCTCTTGATCTCTGTACAGAAAAGATCATGTATGCATAGACAGAGACGTAAAAAACTTTATGTCTTGACAGAGATCATAGGGCGTTGGTCGATGGTGGATGTCTATGTGGTGGGGGTGATGACTGCATTGGTCCATTTTGCCGGTTTGACTGAGATCAAACCCGGTATAGGAGCCAATTTCTTTTTACTGGTGGTCATCCTGACGATGTTTGCTGCTATGTCATTTGATCCAAAACTTATCTGGGATATAAAGGAGTGTAATGAAAATAGAGAACAATAACGTCTCTGATACAAGTGAAGAGATCGATGAAGCTGTTTGGCAGGAAAAAAGAAAAGGCTTGTCTACGGTATGGATAGTCCCTATTGTCGCATTGATCGTGGGTGCATGGTTGATGTTTCAAAACTTTAATGAAAAAGGTCCGATGATCGAGATCAGATTCAAGTCTGCGGAAGGTGTGCAGGCAGAAAAGACTGTACTCAAATATAAAGACATAGAAGTAGGAAAGGTGAAAGAGGTCAATTTCGCTGATGATCTTCAGAGTGTGATCGTGACAGCAGAAGTGAAAAAGAACATGAAACCTTTTCTCAGTGAAAAGACACGTTTCTGGGTCATGAAAGCAAAGTTGGGACTTAATGGTGTAGAAGGACTTGATACACTTCTTTCGGGTGTATATATTGTGATGGATCCGGCAAAGGGGGAGGAGTATCGTAAAGAGTTTAATGGTCTTGATTCTATTCCTGTGGTTTCTACCAGTGAGAAAGGGACACGTTATTATCTTAAAGCGGACACGATCGGTTCACTTGAAGCCGGATCTCCTATCTATTATAAGAAGCTGCAGGCCGGTGCGGTCGCTTCCTATGTACTTGACAGTGATGGAAAAAGAATTACGATCGAAGTATTTATCAAAGCGCCTTTTGACAATCTGATCAATAAACATACCCGTTTTTGGAATGCCAGTGGTATTACAGCAGATATCGGTACAGATGGAGTAGAGATACATACTGAATCACTTACTTCCATACTGTCAGGAGGGATTGCTTTCGATACCTTTAGAACGTTTGGAAGTGATGATGCGGCCAGTGCAAATCATGAGTTTAAACTGTACGCATCTCTGAAAAAAGCAAAAAAGATCCATTATAAGAAAGAGATCTTTTTTTGGGTCTATTTTGACAGTAGCATCCGCGGTCTTTCAGAAGGTGCACCGGTTGAGTTTCGTGGTGTGAAGATCGGTGAAGTGGTAACTTTTTCACTCATTGGAAATGCAAAAACAGCAAAGTTTGATATTCCAATTCTTGTGAAGATCGAGCCGGAACGCTTTATGGTCTTGCCGGAAGATGAAAAAAAGTCACAAGAGGTCAATACAGTAGTTTTGAAAGAGCTTATAGCCAATGGATTCCGGGCACAATTGAAAACCGGAAACCTTTTGACCGGGGAACTCTATGTCGATATGAATATGTATAAAGATGTCAAACCTGCCTCTTTGATCAAAAAAGACGGACTCTATGTTTTGCCGTCTATTCCAGGTACGATTGAATCACTTAAAGCCAATGTACAAGAAGTACTTGCAAATCTCGCTGCCATACCGATGAAAGAAATAGGTGATGAGTTGAAGATGACACTGAAAGATGTTAGAAGCAATACACTTCCTGCACTGAATGATACCATCAGAGATACAAACAGAATGATGACGGGTGCAAGTTCTTCACTCAATGCATTGCAAAAGAATTACCTGGATTCCAATGCAGAAGTGAATAAAAAGATCATTAGACTGCTTGATGAAATGACACAGACCAGTCGTTCTATAAAGAATTTAACGAATTATCTTGAGCGTCACCCTGAATCATTGATAAAAGGAAAATAGATGAAAAGAAAATTACTATTACTTGCGATCACACTTGCTATCCTGACAGGATGCGGATCGTCCAGTTTTTACCAGTTGCATCCCAATATTGCAGAAAATGAAGCTACCGTGGCACATAAGCGTGGTATGATCATTGGTCTTGCAGAAGTGGAAGTTGCTGATTATCTTCAAAAATCAGAACTGATGACCCGAATGAGTGCTGGACGTTTACAGATACACAACAAAGATGTCTGGGCAGGATCTCTTGCTAAAAATGTGCAGTCTGTACTTCAGCAGAACTTGTCAAATTTGCTACCGGGTAGTATTTTCCTCTCATATCCCTGGGAAGAGCCCATCGATGACAAGTATCGTATCTATGTTACTATTGACCATTTTGATGCGTATGAGACAGGGGATGTCGTACTCAAAGGAAGATGGAGTCTTGTCAACAAAGAACAGAACAGTGTACGTTATAGTGAATCCATCAATTATAGTGCTCAAGGTGGTGAGACGCTCGATGCTATGGTCACGACACAAAGCAGACTACTCGATAAGTTAAGCAGACGTATTGCTGTGAAAATTCGTGCAAATCTTTAAATTATAAAAATTAGGATACTATTATTTTATGAAAATCATATACTTTATCCTTATTAATACACTGCTCCTGGCAGCAGCCGATCCTGCCTTGCTGGAGTATCAGCAGCGTTACAGCGTATGTCATGGCAAAGATGACTATCAGATAGCCAAATGTCTGCTTAACGGGAATCTTAATTATGCCAATTTCAGAGGTGACAAAAGTGTTTTCCGATATATTAACCGAAACAAGATCAAGCAGGCAGTACGAGACGGATGGGCATATGAATTTACCATGCAGCATGTTCCCCAAACAGAGCGTTATGAAGGATTAAAAGCATATCTAGATCATTTGTACAGGGTAAGAGAAGCATATACACCTCCACACTTTAATGGAAATGAAGCAGAAGATATCATCAGAATGAAACGTGTATTCAATCTTTTGCAGTCATCAGACCTGGAAGAGACACCTGAGATCACTCCGTCATTTGAAGAGGCAGTCCTGGAGTACCAACGCCGACACGGACTTGCGGTAGATGGTGACATCGGTCGTAGAACCAAGCATTTTCTGAAACAGTCCATAGGCAGTATTATTACTAAAATAAAAAAGAATCTTATGTTGGAAAGCATCACAAAGCCTAAGCCTTTAGAGTATATTCTGGTGAATATTCCCGAATTTAAAATGCATTTTTATGAATACGGTCAAGAAGTTCTCTCTATGAAAACGGTGGTAGGTAAACCTAAAATGAGGACACCTGTCTTTAGTCGAAAGATGAAGTTTGTTGTTTTAAATCCGACGTGGAATGTACCGCCCTCGATTTATAAAAAAGAGTATGCACACAAATCTACCCATCAGCTAAAAAAACTTGGTCTGCGTTATGGAAGTGACGGAAAACTTTATCAGCCATCGGGTAAAAGGAATGCTTTGGGATTGGTGAAGTTTCTCTTTCCCAATAAGTTCAATGTTTATATGCATGATACGCCTGCCAAATCACTTTTTAACAGAACCACACGGGCATATTCCCATGGGTGTATCAGGCTGGAAAAACCAATGGAGCTTCTGCATAAATTAGGCTACAGCTACCGTCCCGGAAAAACAAAGTGGAATGCACTTGAGCATGAGATTCCTGTATTTGTTGAATACCATACTGTTTGGGTAGATGAAGAGGGAATTGTACAGTTTCGACACGATATTTATGGCTATGAGAAGAAATTGTTCTCAAAACCACAAAGGCGTGCCCCAAGACGTCTACGACCGGTACTCAGGGATGTGATCTCAGATTTCTAAATTAAATCCTGTATGTAACTAATACAGGCTATTCTTCTTTTCCCTCCTCTTTTGATGCTCTCCAAAAGTATTCATACTTCACTACACGTATCGTAAAACTTTACTTTTACTTATATATTATGTTATTATATATAAGATAGCTATAGTTACAAACATGATGTGAACTTGAATAAAGGAGACAAAATGTCAAAAGTAAACTTGTATCTAATTATTGTTTCAATACTCTCTATTTCAACAGTACTTTCAGGCGCACCACTTGATAAATATTCTGTACCACAATCCTCTTCAGTCTATGTTTCCCCGGCAGATCCTTCTGTTAAACCAGATGTATATACCGAATTTAGAGAGAAGATCTTAGGACTTTCCAGTGAAGAGAAAAATGAGTTAAAAACATTTTATCAGAAGAAGCTGGTAGAAGCGGTAAATAAAAAAGATTTTGATGCAGCGGCATATTATCAGAAACTTATAGAGATACTCGGTTCGTAAAGGATAGAAGATGAAAAGTATTCTAAAAGATTTTTTATTGCCAATCATGCTTTTATTCTCTTTAACTACAGGCTCTTATGCCATAGAAACTTCCAAAACATTAGAGAGCCTCAAAAATGAGTTTTCCTATGCCCAGGTAAAAGCGGAACAACAGACTTGTAACCCATCAAATGAACAGTTGTTGATACTTGTAGACAACAATTTCAGATTTGTACTCATTACAGGAGGACTTTATGCATTTTCACTTGTCGTGATCATTTTTTTAATGCATATAACACCAAGGCATGAAGCACGTGATTTGGTGACCATCATTGGTCTGATCTCTGTGATCTTCGGAACTATACTGTTGACCCTGATGGTAAGCACAACAGAAGCCTTGACCGCACCTATGGGAATATTGGGTGCCATAGCCGGATACCTGTTTGGGGCTACACATAAGAAAGAGAGTCCAAAAGAAGAATAAAAGGAGAAAAGAATGCCTACAGAAATCTACAAGAATAAAACACTGGATGCACGTCCTGACAGACTGGATCTGAGAGACAGAGAGTATCGCCCGCCACTACAGTCACTTCCTCCTGCCTGGCCTTTAAAAGAGGAATATGCAATACTTATCAAGCGTTACACGGAATGTGACATGATCCTTGATCAGGGAAATGAAGGAGCCTGTACCGGTTTTGGCCTGGCCGCCGTGATAAACTATCTATTCTGGAGAGAGATGCTTGAAACTTCAGGTGCAGATAACATAGATGCCGAGATGATGGCAAAGCTTAAAGTGAGTAAAGCCATGCTTTATAATATGGCAAGGATCTATGATGAATGGGAGGGGGAAGATTATGAAGGTTCCAGTTGCCGGGGAGCTATGAAGGGATGGCACAGACATGGTGTCTGTGCCGATGAAACCTGGCCATTCGAACCTGGAAAGGAGACGAGACCCTCAGAGAACTGGTCAAAAGAAGCGATCTTCAATCCTTTGGGAGCCTATTATCGTATCAATAAAGATTCTGTGGTAGATATGCAGGCGGCTATTCGGGAAGTTGGTGCTATTTACTGTTCTGCCAATGTCCATAAAGGGTGGTGGCTTGGGAAAGAGAATGAACTGCCTATTATCAAACAGAGTAAAAGTATGATAGGCGGACATGCATTTGCATTTGTGGGATACAATGCAGATGGTTTCATCGTACAGAATTCATGGGGTGATAGATGGGGTTACCATGGTTTTGCAGTACTGCGCTACAATGACTGGGTAGAGAACGGCAGTGATGCCTGGGTCGCGGTACGCGGTGCACCGGTAAACATGGCCTCTTCCCCGCATACGTTTTCAAACCATTCTTTGCAGACCATCGCAGCAGATTATACACAAGGTGGGAACAGTGTTATCAGCAGTTCTCTGAGTTATCCCTATAAACATGCAGAGATCATGCCCTGGTCAGAGGAAAAAGCCTATAAACACAGTTTGGTTATAGGCAATGACGGCAGGCCAAAACTGACACTTGTTTCGGAGTCTGATCCTGAAAGATCGGCAGAGAGAATCTGCGGTGAAATGATCGAAACATGGCTGAAAAAAAGCAGGAAGAATAGAAAGATTGTCATTTATGGTCATGGTGGACTGAACAGTGAAGAAGACTCCATCAACCGTATCAGGATCATGGCACCATATTTTAAAGCCAATGGTATCTACCCTCTGTTCGTGACCTGGAAAACAGGTTTCATGGAATCTATCAGCAACCAGATACAGGAAAAAATAAATGATATCTTTTTTGGTGCAGGTATCTCTCCTTCGGGAAGTAGGGCACAGGGTATTCTGGATAAACTTCAAGACTCCATAGACCGTTCCATTGAAAGTTTTGCAAAAAAGATCGTGGTCAAAGGTGTTTGGTCAGAAATGAAAGAGAATGCCGAACTAGCAAGTGACAGAGCCGTCCCAGGCTATGCACAGCATGGTAATACCAGACCGGGTGGTATGGTCATACTTGCAAAGCAGCTCAAACAACTGAAAGAGACTTATGGTTGTGAAGTGCATCTTGTCGGACATTCTGCTGGTTCCATTCTTTTTGGCCACTGGATGGATGAACTCATAAAAAGAGAATTGCCTGTCTCTTCCTTGACCCTTTATGCACCGGCATGTACAGTGGAGTTTGCCAATAGACATTATATTAAAGCACATAAAAAGGGTGTCTTTAAAAAAGAGAATACCCACATCCATGTCATGACAGATGAACGTGAAAGAGCAGACTCTGTAGCCATTTACAAAAAGTCACTGCTCTATCTTGTAAGTCGTGCACTGGAAGACATCCATAAGACACCGTTACTTGGTATGGAGGCTTCATGGAATGTCGCCTATGCCAAGAAAAAAGATATCTTCAACCGTGTATCGTACAGCAGCATTGCAAAGTGGATCAAATTTTCACCAGATATTCACTTTTATACGTACAACAAATCAAACTCACAGGTCAAAACTTCTCAGAAAGGGGACTACACAAACCTGGCACACGGATCGTTTGACAATGACATCAAAGTGGTTGAGTTGACCATTAAACAGATCAAAGGGGTTTCGAAGCTGAAATATAAAGTAGAAAACCTTAACGGATTCTAAAATTTGGCAGCATACAGGTAAAGGAGAAGGGTTATGGCTAGAGTAAATTTTACAAAGAGTCTGAAAGACGAGTATAAGGGACTGTATAAAAGCTGTCAGTCCCATATTGGTAAATTTGACACTATAGACAATTTGACAGATACAATACTCTCATATCGTTCACGCTATGAGAGTGTTGCAGACACTTTGGGTATTCCCTGGTATTTTATTGCTGCGATCCACAATATGGAGAGCAGTCAGAATTTTTCGAAACATTTGCATAATGGAGACCCTTTGAATGCAAGAACCAGACATGTACCCGCTGGAAGACCGGGGTGAGATAAGCTTTTCAACCATTCAAAAACCTATTTTCATTTATAGTACAAAAAAGGTTGAACATCCTGACAAGTTACAGGTGTTCCTCAATCAATTTGATGGTATTGCCTTGAGGGTAGACGGATGGCTGGGTAAAAAGACATCCTCTGCGGTGAAGGAACTCTTTGGTCATTATTTACAGAAAGATCCCCGTGAGTAAAAAGCTATTATTGCTGTTTATCATCTTTTTTTCTATACTGGTGCTGAATACCATTGAAATTACAGAGGAAAATAAGCTTCCAGATACTACTCAGGAAGTAAATAAGATCACTTTTTCAAGAGAGAATGGCAAGCTTATCCTTCATATTTCTCAAAATAGACACTGTTTGCTTGCAACAGATGCCATAGCTTATGAACCTTATGTCTCTCCCTATGGAACATGGATCGCAGTTGAGACACAGTTACTTTCAAATCTACAGATCATCAGAGTTTACAGAAAAGATATGAAAGGGTGTTATCATGTACTACAGTATCCTTTTTCTACAAAAGTATGGCAGAAGATCGCTAAGAAACAAGGTTTTATTTTTGAGAATGTTATCCATCCAAGAATGCAATTTATAAAATGGATAGACAACGAACATCTTCAGATAGAAGTTTTAGGTGAAGTGAATGATAGATCAATTGATGAGAAATTGGTTTATGGTCTCATAGATACTCTCTAGTTTTTTCGATATGTTATAATCTTTCTATGAATATACAAGAGAATCTACAAAAAGCCAAACAACTGTTGGAAGAAGCTGATGCTATTTTTATCACTGCCGGGGCAGGAATGGGAGTAGACTCTGGATTACCTGACTTTCGAGGGGTAGAGGGGTTTTGGAATGCCTATCCCAAAGCAAAAGAGCTGGGATTGAAATTTGAAGAGATGGCGAACCCTGAGTGGTTTGAGTCTGATCCACAGTTGGCTTGGGCTTTTTATGGGCACAGGTTGCATCTTTACCGAGATACCGTACCGCATGAGGGATTTAAGATGCTCCTTAGTCTACATGATACTAAAAAATATGGAAGTTTTGTTTTTACTTCCAATGTCGATGGGCAGTTTCAAAAGGCAGGGTTTAAAGAGGCACAGGTTATGGAGTGTCACGGGACGATCCATGAACTGCAATGTATCGATAATTGTCAGGGTATGTTGTGGTCTTCGGACGATACGATCATAGAAATAGAAGAGGGTTTTAAAGCTAAAGAGCCGTTGCCAAGTTGTCCGTTTTGTGGAGCAATGGCAAGACCGAACATCTTGATGTTTGGAGATTACGGCTGGGAATATGCACGTACGGATGGGCAGAGAGGAAGACTGGTTCAGTGGATGGACAGATTGGAAGAAGAGGGTGCAAAGCTTGCTATTGTAGAGATGGGTGCAGGAACTTCTGTCCCTACAGTGAGAAATACTTCTGAGCAGATAGCACAAAGATTTTCGGTTCCGGTCATACGCATTAATCCCAGAGAGAGTTTTGGTGCGGAGATAGCGTTGCCTATGGGAGCTGTTGAAGTATTGAATAAAATTATACCATTGGGTGCGTTTCCCAACGCAGCACATAATGAAATTTGCATATAAAAATATATTTGCCGAAAGGCTCAACAAAAGGTGCGTTGGGAAACGCACCCTACAGAGGAAATACAAATGCGTTGCTATTCATGTTCAAAATTAAGCTATCACGTGATCTGTAAAACCTGCAAAGAACAACTGTTTGTTCCCAACATAGGCACGAAGAAAGTAGGTACAATGGATGTCATCTCTTTTTATCGATATTCAACGATTGGTTCACTGCTTCATACCAAACACAAACCGGAAGGTTTCCGCATATATAAAGCATTGGCAGAAATGACAATGAAGCCCTTTATGCAAGAGTTTACAGAGAACAATGATGGGGATGTTTACATTGTAGGAGTAGATGAATATGTCAAGAGCGGATATGCGCATGTTTCACTTTTGACCTCCGCTATGAAAAGTAAGACTTCTATACCGGAACATGCGTCACTGCTTGCAACAAAGCGAGTGAATTATTCAGGAAAATCACTACAGTATCGACTGGACAATCCCCGTGAATTTGTCTATACCGGCACTGAAGATGTACATGCCATTCTGGTGGATGATATTATCACTACTGGCATTACATTGCAGGAAGCACAAAAAGTATTGATGCAGCATGGGGTGAATGTACTTTTTGCATTGACTTTGGCAGATGTAGAGGAGGAGTAGGAGATGAACACATCTATCTACCATATTTCATTATTAAACCTTTTTTGGGTCATGCTGCCGGTTGCTGTGGTAATCGTGATCTATATTCGCTGGACGGAAGATCGAACAACACTTTTTTATGCTTTAGGGCGTATGCTGACACAGCTCCTGCTCATTGGCTATGTTTTGACCTATATCTTTAACTCAGATTCGCCATATTTAATAATATTAATTCTTTCTATTATGCTTGTGGCTGCCTCTGTGATCGCACTGCGTCCGCTACAAAAGAAAATTAAAAGTATCTATCTGTACTCCTTTATCTCTATTTGTATTGGAGGAATCTTTACACTTCTCATGGTGATCTTTGGCGTGTTAGATCTGAATCCATGGTATGAAGCTCGCTTTCTCATTCCTTTGGCGGGGATGATCTTTGCAAATTCCATGAATGCCGTGAGTATCTCTGCAGAACGCTATGAGAATGAAAGCGAAAGAGGAAGCAGCTATCTGGATGCAAGAGCCACCGCTTACAAGGCAGCACTTATTCCCATTATCAATTCACTCTTTGCCGTAGGTCTGGTCTCTTTGCCCGGGATGATGACGGGGCAGATACTCTCCGGAGTAGATCCGCTCATCGCAGTACGGTACCAGATGATGGTGATGCTGATGATCCTGGGTTCGGCAGGTATCTCTGTGGCAGTCTATTTAATATTGATGAAAAGAAATTGAGTATAATATGGTTATGAATATCTCAAGGAAAAAAATGAAACACGGTTATCTGCTTATATTACTTGTATCTTCTCTGTCTGCAGACTGGAAGTCTGATATGCTGGAGAAGGGTAACCAGATCTATAACAATACAAAAGACAAAACAATTTTACTCTACAAAGAAAATGTAGAGACCCATCCACTTACAAAAGAAGAGCGTATGAACAAAGCCTGGGACAATGTCTATGATGACCTGGGAGAAGGTGCGAAATATATAGACAAATACAATAACGCTCCCGAATCTACATGGATCGGTACAGACAAAGAAGATGTACAGGAAGATATCAACAAACTATTTGAAATGATCGTCAACGGACTTATAGAAGATGATCTGCTGATCTACAAAACAAAGATGGAAAAACTTAAAAAACAGATCTCTGAGAACAAATCTGACATTCTAAAATACCGGGAGAAGCGGGTAGGTGCACCTAAAGAAAGTGCTATTTACACAACCAGGTCAGGGTATGACAATAAAATAAAAGAGACACAGAAAGAGAATGTCATTCTGGAAAATGAGATTCGTATCATTAAAGATAATTTGAAAAAGAATTTTTCTGATATTGGTGTTAATCTGAGTGCTGAGCAGATCGATGTATTACTTACCCGTGTTGACGGAGATGACATTATACAGATCTCTTTGGTGATGGAGACGCTTAAGCATGTCACCAATCAGATTCTTGCATTGATGAAAGCGAGCAAAGAAGAGCTTACGCAGGCAAAGAAGTATTACGGAATGCATCAGGTACTGCTTGAACTGGTAGTTTATATACAGCAACAATACATCAATAAATGTGATAACAGTTACATCCCGAAGATAGATAAAATGATCTCTGATTCTGCGGAGATGATGGAAAATACAGCCAGACTCGAAGGACTTGAAGAAGATACGCGAAGAAGAGCTATTTATGCGAACAATTTAGAAGCGCAGGCATTGACGAACAAAGTAGCCAAACTCTATAAACAGGATATCATCGCATCACGAAACAATATGCTGAAAGCCCAGAAGATCGCAAAAGCCAATCTGAAACTTTCTAAAAATACTTATGAAACAGTGATGTTGTCTGCTGATCTTTTTGATCTTATAGCTGAGAGTCAGAATATGTTCGAAGAGGTCAGTAAGATACAGGTGCCTAACCTTGTTCCTTTTGAAAATATTCAACTGGAACAGAAATATAAAGAGTTGACGCAGAAACTGCGTTAATGTGGAAGTGGTGTTAATATTGTTGTGCATACTGTAGAGACAAAAGATGTCTTGTCTTTACTGTAACAGAGATAATAAAATTAGATCTTACCTTCCAGAAAATGTTCAAAGATCTCGGTGACCAGGTCAATTCTCTCAGAAAAACTTTTTTTGGATGCTCTTTCGTGTATCGTATGGTCACCGTCGCCGTAGGGACCCCAACCGTCAAGTGTCGCTACGCCCTGTGAGGAGACGATATTTGCATCGCTTACGCCTCCTCTTTGCTCTGTCGGAAGCATAATATTACAAAGGTCATTGATATTGTCAATGAAGGTCATTTGTAAAGGTGAAGGCTGCATGACGTCTCTCTGTATCCCCCCGGAAAGGGTTGATTCAGTACCTTCCACATGGGAACATGTCACTATCTCATCCACTGCTTTCAGAACTCTGTCCCTTTCACGTGTATGGGTGTAGCGCAGTTCAAATGTCAGGAGTGCATGGGGAGATATGGTGTTCGCACCAATACCGCCGTCAATTTTTCCAACATTGACGGTTGTCTCTTTCTCCAGATCCGTCAACGCTACAAGTTGAATGAGTTTATGTGCGGCTTCAAGGTTGGCATCCACCCCATTGGCGTAGTGGTTTCCGGCATGTGCAGCAACGCCCTCGATATCTATGAAAAAAGTACCGACACCTTTTCTTCCCGTGACCACTTCATTGTGAAGACCTGCTGCTTCAAAGACCATACAATAGTCATAGTCATGTGCAAGTTTTGCAGAGAGATGTTTAGAATCATCACTGCCTGTTTCTTCATCGCTGACAAGAAGAAAGTCAATGTTGTTGATCTCTCCAAATTTCTCATAGACATTTCTCAGTGCCTGCAGTGCGACATAATTGCCGCCTTTCATGTCACAAACACCTGGACCGTAGATCCACTCATCATCTTCTTTGAAATCTTCAAAAGTATCGGGAGGAAAAACCGTATCCAAATGTCCAAGCAGCAGAAGTTTTTTTCCTTCTTTGCGTGGAGAAACAAGATGCAGATGATCACCTATCTCTTCTCTTGGATAACGGGTAAGGGTATAACCCAATGTCTCAAGCCAGTAGGCAAATATCTCTCCGTTCTTGTCCACACCTTCTTTATTTTTAGTCCAGGAATTGATCTCTATAATACTTTGAAGTTCCGAAAAATCTATGTTTGACATGGTCTACCTTTTTTGAATTATAAAATAATAACATTTTTATAATATGCTCTAATATGTTTATCTTAATTTTGACCTATATTTTAGTCAAATATGGTAAAATATCACTTTAAATATTCAAAAGGAAACACAATGTCTAGAAAAATCGGTATGTGGATGTATCAAAATGGTGGCGGTGACATTATAGAAGAAAAAATTGTCAAAAAACTCCGTGAACGTGATATTACCACAATTACGGGTATGAACCCGAGAAATGCGGTTGCTAGAAATGGTGTTATTTATAACAATAATGTAAGATCTGATGAATTGGATCTCTTCTTCTCATACAATGCCGGGGAACAGACACAGTATCAGGTCTTTCTTTACCAGGCGATGAATCGCATTATGCCAATGATCAATTCATATGAAGCATTCGCACTGACCGAAGACAAATTTCAAACTTCATTCCTTTTGCAAAATAATGGCGTAGCGACACCAGACTTTCAGCTTTGCCATCGTGATGATGTCAGCATCCTTAAAGCGATCATCAAAGAATGGGATAAAATGGTCTACAAACCAACAGACGGATGGGGCGGATTGGGACTTACAAAGATCGAGAATGAAGCGACACTTGATACCTTGCTTCCTTTCTTGAACCAGATGGACCTGAGATTTTTCTATGTCGAAAAGTTTTTAAAATATGACAATACTGACTTCAGGGTTGATATTGTAGACGGTGAATTCGTTTCATGTTACGGACGTAAGGCAAGCGGTACTGACTGGAGAACCAACATTACTTCCGGAGGGTCTGTCTTTATGCGGGAAGCCAATGACGAGGTTGTTGACCTGGCAAAGAGAGCGGCAGAGGTTTGCAAGATCGATATTGCCGGTGTAGATATTATCTATGATATGGAAAGAGAAGAGTATGTGGTACTTGAAGTGAACGGGATCCCGGCATTTGCAACACCTGAACAGGAAAAAGAAGGTCTGGACCTCAATGATAAAAAGATCGATCTGATCGTAGATCTAATCGACAGAAAAACAAAAAAATAAAAGGATAGGAAATAATAATGGCAAAAAAGAAAAATAAAGAAAAATTACCAAAACTGGGAATGTTATATCTTGATTATGTATTGAGATTTTTTGACAAGTCGAACTTTAAAGGTTGGCCGGATAAGATCGAAACAGTAACGTACCACTGGAAAAATGACAAAGCACGTTTTATCAAAGAGGTGAAGCGCAAAAAGATCGATATTCTCATCGGTAATATCCCGGCAACGGCGTATGAGACATTCAGAGAGATCGCAAGAGAGCTTCCAAATGTGCAGTTCATTCCTTCATTGGATACACAGTTTTCAAACAAGTCTAAAGAGAACGTAACACGTTTTGCCTGGAAGTATGATATACCTATCCCTAAAACATATATCTTCTACGATAAAAGCAAAGCTGAGAAGTTCATAGACAAAACTGAGTTCCCGAAGATCATTAAAAAATCTTATGGCCCTTCAAACTATGGCGGGTACTTTGTACATAAGGTAGACTCTGCGCAGGAAGCACACAATCTTTTAGCTCAGAAGAAGTATCACCCGGTCTATATGCAGGACTTTGTCCCTATGGAAGCAGATGTTCGTGTGATGCTTATTGGCCATAAGCCGGTATGTGCATTCTGGA
>Ga0256834_1001506_pt1 | contig 15617 bp, 15 predicted proteins | sample 4281140metaG_FD_190536 | JGI IMG/M metagenome (GOLD analysis project Ga0256834, IMG submission 190536) | Hydrothermal vent microbial communities from East Pacific Rise, Pacific Ocean - 4281-140 | ecosystem: Environmental > Aquatic > Marine > Hydrothermal vents | place: Pacific Ocean: East...
ATCTGCTGCTTGCTCCATATCTGCATCTGGCATTATTATCATGTGGTTTTTTGCACCACCAAGAGCTTGCACACGCTTACCTGATTTTGTGCCACGCTGATAAACATATTGTGCAATTGGAGTTGAGCCAACAAATGAAACTGCTTTTATATCTTCATGATCTAGCAGATAATCAACTGCTGATTTATCGCCATGCACAATATTAAATATCCCATCTGGCAGACCAGCTTTTTTGAATAATTCCCAGCTTAACATAGAGGCCGATGGATCACGCTCACTTGGTTTAAGAATGAAGGCATTACCCGTTGCTATTGCCATTGGATACATCCACATTGGCACCATGGCGGGGAAATTAAATGGGGTAATTCCTGCCACCACTCCAAGCGGCTGACGGGTTGAAACAGTGTCAATTTGTGGGCCAACATTACGTGAATATTCGCCCTTTAGCATTTGAGCAATGCCACAGGCATATTCAACAACTTCAATTCCTCTAGCACATTCTCCCAGAGCATCTTCATGCGTTTTACCATGCTCACGTGAAATCTCACGGGCTAAATTATCAATATTCTCATTTAAAAGTTGCAAAAATTTAAACATGATGCGGGCTCGCTTTGCGGGCGGAGTATTTCCCCATGCAACTTGTGCTTGTTTGGCATTTTGAATTGCTAGCTCAATTTCAGCATCACTTGAAAGAGGCAATTTAGCAATCTGCTCACCTGTTGCAGGGTTGAAAATTGGAGATATGTTTACAGAAGTAGATTTCACTAATTCCCCATCAATTGCATTATTTATTATATACATTATTCAACCTCGTTTAATATGGTGCGTAAACGCTCAACAATTTCATCAATTTGGGATTTTTTAATGATAAGTGGTGGTGAAAGGGCAATAATATCACCCGTTGTTCTTATCAATAAGCCGCTATCAAATGCTTTTACAAAAGCAGCAAAAGCACGCTTGGTTGGCTCGCCTTTTATCGGTTCAAGCTCTATTGCACCAATTAGACCAATATTGCGAATATCTATAACATGCGGGGCATCATGGAGCGAGTGAAGTGCCTCTTGCCAATAGCTAGCTAAATCTGCACCTCGAGTAAGCAATCCCTCTTCTTGATAGGTTTCAAGGGTTGCCAAACCAGCGGCTGCGGCAATTGGATTGCCTGAATAAGTATAGCCATGCATAAATTCTATCAGATGCTCTGGCCCATTCATAAATGCATCATGAATTTCAGATTTAACAAAAACCGCACCCATTGGAATAACCCCATTGGTGAGGCCTTTTGCTGTTACCATAATGTCTGGAATAACCCCAAAATAATCGGCAGCAAACGGCGTTCCTAATCGCCCAAAGCCAGTAATTACTTCGTCAAAAATTAGCAAAATTTTGTGCTTGGTGCAAATATCCCTTAAACGCTGTAAATATCCTCTTGGTGGAATTAACACCCCAGTTGAACCAGCTACAGGTTCAACAATAACCGCCGCAATGGTCGAGGCGTCATGCAGAGCAACTATTCGCTCTAATTCATCGGCTAAATTAGCCCCAAATTCTGGCTCACCCTTGGTAAAGGCATTATCCTTTGGTAAGTGAGTATGGGGAAGATGGTCGACCCCTGTTAAAAGCGTTCCAAACATTTTACGGTTCGGCACAATTCCGCCAACCGAAATACCGCCAAAATTCACCCCATGATAACCACGTTCACGCCCAATAAGTCGAAAACGTGACCCGTCTCCCTTCACTCGATGATAAGCAAGGGCGATTTTTAATGCTGTTTCTACACTTTCAGAGCCTGAATTAGTAAAAAATACATTATCCATGCCCTTAGGGGCAATATTTACTAATTTATTGGCTAACTCAAACGCTTTTGGGTGACCAATTTGAAAAGCTGGGGCATAATCAAGCTCTGCTGCTTGCTCTTGAATGGCTTTAGTTATTTTGGGGCGGCAATGCCCAGCATTCACACACCAAAGCCCCGCTGTTGCATCTAACACCGAGCGACCATCAGAAGTTGTATAATGCATGTCTTTTGCAGCAACAAACATTCTTGGGGCTTTTTTAAACTGACGATTAGCCGTAAAAGGCATCCAAAATGCGCTTAAATCATTTGGTATTACATTTTTTTCGCTCAATAATCCCTCCCACAGGTTAATTTTTGACCATTTGGAAAAATATTAACATTAAAGCACTGGTAATCAAGTGAAAAATTGTTAAAGTGGATAAATTATGAAAAAACTAAACACAAGAATTCCAAATACAAGAATTCAAAGGCAAAAGCGTTTGACTATACTTGATGCTGCTTTGGAAGTTTTTTCTAAAAATGGATTCCGAGGTTCAACAATCGATCAAATTGCAAACCAAGCGGGCATTTCAAAGCCAAATATCCTATATTATTATTCCTCCAAACAAGAAATACATAAAGAATTAATTGAGCGTTTAATGGAAAAATGGCTTACCCCATTAGAGGCTTTAAGTGAGGGTGGTGATCCAATTTCAGAAATTCGCCTTTATATAAAGCGTAAATTAGAAATGGCACGAGATTTTCCACGTCAAAGCCGCTTGTTTAATAACGAAATATTACAAGGTGCGCCACATATTATTGACCTGCTAGATGGTGAATTAAAAAATTTAGTTGATAAAAAGGCTAAAATTATCTCAAAATGGATGAAAGAAGGGCGTTTAGCAAAGGTTGATCCATATCATTTGATTTTTTCTATTTGGGCTACAACCCAACATTATGCGGATTTTGATGTGCAGGTTTGCGCAGTATTGGGCAAAGAAAAGGCAATTAACAAGCGTTTTGAGAGAGCGCAAAAACATTTGGATTTACTTTTTGTTCGAGCGTTAAGGGTAAAATAAATTATAGGGGAAAATAAATGTCATATAAAAATAAATCAATTTTCATACTCATCGGACTTCTTCCTATATTTTCTGTCTTGTCAGCAAAGGCGGCAGATATTGATAATAAAGACCCGCTCCATTTTGTAAAAATTACTGACTGGGTAAGTGATAGCGAAGTTAAAAAATTTCTTATGCCTGATGCTTTTTGGTGTTTTGAACCTAAAAATAATACTTGTTCTTTTTATACAGTTGCTAAAGGTGAGCAAAATAATGATTTACAGCAGGGGCAATTTTTTGCCTATGACGTTATTGAGTTGTGGGATAATGAAACCATTCTTAAAACCCCAACAGGGGGGATTTTGCGGGCAGATGGTAAAATTTGCGAGCAATATACTGATTGGATAGAAAATATTTCAGCCCAAGATCGCTTGGGAAATCCAGTAAAAACTGAACGACTTGAAGAAATGAAAACCGAGTTAAAAAATGATTGGGCCATAGATGCTTCAACCCAATATTGTTTTTCTTATGCCAAAACCAACCCTTCTCAACCAGAAATCATCACACAATTTGAATATGTAAATGGTAAGTTTAACGGCTTTAGCATGAATTTTATTGTAGACTATCGAGCCAATGCAATAGAAAATTACCAATTGCGGCTTGATTAAGTAAATGCTTCGCTTTGCTCAAAATGATATTTGCTACTTTTTATGATAACCTATTATCATTCTTAACCACCCGCACACATAACCAACAACTCATCTTACCCATTTGAATTTGGGTTATTCTTATGCTTTGTCCAATTGGCATAATTGCCGCTTACCTTTTCACCCGTTCGCTCATCAATTTCACCAGCTTTCAGGGTCACCATTTCTATGCAATTTTCAATTGGGCAGACATTAACGCATAGATTGCAGCCCACACATTCTTCATTTTTTACTTCAAAATGGCGTTTTCCATCTTTGCTATCCATAATAGCCTGATGAGATGTATCCTCACATGCAATATGACATCGCCCACATGAAATACATAAGTCCTGATTAATTTTAGCCTTGGTGATATGATTAAGATTTAGATATTGCCAATCAGTAACATTTGGAACGGCTTTTCCAATAAAATCATCAAGGGTTTCATATCCCTTTTCGTCCATCCAATTGCTTAGGCCAGAAATCATTTCTTCTACAATTTTGAAACCATAAGTCATCGCAGCGGTACATATCTGCACATTGCCCGAACCAAGGGCAATAAATTCTGCCGCATCTCGCCAGTTATTTATGCCGCCAATTCCTGAAATCGGCAGGCCTTGCATCTGTTCATCACGAGCAATTTCTGCCACCATATTTAACGCAATTGGCTTAACCGCAGGCCCGCAATATCCGCCATGCGTCCCCTTACCATCTATCGTTGGCTCGGGAGCAAAAATATCAAGATTTACAGAAGTGATAGAATTAATAGTATTTATCAAAGAAACTGCATCTGCCCCCCCTTGATATGCCGCACGGGCGGGATAACGAATATCGGTAATATTTGGCGTTAGTTTTACAATAACGGGCATTCTCGTGTTGGCCTTACACCAACGGGTTACCATTTCAATATATTCAGGTACTTGCCCAACTGCTGCGCCCATGCCCCGCTCACTCATGCCATGCGGACAGCCAAAATTCAATTCAATTCCATCAGCACCAGTTTCCTCTACTACGGGCAATATTGTTTTCCACGCATCTTCCTCACACGGTACCATAAGCGAAACTACAACGGCACGATCTGGCCAATTTTTCTTAACCTGTTTAATCTCTTGCAAATTAAGTTGCAAAGGTCGGTCGGTAATAAGTTCGATATTATTAAGCCCAATTAGTCGCCTATCACCACCAAAAATTGCGCCATATCTTGGGCCATTTACATTAACCACAGGTGGGCCATCTTCCCCAAGAGTTTTCCACATAACTCCGCCCCAACCAGCCTTAAATGCTCGCTCAACATTATAGGCCTTATCGGTTGGCGGTGCTGAGGCTAACCAAAATGGATTTGGTGATTTTATACCCGCAAAGGAGTTTTTTAAATTGGCCATTATTTTGCTCCTTTTGATAATTGTTTATTGATGGCAATTGCTGCATCACGTCCGTTTGCACTAGCGGTTACGGTGAGGTCTTCACCATCAAAAATACAATCACCTCCGGCAAAGATTTTTTCATTAGAGGTGCGAAATTCATCATCAACTAGAATGCGTCCATTTTTTAAGTTTAAACTTTTAATATTTTTTGAGATGAGATTTTGCCCAATAGCTTTAAAAATCTGATCGGCCTCAAGAGTGGTTTTCTCTTTAGTACCCATTAATTTGCCATTTTTTAAACTTGTATATTCTAGCTTGATGCCAGTTACTTGCCCTTTTTTTGTTAAGATTTTTTTTGGGCTCAGCCAGTGTTTAATTACCACCCCTTTAGAGGTTGCTAATTCTTGCTCATAGATGCTTGCGCCCATTTGCTCTATTCCACGTCGATAACAAAGAGTAACATTTTGTGCCCCTAATAATTTAGCCTGAATGGCCATATCAATGGCACTCATACCGCCACCAATCACCACAATATTCTGCCCAATAGCTATTTTTGATTTATCTTTTGTTTGACGTAACTCAGCAATAAAATCTATTGCGTCTTGCACCCCTTTTGCATCTTCGTTTTTTAAACCAAGCGCATTCACTCCAGCCAAACCAAGACCTAAAAAAACGGCATCATATTTATTGCTTAAGTCATCAAGGGAAAAATCAGAGCCAAGTTTTTTATTAGTATTTATTTTAATGTTACCAATTTTAAGAATATAATTTATCTCCTTTTGTGCAAAATCATTAGCTGATTTATATGCAGCAATGCCAAATTCGTTTAACCCTCCTGCCTTTTCTTTTGCATCAAATATCTCTACCTCATGACCATACATACTAAGGCGATGAGCGCATGCAATCCCCGCTGGACCTGCTCCAATTACTGCAATTTTTTTACCGCTAGGATCACCTGCCTGATAAAATTGCTTATTCTTATCAATAGCTAAATCAGTTGCAAAACGCTGTAATTGTCCAATTTTAACAGGCTTGCTCTCGGCCTCTTGGCGCACACATGCTTCTTCACAAAGTATTTCAACAGGGCAAACACGAGCGCACATACCGCCAAAAATATTTTGATCAAATATAGTTTTTGCTGCACCAAGTGGATTTGAGTTTGAAATTTCTCTAATAAAAAGTGCAACATCTATTTCAGCAGGGCAAGCAGTTTGACAAGGAGCATCATAACAAAAATAACAACGCCCAGCTTCAACTAATGCTTCATGCTGCCCCAAAGGAGAGTGTAAATCACAAAAATTTTCTTTATATTCATCTAAGTTTAAACGCTCAGAAATTATGCCTTTTTTTAACTGTCCCTCTCCCACTTCACCCCCCTTAAATTATTTTCTTTTTATTATACGTATACTATTTTAAAAATTTTATCAATTGGTCAAAAATTAATAATTTTCTTATCAAAAACCTGACCTTCTTAAAATCTATAAGTAGTTCATCTTAGAATCAATTTGAGCAAGGATTAACGCTATATACTCCACCATGGCGAAATAGAAGGCCAACCCCAAAGTTGATTCTAAAAATCAATTGGGAAAGTGTTGGTATCAATAATAATGAGCCAAAAGGGGTTATTTAATTATGGGCGAACAAAACTCAGAGCAAGTAAATGAAACAAAAACATTTAGTGATAAGATAAAATCTACACTTTTTTCTGTTAAGGGGAGAATATTATTACTTGGCTTAGTGCCAACTTTAGCCGTGTTTTATCTTGGGTCACAATTAGCTTTTAAACAATTTGAAGAGGTTAAACATGCCAATGAGGTTATTCATGCTTTCTCTATTACTCCTGCTGTTTCATCAGTTATGCACTCATTGCAAGAAGAGCGTGGACGCAGTGCTGGGTTTTTAGGAAAGAACAGTTCTTCATTTACCGATTTATTGCGAGCTTCAAAGCCACAAACCGATGCTGCTATTGCTGAACTTAAGGCAAAGATTAAAAATGCTCAAGATAATGGAGAGGTGCTTGATTATGATGGCCATCTAACAAATACTATTAACAAGCTAAACCAGCTTAATAGCATGCGTGAGAAAGTTAGTAACCAATTGGTTACAACTCCTGTTATGGCAAGCCTTTATAGTGAGGCTATTAATGAGCTAATAGAAACACTTGAAACCGCAACGAGTAAGGCAAAAACTGTCGGGCTTATGAAGCGAGCATTGGCATATGTTGCTATAGTTAGAACCATTGAAACAGCTGGCCTTGAGAGGGCAAATGGATCATCCGGTTTTTCTAATGGCTCTTTTACCCAAACTAGCTATCAGGGCTTTACTAATCAAAAATCATTGGGTGATGCTTATTTGAAATATTTTGAGAATTTTTCAACTCCTAATGAATTTGATCACTTTATAAAATTGGAAAATTCTACCACATCAATTCAAGTAGAAAATATACGTCAGAAAGCCTATGCTGCTCCATTTGGCGGTTCAATAATTGGGATTAATGCGGTTGATTGGTATAATGTTTCAACAGATAGAATTAGCGAATTAGTGAAATTAGAAAATATATTAGCAGATGATTTATTACATGAAGCTCAAATTGAGGCCAATGCCGCAAACTCAGCTTTATGGTTAATAATTGCAATAAATACCGTAATATTCCTTGTAACATTAGTTCTTGGTGTTTTAATAATTCGCTCAATAACAGGCCCTATTGCCCGCCTTAAACAAACTATGGCATTTTTAGCAGATGGGGACTTTGATACCAATATTCCTGGAATGCAAAGCCAAGATGAACTTGGAGATATGGCACGTGCTGTTGAAATATTTAAGCAAAGTGGCATTGAACGCCTTCGCCTTGTAAAAGAAAATGAAGCTGAGGAAAGTTTAAGGGATCAACGACAACAAAAAGTTGAAACACTTATTTCTAGCTTTAGAGATACAGTTGGCAACGCCCTTGAGTTAGTATCAAGCAATACTGGCCAAATGAGTAGTGTTGCTAATACTCTAACCACTGTTGCAAATAACACCTCGGGCCAAGCAAATGAGGCCGCTAATGCTTCACAATCTGCTTCTGAAAATGTGCAAGCGGTGGCCGCCGCTGCTGAACAGCTTGCTGCATCAATTGAAGAAATTTCTCGACAAGTTTCAAAAACAAATACAATTGTTAATAATGCAAGTGAGGCTGCAAACTCCACCAATGGAAAAGTAACCGCTCTTGCAGCTGCGGCTCAAAAAATTGGTGATGTTATTTCGCTTATTCAAGATATTGCCGAGCAGACAAATTTGCTTGCTCTTAACACCTCAATTGAGGCAGCACGAGCTGGTGAAGCTGGTAAAGGTTTTGCGGTGGTAGCATCTGAAGTTAAAAGCCTTGCAAATCAAACTGCAACTGCAACCGAGGAAATATCCTCGCAAATTGCTGATATTCAAAGTTCAACCTCTGATGCGGTGACAGCAATTGAAGAAATTAGCCGCACCATGAATGAAGTTAATTCTTATACTGCATCAATTGCATCTGCTGTAGAAGAGCAGGGTGCGGCAACAGCTGAAATTTCTCAATCTGTTGCACAAGCAGCCTCAAGCACAAAGCAAGTGGTTGGCTCTATGGAAGTGGTTACATCTTCGGTTGAGGAAACTAACTCAAGTGCATCACAAGTGCTTGAAACATCTGAAGGAGTATCATCACAAGCGTTGATTTTACGAAAAACAATTGATAGCTTCCTATCCGAAGTGGCAGCGGCGTAACATAATAAATTTTATTGGGCTGATAAGGTAAATAAATTACTTTCATCAGCCCTTTTTTATGTAGCTAAAAAATTAAACTCATCAACAAGTAGTTGCCTATTCATTCATAAAACGTTATTCTGTTTAACCATGAACAAGTTTCCTAAAAATCTCTTAGATGGCTATTCCTCTTTTATGAAAGGCCATTATAATGACGAACAACAGCGATATTATGACCTAGCTGAAAAGGGTCAAACTCCTGATACCATGATTGTTGCATGTTGTGATTCTAGATCAGCACCCGAGACAATATTTGGAACAAAGCCTGGTGAATTATTTGTTGTTCGTAATGTTGCAAATTTAGTGCCGCCCTTTTTCCCAGATGATGAGGGGCAGCATGGCACTTCTGCAGCTCTTGAGTTTGGAATTTTAGCACTTAAAATCAAAAATATTATTGTTTTAGGCCATGGCCGCTGTGGCGGAATTAATGCTGCATTAAATCCTTTGAAAGAGCCGCTTGCCCCTGGTGATTTTATTGGAAAATGGCTTGATATGCTTAAGCCTGCTGCAAAAGAAACAAATGGTATAGCTGGTTTAGATGATAAAGAGAGGCAAACCTATCTTGAGCATTTATCGGTTAAAAATTCTATCCAAAACCTTCGTAGCTTCCCCTATATTATGGCTTTAGAAAAAACTGGTGATCTTAATTTGCATGGAGCTTGGTTTGATATAAAAACTGGTGAGTTAATGATTTTGGACAATAACAACCATAATTTTCAAAAGATAGAATATTAGCTTTTCTTAGGCTTTAATATTGTTATTCCAAGCCCTATTATTACAAAAATTCCTCCCGCTATCTCAAGCATAGCGATAGTTTCTCCAAGTAAAATCCAGCCAAAAATTAGCCCAGTAATTGGCACTAATAAAGAAAATGGAGCGACGCTTGATGTTGGATATTTTCCTAATAACCAGTTCCAAATTGCTAAACCAAGTAGGGTTGCAGGATAAGCTCCAAATACTATCATTGCTATTACCCACCAATCTGGCGCAACAAAAAATATAACTAATTTGTCAACACCCTCAAATATAAATGATAAAATAAATAATGGTATTGCGGCAACAGCTGATCCCCAAACAGCCAATGAAATTGGGTTAATCTTGCCTGATAATTTTGTAATAATGTTTGCAAAAGCCCAAGAAATTGCCGCCAAAATTGCTAAGACAAATGGAAATAAACTTGCGCTTTCCCATCGATAATAACCAATTATTGCTATACCAAAAAAGGCTGTCATTGCGCCAAATATTTGAGATAAACTCACTCGTTCATTAAGAACAAAAAAGGCAATTATCATGGTAAAAAATGCCTGTACCTGCAAAATTAATGAACCAAGCCCAGCGGGTAAACCCACATAAAGAGCAAGGTTAAGATATGCATAGAGCGCAAAACCAAAACTAAGTCCAAAACCTATGACAAATAACCAAGGCGTTTTGCCAAATTCATTCTTTGGTGGCTTTATAAAAAATATTGCAGGAATAGCAGCCAATGAAAACCGCAAAGCCGCCGCTAAAAACGGCGGCATGGCCTCAACTGTTATTTTTATTACAACAAAATTAAAACCCCATATTGCAACAACTAATAAAGCCAACAATATGTGACGAGTTGGCATTTATGAACCTTTGTTAATTAGACCGTTATTTATCAAAGTCTCTGCAATTTGAATAGTGTTTAAAGCTGCACCTTTTCGCAAATTATCAGATACAACCCACATGGCAAGGCCATTTTCAACCGAAATATCCTCACGAATGCGACTTACAAAACTAGCGTCTTCTCCTGCGCAATCAATTGGAGTGATATAGCCGCCATTTTCACGTTTATCTATTACCATAATACCTGGAGCTGCACGTAAAATTTCTTTAGCTTCATCTGCCAAAAGTGGATTTTTAAATTCAATATTTACCGCCTCAGCATGCCCAACAAAAACTGGAACTCTAACAGCAGTTGCACTTACTTTTATTTTTGGATCGAGCATTTTCTTTGTTTCAGCTAGAATTTTCCACTCTTCTTTAGTATAGCCATCTTCCATAAACACATCGATATGTGGAATAACGTTAAAAGCTATTTGAGTTGGAAAAACACTAGGCTCTGGTTTGTCATTTACAAAAATACCCTTGGTCTGTGACCATAACTCATCAATTGCCTCTTTGCCACCACCAGAAACTGATTGATAAGTTGAAACAACTATTCGCTTAATTGTTGCTGCATCATGTAGCGGTTTTAATGCCACAACTAATTGTGCAGTTGAGCAATTGGGGTTTGCTATAATATTGCGGCGATTTTTTTTGGCCATATATTCATCAAGAACATCAGCATTTACCTCAGGCACAATAAGCGGGACATCGCTATCATAACGAAAAGCACTAGAATTATCTATTACTACAATCCCCATTGCACCAAGTTTTGGAGCCCATTTTTTTGCAATATCAGAGCCAGCCGACATTAAACAAATATCTACACCGCTAAAATCAAAATTATCAAGAACCTGACATTTGAGTAATTTATCGCCAAAACTAACTTCTCGCCCTTTTGAGCGAGATGATGCTAATGCTATTACTTCACTTGCTGGAAAATTACGCTCAGCTAAAATATTGAGCATTTCTGCACCAACATTCCCACTTGCGCCAACAATTGCCACACGATAATTCATCATTCGTCCTCATAATTTATTTAATTATATTTTGACGACTTATAAACATGGTAATGATTATTTACTAGCTAAAATTTATAACCCAATTTTATGCCTAAATTTGAAAGACCCTTATTTGGCGAAGCAAGATTTGCATTTGAAGCATGTTCAGCAAAAAGAATGATATTAAAATCATCGTCTATATTATATCCGATGCCAGCAGCTTCATAAAATAATACCCTAGTGCCAAGTTTGCGGGCAGGCTCAGTCACTCCATCAAGTGCGCCATTATGAATAGCTGCACCCAAACTTCCCTCAACAAAAAAACCGCTATCAAAAATATTAGCACTCCAAGTTAAAGCAAAATGAGCTTTGCTCTCCCGCCCCTTGGTATTTATCGTTGCACCTAGATTTGGCCTTGGTGAGCCTATCCACTTAAAGGCATCAATATTGGGTGAGAAAAATAGAATTTCAAAACTTATATCTTCAATCCGTGTGAGGTTAAGAGGCTCATCATTAGGTCCTGGCCTATCAACCGAGTGAGCCAAAACCCCTGCACGAATTTCAGAAATACCAAATCCTTGCATATTAACTTGTGCATTTGCTATGCTCATACTCATGCCTAATATGCTTGAGCTAAACAGCAAAATAGATAGCAATTTTTTAATAGATATATTCATTCTAAAATATCTTATTGTTCAAGTTTTGCAATGATTGCATCGCCCATTTCTCTTGTGCCTGCCAGTTTACAGCCATCTTGCATTATATCACCACAGCGCAAACCATCTGCTAAAACGCTTGTAATTGCTGCATCAACTTCATCTGCTAATTCAACCATATTAAATGAATAACGTAAAGCCATAACAAAAGAAGCAATCATTGCTATTGGGTTGGCAATTTTTTGTCCTGCAATATCTGGGGCTGAACCATGCACTGGCTCATACATTGCTTTGCGTTTACCTGTTATTTTATCTGGCGCACCAAGCGAGGCAGAGGGCAACATTCCAAGCGAGCCAGTTAACATTGCGGCGGTATCTGATAAAATATCACCAAAAAGATTATCAGTAACAATTACATCAAATTGCTTAGGATTACGTACTAGTTGCATTGCGCAATTATCAGCTAAAATATGATTAAATTCAATATCCTTATTCTCGCTTGCAACCTCACGCACCACCTCGTCCCACAATACGCCAGAGATCATTACGTTTTTTTTATCGGCTGAATGAAGTTTTTTACCTCTTGTGCGAGCCATATCAAAAGCTACTTTTGCAATTCTCTCAATTTCATAGCTTTCATAAATTTGTGTATCAATGGCTCGTTTTTGATTTTTTCCATTTTCATTATCACCCAATTCAGTGATGGTTTTTGGCTCGCCAAAATATACACCACCAGTAAGCTCACGCACAATTAAAATATCAAGCCCTTCTACAATTTCAGGCTTTAAGGCTGATGCATCAGATAGGGCAGGATAGCAGATTGCTGGGCGAAGATTTGCAAAAAGCCCTAAATCCTTGCGAAGGCGTAGCAGGCCAGCTTCTGGGCGTTTGTCATACGGAACATTATCCCATTTTGGCCCACCAACAGCACCAAAAATTACTGCATCACACATTAGAGCTTTTTCCATATCTTCATCGGAAATAGCCTCTCCATGTGCATCATAAGCTACGCCACCAACTAGACCTTTATCTATTTTAAAGTCTGTTTTGCCTGACTTATTTAAAAAAGCAATTAGCTTTTCAACTTCAGCCATAATTTCGGAACCGATACCATCGCCTGCAAGTAATAATAAATTTTCTGACATTTCATTCTTTCTAATTGTTTTACATTCTAAATATTTAGGCTTTTGAAGCATTTTTTCGTGCTGTTACTTCAATTTCTATTTTCATTTCTTGCTCAATCAAATCAGCCTTGATTAAGGTTGCAGCAGGCTTTGCTTTTTTAAATGCTTTAGCCAAAATTGGCATTACCACCTCTAAATCACTTAAATTTTTTAAATAATATCGGACTCTTAAAACATCATCTAGCGTACAACCCGCCTGCTCAAGGGCTTTTGAAATTGTATTAAGAGTGTTGATTGTTTGCTCAATCACATCAATGGGTAAAATCATTGTTTCATAATCATATCCCGTTGAGCCTGAAACATAAACCATATCGCCATCTATTACAGCACGAGAATAGCCAATTTTTTCTTCAAAGGGTGAGCCAGACGATATATATTTTACCATTATTTATACCCAAGGCTGGTTTTGTGCCATATTATTTTCAAAATCATTAATCACTTTTGATTTTTTTAAAGTCGCAGCAATATCATCAAGTCCCTCAAGCAATGCATTTTTACGAGAAGGGTCAATTTCAAACTCTATAGTGCCACCATCTGGCCCTTTTATTGTTTGTGCTTGTAAATCAATACTTAGAGTAGCATTTGCGCCTCTTGTAGCATCATCTAGTAATTTTTCTAACTGCTCTGGCGATACAACTATTGGCAAAATGGAATTTTTAAAGCAATTATTATAAAAAATATCTGCAAATGATGTTGAAATTACACAACGAATGCCAAAATCCTTAATTGCCCATGGAGCATGCTCACGAGAAGAGCCGCAACCAAAATTATCGCCTGCAATAATAATTTTTGCCTCACGATAGGCTGGTTTATTTAGCACAAAATCTGGATTTTCTTCACCCTTTTCATCATAGCGCATTTCTGAAAATAATGCCGTACCCAAACCAGAGCGTTTTATAGTTTTAAGATATTGTTTTGGAATTATCATATCTGTATCAATATTGATAATTGGCATTGGGGCAGCAACCCCTGTTAGGTCGATAAATTTTTCCATTTGAATAATCTTTTTTGTTATTTGTTTTTGTTTAATGACTGATAATTGGGAGAAAGGTCAATAGAAGATGAGTATTTTGCATTAACTCATGGATAATTTTATGATTTTTTAGTTATATTTTTGCCAAACTGCCGTTCTACCCATTTTTTTGACCATCTCATCATGGCTTTTTTTTTCTTGCTCACTTACTCTTGGTTGCAATAATTTTAGGCGTTTTTCTATAATTTTTATCTCCAAGCCAGCCTTATTACTAGTTTGATCGTTTGAATTTAGGTTGGAGTTTTCTGACCTTGCTTTGGAATTAAGTGCCAAGCCAACTTGACGTCCTCCGATTAACTCCAAATACACTTCTGCTAATATTTCACTATCAAGCAATGCACCATGTAATTTTCTATGCGCATTACTAATGTTATAATGTTTACACAAAGCATCAAGGCTTACCCTTGCACCTGGGTGAATTTTCCTAGCTAATTGCACAGTATCTATTATTTTATTTGTTATTGGTTTTTGCGAGCAGTTTTTAAGTTCAGCGTTTAAAAAACCCAGATCAAACGGTGCGTTGTGAATTATTAGAGTAGAGTTAGCAATAAACTCCATAAATTTTTGATATTCACTATAAAATATTGGTTTATCGGCCAAGAATTCTGAAGATATTCCATGAATTCTAAATGCCTCTTCTGGCATATCACGCTCTGGGTTTAAATATATATGATAGTGTTTTCCGCTTGGTATATGGTTGATTAACTCTACACAGCCAATTTCAACAATTTTATCACCAGATTTTGGGCTTAGGCCTGTAGTTTCTGTATCAAGAACAATTTCACGTATCATTTTATTTCGCTATTTTAATGAATGTTTTTTTTAGGGGTTTTAATAATTTGCTTAATTGCCAAGATTATATCTTTAACCTGTTTTTTTGTATCTTCAAGTCCGGTTGAGCTATCTATTAAGAAATCTGCCCTTTCTTTTTTATCTTTTTGCGGCATTTGCTGATTTAAAATAAATTGCAGTTTTTGCTTACTCATGCCTTCTCTTAGCAAAACACGCTCTAATTGCGTTTCTTCATCACAATAAGTAACTGCAATAGCATCATATTGATATTTATTATTACTTTCAAATAATAGCGGAATTTCTAATACTATTATCTGTCTATTTTCTTCTTTTGATTTAAGTATAAATTTTTCAATTTCTTTTTGAACTAATGGATGAAGTATATCTTCTAGAATTTTTAGGTTTTTTGTTGACCCAAGAATTATTTTTTTTAGGATTTTTTTGTCTATTTTATTGTCATTTATTGCAATTGGAAAAGCGAGCGCAAGTTGCTTAAAAGCCTGATTATCATATAGTTTATGCACTATTTCATCTGCTGAAATAGTTGCAATATTTTGCTCACTAAAAATTTTTAATACCGTTGATTTTCCAGTTGCAATTGATCCTGTAAGTGCCAAAATATACATTTTATTCTCCAAGAGTTTTCAGAATATGCGCCCGTAAACC
>Ga0256834_1001507_pt1 | contig 15616 bp, 19 predicted proteins | sample 4281140metaG_FD_190536 | JGI IMG/M metagenome (GOLD analysis project Ga0256834, IMG submission 190536) | Hydrothermal vent microbial communities from East Pacific Rise, Pacific Ocean - 4281-140 | ecosystem: Environmental > Aquatic > Marine > Hydrothermal vents | place: Pacific Ocean: East...
TGGCTAATGATGATAAAATTCTGCCGAATAGCTATATTTTCGAGCAAGATGCGGTAATTTCCATCCTCCCTCCTGTTTGTGGGGGGTAGCAAATCATGATACATGCCGAGATATCTACCGAGCCATTAGATATACAAAATGCTTGTGATTTTGTTATGGACGCGGCGCATGGGGCGATTGACACATTTATTGGAGTGGTGCGTAATCATCATGAGGGCAATATTGTTCAAGGCATGACATATGATGTTCATGACGCGCTGGCGGTTGCAGTTTTCAAAGATATCTGCACAGAGGCGCGGGAGCGTTGGCCGAGTACAAAATATTATGTTTCCCATTATAAGGGAGAGTTGGAGATTGGCGGTATTAGCGTTATTATAGCCGTTAGTGCAGCGCATCGCGCAGAGAGTTTCGATGCGTGTCGTTACGTTATAGAAGAGCTTAAAAAACGCTCACCCATATGGAAGAAGGAGCATTATCCGCATGGGAAAAGCGAATGGCTTTCAGGGAAGTCTTTAGTGAATGAGTAATATTGCATGTATAATTTTGGCTGGTGGGCGCTCTTCTAGGATGGGGACGAATAAGGCTCTTTTGGAGTATAAGGGGAAAATATTAATAGAGCATATGGTTGATTTATTAAAAAGCACCGAATTAGGTGATATCTATATAAGCGGCGAGGTTGAGGGGTATAAAACTATTCCCGATAGTCAAAAATTTCAAGGCCCTGCTTGCGCGATTATCGATGTTATGACGCAGCTTAATGATTATGACGGCGCGTTATTTGTGCCAGTTGATATGCCGCTTTTAACACCTGAAATATTACGTAGCTTGATTAGCTATGATGGCTCTGCTTATTTCAAAAACCACCCCCTACCCCTTCACATAATGCGAGCCACTATGCCTAATATAGGGGAATATGAGGGCAAACCCATTAACTCCGTAAAGGATGTTATTAAATCGGTAAATGCTAAGGCTATAGGCTTGCCGATAGAGTTTGAGAAATATATGCAAAACATAAATACTCCCGAAGATTTGGCGGCATTATTATGAATATTAGAATTGGGAATCAAAATATCCGTTTCAAAGTTACAGAAGATGAGCTAGGCCAGCTTCTTAGTGGTGATACACTTGAAATAAATTCTCTTATATCTGCGCGAATAATTCCTAACGGTAGTGATATTTTGGTAAAGCATAATAATGGTGAGCTTATCTTGATGGTTTCAAAGCAAAGGCTTTTGGAATTGATGGATATGGGGAAAAATCGTGAGGGGATATCTGCGCAACAAGGGGATTTATCATTATATTTGCAAGTTGATGTGCGTAAAGATTCACGCGCGAAAGCAAAATAATATGGTTGTTTTATCTCTTTCATTTTTTATTACTGCGATTTTATATGCCTCTATCGGGTTTGGCGGTGGCTCGACTTATAATGCGCTGTTAGTATTGGCAGAAGTTGACTACCAACTGCTTCCTGTTATAGCATTATTGTGTAATTTAATCGTTGTATCTGGCGGAGCGTGGCGATTTGCCCGTGGCGGGTATATAAAGCTAAAGCGCATATTGCCTTTGATTGTAACGTCTATTCCTGCGGCTTGGATTGGCGGCAATATAGAGATTTCCGAAGGATCATTTATCCTTATATTGGGGCTGGCTCTGCTTTTTTCAGGATTAAAAATGCTATGGCCTGACAAGGGTAATAATATATCGGTAAATTTTACATTTATTGCGCCAGTTATAGGCGGAGCATTAGGTTTTCTTGCAGGATTAGTCGGCATAGGCGGGGGGATATTTCTTGCGCCTATACTTCATCTATTGCGCTTTGATAATGCAAAAGCCATTGCAGGAACATGCAGTGTTTTTATTCTTTTAAACTCTCTATCAGGCCTTGTCGGGCAAATTACTAAGCTTGGTGATGTGAATTTATTAAGCCAGATAAGCCTTTATTGGCTGCTATTCCCTGCTGTTTTCATCGGTGGTCAAATTGGCTCTTATATGGGCGCGGTTCAACTTAAGCCTAATGTGATTAAGCAAATGACAGCAATATTAATACTTTATGTTGCGTTGCGCTTGCTTTGGCGTATATTTGCATAGCTTTATTTATTACATTATGGGGTAGCATGAAAAATCAAAAACTGGCTATATTTGATTGGAATGGAACAATTCTTGCGGATACAACGCAGGCGTGGGTTGCTTCTAATAAATGTTTAGAATTTTATGGGCAAGCCCCTATTAGCTTTAAACGTCAGCGCGAGACATTTGACTTCCCGATAATCCATTATTACAAGCGCAATGGTTGCTGCATTGATAAGGTTTTGGAGACAAAAACCGAGGCTAACGAGATATTTCAAAGCTCTTATGATGCTTTGGCTGCAAATGCTAGAACTAGGCGCGGCGCAAGGGATTTGCTTGAGTGGCTGAGGAAAAATAATGTTACATGCATAATCTTAAGTAATTATATAACGACAAAAATAGTGGCGCATCTTGAGCGTTTGAAGATAGAGCATTATTTTTCTTATGTTTCGGCGAATAATTGTGATGGTACTAGCATTTTAAGCTCTACAAATAAGCTGGAGCGTTTATCTGATTTTATGGTGAAGCGAGGCTATCGCCCTGATAATGCTTTTATTATTGGTGATAGTAGGGAAGAGCCTGAAATTGGCCGTCATCTTGGTATTACTTCTATCGGAATTACTGGCGGGTGCATTAATGAAAAGCGGTTACGCGCGGCAAAGCCAGATCATTTAATCCATAATTTAAGCGAGACTAAAAAGATTTTGCATGATAAATGGGACTTGCCCATAAGTTAGTCAAGAATACCCAAAGGATCGTTTGCGACTAATTCTCCAATTTGTTCGTAAACATTGGCGTTTTCGCTCATTTGCTCTTTAATTGGCTCGTTTTGCTCTGCTAGAGTGCGGAAAAATCCAGCAGCATCTTTTAGTAAGCGACCCGTTAACTCGGCATTTGGTGTGCCTTCCAGCTCTCCGTTAGGATCTTGTGTTATAAGAGTGCCCATTTGGTCAAATACAGTTGCATTTTCTGTCATTTGTTCGGTCAGAGATTCGTTTTGATCGGCTAATGTGCGGAAAAACGTAGCCGCATCCATAAGAAGTTTTCCAGCAAGTTCAGCATGTGTTGGCATCAAATATTCCTTAATTATCTAAAACTACAATCTATTGATAATATTAGTATAAATTTATAGTGTTTATGCAAGCCTTATTTTCAAAATAAAGTAATATAGCTATAAAATGCTCTGCAAAACTTGTTTAAAACCCCCTATAATCTAACCATAGCATCTCCTCGAAAGAGGAGATCCATATTATTGATGGATTTTTTAAAAGGGTTTTGCGTGAGGTTTCTATAAAATGAATTGGTATGATTTTTAAATCATGATAGCTTGTAGCCTTAATTATAAAAATATATAAGGGCTTGGGTAATAGGGTTGCATGGGTGAATTAAAGAAACTTATTGATACAGTTAGAATCTATCAGCCTGATTTCAATATAGAACCAGTTGAAAAAGCTTATTCATATGCCAAAGAAATGCATGAGGGGCAGTTCCGCTCTTCGGGTGAGCCATATTATCTGCATCCAGTAGCAGTAGCGCAAATTTTAGCTGAAATGAAAATGGATGTAACAACCGTTGTTACCGCTATATTGCATGATACTGTTGAAGATACAGATGCAACGCTTGATGATCTTAAAGAGAAATTCGGCAAAGAGGTCGCGGATTTAGTCGATGGCGTTAGTAAGCTAACTCGGATAGAAAGCCAAACCTTAGAAGGTAAACAGGCAGAGAATTTTCGTAAGCTGTTATTAGCTATGTCAGAGGATATCCGTGTTTTACTGGTTAAGCTTGCCGATAGGCTGCATAATATGCGCACTATGGGCGGTATTAAAAAACCAGAGAAACGCCGCCGAATTTCTTTGGAAACGTTAGAGATATATGCCCCGCTTGCCGAGCGCATCGGTGTTCACTGTATCAAAGAAGAGCTTGAAGATTTATGTTTTGAGCAAGTAAACCCCGAAGCAAGAGAAAGCATTACCAATCGTCTTACCTATCTAAGGGAAGAGGGAGGTAGTGTTGTTAATGCTATTATTGATGATCTTGGCAAAATCCTAAAAGAGGCAGGCGTTGAAGGTGAAATTACAGGGCGTGAGAAAACCAGATATTCTATATGGAAGAAAATGCAGCGCAAAAACGTAGCGTTTGAGCAGCTATCCGATATTATGGCCTTTCGGGTTATGGTCGATAAACAAGAGGATTGTTATTTGGTCTTGGGGACTATACATGGCAAGTATCACAGTGTTCCAGGGCGTTTTAAAGATTATATATCCACGCCAAAACCTAATGGCTATAAATCTATTCATACAACAATTATGGGGCCGCGCCGTCAACGTATCGAGGTGCAAATTAGAACTCATGAAATGCATAATGAGGCTGAGCTTGGCGTGGCTGCACATTGGGCATATAAAGACGGGAATCATTCCAAAGACCGTGATATTACCAAATATCGCTGGCTGCGTGAGCTTCTCGAGATTTTAGAGCAAGAGCAAAAGCCCGAAGATTTCTGGGAGCATACAAAGCTTGAGCTTTTTCAAGATCGAGTGTTTGTCTTTACCCCTAAGGGCGATTTGATAGAGCTTCCTAATGGCGCAACATCGGTTGATTTTGCCTATGCCGTCCATTCGGCGGTAGGTGATAAATGCGTGGGCGCAAAGATAAATGGCCGCATTGCTCCGCTGAATTCACGCCTTGTTAATGGCGATCAGGTTGATGTTATTACTGCTAAAACGCAAAACCCCTCACCAACTTGGGAGCGATTTGTCGTAACAGGAAAAGCGCGTTCTCATATTCGTAAATATGTGCGTAATCAACAGCGTGATGAGTTTATTACGCTCGGCAAAGCCATGATTCAAAAGGTTTTCCGCCAAGAAGGCTATGATTTTTCTGAAAAGGCTATATCGGGGGTATTGAAGGATTATAAATTAGAGCGAAACGAAGATATCTACGCAAATATTGGCTCGGGAATGTTTGTTGCGCGCGATGTATTCAAGCTAATATTCCCTAGCCACAAGGCCGAGATAACAAAACGCCCGTCCGAGCATATGGATCAAGCTGTTATGGTGGTTCGTCCTGATAACTCTGATAGGCCAATGCCAATTAAGGGGCTTATTCCAGGTATGGCTATGCATTTTGCGCGTTGCTGTCACCCTCTTCCAGGCGATAGAATTGTTGGCATTGTTACTACTGGTAAGGGCGTTACAATTCACACGATTGATTGTGAAACGCTAGAGAATTTCGCCGATACGCCAGAGCGTTGGCTTGATGTGTCATGGGGTGATAATGAGGATGGGCAAGGCTCGCAAATCGGGCGGCTATTTATTACAATGGAAAATGAAACTGGTGCGCTTGGCACGGTTTCTACTGTTATAGGCCGTAATGGCGGCGATATTACTAACTTAAAGCTTACAAGTCGCACTATTGATTTTTGGGAAATGACTTTGGATGTTTGTGTAACCGATACCAAACATCTGAACAATATCATTGCAGCCCTGCGCTCTACATCGACTATAATATCGGTAGAACGCGCTAAAGGGCGTTAGCCTTCTAAATTTTTCTTCCTACGTTGTTATTCGCTTTTATCTTAAGGATTAAGGGGGGCTTGCAATAATGCTTCAAATGGGAAGTCTAGTTTTTCGCGCCCGCCAAGTTCGTGTAATTCGATAATGCAGGTGGATAAAACAATTTCACCGCCTGCTTTCCTAACCAAATCACCAGTTGCTTTCATAGTTCCGCCAGTTGCAAGCAGATCGTCCATAATCGCAACGCGCGTTCCTGATGTTATTAGCTCTTCTTGTATCTCGACTATATCAGTTCCGTATTCAAGTGAATATTCCTGAGATATAACTCTACCTGGGAGCTTGCCTTTCTTTCTAACCATACCAAAGGGAAGATTTAAGGCTTGCGCCACTGGAACGCCAGTTAAAAATCCGCGTGATTCAATGCCTAAAATAATATCTGCATTTTGCTGTTTTGCTCGCTGGGTAAGATCGTCAATAATGCTTTGCCAGATGGCGGGTTTCTTAAGCAATGATTGTATATCGTAAAAATTAATGCCTTCTTTTGGAAAGTTTTTTACAACGTCAATATGTTTTAGCAATGTCATTAATTTTTCCTTGGGTATTTTTTGATATAATTTGAATGAAAATAATTTTAAGTTTTACTTTTAACTATGCGGTATCAAGTATAATGTGAAGCCGATAATTTGGAGTTAGTGTATAGATAATGTTTAAAAGGCGCAAACCTTTAACTCTGCTAAAAATGGTTCAGCAGCTTTTTTGGCCATCCATGGGGTGGAAACGTGCATTTTTTTACACTAAACATAGGTTAGTACGCCTTTCCGATACGACGCATAATATTGCCCTTGGGCTTGCTATTGGCGCGGGAGTTTCATTTACGCCGCTTCTCGGTACTCATTTTATTCAAGCAGGGATTATAGCATGGTTTTTACGTGGCAATATTTTTGCAGCAATGATGGGAACATTTATCGGTAATCCGTGGACTTTTCCGTTCTTTTGGTGGGCAGGGTTATCGCTTGGTAAATTCTTATTCGGAGTTTTGGGTATAAACGGTGCAGGCAGTTTGCCAGATGATTTAACTTTTTCCGTTATATTGAATATGATGGTGAGTGAGCCTCTAACTTTGTTTTTCCCGTGGATGCTAGGCGGTTATCTTCTCATTTTTTTAACAATGCCTTTTAGCTATCCTGTTTATTATTTCTTGATAAAAGAAGCTAAAATTGTGCAGGCAAAGGCGAAGGAAATTGCAAAGAAACGCAAAGGCAATCACAAATAATGATTATAGGTATAGGTAGCGATATTGTTGATATCAGGCGCATTGAAAATATATTGCGCCGCCATGGTGATCGTTTTATTACGCGGTGTTTTACTGAAGCTGAAAAGAATTTAGCAGATAAAAGGCAAAAATCTGATTTATATTACGCAACCTATGCAAAGCGTTTTGCTGCGAAAGAGGCATGTGTTAAGGCTCTTGGTAGTGGTTTTATCGATGATATTACAATGAAAGATATTGGCATTGATAAAGATAATAAAGGCCGCCCATTTTTAGTTCTTAGTGGCGGTGCGCTTGAGAGGCTTAACTCGCTTACCCCTGAAAATATGAAGACTGTTATTCATTTATCTTTGAGTGACGAGCCGCCATATGCGCAGGCTTTTGTAGTTATTGAGGCGCATTAATTAACCATATGTTTGTAAAGATTAGGATAAATGATTCAGCTCTGGCTTTTGTTGGTTTTTTCCTGTAAACCCTTTTACTATGTTGGAAAAAATGAAAAATATAGATGATAAGGCCAAGGATCAAGTCGCGGATGAAAAGCCGCCTGTGTTGATTGATAAAAATGAAATCAGCGATTTTATGAAAACAGCATTAGTGGCCGTTGCAATTGCTCTTATTATACGCTCTGTATTCTTTGAGCCGTTTCATATTCCTTCTGGCTCTATGAAGCCAACATTATTGGTCGGGGATTATCTGTTCGTTAATAAGCCAGCTTATGGTTATAGTAAATATTCATTTCCTTTTGATATCGCGCCAATAGAGCAGCGCATATTTGCAAAAGAGCCAAAGCGCGGTGATGTCATTGTCTTTGCTCTTCCGACAAATACGGGCGTTGATTATATTAAGCGCATCGTTGCCCTTCCAGGTGAGAGAGTAATGGTTAGTCGCGGGCGATTATTTATCAATGATAAAATCGTCCCACGCACTCTTGTTGGTGAGGTTGAGGTTGATAATGATAATCAAAATGTGCAAAAACTTACGGGTTATATAGAAACTCTTCCGGGCGGTGTTCAGCATAAAATTTATGAACTATCTGATTATGAACCGCTGGATAATACTGACCTATACACTGTGCCTGAGGGGCATTATTTTGTGATGGGTGATAATCGTGATAACTCGCAAGACAGCCGCGTAGCTAGCCGCGTTGGCCCTGTTCCATTTGAGAATATAGTCGGGCGCGCAGATTTCTTATTCTTCTCTACTAATGGATTCGCACATCTTTTCGAGATATGGAAATGGCCTTGGAGTGTGCGTTACAGCCGTTTATTTATGGATATTGATCCAGTGAGAGTAGAAGTAAAAGAGCAAAAGACAGCGCTCTGATGCTAAAGATATATAATTAAGAAAGGCTTTTAAATGCTAAAGCCCGTTGAAAAATTCCAAGAAATAATAGGTTATTCCTTTCGGGATGGTGATTTGTTGCGTGTGGCTTTAATACATTCAAGCACTGGAAGTGATGAGAATTATGAGCGTCTGGAATTTTTGGGTGATCGCGTTTTAGGGCTTGTTATAGCATCGCTGTTGTTTGAAAAATTCCCTAATGAAAATGAGGGCGACCTCGCCAAACGTCTTGCATTTTTAGTACAAGGCGAAACATTAGCAAAGCTATCAGCCCAAATATTATTAGGTGATTACATTGTTTTATCTGATGCCGAGCGTGATGCTGGTGGGGCGGAAAATGACCATATACTTGCCGATGTGTTTGAGTCTGTAATTGGCGCAATATATCTTGATGGTGGAATTGAGCCTTGCCATGCTTTAATAAGAGGGCAATGGAAAGGTATTTTGGGTGAAATGAAAACACCTCCTCAGCATCCTAAAACTGCAATTCAAGAATGGGCGCAAGGCCAAGGATTGCCACTACCTATCTACGAAATAATCGCTCAAAGCGGCCCAGATCATGCGCCTATATTTGAAGTTAAGCTAATCGTTAAGGGGCATAATTTTATTACCGCAAGCGGTAAATCCCGCGCAGAGGCAGAAAAGCTGGTTGCAGAAAAATTTATGAAAGGCGTGGAGTTGCATGATGAGTAATAAAGAAAATACTAATGCTATACGCTGTGGATTTGTTAGTGTTATTGGTATTCCAAATGCGGGTAAATCCACGTTGATTAATACGTTGGTTGGTTCAAAAGTTTCAATAGTATCACGCAAAGTTCAAACTACGCGCACGCGTGTTTTGGGGATGGCTGCGCATGATAATACGCAAATTATTTTGATTGATACCCCTGGTATTTTCAAGCCAACTAAAACATTAGAAAAAGCGATGGTGAGTGCGGCTCTATCTAGTTTTGAAAGTGCAGATTATATCTTGCATATGGTTGATGCGGCTATGAAAAATCCAGTTGAGCGCAATAAAATGATTTTAAATTCTTTGGCAAAGCAAAAAAATGTCATACTTATTTTGAATAAAATTGATAAAATATCAAGATTTGATCTGCTTGGCTTAACAAAAGAAATGAACGATGCTTTTCCTTATGTGGCAACATTTATGATTAGTGCTACTCGTAACAAGGGTGTTAAGGATTTAGCAGGCTATTTGGCGGGCATTTTGCCAGAGCAGCCATGGATATATCCTGAAGATCAAATGAGCGACATGCCCATGCGCCTTATGGCAGCAGAAATAACTCGCGAGAAAATCTTTCACCAATTGCACGAAGAAATTCCTTATTCTGTTTTTGTCGAGACAGAAAGCTGGGAGGATTTTGATAATGGAAGTGTTAAAATATCTCAACTTATTTACGTTCAAAGAGATAGCCAAAAAGCAATTATCCTTGGAAAGCGTGGCTCTAAAATTGGGGCAATCGGACAAGCCTCACGCAAAGAGCTTGAAGAAATTATGGGGCAGAAAGTTCACTTGAAAATCTTTGTTAAAGTTCAAGAGAATTGGGCAGAGCGCGTTGAAAACTATGAAATGTTCGGCCTTGATATCCCACAGAATGGACATATTTAATGAAAATTGAGCCTAGAATCACAACATTATCAAATGGTTTGCGCGTAGTTACCGATTACGTTTCCTCAGTCGAGAGCGTGGCTGTTGGCGTTTGGATTAATGCTGGTGCGCGTAATGAAACCGCAGAGCATAACGGCGCAGCGCATATGGTTGAGCATATGTTGTTCAAAGGTACGCAAAGGCGTAATGCGCAGGAAATTGCCGAGGTGATTGAAAATGTTGGCGGTAATATAAATGCTTATACCAGCCGTGAAGTTACCAGCTACCATATTCATCTTTTGAAGGATGATTTGCCATTGGCTCTGGATGTCTTGGCTGATATTACTCAGCATTCTACAATGCCCGAAGATGAGGTCGAGCGTGAGCGTGAAGTTATTTTGCAGGAAATCGGCATGTGCTATGACACGCCTGATGATATAATATTCGACAATTATTATGAAGCAGCATACCCCGCGCAAGCTTTTGGCGCACCTATTCTTGGCACTAATGAGATTATCTCTCAAATGAGCCGTAAGACTTTGATGGGCTTTGTTAATGATAATTATACGCCCCAACGCATGGTTATTTGCGCAAGTGGTAATTTTGATCATGATGTATTTGTTAAAGATGTTGAAGAGAAATTCAACGCTTTGCCGAAAGGTCAAGATGCTAGTAAAATCGCCGCTAATTACAATGGCGGGGAGTATTGCCAAACACGTGAATTGGAGCAAAGCCACATAGTCCTTGGCTTTAAGGGCGTATCTCGCACTAGTAATGATTTTTATACGGCGCGAATTTTGGCGACGCTTTTGGGCGGGGGGATGTCTTCTCGATTATTTCAGGAGGTGCGTGAAAAACGTGGCTTGGTTTATTCGATTTACAGCTTCCACAGCGCGCATAGCGATGACGGGCAACTTCTTATTTATGCGGGCACTGGCCCTGATAAATTGCCAGAGCTTATACCTGTGATTTGTGGGGAGATTAATAAAATTGGCTCAACAATTACTGAAAAAGAGTTAGAACGCGCAAAGGCTCAGCTTCGCTCGAACACTCTTATGTCACGCGAGTCTATGATGAGCCGCGCTGACGGTAATGCCAAATCTTTGATGCTTAATGGTAAAATACGCTCCGTTGATGAAATTATCAGTAATATTAATGCGGTTGATATCGCATCTTTGGGTAAAGTTGCACATCAAATATTTAATACTACCCCAACATTATCCGCTCTTGGCCCATTGGATAAGATGGAAAATTTTGATGGAATTAAGAAAAGACTTTCTGGCTCTTAATTATAGAAGTATACCAACGAAATGACAGCTCTTGTATCTTATAGTGGTTCAAGTTCAAGTTAAGAATAAGGCACTTAAGTACAGTAAAAATCAAAGCCGTCATTTCTGCGCAGGCGTGAATCAGTTATTGTCTTATTTCTAATTTAAATTACTAAACATATATACTCTTAATTAAAATCACGTTACTTTTGCATAACAAGAGTTGACCATTCACCGATATCATAGCGTTTTCTAAGGGTAAGTCCTTCGCCTTCATAGGCCGAGGCAACGAGGTCTGCTTGTTCGATCAGCATCCCCGAAAGCACGGCATAGCCATTATCATCCAAAACACTGCATAAGGTCGATGCCATTTCAATAACAGGGCCAGCGAGGATATTTGCCAAGATCAACTCGTAAGGTTTTTGCCTATCAACGCTTGGAGTGTTAAATCCATCGCCGCACTCGCAAGTCAGCGAGGTTTTCCCCAAATTAACGCCGTTCATTTGCGCATGACGCTTGGTAACTACTATGCTTTCTGCGTCATTATCAATGCCAAGCACAGGGCTTTTCCAAAGCTTCCACGCGGCAATAGCAAGAATACCCGAGCCTGTTCCCATATCGAGAATATTCCACGGGCATGCGCCCTTGCCTTTCAGATCGAGCATAGCTTGCATACAGCCGTTAGTGGTTTCATGCTCACCAGAGCCAAAGGCGGTGGCTGCGTCAACTTGCAAGCCAATCTGACCTTGCGGCACTTCGCCGTCATAATGGCTGCCATGTATAAAGAACGGACCGATAGAAAATGGCTTGAATTCTTTATACGTCTTTTCAAGCCAGTTAATGTCGGGTGTCTTAATGATTTCTATATGTTCGCCTAGGACTTCTATGTCGTCAATATCATGGGCGGCAATTTGCAAGGATAGCCTAGCAATCAGATCATTAATATTCGGCTTATCATCCATAAGCCATTCTAATGTCCATAAGCCTTTATGTTTTCTATCTGCGCGCGCGGCGGAGCTGGATAACGCTATATCAATAAACGTTTCTGCCAGACAAAATAAAATCTCGTCTGACACATTTTTTTGGATATTAAACCGAATTGTATACAAGGCAGCTAAGCTTCGTCATCCAAAAGGATATCTTCGTCATCATCATCAGCAGCACTATTAGCCACTAAATCTGGGATATCATCCAAGGTATCTTCACCAAGCACTGTATCGTCGTCTTCAGCTTCTTTTGTTGATATTTCTGCATCATCGAGACTAACAACTTCAACTTCGGAATCTTCTTCTATGATTTCGCCTTCGTCTTTTTTAGTTTCAACTTCTTTAATAATCGATTCTTTAGTTTCAACCGCAGCAATGCGTCCACGGCGGGCTTTAGCCTTAACCTCACCTGTAAATTCAGTGTCACATTCAGGACATATAATCGGGCGTTTATTCAAATCATAAAAGCGTCCACCGCAACTTATGCAAATTCTTTTTAATCCCATTGGGTTTACTGCTATACTCACTTCTTTTTTCTCCTCATTAAGGTAATTATTATTCAGGTTTCAATTGCCTTATTTTAAGGCTGCTGTCAATTGTAAATAAATTGGTAAGAGTTTGAGAGTATAGTCATTCTCTTTGAAAGAGTATAGACCAAAGATGCGTATCGTTGTACGATGTAGCTGTGGGTCTTTAGAATTTATCATTATAAAAGGGAATTATCATGCAAAAATCAGTTGTTATCTGTGGCTTTAAACGCTCCCCAATGCATTTTGCAAATAAAGGAGAGCTGGCAAAAATTCGCCCTGATGATATGGCGGCGCAAGTTATAAAGGCTTTGGTTGCCGATATTGGTGTAAATACTGGTGATATAGAGGATTTACTTATGGGCTGCGCTTTCCCTGAAGCCGAACAAGGATTTAACATTGCAAGACTTGTTGCTGGTCATGCGGGGCTGCCTGACAGCGTCGGCGGCGCAACAATTAACCGCTTTTGCGGATCATCCATGAGCGCCATACATACCGTCGCAGGCATGATTCAAATGGATGCTGGCGAGGTATTTATCTGCGCAGGCGTTGAGAGCATGAGCCGCATTCCTATGGGCGGGTTTAACCCTATGCCTAATCCTGCTATCCACGCGGAAAACCCTGCGGCATATATGGGAATGGGCGAGACTGCGGAGAATTTAGCCAAAAAATATGATATTGCCCGCGCGGCTCAAGAAGAATTCGCGGTTGCCTCTCATCATAAAGCGGCTGCGGCTGCAAACGCAGGGAAATTCGATGATGAAATTGTACCGATTGGAGAAGTTAAAACAGACGGAACTATTCGCGGTGATTCGTCTATTGAGAAACTCGCAACTCTAAAGCCTGCTTTCCTTGAGGGTGGCAGCGTTACGGCGGCAACCTCATCGCCTTTGACGGATGGCTCGGCAGCGGTATTGGTTGCTTCCGAAGAATACGCCGATAAGCACGGGTTAGAGAAACTTGCGCGTATCAAGAGCATTGCTACGGCAGGCTGCGCGGCTGAAATTATGGGCATAGGCCCTGTTCCTGCAACAAATAAAGCGTTGGAACGCGCAGGTTTAACCATAGATGATATCGATATTATAGAGCTGAACGAAGCTTTCGCCGCGCAAGGTCTATCGGTTATTAAAGAGCTTGGTATTGATATATCAAAAGTTAATCTCGACGGCGGAGCTATCGCGCTCGGTCATCCACTAGGAACATCAGGAGTGCGCATCACAGGTAAAGCTGCATCCTTGCTAAAACGCGAGGGCAAGAAATACGCTCTAGCAACCATGTGCATCGGCGGCGGACAAGGCGTTGCTACTGTGCTGGAGGGGATTTGATGGATAAAGAAATCTACAACCGTCTTAAAGAAATAAAACCAACGCTTGAGAAATACAAGCTTAGCCGTCTGCGCCTGTTCGGATCACATGCCAGAGATGACTACAAAACGGATAGTGATGTTGATTTACTGGTGGAATTTTATGAGATGCCATCTCTTTTTGAACTCCTTGATATTCAAGAAGATATAGAAAGCAAAATAAATAAAAAAGTAGATTTAGTTTTTCCGCATAAAATATTCCCCGAAATGAAAAAAAGCATTTTAGAGGACGCAATCGATGTCTAAACATGTTTCACATAGCGTTCGTATTCGCCATATTTTAGAAGCGGTCAAGAAAATTCAATCTTATGTCTCTACGATGAGCGAAGAAGAATTTTACGAAGATGATCCGCAGCATCCCTTAAATATAATTTCGGCGGAATCCTTTAAAAAATTTACAGCCACAACAATAGCATCCCCATGTAAATGGGGATCAAGTGTTATCAATGGCTTAAATCGATCCCCGATCAAGTCGGGGATGCTTGTCTTGGAGCGCTGTGGTTTTAAAAATTGGAAGGTTTGATAAATGAAAATAAATAAAGTTGCTGTTATTGGCGCGGGAGTTATGGGTGGCGGGATTGCGGCGCAGGTGGCTAATGCTGGGCTTCCTGTTGTTTTGCTTGATATAAAGCTGGAAGGGCGGGATTTAGCCCGCGAGGCGGTGGCTAAAATGCTTAAAACCGAGCCAGCGGCGTTTATGCATAAATCAAATGCCAAGCTTATTACTTGCGGAAATCTTGAGGATGATCTTGATAAGCTCGGCGACGTGGACTGGATTATCGAGGTCGTAATTGAAAATATTGAGATCAAGCATAAGACTTACGAGACTTTGCAAAAGCACCGTAAGAAAGGCTCTATCATAAGCTCGAATACTTCGACTATTCCGTTGTATAAATTAGCCGAAAATCAGTCACAAGAGTTCAAAAATGATTTCATGATTACCCATTTTTTCAATCCACCGCGCTATATGCGCTTGCTTGAGCTGGTCACTAGCAAGGATACGCGCCAAGATGCGATCGACACAGTGCGCGATTTTTGTGATAAAAACATGGGTAAAGGCGTGGTTGTTTGTAATGATACTCCTGGTTTTATAGCAAATCGTCTTGGTGTGTTTTGGCTTACGGCGGGCGTGAATACCGCGATTAAGCAAGGTATTTCGATTGAGGTAGCGGACGCGGTTATGGGCAAGCCTTGCGGCATTCCTAATACTGGCATATTTGGCTTGATTGATTTGGTAGGCATAGATTTAATGCCTAAACTCTCGGAAAGCTTGTTAACTAATTTGCTGCAAGATGATGCGTATCGTGATGTGTTTATAGACCATAAATTCGTTCACAACATGATTGATGAGGGCTATACGGGGCGCAAAGGCAAGGGCGGGTTTTATCGCCTTAACCCTGACGCGCCAAAGGGCGTACGCGAGAAGCAGGCTCTTGATATCGTTAGTTTACATAACGCGAACACTGGGGAGGGTAGCAATGAGGAGCTGGCTTCTCATAGTTCATCTTCCCCCAACAAAACACTGTCATCCCGAGCGTCAGCCGAGGGATCTAAGATCTCTCCGCCACTTTCTGGCGTTCGAGATGACACTAGTGGGGATAGTGATGTACTTAGAAGTGTCTCCACCCCCATCGATGCGCATTATGTTAAATCACAGAAGAAAGCAGCTCAGGCTATGGCATCGG
>Ga0256834_1001508_pt1 | contig 15614 bp, 14 predicted proteins | sample 4281140metaG_FD_190536 | JGI IMG/M metagenome (GOLD analysis project Ga0256834, IMG submission 190536) | Hydrothermal vent microbial communities from East Pacific Rise, Pacific Ocean - 4281-140 | ecosystem: Environmental > Aquatic > Marine > Hydrothermal vents | place: Pacific Ocean: East...
CTTAACCTCGATTTTGGTGGGGGTGCAACGCATGAGGCGCTGCCGATGTTGGCCCGCTGCCTGCTGCAGATGCCGCACAATAGTGACTCTGATCAAACCATCAATGCTGTGCAAAAAGCGCTGCACAACGGTTTGATTGAAGCGGGGCATGCCGCCTTCATTAATGAGCTACTTGATCTGCCGCAGTCGGCTGAACAGCGAGCGATGTTTGAGGTGATGGACCACACCACCCGCCAACGAAAAACAGAGACAGCTCTCTCTCGGTTAGTTGAGGCGCAGAGCCAGCAACAACCACTGCTGCTATTGGTTGAGGATATCCACTGGGCAGGTTCATTAACGCTCGCCTGCCTTGCTCACTTGGCTGCAACAGTGGCAGATTTCCCCGTCTTGCTGGTGATGACTTCGCGTGTTGAAGGGGAACCGCTTGACCCCACATGGCGAAATGCGATGCAGGGCGCACCCCTAACGACCATCGATTTAAACCCACTACGAGACCAGGAGGCGGTTGCGCTGGCCGCGAGTTTTGATAGTGTTGATGAGCAGCAGCGAGAGAGCTGTATTCATCGAGCGGAGGGCAATCCACTCTTTCTCGATCAACTGTTGCGAGCCGCAGATGATGGTGAAACCAGCATTCCAGATTCGATTCAAAGCATAGTTTGGGTGCGTCTCGATCGCCTAGATAAGGCGGATAAAGAGGCGATACAAGCGGCCTCTATCCTGGGGCAATATGTACCCTTGCCGCTGCTCCGTTTTCTTATCGATAATCCCGACTATCAATGTACAACACTATTGTCGCGGCAGTTGCTTCGCACGCAGTATGATGAACTGCTTTTCACCCACGTATTGGTACAGGAGGGGATCTATAGTTCACTGCTGAAATCGCAGCGAGATGCGCTGCATCTGCGAGCGGCTGCGTGGTACGCCGATAGTGCCCCTGAGTTACAGGCAGAGCATCTTGGGCGTGCGGGCGACCCAGGTGCCGCTGCCGCCTACTTTGCCGCAGCAGAGTTACAGATGCGGCACTATCACCATGATCGTGCACTGCATCTATTAGAATCGGCTGAAGCCCTGCCAGAGCAGCAAACGTTGAGTTTTGAACTTAAACTTTTGCGGGGTGAATTGATGAAACGCTTAGGCGACTTGGATGCCTCGGTGCAGTCTTACGAAGGGGCGCTGGAGGTTGCAGTTAACGATGCACAGCGTCTACGTGCCTGGATCGGTCAGGTAGCAGGGCTGAATATTCAAGATAACTACCAGCAGGCGTTGATTATTTTAGATCGAGCAGAGGCTGTGGCAAGAAGTGAGGGGCTGCCCCACCAATTGGCAAAAATTCACTATCTGCGTGGCAGCATCCTCTTTCCAATGGGGCATATTGATGGCTGCCTGAAAGAACATGCCCTTGCACTGAGCTATGCGCGTAAGGCGAAATCATCACACTATGAAGCTTATGCCTTGAGTGGATTAGGGCATGCCAGCTATCAGAGTGGACAGATGATTACTGCTCATGCGCGCTTTGACCAATGTATCAAACTCAGCCACCAGCAGAAGCTTAGTCGGCTTAATGTAACCAACTACTCTGTTCGCTCTATGACCCACTTCTACCAAAACCATACGATGGAGGCGCGGCAGGATATCGAATTTGCCATCGATATGGCGGTTAAAGTCGGTAACCTGCATGGAGAGATGGCGGCTCAGTTGATCTACTCAAATATGCTCTGCTATTGGGGTGAACGAGAGGCATCACAGCATCAAATAGAGAAGGGATTGGCATTGGCCTGTAAGTTAGGGTCACGTCGCTATGAGTCGACCTGTCTGGGGCAGTTGGCGACACTGCTCGGTATGAATGGTTTTTCTGCTGAGGCAGAAAAACAGTTTAGCCGTGCCTATGAACTCTCTGAAGAGTCTCATCGTATTGGGCCCTCTCTTCTTGGGCCTTGGGCCATCACCACACTTGATGACGAGCGGCGGGTGTGGGCCTTAAAAGAGGGGGAACGATTACTTAGTATGGGGGGGGTCAGCCATAACCAGCTTATCTTTTTTCAGTGCGCCATTGAGGTGACACTACAGCAGAAACAATATGTTGAAGTAGAACGTTATATAACGGCCCTGGAGCAATATACATCCCAAGAACCGTTGCCGTGGAGTGATCTAATAATAGAACGTGGACGAGTGCTTGCTGCATATGGCCAAGGTGAGTTGAGCGATGAGTTGCACGCTACTCTGCAGCAGATCCACGACCAAGTGGTTAAGGCAGGGCAAATGATGATATTACCGCCACTCACCCATGCTTTGAGTGAAATTTGAACATCTCAGTAAGACCTAGAGAGCTCTTTCTACGAGTAGAGAGATTATTGACTAAATAACCTCATTATTTTGAGTGGCACCCTATTTTTTGACACTTCTTTGACGTTTATCATCACAGAGATGTGACACCTTGCAGGTAAAGTTACCAACCAAGAGGGGCTGCTTATACAAGCAGTTTTAAGTTGGTGAAATGTGAGGCTGGTCAGATATGAAAAATATAGATATGGGTACTCGTTACGATTGGGGCTGTTTCCTCTTACTCACCCTGTTACTCCTTCCCCCCCTTCTATTTATTGAACAGCTAATGCTACCCGTTATTACTGAGGGTGTGTTGTGGTATGTGGGAGTGGCAGCAGCCGTTGTTGCTATTTTTACGATTGCTTTCTCCCTACTCTATGGTGCACTCCTACTCTGTTTCCCTAAAAAAAAGTTATGTAACTTAAAAGGGAGTGGTTTTAAACAAGCCTCATCAGCCAGCTCTAAACAGAGTGAAATTCGGCCAAAGCCAATATCTAACCCTTATGAGCGTGTAGGAAATTATTAAGGAAGCTCTGAACAAGTCATGATTGTTTTTATACTGGCTGAAATTGCCCCAGTTTGTCCTGAAGATTGCTGCAATAGAGTGACTATTACCGCTCACTTCGAAATAAATTGGAACAATTTCATCTCAGCCTAAATTTTAGCTGAGCTTTAGCGAACCTTATGCTTTAGTGCAGCCAGCTCTTAATTCAGAGCTTCCCTAGTGAATGCAAATATTACGGCAATAGTTACAGTTAAGGATGTGGGCAGATGAGTAAGCGGTCGTGGGATCTCTCTCTATCAACGGGTGTCGGTGTTATTGATATCCAAAATAGACGTATTGTTGATTATCTTAATCTTCTTGACTCTGCTCAAGAGGAGGGGGCTGCAGAGCAGGTCTCTTTAGTTCTTGCGGGTCTCAATGAATTTGTTGAGAGACATTTTCCATATGAAGAACGTCTTATGGACCGATCAGGATACCCGCTTACCTTGTGGCATGCTGCGGCTCATGAGCGTTTTAAGGTGATGGTTAAAGAGTATCAAGTACGACATGAGGCGGGTGAAAATATTATACAGTCACTGTATGTAGATCTTGAGGTGTGGTTGGCTGAACATATCCAGCAAGAGGATCTCTATTATGCTCCCTATGTCAAAGTAACGCTGAATGAGGTGTGGTTCTCTCGTCTTTTTAGGCGTTAGTTTTTAAGAACTGAACCTCCAGTCCTCCTCAGTGGTTTTACTCCAGCAGCAGTGATGCTGCTGGGGTTTTTATACTGCTTAATTAAAGTGTCTGAGCCGTAATATCAACGTAGAGCTTTATTTTTTGGCCAGGCTGCAGGTACTTGCTGGGTAGTCTGTTCCAGCGCCGGAGATCAGCAACCCTGACATTAAAGCGCTGTGCAATTCGGGCTAAGGAGTCACCTTTGCGAACTCGGTATGAGATAGTGCTTTGACGATTAAAGGGTGTGTGATCAATATTGGGGATCTGAATATTGTGTTGAATGGGGTTGCTCTTAGACCAGATAACCAGTTCCTGCCCCAGTTGCAGAGTATCCCCGGGTGCCATTCCATTCCATTTGGCTAACTTTCGGTGGCTCACTTTATGTGCACGGGCGATATCCCAGAGAGAGTCGCCATGTTCAACGGTGTGGGTCAGGCGGTTGCCTTTACGGGGGATGTTTTTGATACGCTGTTTACGTTGCGTTGCGCTGTAAGCGTAGTAGCGGTGATCTTTGCTTGATACTGGGATGAGCAGATACTTGCCGGCTCTGATCCGGTTGCCCTTGATTTTATTGATCTTTTTCAGTAACGATAGGGTGGTGTTGTGCTCTCTAGCGATCACTCCCAGCGAGTCACCTGTCTTGATTTTGTAGCGTTTCCAATGCATGCGTTGTGAGGGGGGCAGTTTCTCCAGTGCAGCTTGAAATGTAGGGATTTTTTCAAGTGGCAGCATAAGGCGATGAGGCCCATCAGGGGCGGTTGCCCAGCGGTTGTAGGCAGGGTTAAAGCTAGAGAGCTCCTTGATGGACATCTCAGCCATTTCAGCGGCGAGTGCAAGATCCAACTGACTGCCGATATCAACGGTGCCAATTTGTGGTCGGTTTGGAATGGGGTCGAGCGTGATGCCGTAGATGCTTGGGTTATCGATAATTTTAGAGATTGCCAGCAGTCGTGGAACGTAATCCTGTGTCTCTTTAGGTAGCTTTAGTGACCAAAAATTGGTCTCTTTGCCCCTCTTGCGATTCTTTCTTATTGAACGGCTAACCGTGCCAGACCCAGAGTTATAGGCAGCCAGTGCCAGCTCCCAATCACCGTCGAAGGTACGTGCCAAATGCTGTAGAAAATCGAGCGCAGCATGTGTTGATGCAATGATGTCTCGGCGGCCGTCGTACCACCAATTCTGTTTCAGACCGTAGTGGCGGCCCGTTGAGGGGATAAATTGCCAAAGACCTGCCGCACGCCCATGGGAGTAAGCAAAGGGTTGAAAAGCGCTCTCAACAACAGGCAGAAGAACCACTTCGGTAGGCATATTGCGTTTTTCAGCCTCCTCCAAGATAAAATAAATCAGTGGTGCGGCGCGTTCTTGAATCCGGGCGATGTAGCTTGGGTGGCGGGTATACCACTCAATCTCTCGCTCGATACGCGGGTGTATAGGTTGATGTAGCCGGAAGCCTTTGCGTAGTCGGTTCCAGATATCGCTCTCTTGTTCAATGGTGCTGAAGATAGGCTCTTGGTCAACTTTGGTCTCAGATAGTGAGGCTAGCTCTGGCTCAATGACCACTTTGATAGGTGTAGAGAGGGGCTCTACAGTATCTACAGTTGGTTGATTATATGTGGGGTTCTCTGAACGTGGTAGTGTGCTTTCACAGCCAACAAACAGTATGAGTATAGAGAGCAGTAAAAATGCTTTAATAGTGGCATTCGAGGTGTTCAAGAGTGCAGGCATAGAGAGTAACTTGACAGTGGCTAGTGAGGCGGAAAATATACGCAAAGCGGCGTATGATTTCCATTGAATCAACATCTATAAAATGAATTATGGCACTAGATAAGCAAAAAGAGTGGAAATATGTTGAAGCCTTCCCAAAGTAAGTGGTTTAGCCAACTACCAGGGGCGATATTGCAGCAGCAGGAGCGAGAGGCTATTGAGCGCCTGTTGCCGACACTTTTTGGCTATTATGCCCTACAAATTGGCTGCTGTAGTGAAGGTGATAAACCACTGCAAGGGTGGCGGATTGGTCATCGGTTTCTACTTGATTGTGCTGTTTCAAATGACTACCCCATGTCAGTGGCGCTGACCGATCCACTACAGTTACCGATAAAAACGGATAGTGTTGATGCGGTTTTGCTGCCACATACACTCGATTTTTCTAGTGATCCTCATCAGTTACTACGTGAAGTTGCACGGGTATTGATACCTGATGGCCGCTTAATTGTAGTTGGTTTTAATTCGTGGAGCTTGTGGGGGGCATGGCGTTTGATCGCTAGGCGAGGAGGGGCTTTTCCCTGGCATGGACACTTTCTCTCTGCACGCCGTTTAGAAGATTGGCTCTCCCTCCTCGGGTTTGAGATTGAGAGCTGTGAGATGATGATGTTCCGTCCACCGCTGCGGAGTGAGATTCTGATGAAAAAATTGGAGTTCATGGAGTCGATGGGCCGGCGTTTTTGGCCTCTGTTGGGAGGGAGTTATGTTATCAAAGCGGTAAAGAGAGAGTGTCTGATAAGGCCGATACACCAACGCTGGCGACCCTCAACGCAGGTGTTAGGTGGGCGTGTAGTCAAGCCAACAACGAGGAGTAAAAATGGCTGAAGTAGTTAAAATTTATACGGATGGTGCTTGTAAAGGCAACCCTGGTCCAGGTGGCTGGGGTGCGCTATTGCACTATAAAGGGCATGAGAAAGAGCTGTCGGGTGGTGAACAAGAGACCACCAACAACCGGATGGAGTTGATGGCTGTCATTCGTGCATTGGAGTCACTCAAACGTCCGTCAGAGGTACTCATCACCACAGACTCACAATATGTGATGAAAGGCATGACTGAATGGATCAAAAACTGGAAGCGTAATGGCTGGCGCACTGCTGCCAAAAAACAGGTAAAAAATGCAGATTTATGGCAGGAGCTGGATAGCTTTGTTAAACAGCACCAAGTTAAGTGGGCCTGGGTTAAAGGGCATAGTGGGCATGCCGAAAATGAGCGGGCTGATGATCTGGCAAATTTAGGCATTACAAAAATGAGAGCAGAATAGTATGCGCCAAATTGTCCTAGATACGGAGACTACCGGCCTGGAGCCGAGGCAGGGGCATCGAATTATTGAGATTGGTTGTGTTGAGATGAATGACCGCCGGTTGACCGGCAATAACTTCCACCAATATTTGCAGCCAGACCGAGAAATTGATGCGGGAGCGATTGAGGTGCATGGCATCACCAATGAGTTTCTACAGGATAAACCACGTTTCAAAGATGTCGTTGAGGACTTCATTGAATATATACGTGGTGCAGAGCTCATTATCCATAATGCCCCGTTTGATGTTGGTTTTTTAGATCATGAATTTAGGCTCTGCGATCAGAACATTATGATCACAGAGCTTGCCACAGTTACTGATACATTGACGATGGCTCGGCGACTGCATCCAGGCCAGCGTAATAGTCTGGATGCCCTCTGTAAGCGGTATGAGATCAATAATAGCCACCGAACCTTGCATGGAGCACTGCTTGATTCGGAAATTCTGGCAGATGTCTACCTGGGCATGACGGGAGGGCAGGCGGCCTTATCACTTGGTGGTAGTGATGGGTCTGATCTGACGAGGGTGAGTGCCATTCGTCGCCTATCGGCAGAGCGGTCTAAGCTGCAAGTGGTATCAGTGAGTGATGCTGAACAGGTGCTACATGAGGCTAAACTGGATCAATTTGGAGAGAGGTGCCTTTGGCGTAAATAGTCAGCTTTGAAAAACATTTCCAGGTCTATGTTAACTTTTGGGAGATGTGGTTTGCAGGCTTTGGAGATACAAATAATAAACGGCCTAGTACAGCAATAGACGGAATAACACCAAGACAGAAGCTGGCGCTAAATATCGCATAACCTTCTACTTTTAACATCGGTTAAAAATAAGATAATCACCATATAAAAGCATCAGAGTAAACGGTATTTTTTGGACACAAAATATTACAAATAGTGTTTTTTTATACATGTACTATACAGCTGGCATCACCTACCCTATAGGCGTAATATTATGCCTAAGGAGGCTCTGAATAAGCCATCTCAGTCTAAATTTTAGCTGAGCTTTAGCGAGTTTTATACTTTAGTGCAACCAGACTTATTCAGAGCTTCCCTAACGATCAAAATCTACATGGGCTCTTAAAAAAGCTATACGATGCTTCGCTTTTGCTGTCCGGTGATTTTAGGCGCTGTTATGTATGTACGATCATTAGATGTGCAGAAAAATAAATTTCCAATGAAAACTCAGGAGTAATAAGTAATGGATCCAGAAGTGGTATTAAATCAAGGTATTGAAATTGTATTGATGTACGGCCCAAAAATAGCAGCTGCTGTAGTCGTTTATATTATTGGTAGTTGGGTCGTTAAACTAGTTGTTAAAGGTGTCAGTAAAGGAATGGAGAAAGGTGGAGTTGATCCTTCACTTAGACCATTCCTTGTAGGCATTGTAGGAATGCTGCTTAAAGTGATGTTAATCATTAGCGTATTAGGAATGCTAGGGATTGAAATGACATCGTTTATTGCCGTGCTGGGTGCTGCTGGTTTAGCTGTTGGTATGGCGCTTTCAGGAACACTTCAAAATTTTGCTGGCGGGGTAATGATATTACTTTTCAAGCCCTTTAAAGCTGGTGACGTGATTGATGCACAGGGGTTTATAGGTTCAGTATCTGAAATTCAAATTTTCAATACTATTTTAAAAACCCCGGATAATAAGACAATAATCATTCCTAATGGCGGCTTATCGACCTCTTCGATGACAAACTATTCTACTGAGGAGAAGAGGAGAGTAGATTGGACAATAGGTATTGGCTATGGAGATGATGTGGACAAAGCTCGCCAAGTGATTAAAAAGTTGTGCGATGATGATGTGCGAATATTAAAAGATACAGAAGTGTTTATCGCGGTCTCTGAGCTTGCTGATAGCTCTGTAAATTTTGTAGTTAGAGTATGGGTTAATGCCGCAGATTATTGGGGTGTCTATTTTGATATGAATGAGAATGTTTATAAAACTTTTGATAAAGAGGGTTTAAATATACCTTACCCACAAATGGATGTGCATGTAAAAAAATAGATATATATAACGAAGCATTTCAGTTGGATATTTTGTATTGCTATGCTCTGCAAAATGTCTCTGAAATGCGACGTTGAACCTGTAGAAAAACCTCCGACAACATTTCTTATCGTGCTGCGATTACATGGTAATCATTTTGGTAGAGATAAATAGAGTCAGAATCTACGTAGGAGCGCGATTTTTTTACTGTTTTCGTGCCAATATGTAGAATGAATTGAGGGCTGGAGGTTTTTCTACACCCTCGTTATGTGCAATAAATATAGTTGCTCACCGTGAGGATATTCAGGGTTTTCTCTCACGATAGAGGGCAGGAATCACCCGATAGAAATACTCCCTTAAGAGTGGTACCCACGCTGTGAACGACCTTTATGGTGGTTACCATCTGCAATCTCTTGCAGTCGAGCTAAATTGAGTAGTTGCACATGTTTGCGTTTAGCGTTGATCAACCCCTCGTCTTGAAAGCGAGTGAAGATACGACTTACGGTCTCAACCGCGAGACCAAGATAGTTGCTGATATCGAACCGAGACATACTGAGATAAAAATCGCTGGCGGAGAAACCCCGGCCCTTAAAACGCTCTGATAGACTCATGAGAAAAGTGGCAACTCGCTCATCGGCACCCTTCTTACCGAGCAGCATCAGGATCTCCGTCTCATGGCCAATCTCACGGCTCAAGAGGCGATAGAGCTGGTGTTGCAGACTGGGGGTTTCGTGGCTCAACTGCTCCAAAGCATCAAATGGGATTTCGCAGATGAGTGTGGTCTCTAGTGCTTTTGCTGAGCAGCGGTGGCGGCTATTTTCAATCGCTTCGAGGCCGATTAGCTCACCAGGCAGGTGAAAGCCGAGGATGCGTTCACTACCATCATCGCTGGTAGAGTAGGTTTTGATTGAACCTGTCGTTACGACACGGAGCCGCTCAAATGGATCGCCTTCACTATGTAGATAGTCGCCACGGTGTAGTGGGCGGTTGCGCTCAATGATGTTGTCGAGACGGGTGACATCTTCTGGTGTCAATGTCATTGGCAAACAGAGAGCAGATAGGGAGCAGTTCTGGCAGGCAACCTTGATAGTTTCTAATGAAATGACATTTTGGCCAGCCATCGTCTTCCTATTGCTGTGAGCGAGTGGTAACTGTTTTTTTACAGAGTTTATTGATTTAGATCAAGCATTTGTTTGTTTGATGGGTCACTGTTTTTGCTGTGGTGGGCGCTTTATGCAAGTGCCATGCTCAGGCATACTCTCCCCTCTATCCTATGAATCTTAACTCCATGATCAATTTTAGATATTCTCTCCTCCTCTGCGCTCTCTTTTTGCCGCTTATAAGTCAGGCGTTTACCTTGCCTCTGCCTGAAGATGGTAGTGATATAGTGGGAGAGGTGAAGGAGATAACGACAAAAGAGTCTGATACATTGTCGGATGTCGCCCGCCTCTATGATCTGGGTTATATCGAGATCACTACCGCCAATCCGGATGTGGACCCCTGGCTGCCAGGTGAGGGAACCCCTGTTATCATTCCCAGTCGTTTTATTCTCCCTCCTGGGCCGCGAGTGGGGATTGTTATCAATCTGGCTGAGTTGCGCCTCTACTACTATCCACCCGGTGGAAAAGAGGTGATTACTCACCCTCTTGGTATTGGACGCGAGGGGTGGAGTACGCCAACAGGTCATGCCACCGTACGCACGAAACGCAAACACCCCACTTGGTACCCGCCTAAGTCGATCATAGCGGAGTATGCTGCGCGAGGTGAAACGCTGCCAAGAGTGGTGCCACATGGCCCAGATAATCCGCTGGGTGACTATGCGATCTATCTCACCATGCCTGGTTATCTGCTGCACGGTACGGATAAACCTTATGGCGTTGGTATGCGGGTCAGTCATGGTTGCATTCGACTCTACCCTGAAGATATTGAACAGCTGTTCCCACTCATTGCGGATGGCACCCAGGTTCGCATCATTAATGAACCCTTTAAAGTGGGTTTAAAGGGCGGAGAACTCTATGTCGAAATACATGAGCAACTACAAGAACAGCTGGACAGTGAAGGGGATAATCTAACACCGTTGATGAGTGCGGTTCTTGCCGTGACAGGGGAGAGTGGTTTGAAACTGGAGTGGAAGAGGCTGCGTGACGCAGCATCACAGAAACGGGGCGTTCCTGTTAAAGTCTCTGCCCCTCTAGATTAGAGGGGCAGAGACTATGTCTATTAAGAGCACCTAAAAGGTAGGCGTGCTTAATATAGATGGTTTTTTATTTGGCCATCGCTTTCTGCATCATGCGTGAGAGCGTCTCTTTGTTGTCATCGCTAGCACGGCGAGAGGTATTGGCTGCATCCATAGCAGCATTAGCTCTATCCATCGCAGCATCAGCTCTTGCTTTTGCGCTATTAGCATCAGCGGCAGCCTGGTTTGCGGTGCTAAGTGCAGAGGCTGAATTCTCAGAAGATTTAGCAATCTCAGCTTTCAACTCTTCTAATTGAGCTGTAGTTGCACAACCTGATAGCATTCCAATACTCAGGGCGATAGCGGCGGTCATTGATAGAGTGCGTTTAATATTCATGATGATGTTCTCGATTCCAGGTAAATATATAGGTAAGTAGCCTAGTCGCAAAGCTTGCGCGATATCAGTATGAAATGCAATGTTTGTGAATGAAAATCTTGACTAGAACACATTTGTTGTAGTAACTGGCTCTCTTCAGAGAAATAGAGCGTTACCAAACGGCTGCAGAACCTATACCGCGAGGGTCGCTGGCGGCGGTTACGTTGCCGCTGCTCTTATTCCAATAAATGGCCTGCATATTGCCATATTGAGATGAGAGCGGGGTGAGCTGATGACCGCGTGACTGTAGGTTTTTGATCTCAGCCTCCGACAGTGCCATTGGTTCAAACTGCACCTCATCGGGCAGATACTGGTGGTGAAAACGTGGTGTTTTGACCCAGTCAGTTGGCCCCTCTCCTTCAGCTTGAGACAAGATGCCATGCAGTACCATCGTGATGATGCGGCTGCCACCGGGCGAGCCTAAAATAGCCACTCCCTGCTTAGATTCGGTGAAGGTGGGACTCATGCTGGAGAGCATTCGTTTTCCTGGAGCAATGGCATTGGCCTCACCACCGACTAAACCGTAGACATTGGGTATGCCAGGCTGTGCTGAGAAATCGTCCATCTCATCATTTAACAATACACCGGTGCCTGGGGCGACGAAAGCAGAACCAAAGGGGTAGTTGATGCTCAATGTGGCTGATACCCGATTGCCCTCTCGATCTAGGATTGAAAAATGAGTGGTATCTCGCCCCTCTTCTGCGTTTTGTCCCGATAGTGGCTGACTGATGGAGGCTTTGTTGAGATGGATATCCGCTGCCAGCTCAGCAGCATGTGCAGGGCTGATCAGGCGCTGTTGGGGGATATCAATAAAATCAGAATCACCAAGATATTGTGCGCGGTCTCGATAGGCGCGTCGCATCGCCTCAATGATGAGGTGTTTTCGATCAACGCCTTGGTAGGTCTCTAACTCCATCTCTTGTAGGATATTGAACATGATGGCCAACACAATCCCACCCGATGAGGGTAGCGCTGCACTGGTGATGCTCATCTGACCATAGTTAAAACGGACGGGTTCTCGTTCGATGACCTGATAGTTTTTGAGATCTTTTAGAGACCAAATACCGCCGGCAGCACGTACACCATCAACCAGTTTTTTGGCAACGCTACCGGCATAAAAACCGGCATGCCCCTGATCGGCTAATGCCTGTAAGGTCTCTGCTAGATCAAGTTGAAGAATGAGGTCGCCAACAGCAGGGAGCTCATTGTTGCTGAGAAATTGTGCGGCAGCAGCCGGTGACTGCTGTAGATATTGCAGCCGCCATTTGGCCATTTTTTGATAATACTCATCAACGGGGAAACCCATTTTGGCCAACGCTATAGCGGGTGCGAGCGTCTGTTTCAACGGTAGTTTGCCGTACTTTTCGGCAAGATGAACCAGTGCAGCAGGTTCACCAGGAATAGCAGCGGCCAGTGCTCCATTGACAGATAGACCATCAATAACCTTGCCATCTGGGCCAAGGTAGAGATCTCGATGAGCTGCCAGAGGCGCACGCTCACGGCCATCCAGCATTACCTCAAAGCCATCACTTGCGCGATGTAACAGCCAAAAACCACCCCCACCGATACCTGAACTATAAGGCTCCACCACAGCCAATACAGCGCTAACGGTCACTGCTGCATCAAATGCATTACCGCCTGCATTGAGGGTATCTTGCCCTGCTGCAGTGGCGAGTGGATGGGCACTGGCGATGGCACTGCTTGCCGGTTGCTCAACGGCGATGGAAGCCGTGGGCAGCAGAAAAAAGGTGAGGCATAAAAAAAGGCCCCTGAGAGAGACCTTTTTAATCATTTGCATAAGCAGCATCTCAGTTAACTGAGACTAGCCTTGCAGCTTTTCGTACTTTGCTTGCAGCTCTTCTTGAGTCTCAGCGTTATCTGGATCTTTAGGGATACAGTCAACAGGGCAGACTTCAACGCAAGCAGGCTCATCTGAGTGGCCTATACACTCGGTGCAGAGTGCTGGGTCAATTTCATAGATCTCGTCGCCTTCGGTGATTGCATCATTTGGACATTCAGGCTCACACACATCGCAGTTGATACATTCGTCGGTAATTATTAAAGCCATACTCTATTTCTCCTGACAGAATGGGTGCTAACCACCCCTTGATAAAAAATTTGCGGCAATTCTAACGGCAGCCACAGGAAATTGGAAATTTTTTGTATACCCCCAATTCCTACATGGGAATTTGAGGCTTAACGTAGATACCGATTCTAGCTTAGTTTTCTCTTTAGTGCAGTCTCCACCACAGGATCGACAAATTCAGAGACATTGCCACCCAATGTGGCGATCTCTCGAATGAGGCCAGACGATATATAGGTGAACTTTTCATCAGGGGTGAGGAAAAGTGTTTCGATAGCGGGTGCTAGCCGACGATTCATACCGGCGAGTTGGAACTCATACTCAAAATCTGAGACAGCTCTCAGCCCTCGCAGAATGATGTTTGCCCCCTGCTTATGTGCAAAATCAACCAGCAGAGAGTCAAACGGCAGAATGATGACATTCTCATTCTGGCTCAACACCTGCTGCGCCATATCAGTCCGTTCATCGAGGCTAAAGAGCGGGTTCTTTTTGGGGTTGGCTGCGATAGCAACAATCACCTGGTCAAATAGTGTGCTGGCCCGACGCACCAAGTCACTGTGGCCACTGGTAATGGGATCGAATGTCCCTGGGTAGATAGCGATGCTCATGTGTTAGTGCCACTGTTGATAATAATGGGGGGGATGATCGATGCAGATTGAGAGGGGGTGGTCAGGCAGCGGGTAAGCAGTGCCAGCTCTCCGGTGGGGACGGGCAGCTTGATCTGCACTTGATAGCCACCACCGGGAGCTGCATCCATCTCGTTGCCTTTTAAATCCAATATGGAGTCCAGCTTAAAACGGTGGTTGCCGAGTGGTGAGAGCAGCTCAAGTTCATCACCCACTGCAAAACGGTTTTTCACCTCAATATGGCTATAACCGCTGCTTTGATTGAGTGCGCCCACCTCACCAACAAACAGCTGACGCTGACTCTCTGAGCTATTGTGGCGGTAGTTCTGCAACTCTTGGCTTGGGTGGCGTTGATAAAAACCATCGGTATAACCACGGCTGGCTAGATTCTCCAGCTCGCTCATTAAATTGGGATTAAACGGTTTTTTGGCGATGGCATCATCAATGGCACGGCGGTAAACCTGGCTGGTACGGGCGGCGTAGTAGTGGGATTTGGTGCGCCCTTCGATCTTTAGTGAGTCGATGCCCATCTCCACTAGCTGATTGATATGCTCGACAGCACGTAGATCTTTGGAGTTCATGATGTAGGTGCCGTGTTCATCTTCAAAAATCGGCATTAACTCACCTGGGCGCTGCGTCTCTTCAAGCAGATACATCTCATCAGCAGCCGGGTGGCGGCGGATGCCCCCTGCACTGGCGGTGTTGGTGGAGTCGCCCACTTTGAACTCCCAGCGACAGGAGTTGGTGCAAGAGCCTTGGTTGGCATCACGGTGGTTAAAGTAACCCGATAGCAGACAGCGCCCCGAGTAGGCGATGCAGAGCGCGCCGTGAACAAACACCTCCAGCTCCATATCGGGCACCGCCTGGCGGATCTCGGTGATCTCATCAAGTGATAATTCACGCGATAGGATAATGCGACTCACCCCAACCGATTGCCAAAATTTTACCGCAGCGGCATTGGTGGTGTTGGCCTGTACGGAGAGGTGAACCGGCATATCGGGCCACTGCTCACGCACCAGCATAATCAGACCAGGGTCGGACATGATCAGCGCATCGGGCCCCATCTCAACAATCGGGCCAATGTCGCGTAGAAAGGTCTTCAGCTTGGCCCCGTGAGGCATGATGTTACAGGCGAGATAGAGCTGTTTTCCCAAGCGGTGCGCCTCAGTGATCCCTTCACGCAGGTTATCCTCTAGGAAATCATTATTCCTCACCCGCAAGCTGTAACGAGGCATACCGGCATAGACAGCATCGGCCCCAAAAGCATAGGCGTAGTGCATGTTTTTTAGGGTGCCAGCGGGGGCGAGGAGTTCAGGTTTTCTCATAGTGTGTGACATCTAAATTGAGTGGCTGACTTCGCGGTCTCGCACGCCGAGTAGATAGAGTACACCATCCAGACCCAGTGTAGAGATGGCATGCTGTGCATTTTCACGCACCACGGGTTTGGCATGAAAAGCGACGCCGAGCCCAGCTAGTGCAAGCATCGGAAGATCATTGGCTCCATCACCCACGGCAATTGTCTGTTGCATGCTGATGCCCATCTCGTCGGCCATCTCCTGTAAAAACTCAGCCTTTTTTGTGCCATCAACGATGACACCTTTTACCTCGCCGGTGAGCTGTCCATCTTCGATATCAAGCCTGTTGGCGCGGATAAAATCGATGCCTAGCTTCTTTTGTAGATGCTCAGCAAAGTAGGTGAAACCGCCT
>Ga0256834_1001509_pt1 | contig 15614 bp, 14 predicted proteins | sample 4281140metaG_FD_190536 | JGI IMG/M metagenome (GOLD analysis project Ga0256834, IMG submission 190536) | Hydrothermal vent microbial communities from East Pacific Rise, Pacific Ocean - 4281-140 | ecosystem: Environmental > Aquatic > Marine > Hydrothermal vents | place: Pacific Ocean: East...
GGCTATTCAAATTTTTAAAACCAAAATGAATAGCCAATTTAAACCTTTTCCTAGCGAAATTGTACGCAACAAATGGATTTTAAAAGTACCCGTTGACTATGGCTTAGAAGACTAATACCATGCTCAACGCTTAAAATATTGATACACTAAGGAAAAATTAAAACAGGACAGTCGCGTGAATTTTACCCCCCCCCCTCAAAGCATTGATGATGTTAAAGCCGATTTAGTAAAACGCTTTACTCATTTTGAAAACCCAAAAGATCGTTATAAATATTTAATTGATATGGGAAAACAACTGCAAAACCTAGACGAATCCTTTCAAACCGATGAAAATCGTATTCATGGCTGCCAATCTCAAGTATGGATTCATATTAAAGAAAAAGACGGTCGTTTATATATGCAAGCCAAAAGCGATGCCGCCATTGTATCCGGGCTAATTGCACTGTTGCTTAAAATTTACCATGGCAGAACACCAGAAGAAATTGTAAATACCCCCTTAGATTTTTTAGGGCAGATCGGCTTACTGCAACAACTATCACCCAACCGCTCCACAGGGCTGTACCATATGATTCAACGCATACAGTCAGAAGGGAAAAAACGATTGGGTAAATAATCAATCACATAAAACCAACAAAAACTCAGCACAACCCCGCCTAAAACGCTCACTCATAAACCCGTCCATCACGTTTCAACCAACCGCCAATGTGTCGGCCTTTTGGATCGTGGTGTGTCCAGTGTACGACACCACCTCGTTCGCTCCATTCGTATTCGCCGTAAAATTCTATGGTGTTCCCTTTTCTTACATTGGGGATTCTAGGAGCTAGGTCAATATTGTGTGCAATTAAAATGGTTTGACCTGAAGCGAGGCGTAAAATAAATTTTTGGTGACGACTGCCTTTGTTGTCATCAGGTAAAACGCGGCTTACCCGCCCCACACCTTGCATTTGTATGTCACTGAGTTTATTTTGATAAGCATTGTAAATGGTTTGTTCTTGTTGGCTTAACCTACTCTCTTTGGCAAACACATCAAGCGAGTTGGGATTTTGTTGAAAAAACCCATAAGTTCCAATACCGATAACCAGTGCAATGATAAGGTGCTTCATAATAAAATCCTCTGTTTTTTAATTGTTACGTGCTGAGTTACATGATTGAACCAACAAGGGGGGGGGATAAATTTTTATCCCCCCCTATTATCAGAATTTTTTCTATTTTGAGCGCGAACTTCTGGATTTTACATCTAAATAATCACGCCACTGGTCACCAATTAAATTGACTGCCAATACTACTAACATCAAGGCAATACCTGGAGCGAGTACTAAGTGAGGAGCCATTAAGAGATAACGTGTGCCCTCTTTAATCATGCTGCCCCATGAGGCATCGGGGGGTTGTACGCCCAGCCCTAGGAATGAAAGCCCTGCTTCGGAGATGACTGCGCCCGCAATACCAAAGGTAGCTTCAACCCCTAGGGGGGCTAAAATTAAGGGCAGTACATGGCGAAACAACATCAGTGGCGTAGATACGCCTAAAGAGCGAGCGGCTAAAATATGTTCTCGATGACGAATACTCAAGGTTTGCGCCCGTGCTAAACGGGCGTAGCCCACCCAACCGACCACCACCAAAGCGAATACGACATTTTCAATCCCAGGCCCTAAAATTGCGGCAAGGGCAATGGCCAAGAGTAACCCTGGAAAGGCTAAGAAAACATCAATGATTTTGGTAATTATTTTATCGGTGAGTCCACCCATATAACCACTGTAAATGCCAATGGTAGTACCAATGATCGCGGAAAAAAATACCACGCCTAAGGCGACAAACAAGGACGTTTGCGCCCCTAATATTAAGCGCTCTAATACAGGGCGGCCAAGTTCATCCGCTCCCAAAACCTGCGAACTTAAAAGTGTTTGCGTACTGGGGGGGGATAAAAATTGTGACAACACCACTTCATTGGCATGATCGCCAATAAAAAAACCTGCAAACGCCATGAGCAACCACACAATCACAACGCTGTAACTGAAATACTTTAACATCTTGGCTTAACCATTTTGGTTATTTTAATCACCTTGCCCATCCTTATTTCACCACTCTAAAATCACTATTTCGCCACTCTAATCCGCGGGTCTAACCAGCCGTAAGCCAGTTCGGTTAGGGCATTAATGGTAATGTACGCCACACTGATAACTAAAATACAGCCTTGCACCACAGGGTAATCACGTCGTTGAATTGACTCCACCAATAATTGCCCCAAACCTGGCCAATCAAATACTACCTCGGTAATGACCGCACCTCCCAATAAAGTGCCTAATTGCAATCCTAAAATGGTTACCACAGGCAGTAAGGCATTGAGCAGTGCATGTTTGCCATACACCAATCGTGCGGGTAATCCTTTGGCTTGAGCGGTGCGAATGTAATCTTCATGCAACACTTCCAATAATGAGGCACGTAACATTCGGGCTAAAATAGCAGCCAAAGCCGTTCCCAGAGTCACAGCGGGCAACACCCAAGAGAAAGGTTGCTCTGCGCCACTCACGGGTAACCATGCCAAGCCTAATGAAAACAGCAAAATAAGCATAGGCCCCAACCAAAAATTGGGAATGGAAACGCCAATTAAAGAGACGGTCATTGAAAGGTGATCTGGCCACTTACCTGCTCTTAGCGCCGCCCAAAGCCCTAATGGAAATGAAACTAATGCGGCAATGATTAACGCCATCAACGCCAGTTGCAGTGTCATCGGAAACCGTTCAGCAATAAGCTCTGAGACGGGTTGATGAAAGAAAAGAGACTCCCCCAGATCGAGCTGAAAAACTCCTGTAATGTAATTCCAATACTGAGTACTGATGGGCAAGTGCAAACCCAATTGTTCGCGCAGAGCGGTTTCATCCGCAGGGCTTGCCCAATCACCCAACATAACGGCAACAGGATCGCCCGGTACGAGGTGAATTAAAAAGAAAACCAGTGTTCCCACGACCCATGAGATAAAAATCACCGATCCGAGCAGTCTAAAAAAATACGAAATCATGCTTGAATCAATACCTCTGTGCCTACGTCAACCAAATCAAACAACGTCATCACATCTTGGTTACGCATACGAATGCAACCGTGTGACAGAGCCTCGCCCATTGGTTCGGTATCTGGTGTGCCATGAATATAAATATAACGCTGCATACTGTCTACCTTCCCTAACCGATTCACGCCCAGCTCTTTGCCAGAAAGCCAAAGAATACGACTCAACACCCAATCACGATTTGGGAACTCACAGGCTAGTACATCACTGTAAATTTCTCCCGTAGGTCGTCTGCCTACAAATACTGTATTGATGGGCTGATTTTGCCCAATTTTAGCACGTACAAGATGACAACCTAAAGGGGTCTTACCTGAATTTTTCTCCCCCCCTATGCCATTTAAAGCCGAGCTGATAGCGTATGTACACACCTCTTTATCGGCTTGATAAAGACTTAAGGTTTGTGAAGTAATGGAGATAACAATGGAAACGGATAAGGGATTCAAAAAACTATAACACTCATTAATGATTTAAAAAGAAAGAAACATTAATTGCACCAAATGCCGCATTATCTTGTTGTTGCTCAAACTCTTTTGAACGCATAACATTACTGAATGACACGCGTACGTTACGATGCTGATAAGCAATGCCATATTGAAAGTCTAACACAAAGCGTTCTTTATCCACTCGGTGACTCTCCTGAAAAGTATTACCATCCAAAAAAATATTTTGCAACATCGCCCGCCCCTCAACACCACCAAAAACATACCAACCTTTTCCGTCTTTGGCGGCACTGAAAAAAGAAGTACCTGGAAATCCTGGGCTAATATTAGGTGGCCCAATGTCATTTCTTAAGTGCTGTCCAAAACGAAACATCATGCCTACGCCCGCATAGGTGTAAACATTTCCTAATGCAATCACGCGGTGTGGCGACCATGAATATTCCAAACGATTATCCAGTGCCGAAAAATATTCCGATTTTCGTACATACGTTGCCACCACCCCCAATTCATCTTTTAACTGATTTTTCCAACCATTAGATATCTCTGAACCAATTAATTTATGAAATTCATTCTGAACATACCCTGCTTGAGAGGAAGGACCAACGACACCAAAGGTTAGCTCAAACGCATTTATTTCACGTTGATTTGGCGTATTTTTAATCAAAGAGGCCACTGAAGAGCTCCAATAGAGCCAACCCGCATAAGGCCGGTCATTCTTTACTAACGCCTCAGACGCCACATCTTCTGGGGTAAACATTTTTTGCCCCAATGAGTAACCACCTCCCTTAATTTCTCCTTTTATAAAAAAGGGCAATCCCTCTACCCAACTCTCCAACCACAAAGGTGGCGTGTGTCGTTGCATTCGATTAATTTGCAAACCATTGGTATAAAAACGATCATCTCCACTGCCAAAAAGGTCATTTTCAATTTGAACTCCCCAATAAGTAGGCTCTTTTAAGTTGCTTGCAGCGGACTCTGAAACAACAATAGGAACAAATAAAACACCTGCCAAAAATGTCATTCCTTGCAATGTCTTTTTTTTCATCATTTCTCCCCCCCCCTATAATTAAATACCTTAAGCATACTCTACACAGATACAACCTGCTTTTTTACTTGCAATAAACCATCCAAGCGACCGTCCGAATATAATCTGTACCCTGTTAAATTAGATCGCATAACCGAATATTGACTCTCATACCACAACGGCAAAATTGCAAGCGTCTCTTGCAAGCGGTGTTGCAGTTGGCGGTACAGTTTGGCTTGCTCCACCAGAGAGGGCGTTTTACCTGCGGCACGAATCAACTCATCCGCTCGATCATCTCGATAACGCCCACGGTTAGCACCGTTAGGAGGAACCGCTTCCGAATCAAACGCGTACTGAAAAATATCGGGACTTTTAATGCCCACCCATGCCAAACTGTAAAGTTGAAACCGCCCCTGCTTAATGTCGCTGTAAAAAGTTCCCCAATCGTAGCTTTGAATATTAAGATGAATGCCTATTTTTTTAAGCTGTGATTGATAAATTGTCGCCAATCGAATCCGCGTAGGATCATTAGAAATTTTATAACTTAGTTCAATAATCGTTTGATTTTGATCGTTTTTTTTAATTAGATCGTTAGGAATTTTAACTTGCGTTAAGAGCTGTTTAGCTTTTTGAGGATTGTACTCATACGCAGGAATATCTGCCGTACCACACCAATGTTCAGGCACTAATAGCCCCCCAGCCAAACGGGCGTGTCCATTAAACATTGCATTTACAATCGCTTGGCGATCAATGCCGTGTGCAATCGCTTGACGCAACGCGGGTTGTGCCAAAAGAATGTCTTCAAAATTAAAGCCAATGTACCCAAAATTAGTGCCTTTAAACCACTGCACCGTCAAATTAGGTTGTTTTTCACAATACTGTACCAACTCAGGCGACAGGTCATTTTGAATGATATCCAACTCGCCTTTTTGTAACTTTAACACCCGAACGGTCGCGTCTTTTACAGGCAAGAACTCAAGTGAGACTTGATCATTAAGCCGTTGTAATACCAACTTTTGTTCGGTTAACGACACAAATAAACTCGCGCCATTTCCGATTGGCTCTTCTTGAAAAAGATGCCCAGATTCCATTAAGCTTGCGGGCAAAATACCAATCACCAACCGTCCAACAAACAGTGCATCCTCTTTACTGAGAATAAAATCAACCTGCTGTGCATTAATGGCCATCACCTTTTGAATGCCCTTAAGGGAGCCACGGTGTGCTGAGCCAAAACCGGGGTCTAAAATGCTCTGATAAGTGGCCACCACATCATGTGCGCTCATGGGTAAGCCATTATGGAATGGGGGTTGCTCTTGCAACGTAAAACGGTAATGAATCGGCGACAATACCTCCCACGTAGCCAAATCTGGTACGGGTAAAAACTGCTCATCAAAATCAATCAGTTGTCGATAAATCAAACGGTTAATTCGACTGGAAAGCGCATCGGTCGCTTTGCGCGGGTCAAGCATTCTTGGGCGTGAGGTAATGCCCATTCGAATGATATTCTCAGAATCTTCCCGATTCGTACAACCGCTACCCGCCAGCACACTCATGCCCGATAAGCCAAACAGACTGTTTTTAAAAAATTGACGCCGCTTCAGTTGCTTTTGTTGTTTCAAGGCGAAATCGCTTTATTAACCACAATCATTTCAGAGTCCTGCAACAGTCGATCAAACACGGTTAAATCTTCCATGGTTAAATCACCCAAAATGGATTCTAACCGTAACCGATTTAACACTTGATTGTGCATCGCTTCAATCAGGTTTTTACGCGCGACGGTTTGATTGGCTCGTGCTAAAAACACATCCAACAAGCTCTTTAAACCAACCTGATAACCCTCTTCCACGGATTCTAAGAAAGCATCGTTAGATTTTACGGCTTCTTTTAACGCCGACAATAATGCACGGCCACTCTCTAAGTTACGCACTTGAATTCGTGATTGCAGACGTGCTTCTTCCCGACTGTTACGCAGTTGTTCTTTGGTGGCATTAAACTGATAACGCGCCGCACTGACTTTAGAGGAGGTTCCGCCACCTGAATACAGTGGCAACGTAACACTCACACCAATGGAGCTTTGTTGCGAATCTCTAAAAAAGATGCCGCCTGCATCATCGGTATAGGTGGTATCAGACAATTTTGCCTGAAAATTAATCGAAGGCCAGTGTCCTCCTTTTTGCAAATCCACCTCAAGCTCTGCAGTCTCTAATTGAGACTGGGTTTGCTTAACGGTTAAACTTTGGCTTTCCGCTTGTTGCTCCAACACATATAAATCCAGTGGCATCTCTGGCAAATCTGCCTGCATCGAGAATGATTTAAGTTGAGTCACGGGCTTACCGGTAAGTTTCATCAACTCTTCAAACTGAATATCCAGCGCATTTTCAGCATTAATACGTTCCGATTTAGACAGGTCGTAACTGGATTTTGCTTGCAATACATCCACACGACTGGCCAGCCCCACCTCTTCCGAAGCCTGTGCACGTTCCAACTGCGAAAGATCGGCACGCTCTTTGGCTTTAAACAGCTCCAACGTTTTTTGTGCCAGCAATGCATTAAAATATCGCTCGGCAGTACGTAAAATCAGATCTTGCTCCGCTGTTTTTAATTTAAAATCAGAGGTTTTTAAACTGTGCTTAACCTGCTCAAACCCCGCCCACACTTCGTGTTTGTAAATGGACTGGTTTAAGGTTAATGACATCTTTCGAGTAGTCACATCACTGGTATCATTGTCACTGTCGGTCACAAAATAACTGGCATCTGCCTGAATCGTTGGCAATAATGCCGCTTTGGCGGTATCGTAATTTTGCTGTTCCGCCTGATATTGCGCCCGTGCCTGTGCCAACGGTGCATCTTGCAACACCGACATTTGATACACATCCACCAATCCCACCGCCTGATTCGCATTCGCCAATGCAAACGGACTGATAGAAGCGGCAAAAAACAACGCACAAAATTTTATCCCCCCTCTATTCCACAGGAAAAAGGGGGGGAAATTTTTATCTGCTTTACGCAATACTTTCTTATTTATTAATATTTTCTTATTTATTAAAACCATCTTCTGATACCTTTTTTACGCTCTCGTTCAAAGAGTTTGAATGAAGATCACTTTTTCTTTCGTCCAAACTCCAACAGATAAACGGATGCTCACTTAAGCTTACATTATAATAACGTGTTACGTTGGTCACCTCTTGCCCAGCCCAAGAAGGCATTTCAATGCACTCCTCTTCCGAGGCCAGTTCAACCTCGGCCACGATTAACCCTAAATTTTCACCTAAAAATTCGTCGACTTCCCAAATGTGTTGTCCCACTTTTACTAAGTAGCGGTACTTTTCAATAACAGGGCCTACGGCTAATGTAGCAAGAATTTTTTGTCCCTCTTCCAGAGGAATGTCATATTCATACTCGTCTCGACTCAAACCAATTTCGAGGCTTTTGATGTTCATATTGGCTTTACAGCCTTCAATACGAACCCGAATGGAACTTTTTGCCCCCCCCTTAAAAATATCGTTTAAATAGCCTTGTGCAAAATGGGTTTTTTGATGCGCTAGGGCTTTCCAGTCGTCATTTTTAACTAAAAATTTTCGTTCAATTTCTCTTGCCATTCGCTTATCCGTACACGCCAGTTGAAAGGTAACGATCACCTCGGTCACAAATAATGGTAACAATCACCGCGTTTTCCACTTCACTGGCTACTTGCAATGCCGCCGCAACCGCCCCACCAGATGAGACGCCGCCAAAAACACCCTCCTGTTTTGCCAGTTTTCGCATGGTCTCTTCGGCGGTGGTTTGTGCCATATCAATGGTGCGATCCACTCGGGTATTTTGGTAAATCTTAGGCATGTACTCCGCTGGCCAACGACGAATCCCAGGAATCGCCGCCCCCTCTTCGGGTTGCACGCCTACAATTTGAATGTTGGGGTTTTGCTCTTTTAAAAACATTGAGACACCCATAATCGTGCCTGTTGTGCCCATGGCACTGACAAAATGAGTGACTTTCCCCCCCGTATCTCGCCAAATTTCAGGCGCAGTACTTTGGTAATGTGCCAATGGATTATCAGGATTTGAAAATTGATCTAAAATAAACCCTTCTCCGCCTTGCCCCATCTCATCCGCTAAATCGCGTGCGCCCTCCATGCCTTGCGCTTTGGTTACGGTAATGAGCTCGGCTCCGTAAGCGGCCATAGATGCCTTACGCTCCATGCTCATATTGTCTGGCATAATCAGTTTGATTTTATAGCCCATTAATGAGGCCGCCATCGCCAAAGCAATGCCTGTATTGCCACTGGTGGCTTCAATCAGGGTATCACCGGGCGTAATATCACCACGTTTTTCCGCTTGTTGAATCATATTTAATGCGGCACGATCTTTAACGGAGCCTGCGGGATTATTGCCTTCTAGCTTAACCAATACTACGCTATTAGTGTTTGAATTGACCATTCGTTGCAATTGCACCAAGGGGGTATTTCCGACAAAGTCCATTAAGGTTTTAAACGACATGATCTATTCCTTTCGTTATTCAATGCTTGACCACAGTAGGCCTAAGGCGATTAAGAGCGGTGTGACAATATTAATTATGACATTCATTGCTAATATAGGCGGTAATTTTTCACTATTTTTAGTACATCTTAATAGTCTATTTAACATTGGAATAAGCAATACAACACCACTCAAAGCGAGCCAGACGGTATTGGGCAATTGAAAAACAGTAATCGCTATCGCCAAACTTAGGTACGCAAATAGAGCAAACATTATAAAAATTTTGACGCCTGTTTGAATGTCGTATTTCATTAAAATATTAAAACGCCCCACTCGTTTATCTGCCGTAATATCTGGAATTTGATTTAACAGCAATAAATTATTCACCCAAAAAAAAGGAACCAGTGAGAGGGATAAGGCAAGCCAAGAAAAGGAGTGCGTCCAAACAAGGCCTACCCCTACAACCATAATGGGGCCAAAAGCAATTCCCGGTGCAATCAAACACAACCAAGGCAAACGTGTAATCGTTTGAGTGTAAAAAACAATCAATAAAACACCTACAATACCCAGCGGCAATAACACCCAGCCAGTTAAAAAAATTAAATAACCACCTAATACAATCAGTGCGCCCATCGCCACCCAAAAGGCATTTAAAACATAGGTTGCGGCTTTCGGGTTATTTGGTAAGGCACCACTTCCTCCGCTAAAAGGCGTTTTTTCGGTCATGGCATCCAATCCCGATTGAAAATCTTGATACTCATTTAATAAATTAACGGCGACATGTGCCAACACGGCAGTAAGTGAAATAAGAATAAACAGGAACATTGACCAAGTTGCACCTTGATACAGTGCAATGGCTGTGCCAAGAAAGACAACCGATAAACTTAATAGAAGAAAGGGAGCGCGTACGGCAAGAAAAACAGCTTTAGTCATCATACATTTACGCTTTTTTTAACACCCACGCTTGATGAATTTTGGTATTACGCTCAAAATCTCTTGGCATGGTTTTTCGAGTAATGTCCTCAATAGAAATTCCATCTAAAGCTTCTTTGTCTAGTTTAAACTTGCGTAAATTATTGGAAAACACTAATTGACCGCCGGGGTTTAATAAACGCATGGCCTGCTCAATTAACGTTACATGGTCTCGCTGAATGTCCAACGTGCCTTCCATTCGTTTTGAGGTAGAAAACGAGGGGGGGTCTAAAAAGATCACATCAAACCCTTCGGTTGGGGCTTGGCTCTCTTTTTCGAGCCAGTCGAGTACATCGGCTTGTTTTAAACGGTGTTTTGATTCGTCTATGCCATTGTTCATTAAGTTATGCTTTGCCCAATATAAGTAGGTTTTGGACATATCAATGCTTAAACTGCTGCTTGCCCCTAATGTTGCGGCTTGTGCAGTAACGGTGGCGGTATAACAAAACAGATTTAACAGTGATTTTCTGCGGGATTTTTGCGCCACAAAAGCACGTACATCGCGGTGATCTAAAAAGAGGCCTGTGTCTAAGTAGTCAGTGAAGTTCACCCGCAGTTTTGTGCCATTTTCAATCACGGTATAAAAGTGTTTATTTTCGTCCAGCTTTTCGTATTGCGACGAACCTTTTTGCTTCTCTCTTACTTTAAATACAATGTGATCAGTGGCAAGTTCAAATACGCTCGGTAATACCGAAAGTGCTTCATACAGTCGTTTTTTAGCTTTGGTTTTATCAACCGTTTTAGGCGCGGCGTACTCATTAACCACTAACCACTCACCGCCTTCAACGGTATGATAATAATCAACCGATAAAGCATATTCTGGCATATCGGCATCATACACACGGTAAGCGTTAATGTCGTATTTTTTAGCCCACTTTCGCAAAGGCTTTAAGTTTTTCTTTAAACGGTTGGCAAACATTTTTGCCCCTTCCGTTTCCGAGAGGTCAGGATAAGCCGTTTGTACGCCTTCGGCTAAATCTGCCCCCCCCTTAATTGCGGGTTCACGGTGATAGGTTTCGATGACATCAAATCGAAACAACTTACACTCCATGGGACCATTGGCAAATTTATGACTTCGTTTGGCTTTGAGTCCCAAATACATACCTAGCTCAGGATTGCCTGTAAAAACAGCGGCTTGCCAGCCATCAAACTCTGATTTCAGGTAATTACCCAAGGCGGTGTAAATGCGCTTAACCTCTTCGACCTCACCCAAACGCTCACCATACGGAGGGTTGGATATCACCAAACCGGGAGTCCAATCGCCCCAAATACGACCTTGTTCAACCGTCATCTGCTTCACTTCAATCTGCTTAAAATAGCCTGAGTTTAAAATAGCCTCTTCTGCAATGTCGAGTGACTTGTGTGAGGAATCGGAGCCATAAATTTTGGGTAAGTTCGCTAAGCCCGTCACTTTACGCGTTCGAGCTTCGTCTACTAAACGTTGCCACAATAACGCGTCGTGTTGTTTCCACTGGTTGAGCAACATGCGATCTTGTTTGTCAAGTCCTGGGGCGGCATCGGATGCCATCATGGCGGCTTCGATTAAAAAGGTGCCTGAGCCACACATAGGATCATACAAACTGCCCCCCTGTTTGGCGATTTCTGGCCAGCCTGAACGCAATAGCAGTGCCGCCGCAATGTTCTCTTTTAAAGGTGCTTTCACCTGCTGACCTTCTCGATAACCACGCTGGTGCAAGCTGTAACCCACTAAATCAATGCTCAACGTCAGTTGATTACGGTTTAAGTGCCCATGCACGCGTAAATTGGGGTGAACGGTATCAACTTGAGGGCGCTCATCTGTTTTAGCCATAAAATAATCAACAATGCCGTCTTTTATTTTAAGCGCACCATAATGGCTGTGGTCAATGCCCATGCCCTTTCCTGAAAAAGAGACCGCAAACGAATCTCGTACATCCATGTGGTTTTGCCAGTTAAGTTTTGCCACCTCGGTCGTTAGCTGCTCTTGATTGTCCAGCTCAAGCTCCAGCACCGTAATAAAAACACGGTTTGCCAATCGAGACCATAAGCAAGCACGATACGCCAATTCTTGAGTGCCTTCAAACGTAACGCCTCGGGGCTGTGCTTTCACATTTTTAGCACCTAATGCCATCAACTCTTCACGCAATAACTCACTTAAACCACCCGAGGTGGTTGCAAAACATTTCAACATATATCAATCCAAAAACTTTATAAGAAATAATGCTCTAATTTTAACGGTTTTCCCCTACCACTTTGGCTTAGTTTCTGTAGAATGTAAAAATCTATTTTCTAAGTCCAATAATAAGAGTTTTTACTGATCGCCATGAACAAGTTGATTCACCTAATCACCGTAAGCCTACTTCTTACAATAAGCTTTGCGACACTCGCACAATCTTCTACACCCAAAGAGGATCATCAGTTTCAAAACTGGCTCAATGACTTTAAACTGCAAGCACGCCAAGCAGGTATTTCTGAAGAGACACTCACCCAAGCCTTTAAAGGCATTAAACCTAGTCCAAAAGTACTTGATTCAGATCGAAAACAACCTGAATTTACCCGTACCTTTTACCAATATTTTAACAGTGCGGTCTCAAAAAACCGCGTAGAGGTTGGTCAAAAACAATATCAAAAGCTTCGCCCCCTACTCAACGAAGTCTCTCAAAAATACGGGATTCCCTCCCAAATATTAATCTCTTTTTGGGGCATGGAAACCAATTACGGACGATTTACTGGCAACCTCCCCATTATTCAATCATTAGTCACTCTTGCATATGACCCGCGCCGCACCACCTTTTTTAGCAAACAGCTGATGGCAGCATTAAAAATCATTGACCAAGGCCATGTACAACCCAGCCAAATGAAAGGCTCTTGGGCGGGTGCTATGGGGCAAGTGCAATTTATGCCCACCAACTATTTACAGTACGCGGTGGATGGTGACGGGGATGGAAAAATCAACCTGTGGGACAGTTTGCCCGATGCATTTCACTCCGCAGGACATTTTTTACAAACATTAGGCTGGAACCCAGAACAAAGTTGGGGAAAAGAAGTTTCGCTTCCTAAAGGGTTTGACTACTCATTCGCAGACGGAAAAACCAAACGCACACTGCAAGCATGGCAAGCCTTAGGTGTAAAAGAGACCAACAGACAGGCATTACACATTAATGGATCAAACCTCAAAGCGACACAAACGGCAAAACTACTACTGCCCAGCGACTACCGTGGCCCAGCCTTTTTGGTTTACGATAACTTTCAAGTCATAAAACGTTGGAACAACTCCAACAACTATGCGCTCGCCGTTGGTCACCTATCCAATCGCATTCTTGGCAAGCCTCCGTTAACCAAAAAACAACCCAAAGGCGATAAGGGGCTGAGTCGTGATCAAATGAAACAGATTCAAAGCTTACTTAATCAACTCGGCTATGCCGCAGGCAAACCTGATGGCATTGCAGGCAGTAAAACACGCAGTGCCTTAAGAGCTTTTCAAGTTGCGCAAAAAATCCCTGCCGACGGCGCACCCTCTTATCGAATATTGCAAGTGCTAAAAAAAGCATTTGATAAACAAAACCATACCTTTGTAGATGAAATCATTTAAAAAAAACATACCTTCTGCCTATCTTTTTTGGCGAACGCAATGCCGTCTCATCAAGCTTTCGAACCGGTTGTCTTACTTAAAAAAACATAACTCTTTACGAAAATAAGAGTTTGCTTATATTAGGCTTTTAGAATACAATATTCTTTAAATCGACATGTTGTATAAAAGGAGAATGTTTTGAAGTCCAATATAATGATTCGGCTTATTGCCATTATGATTCTAGTGCCCATGGCCTTGGCACACTTTATGGGTCAAATAGACTTAACGCAACCTTCTTGGCTCTGGTTAACGCTTTTTGCTGGTGTAAATGCACTGCAAGCCAGTTTTACAGGCTTCTGCCCTGCAAATAAAATTTTTGGCAGCAAAAACAACTCAGAAGCATGTTGCAATACAGATAAAAAATAACTTATCCCTAAAATTTATTTTTATCCCCCCTTATCCCTCATATTCTATCCCCCTGAATATGAGGGATTTTTTTGGCTTACTAGTCTAGCTTTATCACGTCATCAAATTTAACTGCTTATACCACGCTTCGGTGAAATTAAATGCCTTAACACAAGAAAACTATTGATATAAATCAAGTATTTTGTAGCGTCGCTGGATTGTACCTCAATCGTTGAAAACCTCCCTTTCTAACCTAAGTAAAATCGTGTATTCTTTCGAAACGAAAAAATAAAAGTTGGAATACCTACCCATGGAACAAAAAATACAATTTGATGAAGCCTTAATTAAGCGCTACAACCAATCTGGCCCCCGTTACACTTCCTACCCAACCGCCGTTCAATTTGCAGAAAATTTTGGTATTAACGATTATAAATCCGCCGCACAGCGCAGTAACGATTCCGACCGTGGTTTGTCTCTGTATTTTCACATCCCATTTTGCGACACCGTTTGCTTTTTTTGTGCTTGCAACAAAGTCTGGACTCGAGACCGCTCAAAAACGACGCCTTATTTAGAGCGCTTGTTTAAAGAGATTGAAATGCAATCGGCACTTTACGACCCAAATAGAAAAGTAGAGCAACTTCACCTAGGGGGTGGAACGCCCACTTTTATCAACAATGACGAGATGAAGCAACTGATGGAAAAAACCCGTCAGCACTTTAATTTATACGATGACGATTCAGGTGAATACTCCATTGAAATAGATCCCCGAGAGGCCAATCGTGAATCGGTAAAACTGTTGCGAGAGCTTGGTTTTAATCGCATGAGCTTGGGGGTACAAGATTTTGACCCCAAAGTACAAAAAGCGGTGAACCGTATTCAATCGCAAGCCGAAACCTTTGAAGTGCTTGAAGGTGCGCGTGAATCAGGGTTTTTATCGGTCAATATTGACCTTATTTACGGCCTACCTTTTCAAACCGAAAAAGGTTTTATTCAAACCGTCGATAAAGTATTAGAAGCCGAACCTGACCGTTTTTCAATTTTTAACTACGCGCACATGCCCAGCATGTTCCCAACGCAAAAGAAAATGAAAGAAGCCGACATGCCTTCGTCGGACGAAAAACTCGCCATCCTGCACGCCACCACCGAACGCCTATTAGAGGCAGGGTATGTTTATATTGGCATGGATCACTTTGCCAAACCCGACGATGAACTCGCTGTGGCACAACGTAACGAAACTCTATACCGAAATTTTCAAGGGTATTCCACCCACGCAGAGTGCGATTTAATTGGCATGGGAGCCACCTCTATTTCGCTGGTAAACAACACCTACGCACAAAACCAAAAAGGAATTGATGACTATTACAAAGCCATCGACGCAGGTGATTTAGCTGTATTTAGAGGCGTTGAACTCACTGAAGACGACGAACTGCGCCGCGATATTATTACCCGCTTAATCAGCCACTTTCACATCAACTTTGCAACCGTTGAACAACAATGGAACATATGCTTTAACGAATACTTTGCCAAAGAACTACCCAAATTAACCCCGATGGTAGAAGACGGGCTAATGACCCTAAACGACCAAGACCTCTACATTACCGCAAAGGGACGTTTGTTGATTCGTAATATTTGTATGGTATTTGATGCTTACTTAACACCCGATTCTGAAAATCGTTTTTCGAAGGTGAT
>Ga0256834_1001510_pt1 | contig 15614 bp, 13 predicted proteins | sample 4281140metaG_FD_190536 | JGI IMG/M metagenome (GOLD analysis project Ga0256834, IMG submission 190536) | Hydrothermal vent microbial communities from East Pacific Rise, Pacific Ocean - 4281-140 | ecosystem: Environmental > Aquatic > Marine > Hydrothermal vents | place: Pacific Ocean: East...
TTTAACTCCTGCTGCCTTAGTAAGAAGTGTAAAGATGGCTACAGAGGCTAAAACAAGCGTTCTTCAGGAGTTAAATGTGGGCTCAAGGTACTCAGATGGGCTGGCTACAGGTACTGGCACAGATCAAATCTGTATATGTTGTAAAAAAACAAATGAAAAACCACTAACAGGTGCTGGTAAACACGTAAAGCTTGGAGAGCTTATTGCCCTTGCAGTTAGAGAAGCCCTAAAAGAAGCTCTAGATTTACAAAATAGATTAACCCCAACAAACGTAAGATATTTACCTAGATTAACTGCTAGATTTGGACTTGATGAGGATACAATCATTAGAGAACTTAAAGATAGATTACCAGAAGACATATTTTCTTGTCTTAAAAGAAACAAATGGACATTTTTTGAAGATCCTATCTTACTAGCTCATGTCCTTTCATTTATACATTTAAGGGACCAAATAAAATGGAATATTATCCCACAAAACAGTTCAAAAGAAACCTTACTACAACAAGGAGCGCTCATTTCCAGTGCAATTTCAGGTAAGGCACATAGATTCTCATCTTATCTTTCATACCTAGAAAATAATTGGGAACCTAAAAGCGGTGAAAATAAACTTTTAATCTTGGCACTATCCATTGGATTTAAAGAAAAATGGGAGGTGCCGTGGCACAATTAGTAGTTAGGAGGGAAAAGATTCCCTTATTATTTCTGGCACTATCTTTTTTTCTTATATCGGGCTGCCAAAAAACTCCAAAAGAGGTTCATTTTCAATTTGAACCCCTTGGAATCCGTGTAATTGGAAGGCTTTTTGGAAATGGAATAAGTCTTTATAAAAATAGTGGTAAACTTATCCTTACTTATCCACCAATGGGAGATGATGTCCTTTTAATATTTAAATGGAAACCTAATAAAAGATATATAGTAAAAATTGGTAATAAAAAATTCTTTATAAAAACTCCTAATAAACGACCTATTGCTAAACTTGAAGTTACTGTCCCTATTGGGCAAATCCCTCAAGATTTTTTTATACCATATAAACTTCCTAAAAAGGATTTTACTTTTATAGGAAAACCTGGCACTTATAAGATAGGGATATTACTAGAAAATCTTAAAACTAAACCTCTTTTATTCTCTATAGGTCATCAAAAAAATAAACTTGTTGGAGAGTTTACAAACTTTTTTAAAACTTATGATCTTAATTTTAAAGAAATAAATCAAAAAAAGACAATAGATATATATCTCCCTCAACTTAAAAAAAGGATAAAACTTTGTTTTTTACTAAAGGAAACCAATAAAAAACACTATATAAAACTTATCTCCTGGCGACTTCCAACTGATGCATTTGGCATAGTAGAAGGTACAAGACTAGAAGATACAATAGTCCTTCCCTCTCCTCTTTGGTTTAAAATAAGCTATCTATTTGGATTAAAAGATGTTGGATTTTCTCGCTTTGATCCAATAGCCTTTCAAGCTCTTGAAATAAAAAACTGTCTTTCAACTCCCCTTAGTTTATTGATTCAGGCAGACTTTTTAGATGAGCATACTAGAAGACCTGTCCCAGGACTTTATCCAAAACAATTTGGGCCCACAGGTGGAACCAAAAAGGTAATAACCTTTCTTCAACTTCCAGCAAACAAGACATCTTTAGCAGTACTTCCAATATATGTTGCTCCAAATGTAGCCCCTGGTGAATACTTAATAAAGGTTAAAATCCACCCATTTGGATATCCAAATATAAGTGAAACCTTTACTAAAAAGATGGGTATACTTAGAGGAAGTTCGTTTATAACTATCTTCCTATTTTTAATAATAATTATCAGTATATCATATTGGGTATTTTTAGCATTTAACATAAAAAAATGGTTTCTTAAGTTTAATTTAAGGGCTTTGGTTTTAATAGCTCTAATGGGAGCTGTAGGCTTTGGGTTAGACTTTTTAGGAGGAATGTTCTCAAATATCCTTCATGCACTTCTTGGACCATTTAATATATTGGTTGGTGGATTAATTACAGAAGTATGTCATTATCTTATATTAACCTCTATCTTATGCCTTATACCAAGAATCGGTACTGTAAGTCTTTCTGGACTAATAACATATTTAATGAGTGGAATAATATTTGGTGGCTTTGGCATATTAGATATCCTATTTGTAGGAAGTAGATTAGCATATCAAGAAGGACTATTATATCTTTTGGGAGTTACTAGAAAACAAGATGTAGAACACCATAAGTTTTCTTTAATGCTTTCTTTGGCAATAGCAGATTCTCTTATGACTGCTACTGTTCTTATATTATATGCTGTATTTTACAGACTCTTTTATCCCACTTGGTATATCATCCTTGCAGTAATTATAAAAGGATTTTTCTATACATTAATTGGCTCTAGAATCGGGCTTATGTTTGGTACAAGACTAATAAAAATGGAAAGATAAAAAATACAAAAAATCTCATGTTAAATACAGCTATAGAGATAAGAAATCTTAGTTTTAAATATAATGGAAAAAGTAAGTATGCACTAAAAGATATAAACCTAAAGATATCGCAAGGGGAATTTATACTTATATGTGGACATACTGGCTGTGGTAAATCAACCCTTATCTCTTGTATTAATGGGCTAATTCCCTATGAAAGCGGAGGAGTTTTTAAAGGAGAAGTCCTTTTATTTGGAAAACAAGTAAGATCTAATCCTGCAGGACTCTTCCCTTTAGTTGCAACAGTCTTTCAAAATCCAAATACCCAAATAATCTCTGGTAGGGTATGTGATGAAATAGCCTTTGGACTTGAAAATCTGAATATCCCTCCAGAAGAGATGGAAAATAGAATAGATGAAGCACTTAAGTTTGTAGGCTTATATGACAAAAAATTTGAATCTACTAACAGCCTCTCTGGTGGGCAAAAACAAAGACTTGCAATTGCATGTGCCCTTAGTGTAAGGCCTAAGATTCTTCTTCTTGACGAGCCGGTGTCTCAACTTGATCCAAAAGGTACAAAAGACATATTAAATATTATAAAAAAACTCTCTAAGCACCATGAAATAACCGTTTTATTGGTAGAACATAGAATAGAAACAATTCTTCCTTGTAGTACAAGAGTAATAAAATTAAAAAATGGAGAAATTACTTTTAATGATTCTCCTGATAAGTTTCTTTTGTATGAAAAAAAACACCAATATGGAAAACACCCGATAATTAACCTTAGATTTTTAAAAGAAATTGATTCAACAAGAGATATTAAAGAATCTATTATTACAATAAAAAATCTTTATTTTTCATATAAAAATAATAAATCTAATAATTATGTATTAAAAGAGATAAATCTTAATCTTTATAAAGGTGAAAGAGTAGCTATAATTGGTGAAAATGGTACTGGGAAATCTACTCTATTAAAAATAATAGCTGGTATCTTAAAACCAACAAAAGGAGAAATTAAAAGAAACTTAAAAAATTCCCCTAAAAGACTTGGTATTACACTTCTCTTACAAGACCCAGATCTTATGCTTTTTAAATTCTCAGTATTTGAAGAACTAGCATTTGCTCCAGAAAATCTAGGATTAGATAAAAAAGAAATAAATTTTATAGTAAATTCAACAATAAATGGGCTAGGGCTTAAAGGATATAACAACGAACCGCCATTTAGTCTATCTTCAGGACAAAGACTAAGAGTTGCTCTAGGCTCACTTCTTACAGGAAGACCTCAAGTACTTTTATTGGATGAACCAACTACTGGACAGGATAAAAGAAACTTAAATTTCATTATAAATGCATTACTTAATAAATCAGAACTTATTGTTATGTCTACACATGATCATGAGTTAGCCAAAAATTTTGCTACAAGGATTATAGAAATAAAAGACAGCGGAATAAAAGAAATAAAAAAATAATAGCTTAGTTGTCAGTCGCTTTCATCAAAGTAATACCCACACTTTCCACCACATATTTTTATTTCATCAATATCTCTTTGATCTATAGGAAAAATTTTACAAACCATAGGTCTACACTTTCCATATATGAGACATTGCCCGTGCTTATTAAGCATTGGACATGTATATAATAAATTACAACACATACCACATTGCTTACATTCTCCTTTTCGCAGCAACAGCTGTTTTTGTACATAGTCTTTTCTAAAATGCACAATAAACAAACGTCGGAATTTACCTATAAGATGAATATAAGCTCTAGTATTAATAATCTTATTAATAATCTCCTCGACTTCATATCTCATAAAAATAAAATATTCATGGCTAAAAGATACATTTTTCATCGCTCAACTCTCACCTTACTCACCTATTTTGATCTTTAAAACTATGGTAAGAAATTTATTATTAAAACATTATTAAAATATGATCTAAACATTACGGTTTGGTAATAAAAGACAAAAAACTCCCCCAATGAACTATTGGGGGAGTAAAATTAACTACTTAGAGTTATACTTTTTAGCTTATTTCTTCTTTTTTAAAGGTACATTAGTAAGCAGCTTTTTAATAGCATTTATTTCTTTATCTGCAATTCTTATTAGTTCATGAGCATAACTAATATTATGTATACATGCCATAGATGACAAATCATCTTTTATAGTTCTTACAATTATATAATGAACTTTGATCTTTGCCGCTAACTTCTTATCTATCTCATGAGCATCAATATATCGCTTAATCTGCTCTTGTTTTTTCCTAATCTCTTTTTGTATCTTATTAGCTTCTTTTATATATTGCTCAAATATTTCTCCATAAGCCTTTTCACCACTATGACAATTTATACAGTTTTCTTTAATAGTTTCAGCACTGACTCTTATACTTTGAGTTACATCATGACAAGAAACACAGTCTATACCTACCTTATACATTGGATCAGGTTCAGACTTAGGTAATCCATTAAGTACCCCTTTATAGAAGGCTGTTTCTAATCTATGACATTTTGTACAACGGTTTATAGCGTCCTTCATCTGATGATGACAAGCAAGACAACCTTCTTTTTTAATAATAGTCTCTCCATGATATTTTAATGAATGACATCTCATACAAGCTATCTTTTCCTTTTTAACATGTAACTGATGAGGGAAAATAATTTTATGCTCAAAATATACGTCTTGTGGCATTCCTAAACGATTATGACACATAATTGCACAATAACTATCTGGGGTAGCTATAACTTTAGGGCGTACAGGTATTCTATATTTGAGCTTTTCATCTATTTTATCTAAAGAATCTACAGAAATTTTAAGAAGTTTGATCGCATATTCTACGTTGTGGACTCCATTTGCTGCCTTTACAAAATTATAGTTATATGTAGCTAAAGAATACAACTCTGAAGTAGCTCTATTGGTCCCTACACTTTTAGGTAACATTGATATCCTTTTTGCTACATAATCTTCAACAACAGATAAATTCTTATTCCAATCCTCTAACATCTTATCATAACCTGGCCCATGACATTTTACACAAGAGGCAGGAGATGAATATCTTGTAAAAGAACCTTTTAATGCATTAGGATTGGGATTCTTTTTGATATGACAGCCTTCACATGTTACTTGAGCAGCAAACATACGGCTTGGAAGATCTCCCATTCCCTTACCACCAACACCCATATAGAGGGCTTTTTGAGCTCCATGTAATCTATTATGACAATCTGAACATGTTACTTGAAATGTCTTTACAAGCTTTATACTGCCATGTTTTATCTTTGTATGACATCTAAAACAATCTATTCCATTTTCAGTAACATGAATCTTATGAATTCTTGTAGCATTTTCTGTAATAGGTCGCTCTACATGACAAGTATGACACCTTTGTACAGGAACTGCTCCATTTCCTTCTATAATCTTTACATGACATTGATCACAGCTTACTCCAAGTTTTAAATACTCCTGATGCCTAAATTTAAAGCCGTGATATATAATTACTTTTGTTGGATTACCGTGACATGAAGGACAACCTGTAATTGAATGCCCTTGTCCTACTCCCATAAAATGACAAGTAAAACAAACTGTCTCTACAACACTTACATGATAACCCTGGACTATATGAGAATGACAACTTGAACACCTAAGTTTTATACCTCTAAGCGGTGCACTTAAGTGTTGTTTATGATTAAATACAGGCCTATCTTTTACTACAAGCCTTTCAGAAAACAGCTTTTGTTTACTATGACATCCCTGTTGTAAGCAGGTAAAAGATGGGACATTTGCCCTTGGATACATATCATATAAGCCAAGATTATATTGGACTACTAAAAATAACATTTTAGCAGGAATAGTAGGATGGCATTTATAACATGAGACAAAATTATGGGTAGAACTTTTCCAGTGTTCATAATAGGGCTTTTCATAATGACAGCTTAAACAAAACTTAGGATTATGAGATTTTTGATATAAAACCACATAAGAAACGATTAAAACAATGGTAAAAAGGGATGCTAACAGGGCCATGATATCTTTTCTTCTGTTTTTTTTAAGTCTTCTTGATCTCATGCTCCCCTCCTTTTCCTGATAAATCCTCATCTTTAAGGCCCTGCCTCTTTATAATCTCTTCATACTCAAGAGGGTGTTCTTCTATCATCTCTTCTTCAGATATCTTTCCAGTGAATATCACAGGATTCATAGGAAACTTTGAAGGGTTAAGATGTGCATTATAAAAATGCCAACAAACAATCGCAAGAGTTGCAAGAAGGGCCTCATCTGAATGTGCTACATGGGCCATATCTGAAACATATTTAGGAACAAATTTCATTGTGATTTCAGGAAACCATAAAATAAGTCCTGATCCAATCATAATTACACATCCCCAGTAAACTGCCCAATAATCAAACTTTTCTATATAACTAAATCTATGAAATTTCGGTTTTTCATTTGTAAGCCCTAAATAATATTTGATCATCTGGACAGCATCTTTAGCATCTTTAGGGGTAGGTATAAGAAGTTTAAAATTATAACGACCTTCTTTGGTAAAAATTATGTAGTATAGATGTAAAAGAGATACAATTATAAGCCCTGTTGCACCAATTCTATGAATTATTCGTGCATTTTGAATACCACCAAAAAAACTAAGAAGTGCTCCAGAAATCCCCAACGTATGAAACTTTAAAGGCATCCCTGTAATAATTAAAATTATTACACTTATTGCCATTATTGCATGCTGGATTCTTACAAACAAACTAAATCTTTCAAAATATCTAACCTTTTTCTTTTGCTCAACCCTTATAACATCTCTTATCTCCCTTAAAACTGTATCTACCATCTCATCTTGTAATTTTTCTAGCTTTTCTTCTGCAATAACATCAAAAGCAAGATTTGATAAATCATTTATTTCTTTTTGTATTTTTTCTTTTGCCTCTTCAGATAACTTATCAAGTTCACTGCTTATGGCTTGATAGACTTTTTCTTTAAGCTCTCCTATAAACTTATCTCTCAATGATTGGGTGACCATAATTATAGCCCCTCCCTTTTTTCTTTAACCCTTCTATAAAGGTCTAAAAAGATGTGAATAAACAGAACTGTCATTGTGCCAGCAGTAAGAAATATAAAAAAATTTGCTAAGTAATAGACCATCCCCGCACTTTTACTGTGTATGTCTAAATGTACTTTTCCTTTTGCAAAATTCTCATTAGCTCCAGGATGACACTTTCCACATGTCTTAGGAAGATTTTTCTTATTAACAGTTGAAAGAGGGTCTGAAGGCGCTCTTATATTGTGAACTCCATGGCAACTAGAACAATTTGCTGCCTTAAGTTCACCAAACTTAAGTGCTATACCATGGAAACTATCTTCATAAGTTGTTGCAGTATCTACAGAAACATCAAATCTTTTCATAATAGCCTTGTTGGCATGGCACTTTATACATGTTTCTGGAACCTTTTGAGGATTTACACTAGAATAAGGCTTACCTGGTGAATAAACCGCATGTTTGCCATGACAATCTGTACAAGAAGGTACATCCATAATGCCCTTTTTAAGAAGGGCGACTCCATGTACAGAGTCCTTATATTCCTTATAGGCCTTTTTGTGACACTTACCACAGGTTGCAGGAACATTCTTTTTATATACTAAAGACTTTGGATTGCTAGGAGGTAAAACATTGTGCCCACCATGACAATCTTGACACCAAGGGGCATGGGGATCCCCTGCCCTTCTTTTTTTACCATGTATGCTATTCCAATACTTTTTATAAATATGATCTGGCTTTGGAACTGGATAAGGAGAACCTTTATAATGACAACGTTCACAATGAACTCTTCCTATCTTAATACCTTTATGGGGGATAACAGTAACATCTGTATGGCAATCTTGACATTTAAGTCGTCTGTGTACAGAATGTCTTAAAATGTCTTTATCTACATAAACAGAAATAACCTCTCCTGTAGGTAACACCTTTTTAATTTCTGGTTTTTGGTGGCATATAATACACTTCCTTATAACTGCATTAGAATTAGATGTTACCAAAATAATAGAAGCCAAAGATATAAACATAATATACAATTTTGATTTCATTTTTTACCCTCCCTACCAAATAGCTTAAAATATTCCAGAGGGTGTTCTTTCTTTAGCCTTTTTATGCTTATTTTCCCTGTAAGCCAAACAGGATCCATAGGAAAGTGTGAGGCGATATGAATATCATAAAGATGCCAAATAACAATTAATGTAAAGATTAAAGTAGACTCATAACTATGGATAACATAAACAATATTTAATATATGATGTGATAATATAGCTATACTTTCATTATGAAACCATAACATTAGACCAGTAATTTCCATACTAAATGTAGCAATAGCAACAAGCCAATATTGGAGTTTTTGTCTATAACTATATCTACCATATAATGGAGGTTCATTAGTAGATCCAAGTCTATAAGATAGAGATTGTTTAAAATCTGTCCAATCTTTAACTGTTAGAAACATCTCTCTAAATTGTTCTTGTCCTCTTTTAGTAAATAAAACATATATAAAATGATAAAATGTTACAAATATTAATATAACTGCTCCAATTCTATGAATAATACCTCTAGCTTGAAAGCCACCTTCAAGTCTAATAAAAAATTGGCCAAACGATGTATCTGCATATTTTAAAGCAAAACCTGAAATTAAAAGGAGGGTGATAGAAATAAACAATAAAAAGTGTTGAATTCTTTCATTTAGGGTAAATCTAACTATATAATTATTATCACTATTCATAATCTTACCCCCTATCTACATAGGTTAATCTAATTATTAAACATACATATCAATTCCTCATAACAATCTCCTTTCTTAGGTTAGTTATTTAAACTGTAAACTACACCTTTTAGATTAATAGAATCCATTTTATAATATTTGTTTGACGATTTTACCCCAGTAACTGACTAAAAAGACTTATAACGTGAAGAGGAACTGGAATAGATTTAGCTCATCAGCCCTAGCAGTAACTATCATACTTTTATACTTTTCTACTACTAAAAAATTTTAGTATTGATTTTGCTTAATTGTCAAGCAAAAATCATTTAATACAATCAATAATTCGAATACGATTATTAATAAAAAAATAAAAATTAACTATTTAGTGTAAAAAAGAATATCTATAGTATAGACTTAACTATTTTAAAATATAATTAAGATTAATTGCTTTATTTAGAGGATTTTAATTAAAAATCTGTTAAAATCTAAAAATTAAATACTATAGCAAAAGAGAATTAATTTCATTATTATCTAAATACACTATATCTTTATTCCTATCTAAAAATGGGGCAATAGTTCTTTTTTCTACAGGTCTTACTATACAACTAATACCTATATAGTCCTTAAATTTAGTCTCAAGATTCCTTATCCAAAGATGGAGTTCAGGAAGGCTGGCACTAAATATTTGAGGGTCCATTGCAATCCAAAGTTCAATTTGTTCTAAAAATTCCTTTTTTCTAATAACAAATAAAAATTTGGGTTCATATCCTTCACAATATTCTGTAAGAAGCCTTCTTATAAGGCCAACATCTATCTTTATTCCTCTAACATTAACTAACTGATCACTTCTACCCTTTATAGGATCTATTCTCCAAGTAGTTCTACCACACTCACAAACATTATAAGTTATTTTTGTTAAATCTCCTGTTCTAAAACGGATAAGGGGATTTGCCTTTGTAGTAGCAGTAGTAATAACTAATTCTCCTACGCCATTGAATATTGGCTCTAATGTCTTTGGGTCTATTACTTCAGGTATAACATGATCAAGGGCAAGATGAAGCCTTTTAGAATCTCTACACTCATAGGCCATAACAGGACCCATAGCTTCCATGATACCATATATTGAAAATGCTCTTAATCCAAAACCTTTCTCAAGCTCTTTTCTATCCTTATCTTTCAAAGTCTCTCCTATAAATATACCCACCCTTAATGATAATTCTCTAGGACCTAATCCCTTTTCTCTTGCAATAGAAAGTAAATATAATCCATAAGAAGGCGTAGTAATTAAAACTGTAGTCTTAAAATCTCGCATAACTTTAATTCTATCTTTAGCACGTAGAGGATCAGGAGGAATAACCAAAGCTCCTAAAGACTCTGCAGCTTCTTTTAGTTCAAGACTCCACATACTCATACCAGGATCAAGACATATTTGGACGATATCTTCAGGTCTTACCCCAAACACATTAAATGCCCTAATTGCCAAAAAACGCCTTATTTCTAGATCTCTTTTGGTATATCCTATAACTATTGGAGAAAGTTGAGAGCTTTTAAAGGTATGTATTCTTACAATATCTCTTAGAGGAACAGCAAAAAAATCATATGGATAATGATTAGCAAGGTCCTCCCTAGTAGTAAATGGAAGGAGTTTTAACATTTCAACATTTGTAATCTGTGAAGGATCAATTCCTTCCTTATCTAAAAGATTTTTATAAAAAGGAACTCTAGTATAAACTCTGTTAACAACACTTTGTAAGAGCTCTGTATGCCACTGTCCCCAAGCATCAGGGGATAAAAATTCTATTCTACTTTCTGTGACCATCTAATACCCCCCTCCCCTACTTTTTATTTTATCTCTCCGTTATCTCCTCATAATCTTTACCCAAATATGCCCTAATAACATCAGGATCTTCTTTAAGTTCATTAGAACTACCTTGTAAAATTATTCTTCCTGTTTCAAGTACATAACCTCTTGTTGAAATCTCCAATGCCTTTATCGCATTTTGTTCAACTATTAAAATAGTTAGCCCTTCTTTATTTAATTCTAAGATAGAATCCATAATTAACTCAAGAACCATTGGTGCTAGCCCTAATGAAGGCTCATCTAAAAGCAGAAGTCTTGGCCTTGCCATAAAAGCTCTTGCTATTGCAAGCATCTGTTGTTCACCACCACTTAATGTCCCTGCCTGTTGATTTTTTCTTTCTTTAAGTTTAGGGAAAATACTAAAGATTTTATCCAAATCTTCCTTTATACCTTTTTTATCTTTACTCCTTAAGTATGCACCAAGCTCTAGATTTTCTAATACTGTAAGAGGGGCAAATATCTGTCTACCTTCTGGTACTAAAGAAATACCCAATTTAACAATCTTATCTGGAGGAAATTTAATTATATCCTGTCCTTCAAACTTAATTTCACCACTTTGTGGACGAAGGAGCCCTGAAATTGTAGACATTAAGGTGGTTTTCCCAGCGCCATTTGCACCTATTAAAGCTACAATTTCTCCTTGATCAATATGTAAAGACACCCCTTTTAAAACCTTAATTGGACCATAACTTACATGTAAATTCTGAATGCTTAACAAATCTCATCCCTCTCCAAGATAAATACGAATTACTTCTGGATCCCTTTGAATTTCTTTAGGAGTTCCTTCGCATATCTTTTTCCCCGAATCAAGCACTATTACCTCTTCAGCAAGACTCATTGTAATATTCATATCATGTTCAACCATTAAAATGGTAACACCTTCATCCCTAATTTGTCTTATTATTTCACAAAGTCTGTTTCTATCATGTATATCAAGTCCAGATGCTGGTTCATCTAAAAGCAAAAGTCTTGGTTCTGCAGCAAGAGCCCGTGCCATTTCAACCAAGCGTTGAAGGCCAAAAGGAAGGTCTCCACATTTTTTTTCTGCTATATCAGAAATACCTAATAAAGAAAGTTTTTCTATAGCAATCTCTCTTGCCTCTTTTTCTCTTTTAAAAAAAGCAGGAAGCCTAAAAATACTCGACAAAAAACCAGCCTTGGTGTGCAAATGTACCCCCATGAGCACATTTTCAATAACACTCATATTAGTAAAAAGGGCTAGATTTTGAAATGTCCTGGAGATACCTACACTTGCACTTTTCCATGCAGGCCACTTAGTTATATTAAACCCATAAAAATATATACTTCCTGAACTTGGTTGATAATGTCCACTAATAAGATTAAAAAGGGTAGTTTTACCAGAACCATTTGGCCCAATAATAGCTTTTATTTGCCCTACACGAATATTAAAAGAGATATTATCTACAGCGATCAATCCACCAAAATTTTTACTAATATTATCAACACTAAGAAGGACTTCAGCCATTTGTCTCCTTATATTTAAAATTTCTAAAGATCTTTATTGATGCTTGCACAATACCTTCTGGCATGAATATCATAACAATAATTAATATTAAACCATAAACTAATACATCATAGTCTGAAAATACTGTTAAAAACTCTGGCAAAGAAACAAGAATACTTGTACCAAGAAGTGCTCCCCAAAGTGTCCCCATACCTCCTATTGCTACCATTGTGACCATTTTTATAGAACATATAAAACCAAAGGATGCAGGACTTATAAAAGTAACAAAATGTGCATAAAGACTACCTGCCAAAGATGCATATACTGCACTTATAATAAAGACTATGAGCTTTGCAATATGGGTATTTACCCCCATTGCTTGTGCTGCAGCTTCATGTGAACCAAGAGCTCTAAAGGCTCTACCAAAAGGGGAATTAACTAAATGAAGACTTAACACCATGAGAATGATAAAAATAGACCAAACTAGACAAAAATAAGATATACTTGTATCAAATGTAAAATTTAAAAATTTGAGCATAGGAATACCAACAAGTCCTGATGGGCCTCCTGTTAGACTTGCCATTTCCTTAAAACAGATGTTTATAATAATTCCAAAACCAAGGGTAGCCATAGCAAGATAGTGCCCCTTTAATCTTAGGGCAGGAAGTCCAACAATAAGTGCCATAAGTGCACTTATTGCCATGCCACAAAACATTGCCAAATAAGGATTTAATCCATAATGGATAGTCAGAATACCAGAAGCATATGCACCAAGACCATAAAATGCAGCATGGCCTAAAGAAACCTGACCTGCATAGCCCATAAGAAGACTAAGACCCAAGACAGCTATTGCCTGAATCCCAATTAAAACAAATACATTTAGATAATAGTCATTTTTTATAAAAAAACCTATTAAAAACAAAAATATAACAAAAAAAAGTAACCCTATATACTGATATCTTATAGAGCCAAAATGTATATTCAAAGCTTATCTACCTCACCCTGTCCTAAGAGTCCCTGAGGCTTTAAAAATAGAACTATAAGTAATATTAAAAATGCAAATGCATCTTTGTAACTAGATGAAATATAACCTGCGCCAAATGCCTCTAAAATACCCAGTATAAAACCACCCAAAATAGAGCCTACTCCACTTCCAAGTCCTCCTAAAACTGCTGCGCAAAAACCCTTTAACCCAAGCATTGTACCCATATCATAACTTGCAAAAGTTATGGGAGCTATAACTGCACCAGCAGCAGCACTTATTCCTGCGCTAAGAGCAAAAGATAAGCTTACAAGCCTCTCAACCTTAATTCCAACAAGCTTTGCTGCCTTCTTATTGACAGCACATGCCCTCATAGCCTTGCCCCAAATGGTATACTTAAAAAACCATTGGGTGAAAATCATTGCGATCAAAGTAATAACAAGTACCCAAATAATCTGAGGATCAATAGCAGCTCCCATAAAAACTATGGGGGTTGAACCCGTAAATGGTGGAATTGCAACGGGATCTTTTCCCCAAATCATCATTGCAACTCCGCGCAAAAAGATAGAAACACCAATTGTAATAATAATAAGACTTATAATATCTGCATTTTTGGCTGGCCTAATAGTGAAAAATTCTACTAATATACCAATAACAGATACACATATTATAGTAGCAAAAAATGCTACTGGGATAGGCCATGAGAGAAAATGAACAAATGTATACATAACCATTGCACCAAGCATTACAAATTCGCCTTGGGCAAAGTTTATGACATCTGTAGCATTATAAATAATAGTAAAACCAAGGGCTATTACAGCATACACAGCCCCGTTTGTTAGACCAGAAAATAGGAACTGAAGTATCTGTCCCATCAAGGCTATCTTTTCTCTTCTTAAATTTATTAAAGCCAGGAGCCCACCCCCCAAAAAACTCCTGGCTATTTAAAATTAAGTAAGTCTTTTAATAGTGATATAGTACAAATCTTCCATGTCTTACTTGAACCATTACAAATGCCTTCTCTGTAAGTCCATTATGATCTGTAGGAGACATATTAAATATTCCATCTATACCTACAAAACCTTTTATATTCTCAAGATAGTCTCTAATCTTTGCTCTATCAGGTCCAACCTTTTCTAATGCCATTTTAAGCATATATAAAGCATCATAGGCATGCCCACCAAAACATGGAGGAACTGTTCCATAATGAGCTTTGTAATCTTTTATATATGATAATAATACCTTTTTTTGTGGATCAGAGTTTGGAAGCTGATCTGCAACAAGGATTTTCCCCGCAGGAAGAATAACACCTTCTGCTGCTTTACCTGCAAGTTGGATGAAACGCTCAGAGGCTACACCATGGCTCATATAAAGTGGCACATTAAAATCAAGCTGTTTCATGTTCTTAGCTACAACGGCAGGCCCAGGATTTGTCCCCCAACATATAACTGCCTGAGGGTGAGTTGCTTTCATTCTTGTAAGCTGAGGGGTCATATCAAAATCTTTAGGGCCAAAGGTTTCATCTGCTACTATCTTAATACCATATTCAGGAGCAAGCCTAAGGAGTTGTTTTCTACCACTTCTTCCAAATGCAACACTTACTGTAATTATTGCAACTCTTTTAAGTCCACGTCTATCAAGATCTTGATATATTTTTCTTACTGCCATTTCATCTGTCTGGGGTACTTTAAATACCCAATATTTAGTAGGATGAGTAATTGCTACTCCAGCAGCACAGGATATAAGTGGTATATGATATCTCTGGGCGAAAGTAATAACAGCCATTGTTGTACCAGTAAGACTTGGGCCAATAATAGCTAGTACATGATCTCTTAAAATAAGACGGGATATTTTAGCAACTGCATTTTGTTCCTGCCCTTCAGTATCATACATTATAAGTTTTAAAGGATGTCCATTTATTCCACCATGAGCGTTTATTTCTTTAACTATCATTAATGCAGTATTTTTTTCAGGCTCTCCTATAAATGAAGTCCTACCCGTTATAGAAAAAAGAGCCCCTATTTTATAGGGTTCCTTATCTTGAGCAAAGGAATTAATACCTGAAAAAACAATCAAACATAAAAAAATAAACAAAAATAACCCTACCCTATAAACATAACTTCTCATCTGCCAACCCTCCTTATATTACTTAGCTTATATGCCCTTCT
>Ga0256834_1001511_pt1 | contig 15594 bp, 9 predicted proteins | sample 4281140metaG_FD_190536 | JGI IMG/M metagenome (GOLD analysis project Ga0256834, IMG submission 190536) | Hydrothermal vent microbial communities from East Pacific Rise, Pacific Ocean - 4281-140 | ecosystem: Environmental > Aquatic > Marine > Hydrothermal vents | place: Pacific Ocean: East Pacific...
GACTACCTTCACTAACCTCTTCAAAAAATAATTCATTTTCTTTCACAAAAGAAAGATTTGCCCTACCGTACTCACGGGTATTAGAAGCAGCTACCTTACCTCCAAAATTATGCGCTATAAATTGCGCGCCAAAACAAACGCCTAACAAAGGTAATTTACCTTTAATATTCGATAAATCTGGATGTGGAGCATCTTCTGCTCGTACTGAAAATGGACTTCCTGAAAGAATTATAGCTTTGTAATTTTCAATGGTAAAGTTTTTACTGTTATAAGGGAAAATTTCACAAAAAATATTGAGTTCTCTAACCCTTCGCGCAATTAACTGTGTGTATTGTGAACCGAAATCTAAAATAAGTACCTTTTGTTGCATTCGCAAAAGTAATATTTTACACTTGATTTAAGAAATAAAATAGTACGCTATTTAAAAAAGAAGTTATCTAAAAAATCTTGTTTTAAACAATTTAAACCTTTTTAGATAACCTCCTTGAAATTATATTTTTAGATTCTTAATCTTTTTCAGGCATTAAAATTCCTACAACAGCACCGTTAGTTAAAAACTTTTTAGCTGTAGATCGTACATCTTTTACCGTTAAGCTAATCACATTTTTTTCATAGTTATTTAGCTCGCTAATATCTTTTTTTAAGAAATTAACACTAGAAATATTATCTAACCAAAATTTATTTTTTTTCAACTGTTCTTTTCTTGCTAATAAAAATGCCTCTTTAGCCTTATTCAGGTCCTTTTCACTAGGCCCTTCATTTATCATTTTTGCAATTTCTTTTTCAACAATAGATTTTAATTTTTCTACATTTTCTGGTCCGCAAGAAAATGAAATATTTAACCTGTATGAGTTGTTTAACTCACTAAAATTTGCACTAACTCTTGGTGAATAAACACCAGAGGCCTCTTCTCGTAATTTTTCTACTAACTTAATAGACATAATTTCACCTAAAGCATTCATTGCCAAACCATCTTTATTATTGTATGTTGCTTGACCACGATAAATCATACTTACCATACTTTTTGGGTCATTTCCTCTGTAAAACGTTTTACTGTTACTTCCTGAAATTGGAAAAAAACCATCATCTTTATACTGTTCTTTTTCATTTGTAGATGGCAAACTTGCAATATATTGACCTGCATATTCTTTTAGTTTATTTTCATCAAAATTCCCTACAAAATAGAAATTAAAATCTCCTGCATTTGAAAATTTCTGCTGATAAATTTCATAGGCTAAATTATAGTCTGATTTATCATAAGCTTCTGGAGTGGGAAAACCTGTATATCTGTCATAACCTTCATATTGAAATTTACCGAAGGCATCTTGAAAATAAAACTGTGGATTTGCTAACAAATTTCCAAGAAATCCTTTTTGTTTTGAAACATATGAATTATATGCTTCTTCATTTTTGTTTAATTGTGTAAAGTTTAGGTGTATTAATTGAAATAAAGTTTCTAAATCTTTAGGAGTTGAAGAGCCATTCATACCTTCTGAAAATTTACCAATAAAAGGTCTTACCCTTACAATTTTACCTTTCATAAACTTATTCAAATCATTTTTACTAAGACCTGCTATTCCTGCTTCAGACAACCCTCTTAAAGCTAAATTTACTTGTAAATACTCATTTGTACTCAATAAAGATGTTCCTCCGTAGCTTTCTGCTTTAAACAATACTTCATCATCTTTAAAGTCTGTTTTCTTGAAAATTACTTTTGCGCCATTACTTAAAATTAACGTAGAGAAACCAAACTCTTCATTATTTTCTTCTTTTAAAATTGCTCCTTTCTTAGGTAAACTTGTAAATAAAGACTCTTGTACTTTTGAATCTTCATAAGGTTTAATTGTATTATCTGTTTTTACAAAATCTAGTAAATCTAGCACTTCTTTTTCCGTTACTGTTTTTTCTTTACCTGTTAGTTTTACAACACGATTATCATCTCTTAAATATTCTTTTATCAACCCATTCACCTCACTAAGCTTTATTTTTGGAAGTTCACTCTTGAAAAATTTATATTCCCACTCTAAACTAGGCATAGATTCTCCTTCTAAAAAATTATCAATCATCGGATTTATTAATCTTTTTGACTCTTGTTTATCCCTATTTTGATATCTTTTTTCAATTCTTGCCAACATACTTTTTTTTGCTCGTTCAAACTCTCCTTGTTGAAAACCATACCTCTTAACTCTCTCATTCTCTTCAACCAACGCCTTTAAGGCTACCAAAAAATCAGTTCCTTTTGCCATTGCTATAGATTGGTAGGCTTCTCTACCTCTTACATAAGTTCCTCCATTAAAGGAAAAACCATACACGAAAGGTGGGTTTGGGTTATTTCTTAGTTCTCCCAACCTGCTATTTATCATTTCAGCAAATAACCCTTCTAACAATTCTTTTTGTGCCCCCCTAACAGTGTTATCTGTTTTTTTAATTGTTGGGTTTTTGTACATCAACTCAACCTGACTAAACATCGCTTCTTTGTCAGATTCTATTGCCACAAAAGTTTCTTTATGATTTTCGTCTCCAAAAACCTCTCGTTTTCTTGAGCTCTTTATATTGTTTGGTTTATCAAAATGAGCCTTTATTTTAGCTTCTAAAATAGCGACATCAACATCTCCAACAGCAATAACAGCCATCAAATCTGGTCTATACCAATCTTTATGAAAACGTCTCAACACATCTGGTTTGAAGTTCTCTAAAATTTCCTTCTTACCAATTGGTAAGCGTTTTGCATACTTGGAATTGTATAATATCTTAGGTAAATAGTTTTTCATCATCCTTTTTTCTGCACCTAATCCTGTCCTATATTCCTCTAAAACTACACCTCTCTCTTTATTAATTTCTTCATCCGTCAATAAGGCATTAAAAGCCCAATCTTCAATAATTTGAAATCCTTTTTCTAATTTATCTTTATCATCACTTGGAATTGGCAATATATAAACCGTTTCATCAAAACTTGTATATGCGTTTAAGTGCATTCCAAATTTAACACCAATGCTCTGAAGGTAGTCTACTAATTCATTCTTCTTAAAATTTTTAGTTCCATTAAAATTCATGTGTTCCATAAAGTGCGCCAATCCCTGTTGGTCATCATCTTCTAATATAGAACCTACATTAACAACTAACCTTAATTCAACTTTATCTTCAGGCTTCCCATTCTTTTTAATATAGTATTTTAACCCATTGCTTAGAGTTCCTCTAATTACCGATGGATCATCTGGTATTAAACTCGCATTTAAATTTTCAACTTTTTCTACTACTTTTTTTACCCCAGCAGTTTTTGTAGTAGGCTTTGTACTATTGCAAGAAATAATTATTGCAAACAACAGTAAACTTAAAATTTTTCTCATCATAACTTTTTATTTTTAATTATTGTGCTTAAATATACTTTTTTAATTTTTAATTCGATCAAATTTAGCTTGATAACAATAAGCAAATTGTTTTTTACCACTCCAAATAAATCCCTTTAAGGAACTTTTGTTTTTTTTGTTTTTTCCCTAAATCTATTTTTCTCTAAATCCTATTTTAAAGTGCTTTTCAGTCCATTTAAGAGCCTTTTTAAAAATTAACAATTGTTAATAACTTACAATACCTCATCCTTTATAGCTATTCTATTCATTTATTGATTATTTATATTTGTAATGTAGATTATTTATCATTAAAATAGCATTTTAAATATGAGCGAAGAAGTTAAAAAAAATGATTATTCAGCCGATAGTATTCAGGCTTTAGAAGGAATGGAACATGTGCGCATGCGTCCATCAATGTATATTGGAGATGTTGGCGTGAGAGGTTTGCACCATTTAGTTTATGAGGTAGTTGATAACTCTATTGATGAAGCAATGGCTGGCCATTGTGATACCATTGATGTTATCATCAATGAAAACAATTCAGTATCTGTTAAAGATAATGGTCGTGGTATTCCTATAGGAATGCATAAAAAAGAAGGAGTTTCTGCTCTTGAAGTTGTAATGACCAAAATTGGAGCGGGTGGTAAATTTGATAAAGATTCTTATAAGGTTTCTGGGGGATTACACGGCGTTGGTGTTTCGGTTGTAAATGCTCTTTCAAGCCATTTAAGAGCAACTGTTTATATTGATGGTAAAATTTGGGAACAAGAATATGAAAGAGGTAAACCATTGTATCCTACAAAAACTATTGGAGAAAGTGATGATAAAGGAACAATGGTTACATTTTTACCAGATACTACCATTTTTACACAAACAATTGAATTTAGTTTTGATACCCTAGCCACAAGGTTACGTGAACTTTCTTTCCTTAATAAAGGTGTAACACTAACCTTAACTGATAAGAGAACTACAGATGAAGAAGGTAATTTTCCTACTGAAAAATATTATAGTGACGAAGGACTACCTGAATTCATAAAATACCTAGATGCTACCAGAGAGCAACTTACCTCTAGTGTAATTGCAATGGAAGGTGAAAAAAATGGTGTTCCCGTTGAAGTGGCAATGGTTTACAACACTTCATATACTGAAAATTTACACTCATATGTAAACAATATTAACACTCATGAAGGTGGTACACACCTATCAGGTTTTAGACGTGGTTTAACAAATACTTTAAAAAAATATGCCGAATCTTCTGGCATGTTAGACAAGCTTAAATTTGATATAGCTGGAGACGATTTTCGCGAAGGTTTAACAGCCATTATCTCCGTTAAAGTTGCAGAACCTCAATTTGAAGGACAAACAAAAACAAAATTAGGAAATAGAGAAGTAACTTCTGCTGTTAGCCAATCAGTATCCGAAATGTTAACTAATTATTTAGAAGAAAATCCAAATGATGCCAAAATCATTGTTCAGAAAGTAATTTTAGCCGCAACCGCTCGTCATGCTGCACGTAAGGCACGTGAAATGGTTCAACGTAAAACCGTAATGTCTATTGGAGGTTTACCTGGTAAATTAAGTGATTGTTCTGAAACGGATCCTGAAAAATGTGAAATCTTCTTAGTTGAGGGTGATTCTGCAGGAGGTACAGCAAAACAGGGGCGAGATAGAGCTTTTCAGGCTATTTTACCATTAAGAGGTAAAATTTTGAATGTTGAAAAAGCCATGCAACACAAAGTCTTTGAAAATGAAGAGATAAAAAATATGTTTACAGCTTTAGGTGTTTCTATTGGAACTGAAGAAGACCCAAGAGCTTTAAACTTATCGAAACTTCGTTACAATAAAATAGTAATTATGTGTGATGCTGATGTTGATGGTAGCCATATTGCAACGCTAATTCTTACATTCTTTTTTAGATATATGAAAGAATTAATTGAAAATGGACATATCTTTATTGCAACCCCTCCTTTATATTTAGTTAAAAAGGGACAGAAAAAAGAATATGCTTGGAGTGATGATCAACGTGATTTAATTTCTTTAAAAATGGGTAGTGGATCATCTATACAACGCTACAAAGGTCTTGGTGAAATGAATGCTATACAACTCTGGGATACAACTATGAATCCTGAATTTAGAACTTTAAGACAAGTTTTTATTGATAATTTAACTGAAGCTGATAGAGTTTTTTCTATGTTAATGGGTGATGAAGTACCTCCTCGAAGAGAATTTATTGAAAAAAATGCTAAATATGCAAATATTGATGCTTAAGTATATTCCAATCAAACAACAAAAAAACCACTTTCGCAAGTGGTTTTTTTAGTTTTAAACAGTATATTTATACCTTAATTTAATTTTAAACCCCCTTTTATGAAAAAATTAAGCCTACTTCTCCTTTTTTTTGTTTTAAGTTTCTCCTCTAAATCTCAAAATTTAGATATATTGTTACTAGCTAGTGATGATGCCTCTTTATTATTCAAAAATTATATGTCCCCCATAATGAATGGAATGGCCTATAGTTTAAACGATGGATGGTATTCAACTGCAAAAACACATAAAAAACTTGGATTTGATATCTCTTTTAATGTTAATGTTGCTATTGTTCCTAAATCTTCGAGATCATTCTCATTTAATGCTAATGATTATAAATATTTAACACTAGAGAGTGGAGATAGCAATATTCAGACAATTATGGGATCAAACAACAATAGTAAAATTGGTGTTAGAATTCCTGAGGCCAATGGATATAAAGTCGCCGATTTTAATATGCCCGATGGTGTTGGCGGCGATTTACCCTTAAATGCCGTACCTTCACCTGTTATTCAAGCAAGTATAGGAATGCCTTTTAGTACAGACGTAAGTATTCGCTTTTTACCATCAATCAATACAAATGACGTTGAAGGAAATATGTTTGGTATTGGTATCAAGCATAATTTAATGCAATATTTAGGACTATTAGATAAACTTCCTTTAAATGTGGCTTTATTTGCAGGTTATACAACCATGTCTTCTACCTACAATTTACAAAACGTAAGTACACTTGCGGGGAATAACCAAGAAGCAAGTTTTAATTTAAGTGCCTATACAATACAGGCAATTGCTTCGTTAGATTTTCCAATTATTACGGTATATGGTGGTGTTGGTTATGATAAAGGTTCTTCAACCTTAAAAATAAAAGGAACCTATCAATTAGAGTATACACTGGAAAATACGAATATAACTATAACAGATTCTGTAACAGACCCTATAAATATGGACTTCAATGCCAATGGAGTTCGTGGTACTTTAGGAGCAAGGTTAAACCTAGGTTTCTTTAAATTTTATGGAGACTATACTATTAAAGAATACAATACCGTTACCGCTGGAATTGCTTTTAGTTTTAGATAAAAATAATTAAAATTACTATTTATTAGGATTGTTCTCAACAATCCTTTTTTTGTCATAAATATTACACCTTTTTGATTTAAAAATTTGTAATTTTGAACTTAACATTATTTATAAATAAACAACACAATATAATGAAAGTTACAGTAGTAGGTGCAGGTGCTGTTGGTGCAAGTTGCGCACAGTACATTGCAGTAAAAAATTTCGCGTCAGAAGTAGTAATCATTGACATCAAAGAAAATTATGCAGAAGGTAAAGCGATGGATCTTATGCAAACAGCATCTTTAATGGGATTTGACACTAAAATAACTGGCTCAACAAATGATTATTCTAAAACAGCAGATAGTGATATTGCTGTTATAACTAGTGGTATTCCTAGAAAACCAGGAATGACACGTGAAGAATTGATTGGTATAAATGCAGGTATTGTAAAATCTGTTGCTGAAAGTTTAATTAAACACTCTCCAAATGTTATTATTATAGTTGTAAGTAACCCTATGGATACTATGGCTTATTTAGCTCATAAATCTTTAGGGCTACCTAAAAACAGAATCATTGGAATGGGTGGCGCACTTGATAGTGCCCGTTTTAAATATCGTTTAGCAGAGGCTTTAGAATGTCCAGCATCTGATGTTAATGGAATGGTAATTGGAGGCCATAGTGATACGGGTATGATTCCTTTAACTCGATTTGCAGTTAGAAATAGCTTACCTGTTTCTATATTTTTATCTGAAGAAAGATTAGAACAGGTTGCTGCAGATACTAAAGTTGGTGGAGCTACCTTAACAAAAATGTTAGGAACAAGTGCTTGGTATGCACCGGGAGCCGCTGTTTCTGAATTGGTTAAAGCAATTGCTTTAGACTCTAAAAAAATGTTCCCTTGTTCTGCCTTACTAGAAGGTGAGTACGGCCTAGATGATATCTCAATAGGTGTTCCTTGTATTTTAGGTAGAAATGGTATTGAAAAAATTGTAGAACTTGAATTAACTGATGCTGAAAAAGCAAAATTACAAGAAAGTGCTGCTGCCGTTAAAAAAACAAATGGATTATTAGGTTAACATATTTAAGCATAAATTTAAAAAGCCTTGTTTTGAACAAGGCTTTTTAAATTTATATTATTCTTTTAAGACAATCCAGAAATTACACCATCATCATCTATTGTCATTCCTTCAGAAGCAGGTACACCTGGCAATCCTGGCATACGCATCATTTGTCCTAATATTGGAATTATAAATCTGGCTCCTGCAGCAATTTCAATTTCACGAACTGTCACAACAAAATCTTTTGGTCTTCCTACTAAAAATTCGTTATCCGAAAAAGATTTTTGTGTTTTTGCCATACAAATTGCAAAATCGTTAAATCCTAACCTGTCTATTCTTTTTAAATTTAATTTAGCTTTTTTATCAAAATCTACAGCATCTGCTCCGTAAATTTCTTTAGCGATTTTTTCAATTTTTTCTTTTACTGGAGAATCCCAATTATAAATTGGTTTAAATTGCTTAGTAGTTGCTTCAACAACATTTACAACTGCTTGAGCTAATTTTTTAGTCCCATCACCTCCTTTTGCCCAACCTTTAGACACCACTGCTTGCACATTTAATTCTTCACATTTCTCAATAATAAATTCAATTTCATTATGCGAATCAGTTGTAAAGGCATTAATAGCTACAACAGGTTCTATATTAAATTTTCTAATATTTTCTATATGTTTTTCTAAGTTACAGAAACCGGCTTTGACAAAATCTATATTAGGGTTATTTAATTCTTCTTTTTTTGCTCCTCCATGGTGACGTAATGCTCTAATTGTGGCAACTAAAACCACCGCCTTTGGGTTTAAATCTGCAGCCACACATTTAATATTTAAAAATTTCTCAGCTCCTAAATCGGCTCCAAAACCCGCTTCAGTAATTACGTAATTAGATAATGACAATCCCATTTTAGTTGCAATAATTGTATTTGTTCCCTGAGCTATATTAGCAAATGGTCCTCCGTGAATAATTGCTGGGTTTTCTTCTAAAGTTTGTACTAAATTTGGTTTTATGGCATCTTTTAATAAAATTGCCATAGCATTTTCAGCTTTTAAATCACGTGCGAAAATTGGTTTTTTATCAAATGTAAATCCAACAAAAATATCTCCCAAACGCTCTTTTAAGTCTTTAAAATTAGTAGCCATACACAAAATAGCCATCACTTCAGAAGCTGGTGTAATATTGAAACCATCCTCTCTAGGAATACCATTTGCCGTACCTCCTAAGCCAATAGTTATTTTGCGAAGTGCTCTATCATTCATATCAATAACTCGTTTCCAAAAAATTGCTCTAGGATCTAAATTAAAATTACAACACTTACTTTGTAAATTATTATCAATTAATGCAGAAAGTAAATTATTTGCTTTTTCAATTGCATTAAAATCACCTGTAAAATGCAAATTAATATCTTCCATTGGAACCACCTGAGAATACCCACCTCCTGCTGCACCTCCTTTAATTCCAAAAACAGGACCTAATGATGGTTCTCTTAGTACTGCTGTTGCTTGTTTTCCTATTTTGTTTAACCCTTCCGTTAACCCTATAGAGACTGTTGTTTTTCCCTCTCCTGCTGGGGTTGGGGTAATTGCTGTAACTAAAACTAAATTATTTTCTTTGATTTTTTCTTCATCAATTAAATGTAAAGGTAACTTCGCTTTATATTTTCCATACAACTCCAAATCATCCTCTTTAATCCCTAATTTAGCTCCTATTTCTTTAATATGTATAAGCTCTTTTCCTTGTGCTATTTCTATATCAGATAAATGTTTCATTCTTTTAAAAAATTTAGAATACAAATATATAAAATTCATACTTCAGAATTTAAATAATTAACCATGTAATAATTTATAAGTATAAAAACAAAAAAAGAATTGTTAGTTCCTGTTTGAAATTATATATTTGCACGTTTATTACAAATGAATTCTTTTAAAAAAAATTAAGATGCAAAACAAAGGACTTATAAAGTTATTTGCTATTCTATTCGGATTAGTGAGTTTATATCAATTATCATTCACTTGGTTTACAAATGGCGTTGAGGATAAAGCAAAAATATATGCTGAATCTAAATCTGACGATGGTAAGGAAATAGCGAAGTTAGAGGGACACTATTTAGATTCTGTTGCAAATAAACCAATTATTGATCTAGGTTTTGCAAAATTCACCTATAATGATATTAAAAACAAGGAATTAAATTTAGGTTTAGACCTAAAAGGTGGTATTAATGCCATATTGCAAGTATCTGTTAAAGATATTTTGATTGGCTTATCTAATAATTCTAAAAACCCTGTATTTAATGAAGCACTGGCAAAAGCTACAGAAGCTCAAAAAAGTAGTGATAAAACTTTTTTAGATTTATTTTATGATGAATTTGAAAAAGCAAGTGCCGGAACTGTTAAATTAAGTGATCCAAGTATTTTTGGAAATAAATCATTACGTGAAAAAATTAATTTTAAATTAACTGATGAGGAAGTAAAACCAATTATTGAAGAAGAAGTTACTGGTTCAGTAAATACAGCCTTTGAAGTTTTACGTAGTCGTATAGATAAATTTGGTGTTACACAACCAAATATTCAACGTATTGGAAATTCTGGTCGTATTTTAATAGAGTTACCCGGAGCCAAAGATATTGACAGGGTTGAAAAATTATTACAAAGCACTGCTGAATTACAATTTTGGGAAGTTTATTCTAATCAGGAAACTGCAAACTTCTTTTTTGCTGCAAACAGTGTTATTGAGAACTTTTTAAAAGAAAAAAATAAAACAGATACCACTTCAGTTAAAGACAATTTAGACGACTTATTAGGAGAAGTATCCGACTCTTTAGCTACCAAAAAAACAGAAAATTTATTTTCTGTTTTTACACCGAGTATTCCTCAATCTGAAAATCAAATATCTTCAGTTTTAGGAACTGCAAAAGTATCAGACACCGCTAAAGTTAACACTTATTTAGCAATGAAGAGTGTTAGAGCTAAGTTACCTAATGAAATGAAATATATTAAATTCCTTTGGGATGCTAAACCTTTTGCTTCAACCGATCCTTCAACAAATGAAAGTGTAGATAGAATAGCACTATATGGTATAAAATCTAATCGAGAAGATGTTGCTCCTATTGAAGGTGATGTAATTGATGATGCTAGTCAGGAATACGGACAAACAGGAAAACCTGAAGTTAGCATGACAATGAATGCAATGGGCTCCAAACAATGGGGTAAAATGACTACCGAAAATGTTGGTAAATTTGTAGCTGTTGTGCTAGATAATTATGTTTACACAGCTCCAAGAGTTAATACACCAATTACTACAGGAAGAACTTCTATCTCTGGTGGAAGTATGACCGTAAGTGAAGCGCAGGATATTGCAAACGTTTTAAAAGCAGGTAAATTACCCGCTGCTGCACATATAATACAAAAAGCAATTGTTGGACCATCATTAGGTCAAAAAGCAATTAATAGTAGTATGAATTCTTTTGGATTGGCTTTATTATTAATTTTACTTTGGATGATTTTCTACTATGGTAAAGCAGGTGCAATCGCTGATATTGCTTTGGCAACCAACCTTTTATTCATTTTTGGAATTCTAACAGCATTTGGCGCTGTATTAACCTTACCGGGTATTGCAGGTATTATTTTAACAATAGGTATGTCCGTTGATGCAAACGTAATTATTTTTGAAAGAATTAAAGAAGAACTAAATAAAGGGAAAGCTCTTAAAGCAGCCATATCATACGGGTTTAGTTTTAAAGGTGCATTATCTGCAATTGTTGATGCCAATATAACAACAATGCTTACAGGTATTATCTTATATGTATTTGGTACAGGACCTGTAAAAGGTTTTGCATACACATTAATGGTAGGTATTGCAACATCATTATTTTCAGCTGTATTTATTACCCGATTATTAATTGATTGGTATGCTGCAAAAGGAAAAAAATTCACTTTCAATACAAACATCACTAAAAATTGGTTTAAAAATATTGATGTTGAGTTCTTAAAAAAACGTAAAATTGCTTATGTAATTTCAAGTATTTTTATCATTATAGGATTAAGTTCGTTATTTACTAAAGGATTAAACTATGGTGTTGATTTTGTTGGAGGTAGATCTTATGTTGTGAAGTTTGAAAAACCAATGAGTGCAACTGATGTTTCTGAAAGCTTGAAAGACGTTTTTGGAAGTGCGCCAGAAGTAAAAACTTACGGAGCCGCAAACCAATTAAAAATTACTACTAAATATAAAATAGACGAAGAAGGAAATCACATTGATGGAGAAGTACAAGATTTGTTATATAAAGGATTGAAAAAATACATTCCAGCAGATGTTACATTAGAGGCATTTAAACCAGGTTATGGTGGTGTAAAAACAACGGGGATTTTGAGTTCCATTAAAGTAGAGCCAACAATTGCCGATGATATAAAAACTGCTGCAGGTTGGGCCATTCTAGGTTCCTTATTAGTTATATTCTTATACATTCTATTTAGATTTAGAAAATGGCAATACAGTTTAGGTGCTGTTGCTGCATTATTTCATGATGTATTGATTGTAATTGGAATTTTCTCTTTGTTCAACAAAATTTTACCTTTTGATATGGAAATTGGACAATCTTTTATTGCGGCAATTTTGACTGTTTTAGGGTATTCAATCAATGATACTGTTATTGTTTTTGATAGAATCCGTGAATTTGTAAACACACATACTACTTGGAAATTTTCAAAAGTAATTGATAAGGCTTTGAGTACTACGTTGGGAAGAACAATTAATACTTCATTAACAACGTTAGTTGTGTTATTTGCCATCTTCTTATTTGGTGGAGATTCCATAAAAGGCTTTATGTTTGCATTAATTATAGGTATTATAGTTGGTACATATTCATCTCTTTTTATTGCATCTCCAATATTGTATGATTCTGTTAAAAAACTAGATAAAAACATCAAATAATAAAAAACAAACTAGCTATCAAAAACCGTTTTGAATTGTCAAAACGGTTTTTGTTTTTCAAACTAGCAAATTAATCCAAAATAAAATCCATTATTCTTTATTGATTCTTAAATTTGTAATAAATTGATGCCATGAGTATTATTAAACTATACGATAAATATTTTAAAACATATATTTCTGAAGAAAAAATAACAGAAGTAATAGAACAACTAGTAAAGCAAGTCTACAAAGACTGTAAAGATGAAAATCCATTATTTATAGGCATTCTAAATGGAAGTTTTATGTTTGTTGCTGATTTTGTGAGACGGTATACTGGAAATTGTGAAGTTTCTTTTGTTAAATTATCCTCTTATGAAGGAACTGATTCTACAGGTAAAATAAAAGAATTAGTAGGTTTAAATGAGAGTTTAGAAGGAAGAACTGTTGTAATTTTAGAAGATATTGTTGATACTGGAAATACACTTCAAGAAATCTATGAGATTTTTAAAGACAAAAAAGTAAAACAACTTAAAATTGCTACTCTATTCTTTAAACCAGATGTATTTAAAAAAGATTTACCTATAGATTATATTGGTATTTCAATACCTAATAAATTTATAGTTGGTTATGGTTTAGATTATGATGGTATAGGTAGAAACCTTACTGATATTTATCAACTCACATCTACACCAAAATTAAAAAACATAGTTTTATTTGGCCCTCCTGGTGTAGGAAAAGGAACACAGGCTAAAATATTAAAAGAAAAATACAATCTTGTCCATATTTCAACAGGAGATGTATTTAGACATCATATTAAAAACAAAACCGAACTTGGAAAACTTGCCCAATGGTATATGGACAAGGGAAATCTAGTACCTGATGAAGTTACTATAAAAATGCTAAAAGCTGAAGTTGAAAAAAGCCTAGGAGCTAACGGATTTATTTTTGACGGCTTTCCAAGAACAGAATTACAAGCAAGAGCCCTTGATAAGTTTTTAGCTGAAAAAGGTGAAATAGTTAATGGAATGGTTGCTCTAGAGGTTCCTGAAGATGTATTGGTTAAACGCTTATTAGAGCGAGGTAAAACCAGTGGAAGACCTGATGATCAAGATGATGTTAAAATTCGTAATCGTTTTAACGAATACAGTACAAAAACGGAAATTTTGAAAGATTACTATCAAGCTCAAAACAAGTATTTTGGAGTTAATGGAGTAGGAAGTATTGATGAAATTACTTTGCGATTATCTAAAATAATTGATAACTTATAAAAGCTATTACCGATACAAATACCTTTATTTTTCTTTATTTAATAAAATAAGATTATTACAAATGACTGAAGGAAATTTTGTTGATTACACAAAGATTTATGCGAGCTCTGGAAAAGGAGGTGGTGGATCTGTACATTTACATAGAGAAAAATACATTACCAAAGGAGGTCCTGATGGTGGTGATGGTGGCCGTGGTGGACATATCATTTTACGAGCTAACCCTAATTTATGGACCTTATTTCACTTAAAATTCAACAAACACTTTAGAGCTGAACATGGTGGTCATGGTAGTAAATCACGAAGTACCGGAAAAGATGGTGCCGATGTTTATGTTGATGTTCCTTTGGGAACTATTGTGAGAGATAGCGAAACTCAAGAAATACTTTTTGAAATTACTACTGAAAATACGGAACAAATTTTATTAGAAGGCGGAATGGGTGGCCTTGGAAACTGGAATTTCAGATCTCCTACAAATCAAACACCCCGGTACGCACAACCAGGAATTGATGGTAAAGAAGGATGGTTTCAATTGGAATTAAAATTACTGGCTGATGTTGGCTTGGTTGGTTTTCCAAATGCTGGAAAATCTACATTGCTTTCAGTACTTACTGCTGCAAAACCTAAAATTGCAGATTATGCATTTACAACCTTGAAACCTAACTTAGGGATTGTGAAATACCGTGATTTTCAAACCTTTGTAATGGCTGATATCCCTGGAATTATTGAAGGTGCAGCTGAAGGAAAAGGACTTGGACATCGATTTTTACGTCACATAGAAAGAAATTCAACCTTACTATTCTTAATACCTGCTGATTCAGATGATATTAATAAAGAATATGCTATTTTATTGAATGAACTCAAAAAACACAATCCTGAGTTATTAGATAAAAGTAGACTGCTAACTATTTCTAAATCTGATATGTTAGATGAAGAATTAAAAGATGAAATTAAAAAAGAATTACCTAAAGGAATTAAAACTCTTTTTATTTCATCAATAGCACAACAAGGTTTGGTCGAGTTAAAAGATACATTGTGGAAAATGTTGAATGAATAATTTCAATTTTTCAAAATTATTGGCAATGTAAATTCTGTTGCGACTGGCATATTTCTTTTTATTGCTGGTTGTAACGTTGGTAAACCCTGTAAACTTACCTTTATTAAGCTATCAAAATTTGGCAATAATTCTTTTGTTTCTTTTGAGATTTGAATGCTTGAAAGACTTGTTTCTCCTAAAATATTGATTCTTAACTTTACCAATACAGTATCATTAACCATCTCTTTAGCATTTAGTTTAAATTGTTTTAAGGATGCATAAATATACTGTGACATTTCTAGTTGAAAACAAATTTGCTGTTTGCTTCGTGAGGGAATATCTTTACAATTAGGGAATAGTGGAAAGGCGTCAACAGTACTAAAATCAACTATTGTATCTACTTCTTGTATAGGCGTTCGTTCTGATTTTTTTTCAAAATAAGAACACGACACCAACAATGACAGCAAAAAAAATAAAGCAACTAATTGTTTCAACATACGTATTTATTTCCACAAGTGAAAATACAACATTTTATGTTACTCAACAATTTCACCTTTAATAAAGTATTCTTTTTTTATCTCTTTAATTCTATTTTTTGCATATAGAGTCAATTTTTTATTTTTCCC
>Ga0256834_1001512_pt1 | contig 15587 bp, 19 predicted proteins | sample 4281140metaG_FD_190536 | JGI IMG/M metagenome (GOLD analysis project Ga0256834, IMG submission 190536) | Hydrothermal vent microbial communities from East Pacific Rise, Pacific Ocean - 4281-140 | ecosystem: Environmental > Aquatic > Marine > Hydrothermal vents | place: Pacific Ocean: East...
ATGGACTTGATAAATGTTTTTATTCAGATAACGGTTCAAGTGCAGTTGAAGTAGCTCTAAAGATGAGTTACCATGCCCATTTGAACGATGGAGACAAAGATAAAAATATATTTGTTTCTTTAAAAAACTCTTATCATGGTGAAACAATTGGAGCTTTAAGTGTTGGTGATGTAGAACTTTATAAAGATACATATAAACCACTTTTACTCAAAACAATTCAAACAGCAGTCCCAAAAGATATGAGTGAAAAATCAGCTCATATTGCTGCGTCTGAATTTGAGGAGTTATGTAAAAAAAAAGCTAGTGAAATAAGTGCAATTATATTAGAACCACTAATCCAAGGTGCTGGATATATGCATATGTATCATCCTCAGTTTTTAGTACTAGTTCGTGAAATATGTACAAAATATAATGTTCATTTGATAGCAGATGAAGTTATGGTTGGTTTTGGTAGAACTGGTGAGCTTTTTGCATGTGAAAAAGCAAATATTTCACCTGATTTTATAGTCCTATCAAAAGGTTTAACCGGTGGGTATCTGCCACTTTCAGTAGTTCTTACTTCAAATAAAATATATGCTAAATTTTATTGTGATTATAATGAACATAAAGCATTTTTACACTCTCACTCATATACTGGAAATGCATTGGCATGTGCTGCTGCAAATGCAACATTAGATATATTTGAAAATGACAATGTTATAGAAAAAAACAAAGAGATAGCAAAATATATGGGTGAAAAGCTACAAAAATTTGCAAAACTTAAAAATGTAGCAGAGATTAGACAAACAGGGATGGTCTGTGCAGTAGAGTTAAAGGGTTACACCTCTCAAGAGAGAATAGGCTTAAAAGTTTATGATTATGCACTTAAAAATGGTGTCTTACTAAGACCATTGGGGCATATAGTTTATTTCATGCCACCATATATCATAACAAAAGAAGAGTGTGATAAGATGATGGATACGGCTTATGAAGCGATAAGTAATATTTAATGAATACGATTGATAATATAAAATTACTAGAAAAAGATATGAAAGAGTATAGACACTACTTTCATCAGTACCCTGAAACCGCGTTTGAAGAGCATAATACCTCTAAATATTTAGTAGAAAAACTCACTTCATTTGGGTTAGAAGTTCATCAAGGTTTAGCAAAAACTGGTGTAGTAGCTACTCTAAAAGTAGGAAATAGCGATAAAAAAATAGCTCTTCGATCAGATATGGATGCCCTTGATATCATAGAAAATGGGGAGTTGCCATATAAGTCACAAAATATTGGAAAGATGCATGGATGTGGACATGATGGACATATGGCTATGTTATTAGGTGCTGCACAATATCTCTCAAAATATCAAGAATTTGATGGTACTGTTTACTTTGTTTTTCAACCAGCTGAAGAGATTAAGGGTGGTGCAAAAGCTATGATAGAAGATGGTTTATTTGATATGTTTAATGCTGATAGTGTATGGGGTATGCACAATTTTCCAGGGATTCCCATAGGTGAGTTTGCTGTAAAAAGTGGGGCAATGATGGCATCTTTTGATGCATTTGAAATAATAGTAAATGGGATGGGTTGTCATGCAGGTATGCCAAACTTAGGACGAGACCCTATAGTTGGAGCTGCTCAGGTTATAAACTCATTACAAAGTATAGTTAGCCGCAATATTGATCCACTAGATGCTGTAGTTATAAGCCTCACACAAATTCAAGGGGGAAATACTTGGAATGTAATACCAAAATCAGTAACTCTTAGAGGTACATTTAGGTGTCTAAAACCAGAACTTCAAGAAGAGGTAAAAAAACGTATCAAACAGGTAGCTGAGTTAACTTGTAGTGCGTTAGAATTAAGAGCAGAAGTTAGTTTTAATCCCGAAAATCCAGGTTATCCTGTTACTTTAAATACTAAAAAAGAAGCAGATATAGCTTTAGATGTTTTACAAAATTTGGTAAGTAAAAACAAAGTTGACAATGATCCAAATCCAAGTATGGGAGCGGAAGATTTTTCACTAATGCTTTTAGAGCGACCAGGAGCTCTTATATGGATAGGAAATGGTAGTTTTGAGGGTGAATGTGTACTTCACAATCCACAGTATGACTTTAATGATAAAGCCCTTGTATGGGGAGCTTCTTATTGGGTGGACTTGACTAAGAGGTTGTTAAGTAAATAATATTTAAAGCTTTATTTAGTCGAAATTATAATCATTTTTAGAGTTATCCAACATAAGTAATCTACAGCTTTTTTCTAGTATGGCAAGTTTCCTGACTTAGGACAAAAGCACTATAATAAGTAAAGTAAAAATATTAGAATGAAATAATTTATATTTTGCTATAATGATAATATGATAAATATAGAAAAACTAAAATATGAAATTGTTGAAAGGCTCAAACCCTTAAACCCTGACAAAGTTATATTATTTGGTAGTTATGCTTATGGTACTCCTAATGAAGATAGTGATGTAGATTTATTTTTGGTAAAAGAGACTGATGATCCTAGGTATGAAGCTAAAGCATTGTTGAGCCTTAGAGATTTGATTCGTAAGTATAAAGTAGGCTTTGATATATTAAGTGCTTCAAGTGGTTTTTTAAACTCAAGAAAAGACCATTTTTATAAAGTAGATATTTTAAAAAATGGAAAAGTCCTTTATGGCTAATGAGCAAGCAGCAAAAGAGTGGTTAACTTTAGCTCATCATGATTTGAATGGTGCTAAATTAATGTTTGAAGCATCTCACTATACAGATACCATCAGCTATGTACTCCATCAATCCATAGAAAAAAGTTTAAAATCAATTTTAGCATTTGAAAATAAATCTATTAAAAAAACTCATAATTTAATTGAACTACACGAGATAGTATCATTAGATACTTTTAATCTATCCGAAGATGAGATTTTAACATTAAGTGTAATAACTACTTACTATTCAAAACAAAAATATCCAAACCCTAACTACTCTCTTCCTTCACAAAAAGATATTGAAATAGCATTAAAATTAGCTAGTGATATCTTAAATAATATCTGTATATTATTAGGTGTAAACTTAAGACTTTAAATGAAAAAAACTATTTTACTATGTTTTGTTATTTTAACAACTACTATAAACGCAGACATAACAGGTTCAGGTTTTGCACAGACACAAAATGAAGCTTACTCGTTCCCATCGTCCTCGATGGGAATGCACATGCTTCTTAGAACATAAAATATAGATATAGTTACAATGAATTTAAAAGGCAACAAATGAACTTAAAACTAAAAAATATTGGAATCATAGAAAAAGCAAATATAAAGCTAGATGGATTAACTGTAATTGCAGGTGAAAATGATAGTGGTAAAAGTACAGTTGGTAAGGTTATTTATAGTTTTTTAAAAACTATTTTATCTGTGCCTACAAAGAGAGGTGTTGAGCCGTTATGTGGATGGCATTGTTCAAGATTTAACGATTATTTATTAAGCTTATTTAATAATCAAATTTCTACTAATGGAGAAATAAATATTAGATATAATGAAAATGATTTTAATATAATTATATCATCAGATAGATGTAAGATTTTTGAGTCTATTCCCATCTACGAACATAATGCATTTATACTTGATAAACCATTGTTTATAGATTCTCCTTATATTTGGAATATTTTACCTTCATTAAAAACTATTGTTAACCTAGAAAGTCAAAAAATAAATGTTGACTTTAAGGTTAATAAAACAATAAACGATTTATATGTAGCAATAACTTCAGACTCAAACAACAGCAAAGAAACTATTAACCTTGATATAAAATCAATTATAAAAGGTGAGTTTATTCAAAGAAGTGATGAGAGCTTTTCTTTTCAGAAAGAGGGTAAAAATATTGCTCTTTTAAATACAGCAATGGGTATAAAGTACTTTGGAATATTACAAGTATTATCTGAAAAAAATCATCTATATAAAGGTCAAATGCTCATACTAGATGAACCAGAAGTGCATCTGCATCCAAAGTGGCAATTAGAACTAGCAAAGGTAATAGTTTTTCTTGTTAAAGAAGGGGTTGAGATACTTGTGAATTCTCATAGTCCATATATGATAGAAGCTTTAGAGAGATATAGTGAACAATATGATATAAAAAATAAAACAAACTTTTATTTAGCTCATAATAATACTATAGAAAAGGTTGAAGACAGTAATTCAAGAACATTATCTGTGATATTTGAAAAACTATCTGAGCCTTTTGATGTATTTGAAAATATGAAAAGTGATAGATTATAAAATGGCTGATATTAGTGAATTTATAAAAAAATACTCTGAGTATAAGACTACTTTTAAAGTTACTAGCTATGATGACAATAATGGTGTGCATCTATGTTCAGATGAAACACAAGAAAATATAAATTTTGATGCTATTATTGAAAGTAAATATCCAGAATCACATGATTATAGACCTAAATCTTTTGACTCTATTTATATAAACAATGATGATGTTTATTGCATAGAATTTAAGAATGAGAAAAAGCCTGATAAAAAAAATATAGAAGATAAACTGATAGATGGTAAGCAAGAATTAGATAAGATGTTTATATCTTTAAATATACAAAAAAATAATTATAAATTTATTTTTTGTGTAGTTTACAATAAATCTGCGCCGATTAGTGAACGATACAAAAGAGGGATACAAAATTATACGATAGAGATGTACCTAAAAAAACATCAGGAAAATAATTTAGTAGATGATATTATCACTGAAGATGTTAATTTTTTTACTAAACAGTTTAGAAAAAAAATAGGAAATGATTTGAAATGCGAATAGTAGTTTTAATATGTATGTTTAGTTTATTTAATATAATAAACGCAGGCATAACAGGCTCAGGCTTCGCACAAACAAAAAGTGTAGCAAAGAAAGGAGCACTTGCATTCTAATAGGACAGTGATGTCGGAAATGATTTTAGAGCAAAAAACGGTAGAACAGAAAATAATACTTAAAGCTTTATTTAGTCGAAATTATAATCATTTTTAGAGTTATCCAACATAAGTAATCTACAGCTTTTTTCTAGTATGGCAAGTTTTTTTGCCATCTCATGGATATCACGATTAAAAGAATAAACGCCATATCCTTTGATTATCATAATATCAGTTTTATTGCTTTGAAAATAGTGTGCTATCTTACTTTGAGCACGTTCATACCAATCATCAAATTGTCCAGGATTTACAATCTCAATAGAGCCTAATTCTTTATAACCAAAGTAATCTTTTGGGGTAATAATATTGTGTTCAAGTGAATAAGCTGTTGTAAAAGGTGGCATAGAAAAACAGATAAATTTTGCATCTGATATTTGAGAGTATATACTATGGTGAATATTAGCATCAATGCTTGCTTGATTCCATCTATAATCTTTTTTAAAATATAGTTCAATTAGATTATTATCATCTATTGCATCAAAGATTGCTTCTTTTGTATTTATGATAAAACGATTAGATTCTACTTTTGCAGAGATAGAACCATGGTAAATCCCAAAAAAATCTTTTCTAAACATCGATAAGGCTAAGGTTGAAAGTTTTTTCTTTACGTTTTCTCTATTCATTATATAGCCTTTTTATGTTATTTTATTTAAACCAGCTCTTCATTTTATCTATTGCAGAATCTAAAACACCTTCATGAGGTTTTGATTCTATCCCAAAAGATTCTTGAAGTTGTTGTATAAGCTCTTTTTGCTCAGAGTTTATTTTATCAGGATAAGTTAAATTTACTTGTGCTACTAAGTTGCCTTTTCCATGTCCATGAACATCATCAATCCCCTCACCTCTAAAAGTAAAATGTTGTTTGTCTTTAGTTCCAACATCTAGTTTAAGCTCAAGTTCACCTGTTAAAGATGGTATTGTTAATGTCTCACCAGTAATTGCTTGAGTGAAAAATACAGGTATTTCTATATATATATCATTTGCACTACGGATAAAATGCTTATCTGGCGTTACTGCAAATGTAACATAAAGGTCACCACGATTTCCACGTTTACCAATATTTCCTTGACCTGAAACTCTTAGGCGATTTTCATTGTCAATGCCTTTAGGAATTTTAATAGATACTTTGTCTTTTTTCTTAGTGTAACCAGCGCCCTTACACTTATCACATCTAGTAGTTGGTGCAGCACCTGTCCCCTCACACTCTGGACATGTTTGAGAAAATGTCATAAAACCTTGTTTCATATAAACTTGACCTTGTCCATTACAGCCTCGACAAGCAGATAGTTTACCATCTTTTGCACCAGTAGCTTTACAAGGTTTACATGCATCTTTATACTGAAATTCTACCTCTTTTTCACAACCAAAAACTGCTTCATGAAAAGATATTTTCATATCTACATTCATATCTAATGGGTATTTATCAAAATCAGCTGGATTTTGACGCCCGGATCTTCCTCCACCGCTAAAACCATTAAACATATCTTCAAACATAGAACCTAAATCATCAAATCCTCCAGATGAACGGCGATTGCCACCACCCATTCCTTGAAGACCCTCTTTCCCATAACGGTCATATATACTTCTTTGTTTCTCATCACTTAAACATTGGTATGCTTCATTACATAATTTGAACTTATGTTCAGCTTCTGAATTACCAGCATTTTTATCAGGATGATATTTTTTTGCCATAGCTCTATATGCTTTTTTTATAACTGTTTTGTCCGCATTTCGCTCAATTTCTAAAATTTCGTAATAACTTAAGTCTTCCATATTTCTATACTATCCTAACAAATATTATAATTTTTTGAAATTATAGCGTTTTTTTTACTATAATTCTATCTATGAAATATATACTTAGTTTTTTAATAATTTTTATTTTTTTTGTGGGTTGCTCTAAAGAACCTTTGCCAATTACTTTAGAGGATATCAATATATCATCTAATTATGTCACATTTGATGGTTTGCCAAAAACTCTTTTACTTGAGAGATCTTTTGATAATCTTCCAAATTGGGATGAAGAAAACCATGATGAGGCATTGCAAAATTTTAAAAATAGTTGCAATAGTTCAAAAACTAAAAAGTTTTATCAAAACCTTTGTAAAAATATAGATGACATAACTAATTCAAAACAGTTTTTTACATCACAGTTTACCCCTTATGAGATAAATAAAAAAGATAATAACACAACGGGGATGCTTACAGGATATTATGAGCCATATTTAAATGGTTCACTAACTAAACATGGAAAATATATCTATCCAGTATATGAAGCGCCAAATGATCTAATTACTGTAGATTTAAGTTCTATATATCCTGATTTAAAACATTATAGACTTCGTGGAAAACTAAAAGGTAATAAACTCATTCCATATCACACAAGGGAGCAAAGCTCAAAAATCGATGTAGACGCTAAAGTTATATGTTATGTTGATTCAAAAATTGATCTTTTCTTTTTAGAAGTTCAAGGTTCAGGTCGTGTACTTTTAGATACAGGTGAGACTATTTTTATAGGTTATGGTAATCAAAATGGTCATAAATACAAATCTATAGGTCGTTATCTTGTAAGTATAGGGGAAATTCCCTTTAAAGAGATATCTCTTCAAAGTATTCGTGCTTGGTTTGTAAAAAATCCCTCAAGGGTAGATGAAGTACTAAATCATAATAATTCAGTTGTATATTTTAAACAAAGACAACAGCGTGCCACAGGTTCACTTGGACTGCCCCTAACTCCAGAGCGCTCAATTGCGGTAGATAGACGCTTTATTCCCCTTGGTAGTATGTTATATTGTAGTGCTGAGCAAACCAATGTCAAATTTAATCGTGTTGTTCAAGCTCAAGATACTGGTGGAGCAATAAAGGGAACAATTAGAGCTGATATGTTTTTAGGATTTGGTGATAGGGCTCGAGAGGTTGCAGGCAGATTAAAAGCACCACTAAAGCTTTGGATATTACTGCCAAAAGATTTAAAATGAAATTAGAAAAATTTAATACACTAGTTGAGTCACTACAAAATTTACCAACTATAGGTAAAAAAACTGCAACAAGATTAGCATATCATATGATAATGGGAGATAGTTATTCTGGTATGAAGATTTCACATGCTATAGAGGATGCACTTGGATGTTTAAAAAAATGTAGCGTATGTGGTGGTATGAGTGAAGATGAACTTTGTTTTATTTGTTGTGATGAGCGTAGAGATGAAAGTATTTTATGTATAGTTGAGAGTGCTAAAGATATACTACTTTTAGAAGAAAATGGACTTTTTGATGGTAAATATTTCGTATTAGATTCACTTGAAGAGTTAAGTATAAATCATCTTGAAAAGATTGTTAAAAATGGGATAACTGAGTTGATTTTTGCCATAACTCCATCTATTTCAAACGATGCAGTAATACTTTACATTGAAGATAAATTAGAAAAATACAATATCAATTTTTCAAAGATTGCTCAGGGAGTTCCAACTGGTGTAAGTTTAGAAAATATTGATATTCTTTCACTTACTAGAGCGATAGAAGATAGAGTTAAAGTTTAAAGCTTTTTTGCATATAAGTTTTAATATCTTCTTTTTTTAACTCTCCATTTACAAATAATTCATTTGCCAATATACCTTGACCTAAAAGCATATCTGCACCATCTTTATAGATAATCTTTTTTTCATTTGCTAGTTTCAAAAATGGTGTTAATTTTCCATAAATTGCATCAGCTACAAAACTTGTATTATTTAGTATCTCTTTGATTATCTCTTGTGGAGCTGGTAGGTTTTCATCTTTAAGTCCGGCACTTGTTGTATTTACAGCTAGATCATACTTTTCACATTTAAAATTGTCCCATGTGTAGCATTTATGGGTAATATCTTTAAAATCATCTAAACGATTTTGGCTTCGATTTAACACAGTTACATCTATGTCATCTTGGATAAATCTGTATGCTAGAGCTTTTGCAGTCCCACCAGCACCTAATATAAGAATTTTTTTAATATCTCCAAACTCTTTGATAGAAAACATAAAGCCATCAGCATCAGTGTTATAGCCAATTAGTTTTCCATCTTCGTTTATGATAGTATTTACAACACCAACTTTTTTAGCAAAACCTCTTATCTCATCACAAGCATTGTAGGCAGCCTCTTTATGTGGAACAGTTATATTAGCACCATTTAGTTTTAGGTTAAAAAATGTTTCTCGTAATTTTGATCCATCAAGGAGGTGAAAACGAGTGTAACAAGCTTTGTAATTTAAGTTTTTAAATACACTATTGTGCATAAGTGGACTTCGTGAGTGAGAAACGGGATCGCCAAAAATAGCGAATAACTTCATTAGTCCAAATCCTCTAAAGAGTGAACTAAAGCACCAAGTTTATTTGAAACTTCAAGGTATTCAAGTTCATTTATACTATCAGCTACCACTCCAGCCCCTGCTTGAAGGATTACTTTATCATCTTTTAACATTGCTGTTCGTATAGTTATTGCTGTATCCATATTTCCATCAAATCCAAAATAACCTATACTTCCACTATAAAACCCTCTTTTTATCCCCTCATATTCGGCAATCAATTCCATAGCACGAATTTTTGGAGCACCTGTCATGGTACCTGCTGTAAATGTTGCCATAAACAGGTCAAACATATCTTTGTTTTCATCAAGTTGTGCAGTTACATCTGAGACAATATGCATAACATGAGAAAATCTTTCTATATGCATCATATCTTCAACTTTTACAGTTCCAGTTTTAGCTACACGACTTACATCGTTTCTACCTAAATCTATAAGCATAAGGTGTTCTGCTAGCTCTTTTGGGTCTGCTAAAAGTTCATCTTCAAGCTCTTTGTCTCTTAACTTTGTTTTTCCGCGTTTACGAGTTCCAGCAATTGGGCGAAGGAGAAGTTCCCCATCTTTGAGCCTAACCATAACCTCAGGGGAACTTCCAACTATATTAAAATCTTCATACTCTAACAAAAACATATAAGGAGATGGATTTTTAGTTCGCAGTATTCTATAAAAACTAAATGGGTCAACTTTTATATCTCTTGTAAAACGATTTGTCATTAAAATTTGAAAAACATCTCCACTTTTAATCATCTCTTTTGAATCATCAATCATTTTGAAAAATTTCTCTTTAGAGTGTGAAAAACTACCTTTGTCATCACCAATATTTTTAACTAATTCAATATATGAGGATGGTTGTTTTAATTCATTTTCAATTTTTTCAAAATCATTTTTAAATTTTTCTATAGTTGATACAAGAGTTATTTTATGATCTTTGTGGGAATAAACAAGGACTAGTTTTGGAAGTATTAAATCTAAGTCTGGAGTATTTAGCTCATCTTTTAAGCTGTCCATATTTGAGTCAAGTTTTGGCTCAAATATTTTAACCATATCATAACCAATATAACCAATAAATCCATCAACGTAAGCAATTTTAAGTTCAGATGTTGCTTTTTTGTAGATAGACGTATCAATCTTATTATAGTAAGCTTTTAAAAATTCAAATGGAGATTGATCAATTATATTTTTTATGTTATTTGAATCTGTATATATTGTTTTTGAGTTTTTGTATTGAAGTCTTTGTCTTGCTCCTATAACGATGAAGCTATAGTTGCCATCACTTTGTCCAGCACTCTCAAAGAGAAAACTAATTTCATCTTTATAAAGTGCTTTGATCTTTGCATAAACTGCAATAGGCGTGAGTAAATCTTGTGTAAATTCTTTAGAGTATATCAAATTTTATCTTTATATTTTAGTTATAAAAGCTCCAGCTTCTATACTACTTCTAATAGCTCTTAAAGCTGTTCTTGCTTTTTTATCATTAGAAAAAGGACCAACTAAAACTTTATTTAATCTACCAATTTTGTGAAATTTATATTGATATCCTTTATCTGTAATAGATTTTAAAAACTTTTTATTTGGTTCATATTTTGAAAAAGATCCAACTTGAACATAATAAGATCCAACTGAACTTTCTTTTTTAACTTCAACTTTATTTGTTTTTTCAACTTTTTTAACTTCAACCTTTTTAGCTTCAACTTTTACTTTTTTAACTTCAACTTTTTTTACAGGTATTTTATTAGTTTCAGCTAAACTTTCTTTTTTTAATTTTTGTGCAATTTGCTCAAGGTTATTATCCATTGATTCTTCTTGAATAACTTCAACTTCTTCAAATAAAGGTTCCTCTTTATCATCATAAATTTCTGATTCAATAGTTTGAGGAGTTGGTAATGGAACAGGTTTTGGTAAATTATCCCCACTGTTAGAATTTAATGTGTTCATAAGTAGAACTACAACAATAAGTATTACACCAAGTGTAGCTACTGCCAATATTATCTTTTTATTTGAACTTGATGAATTGTTCTTATTTAGAATGATGTCATTTAATTCGTTTTTTACTTCTTCTTCCATAACTGTCCCTTTTTTACATATGTTTTGACCAAGAAGCTCCACGCTCCTTTGAATAAACCTCATATGGTAATGTTAAAATATTGTATTCATTTGGCATATCTGCATTTGGAAACATTCGCCACTGTTTTGGTTGTTTAGCAGCTAGTTTCATACTTATCATTTTACCAAGTTGTATAGCCTCTTGTAAAGTGGTATGACCTTTATGTATATAAACATGAAGATGACCATCTGTTTTAGTTTTATAAGCTGTAAAATTTATATATCCCTCTTCTCGAAGCAAAAGTTGTGCCTTGTGGTAAAATCGCTCAGGGTCACGACCATTATAGTCAATCACAATATTTTCAACTTTATTGTGATCATTTACTAAAGAGTGAGCTACTGTAATCTCACCCTTTAAGTGTTTATTTATAATTTGTTGATTGAGAGGTGCTTCAACTTTTTCAAACTTATTATAAAAAGTTCTACCTTTAAATGATAGTTTATTAACAACACTATCTCTTTTAATCCAGTAGTGAGTAGTTATCATTTTTATAAGTTTCATATCCATAGCAGTCATATTTTTTTACCTTAATAAGTAGGTTGATTATATATTATAAAGTCTTGAGCTAAAATTTTTAGCTCCTCTTTGATAGTTGCTTGAAGTTGAGTATTGTTGATATCATCAAGAACATCTGCCATTTTATTGGCTATGAGTTCAAACTCTTTTTCTTTCATTCCACGACTTGTAAGTGCAGGGGAGCCAACACGGATACCTGAAGTTACAAAAGGGCTTCTAGTCTCACCTGGAACAGTGTTTTTATTGATAGTAATGCCAGCGTTACCAAGAGCAGCATCTGCATCTTTACCACTTATTTCACGACCTACAAAACTTACTAAAATTAGATGGTTGTCAGTTCCACCAGAAACTACATCATAACCACGCTTAACCATAACTTCGCCAAGAACTTTAGCATTTGCTTTTACCTGTGCAGCATACTCTTTCCACTCCGGAGATAAGTTATATTTGAAACCTACAGCTTTTGCAGCAATAACATGAACAAGTGGACCACCTTGTAATGCTGGGAAGATTGCTGAGTTGATTTTTTTAGCGATATCTTCATCATTAGTCATAATCATTCCGCCTCTTGGACCTGCAAGAGTTTTATGAGTTGTAGTTGTTACTACATCCGCGTAAGGGAATGGGCTAGGGTGTTCACCTGCACAAACAAGACCAGCAATGTGTGCGATATCAGCAAATAAAATTGCTCCTACAGCGTCAGCAATTTCACGAAATTTTTTAAAGTCAATCTCTCTAGCATAAGCAGATGCACCACAAACTATAATTTTAGGTTTAACAATTTGAGCAATATCCATAACTCTATCATAGTTAATACGACCATCAAGTTCAACGCCATAAGTAAAGCTAGAGTAGTTTTTGCCAGAAAAACTTGGTTTTGAGCCGTGAGTCAAGTGACCACCATGGCTTAAATCCATACCAAGAAGCTTGTCTCCAGCTTTTAAAAGTGCTGCATAAACTGCACCATTTGCTTGACTTCCAGAGTGTGGTTGAACATTTGCAAATTTACATTCAAAAAGTTCACAGGCACGGTCTATTGCTAATTGCTCAACACCATCAGCATACTCGCAACCACCATAATAACGCTTTGCAGGATATCCCTCAGCATACTTGTTTGTAAATACTGAACCCATAGCTTCCATAACTGCAGGAAGTGTAAAATTTTCAGATGCAATCATCTCTAAGTGGTCACTCTGACGCTCTAACTCTTTTTCGCATAAATCGTAAATTTCGCTATCGTACTCTTTTAAAAAACTCATAGTATAAAATTCCTTTTTATAGTTGCTTGGATTATACTAAATATTTAATAATAAATGACTGAATGTTTTATTGTCATATTAATATTGTAAATTTTTTATATCATTAAAAATACTATTTACAAGAGCATCAATAAATTGCATTTCATCTGTTTTTTTATCTAATGTTTTTGATATAACTTTTTTAGTTAAAGCAAGGTTGCCTTTGTATGAATATTTACTTTTTTTAATTTTTGCTATTGATTTAGTTTGATTATGTAAATCAATGCTGTATTCAAATTTTGGATATGAAAGAGAGGTTGAAGGGATGGGAGTTTTATCTCCAACAAATCTTCTTTCGTATGATACGGTGATCATTATAATATTTGCATCTGTTTTTGTTGTTAAATAGTTTTCTTTTTTAAGTAGGGCAATTAATTTTTCATTTATTAAAAGTTCTAATTCTTTATCTGAATGATATTTTTTATCTGAATCTATTAGCTGTGTGACACTTAATGGTATTTTATAAATTTGGAATTGTTTATTTTTATCAATTTTAGTACTTATTTTAGTTGGAGCATTATGTGTATTAGATGAGCTTGGAGTACTTGGTATTGCACAACCAGTAAAAACAATGATTGACGTGATGAATAATACTTTTAAACTAAATTTTTTCATAAAATTTTCCTTATCAATTCAAATATCTTGATTTAATTATACCATGATTTTTCTATTATCCACAATCAACATCCTTTAGCTTCAGGGTGACGAAACAGAAAAACTTGTTAGTATGAAACAGCCGTGCCTTTAGTTTAATTATATGATTGTTTAGGATTTAATTAAGCCAAATATGTTATTGTATTGCAATTATTTAAAAGGCACTTTTATGGACAATACAATAATTTTTGTGTTAATAGCTATAATAATATTGATAGTAGTTATAATAAAAACTTTTAGTAAAAAACAACCAGTTGATGTAAAAACTAAAAATCAAAAAAAAGCTGAAATAGTTGATGCATATAAGATGGAGTTAAGAGAGGTTCTTGGGGTATTGCAGAATGACAAACAAGCAAAACTTAATAAAAAAAAGGAATTGCTTAAAAAATTTAGTAATGAATTATCAAAAAATATTTTTTTTGATAATGATGAAATAAGGGGGATAATACTTGAACTTTCTAAAGAAAGTTAACTTGATTTTAATTCAGTGCGTATTTAACAGGTAGATGAAGAACTATATTTTTTTTAGGTTTTGGAAGTTTACCTGATAAATCTGATATTGTTTTCATAGCTGCTCTACTAAGCACAAGGTTGTTTGATTTAATAACTTTAATATCATATATATTTCTATTTGTAGCTAATTTAAATTTAATGGTAACCTCTCCTGTAATCCCTTTTTTCTTTGCGCTACTTGGATAAAAAAGATGTTTTTGTACTAATTTTAAAATCTCTTTTTTATTGATTTGTAAATATGTTTTTTCATTTGATTTTTGCTTAGGTTTAGTATTTTTTGTAGTATTTTTTTGTGAAACATAAGTTTTTTTAACACTGTTTTTTTTAATAGGTTTAGTTTCATGTTTTCTTTTAGGGGTTGGTCTTTTTCTTACATAAGCCAATTCTGATGGAACTTGTTCTATTAAAAAGCCATCCATCTTTTTAAGCTCTAAATCATATTTTTTTACAACTTTTTTTGGTTTTTGTTCTTTAGTTTTTTTAACTATTTGTTTCTCTTGTTTAGTTTTCTTTAGGGAAGGTTTTTCTTTAAGTATTGTATCTGTTTTAGCTATTGCTATTGTTGGTTCTGGTTCTGGTTTTTGTTCAGGAGATGGTTCGTTAGTAAGTTCTTGAGATGTATTTGTCTCCACTAAATTGTCTTTTTTTTGTATCAATTCTTTAACTGGCTCTATATCTTCTATCGTATTTGCAGCTACAGCAGTTGGTAAATTTGTTTTTATTTTGTTATCTAGTTGTTTGTCTTGTGTTCTTATATAGTTATCCCATACATAAAGTAATGATATTAAAACACATATATGTATGCCTATAGAGATTAGAAGTGATTTAGAATTTTTTATCATAGTAAAATGATAGCAAAAATAAGTTATAAATAATTGAAAAAGCAATTATTGTAGTTGACTCATTATATAAGTTATGCAAGAATTTTATTGCATAATTTGGATTAAAATCACAAATTTTCATAAAAAAATAATTTTTTAATATATTCTTAGATAAAATAGCCTATGTTAATTTATGCGAAACAACCAGTACACTATATTATTAAAAATCATCCATCAAAAATCAAGACTCTTTACTTAGCAAAAGAGATAGATAAAAAAGATTATGCAAAATTTATGAAGATGAATTTTGAAGTTAAAAGAATTCCACCTGATGCAGCAGGAAAGATGTGTAAAAATGCACTGCATCAAGGGATACTAGCTGAAGTAGATGAGTTTAGATTAGATGATTTTAAATCATTTTTAGATAAAA
>Ga0256834_1001513_pt1 | contig 15582 bp, 15 predicted proteins | sample 4281140metaG_FD_190536 | JGI IMG/M metagenome (GOLD analysis project Ga0256834, IMG submission 190536) | Hydrothermal vent microbial communities from East Pacific Rise, Pacific Ocean - 4281-140 | ecosystem: Environmental > Aquatic > Marine > Hydrothermal vents | place: Pacific Ocean: East...
GCAACTAATTGATCAACTAATGGAATACATCAAAACTTATAATCTTACAAGAGCCAAGCCGTTTGACTGGACTTATAATCCAAATAATTCGACTTTTAAAGATTCTTTACACTAGCTATAGCTACGGAAGTATTTTTTAAAGAAGTATAGAGCAAAAAGATTAAAGTTTGGTTCGGCTAAAGTATGCTTGACTTAACACTAGCGCATAGGCACACCAACCTCCATATTGTGGTTCAAACTTTTTAGGGTCATTAGTAAATTTCCTCCTGTTTTCAGCAGAAACAAACCAATAAACTATACCTCTATACTCCAATTTTCTTCTTTTCCTTTTAGTGGCTTACCATTAAAGTAGCTTACCTACTATTTTATTTTCTGGCAGCTATTCCTTCCCAAACTCAGGTTTACAGGGTCGTAGCCATCGTTTACTACATTCTGGGTATTTGTATTGAAATGAGTTTTTCTTTGCTCATCAGTTTGAGCATAAGTTACTACCGAAAAGAAAAGCAGTGTTAAAAATCAAGATTAGCTTCATACGGATTTATCTTAAACAAGCCCTATTTTACTGCCATAGGGCTATCACAAAATTGACTGTTTAAAGCAAGAGCTCAAGAAGATAAAGGCAGTTAAATAGACCAATTGTCGGATAGCCTACACTTCTAACTATTATCCTCTTTTAAGCACTTTCCACACTAATGTTGGTTCAAATCCTTTAGAAATAATGTGCTTGGCCGTTTTATCTTTTAATTGGTATTCATTAGAAATGCGAAGGGAATACTCGTTTAGTTTTTTGGTTGCTAAAGCTTTAATAGTTGCTAAATAATCTTCCAAATCAATTTCTTGCATCGCTTTTTTAATACAATACTCAGAAATGTCTTTTTGTTTTAACGCTAGGGTAATTTTTAACTTTCCCCATTTTTTTATCCTGAACTTGCCCCCAGCAAAGGTGGTTGCAAAGCGCTCTTCATTAATATAATTCTCTTCAATAAGCCAAGCAATGAGCACCTCAACTTCATCTCTAAATAACTGGTAAGAATAAAGCTTGTTTCTAACCTCTTGCTGGCACCGCTCTTGGTAAGCACAGTAAGAAGCAATTTTGAGCTTGACTTTTTTGTATTTATCGGTTTCCACTTGTTAATAAAAACTCCAATGCGAAACGTCATTCAGAAGGCTTTGCCCGAAGAATCTCTATTCCTTTATCAACCCTTTACGCTTAAGGATAGTCTCCACAAACTTGCGTTCGTTCTCTGTTTTAAATATTTTGAATGGGAAATGCATTAATTGTGCATTATTTACCACTAGCACAATGGCATCTTTGGTTATTTTGGCTTTTTTTATTTGATCCCATTTCATAGGCATACCTTGCTTAGAACTCAACTTTATCATTATTTGCTGAGAGTTGATCTCATAGGCTAGTTTATCGAATAAAATTTTTGTTTGTTCCAACTGAGTTACTCCAGCAAATTGTATAAGCCAAAACAATAAATAAATAATTACGGCAATGGCTGTACCCCAAAACCACCAGGTGTTGGGTATAAAAAAGTAACCACTACAAAGTGCCAAGGCAATTAAACCAACCCACCATTGTTTGGTTAGTATATTGGTCATGGCCAATTTTATATAAGTACCCGTTTCGAGCTTGTATTTTTTCGTTTTAACAATCATTCCAAATAATATATTATCAATAAAGCGCAAAGCTAGTTATTTAGAAGATGAGGTTTGAGTAAAAACATATAAAAAAACAATACTTTCTATGCTCCTGCATATCAATAATTCTTTATTAATCACAATTTTTTATTTGATTAGAGTAATTTGATTTATAGATTTGATGGTAGAAGTATGGACAATACAATATTTAAACTAAGATCAAGAAATTAATGAAACTACTTTTATCAACATTTCTATTTTTAATACTTCCCACCTTCGCACTTGCACAATTGGGAGTGGCTTATCACCAATCTAATCTGCCTTTTATTGGTGTTAACTATGAATTTGGCGAAAAGTTTAGACCAGAGCTAAGAATTGGAACAGATAATTTTTTTGCTGACACCTCCTTAGAATTGGTTGCAACTTATGATATTTTAAACAAAGAAGAGTTTGAGGTGTATGCAGGCCTAGGTGGCAGAATAGAATCTTTTGCTGGAATTGTAGTTCCTATGGGCTTAAACATATACCCACTTTCCACGAAGCAATTTGGATTTCAAATAGAGATAGCCCCTCTAATAGGAGATTCGGTTGTGTTAAGAGGAAGTTGGGGAATTAGATATAGATTTAATTGAATATTACTGTAACAGTATTAGTTAAATGGCCTTCAAACTCATATCTAAACTTTTATAACTATGGGTAAGTGCTCCTACTGATATATAGTCAACACCACTGGCAGCTACGGCTTCAATGGTTTGTTCGGTAATGCCTCCACTGGCTTCTGTTTTAAATTGCCCATCAATCAACTTTACTGCTTCTTGCATTAACTCGGGGCTCATATTATCGAGCATAATAAAATCAACACCTCTCGTTTTTAACACTTGTTGCACTTCATATAAAGACCTGGTTTCTACCTCTATTTGTAAGTTAAGTTTATGTTCTTCCAAGTATTTTTGGGTAGCTTCAATGGCTTTGGGTATGCCTCCTGCAAAATCAATATGATTATCTTTTAACATAATCATATCATATAAAGCATACCGATGATTTTGACCACCACCAATCAATACTGCCCATTTTTCGAGCATTCTAAAATTAGGTGTGGTTTTGCGCGTATCTAATAGTTGGGCTTTATGGGCAGAAATAAGAGTTGTTAAATAATGGGTGTAAGTGGCAATTCCACTCATACGCTGCATACAGTTAAGCACCAATCGCTCGGCTGTTAAAATCGATTGGGCATTGCCATTAACCACAAAAACAACATCTCCGCTCTTCACTACATCTCCTTCATTATAATGGAATGAAACCTCTAAGGAAGAGTCAACTCTTTTAAATATTTTTTCAGCAATCTCAATCCCCGCAATTATGCCATCATCTTTCATAATTAACTGGGCAGTGTTTTTTGCACCTACAGGAATGGCTGCCAAAGAAGAGTAATCACCTGAGCCTACATCTTCTTGCAATGCAGACGTAATAAATTTAGAAATGGCTTCCTCCGTTTTGTAATTCATGTCAGGTTAAACGTCATTGCGAACAAGGTGAAGAATCTGTTAATTTGATAAAATTGCCCCGAAAACACAAAACTAACAATAAACAGAAACAGGATATGGGGAGTTATTTTTAACGATAATCGGTAGAACTTATTCCTTCACAAAACTCATTTCATGAATTTTGAATTGCTCATTCACTTTTTTCAGCCTGATCCAAACCCGAAAAGAAGTCTCTACTGTTTGATACTCTCCAATAGCATAAATAAGGCCATTTTCGGAAGAACCTTCATGATTAATCTGAAATGACTTTGGCGGATTTTCTTTAAAATAGTTTTTTAAAACACCTTCTGCCTGTGAGTGACTATACGTACCTTCTTTACCATCAATATTCAAATCGACTTTATCGTTTAAAAATTTAGAAAGTTCATTGGCATTACCTATTTCCAACACCAACTTAACCTGTTCAACCGTTTCATTTTGAGCCGAAACAGAAAAGGTAATCATCACAAACCAAGCAACTAATAGTAAATACCATGCATTTGATCGTTTCATAAGGTTTATATGGCTAAATTGTACTATTTTCTAATTTAATTGTCTAAACAAAGCTACTCTTCTATATGTATATTTGCAACCCGAATATGCTCGGGTTTATATATCGTAAAAGGATTTTAGAGAATATTGAAATGAAAAAGAGAGTTTTATTAATGATTTTGGATGGTTGGGGCATTGCCAAAAACAAATCTGTATCTGCCATAGACGCAGCAAATACCCCTTTTGTAGATAGTTTACTATCAACATATCCTCATTCAAAATTAGAAGCCTCCGGGTTAGCTGTTGGCTTACCCGATGGACAAATGGGCAACTCTGAAGTTGGCCATATGAATATTGGTGCCGGACGTGTGGTGTATCAAGATTTAGTAAAAATTAATAAAGCAGTAGAAGACGGTACTATTGCCCAAAATGAAGTAATTAAAACTGCTTTTGAGTTTGCCAAACAAAATAATAAAAATGTACATTTTATAGGCTTGGTGTCTGATGGCGGGGTGCACTCACATATTAACCACCTTAAAGGGCTATGTACAGTTGCAAGTGAACAAGGGTTAAGCAATGTTTATGTGCATGCCTTTACCGATGGAAGAGACACTGACCCTAAGAGCGGACTTGGGTTTTTAACCTCGCTCGAAGAGCACATGAATGCTACAGTGGGTAAGATAGCCACCATTACCGGGCGATATTTTGCAATGGACAGAGACAACCGCTGGGAGCGTGTAAAATTAGCTTACGATGCCATGACAAAAGCTCTTGGCCTAACTAGTGCCAACTGGAAAGAAGCTATCAAAAATTCCTATAATGAGGGTGTAACAGATGAGTTTATTAAACCCATTATTGTTGCAGATACGGAGCCTATTAAAGAGGGAGATGTAGTAATTAACTTTAATTTTAGAACGGATAGAGGGAGAGAAATAACACAAGCTCTTACTCAAAAGGATTTTCCAAATCAGGAAATGACGAAACTAACCTTATACTATGTTACTATGACCAATTATGACGATAGTTTTATAGGTGTTAAAGTAGCGTATGATAAAGACAACTTGGTAAACACCTTAGGAGAAGTGCTCAGTTCTAAAGGGTTAAAACAAATAAGAATTGCAGAAACGGAAAAATATCCGCACGTAACCTTCTTTTTCTCGGGTGGTAAAGAAGAGCCGTTTGAGGGTGAATCTAGGCTCTTATGCCCATCACCCAAAGTGGCCACCTACGATTTGCAACCAGAAATGAGCGCTGCCGACATTAGTGCAAAAATAATTCCTGAGCTAGAAACCAAATCAGCCGATTTTATTTGCCTCAATTTTGCCAATCCCGATATGGTTGGCCACACAGGTGTTTTTGAAGCCGCTGTAAAAGCGTGTGAAACGGTAGATGGAGAAACAAAGAAAGTGGTTACTGCAGCCTTAGCAAGTGATTATGATATTATAATAATTGCCGACCACGGCAACCCTGATATTATGGTAAACCCTGATGGATCGCCCAATACGGCACATACTACTAATTTAGTACCCTGCATTTTAGCCTCAAATGATTCTGTTTATCAAATTAAAGATGGTAAACTCGGTGATTTGGCTCCCACTATTCTTACTATTATGGGTGAGGAAATTCCTAAAGAAATGACTGGCAAAATTTTGGTTTCATAATGCGTAATTCCATAATCCTATTTTTGCTACTGGCAGGTTGCCAATCGGTTATTTCTGAAAAAGAAGCCATAAATAAGTATTTTGATTTGCCTAGTTTTACACAAGAGCTATTATCAGCGCAAGCAAAAACCAGCACACAAGTAACTAAAATAATGGAAGTTAATGGCGTTAGCGAATCTGTATTAATCAAGCATTCCGATTCGTTATTTTGGGCTAAGGAGCTCTCTCCTCTACTTGTAAGCACAATTAATAAACCATCGTTGGCAGATGCGTATTTGGTAGAAGAACACCTTTCTGATGAGTTTAGCAACTTGCTAAAAACAACCTACACAGCCAAGCCAGAAACCCTTACAACAATTAAAAAGTTAGAAATCAAGTACCTAAAATCAATGAATGAAATAAGGCAAGTTTATGCCATTGTGAAAAATGATAATTTGATTTATTCAACTCAGCTCGAAGTACATTTATGGGTAAATAAAAGAGGGAATTTGCTATTTGTTGACTCATTGACAACCACTGGTTTTAACAAAACCATCTTTCTTGATTCAATGAAGTACAAAACTGTTGTAATACCAATTTAACATCAAAATAATAATCAAGCATGGTCATTCTAAATTTATTTACAGTTACTTAGGTTGAGCTTTTTAACTAAAACGAGGAGTCCGCTCCTCACTTGGCAATATCTTTAATAACATAGGTAGCGTTAAATACGAAACCGGTAAACCAATAATAACAAAAGTAGGCACTGCTTTTAACACACTAATTAGCCCATCATGAAGTTGTCTTTCCTCCTCCTTTGATAAGCTCTCAGATTTAGACTTTACCAGCAGCTTACTTAAGTTCGTATTCTTTTTTAGTTCATCGTTTATTCTAATGGCATTTTTGTCTGTTGTAAGCTTAACACGCTTTAAATACTCTGTACTAATTTCTGTAAGATCATGTCCTTTTCTTAAATGGTTTAGTTGCTCCCAATTTTCGAGAATAAACCCTTCAACCGCCAGTAAGCTATTTTCTAAATCATCTTCATAAAAGCCCATTTTTTTAGTGAATGCCTTTAAAAAAACCATTTCCGAATCCTCCAGTTTTCTATCAACCCAAACTGTTAAAATGGCTAATTCAAGAAAAAACTTTTTTAACAACCACGAGTTTTGGTTTGGAATGTAAATATCTGTCAAGCTAATTCCTTTCTTAAAGTCTTTTCGAGCTTCTTCTTTTTGGCGTGGCGATAAATGTGAGGATTTTAAAAAGAAATCGAACAAGGCCTGCTCTTCCTCTTCTATATTTTTATTGGCATGAGCCGCAGCAGACATCACCTTAATTATACTCAACCGTAACTCCTCTTTTTCCTGCTGAAAAAATTCTGCAATCATTTTTTCGGAACTTGTGTGCATCCATTGCCCAAAAAAGTATATGTCAAGGAAAAGTATAATATTATCGAAAAACTGAACCCAATAGTTAGTTCGCTTTTTACTGGTTTTTCGTACCCGTTTCTCTAATATTTTTTCAGCAATCTCTAACGGAGATTTTTTCTTTCCTAAAAATGTGTGTTTAGAAACCGATAGCTCAGGATAGACTTTATTATAAAAATCGCCTATTTTATGAACCGTCTTCATAATCACATCCGAAAAATCGTCTTCACTATTTATTTCTTGCTGATGATAAATTAAAGAACCACTAATGAGGCTCTCGGCCATTAATAGCTTGAGTTTATTAAGTTCGGTGGTGTCCGCTACACTATCATTTTTAAGCGGGTGCCCATATAAAATGCCAGAGGGCTGCAATATTCTATACATCGAATGTTCTGGATGACTATCCGAAGCCGTATCCTTTAAAAATGATTGAAAAATCGTTTTTCGGTACTCTAAATACTCTGATAACCAGCCGCTATTTGAAGGATTGACTTCCATTAATGAAGTAAAGTAATATTTTGATTTATCTCTTTAAAACACAATTTAGCAATTTCTTTCCAAATCAAATCCTATTGCCATCACAAATTCATTCCGCTTGCATAATATTAGTTTTATAACATAACTAATACTTGTAAAATTGATAGACTAAATTCACAAATTATGAAAACTCTTAAATATCTGATTGTTGGGATGATTTTAACTAGCATTTCTTGTACACAAAACGATGATAAACCTATGACAAACTACCCTGTTACAACAAAATCCGATCATGTTGATACGTATTTTGGTGTAGAAGTGGCCGACCCATACCGTTGGTTAGAAAATGATACTTCTGAGGCAACAGGTGAATGGGTTAAAGCCGAAAATGAAGTCACTTTTGATTATTTAAATCATATTCCATACCGAGATAAAGTTAAAACTAGGCTAGAAGAGCTTATGAATTATGAACGCGTATATGCTCCTACTAAGCACGGCAGTTGGGAGTATTTCTATAGAAATGATGGATTGCAAAACCAAAACGTACTTTATCGTAAAAAGGTGGGTTCTAGCGCTGAAGAAATTTTTCTTGACCCTAATAATTTTAGAGAAGATGGAACCATCTCTTTAGCTGGAACCAGCTTTACTGCAGACGGCTCTTTAGTTGCTTACCAAATTTCGGAAGGTGGCTCTGATTGGCGTAAAGCAATAATTATGAACACTGAAACTAAAGAGATTCTTGGCGACACATTAAAAGATATTAAGTTTAGTGGTTTAGCCTGGAAAGGCACAGATGGTTTTTACTATAGCAGTTATGATAAGCCAAAAGGAAGTGAACTTTCGAGTAAAACACAACAACATAAACTCTATTACCACAAACTAGGTACAGCTCAAACTAAGGATCAATTAATCTTTGGGGGAGACCAGCAAGAAAGAAGATATGTGAGTGCCTACCTTACGGAAGACGAACGATTTCTGGTAATTTCTGCTGCCAAAAGTACTTCAGGAAACGAATTGTATTTTATGGATTTGGCACTGAATAACCCAGCCCTTATAACTGTAGTAGATAATTTTGATAATAATAGCTATATACTTGAAAACGAAGGAGATGAGCTTTTTATTCATACCGACTTTAATGCCCCCAATAATAGATTGGTTAAAGTAAATGCGGCTAATCCAACCCCTGAAAACTGGATTGATGTTATAGCTGAAACTAAAAATGTATTAAGTTCTTCTACAGGAGGAGGCAAAATTTTTGCAAGGTATTTAGTTGATGCAAAAGCTAAAATTGTACAGTATTTAATGGATGGCACCAAAGATAGAGAGGTTGAATTGCCTGGTATAGGTAGTGCTTATGGATTTGGAGCTTTAAAAGAAGACACATCCTTGTATTACACGTTTACTTCGTTTACCACACCACCAGCCATTTACAGTTATGATATAAACTCAGGAAAATCCACCCTGTACATTAAACCAAAAGTGGCATTTAACCCAGATGACTATGTTACAGAACAGGTTTTTTATGAGAGCAAAGACGGAACTAAAATTCCTATGTTTATTGTATATAAAAAGGGGATTGAACTAAATGGCAAAAACCCAACCTACTTATATGCTTATGGGGGCTTTAACATAAGCCTTACTCCTTCGTTTAGTACCAGTAGAATTATTTGGTTAGAAAATGGGGGCATCTATGCACAGCCTAACCTTAGAGGTGGTGGCGAGTATGGTGAAAAATGGCATATTGCAGGAACAAAAATGCAAAAACAGAATGTATTTGATGATTTTATAGCAGCAGCGCAGTACTTAAAAGATAAAAATTATACTTCAAGTGATTATCTAGCAATAGCGGGAGGATCGAATGGAGGATTATTAGTTGGAGCCACAATGACACAACAACCCGATATTGCAAAAGTAGCCTTTCCTGCCGTTGGTGTAATGGATATGTTACGTTACCACCAATTTACAGCAGGTGCTGGTTGGGCCTATGATTATGGAACCGCTGACGATTCTAAAGAAATGTTTGAATACCTTAAAGGATATTCTCCTGTTCATAACCTGAAACCAGCTAACTATCCGGCCACCATGGTAACAACGGCCGATCATGACGATCGGGTAGTGCCTGCGCACTCATTTAAATTCGCAGCAACGCTCCAAGAAAACCAATTAGGCTCAAACCCTGTGCTAATTCGAATAGAAACCAATGCAGGGCACGGTGCTGGCACACCAACTTCTAAGTATATTGAGCAAGCAGCAGATAGGTACTCCTTTGCCTGGTATAATATGGGAATTATACCTGATGTAGCCAAAAAGGAACTGTAATCTATAAAAGTAATTTTCACAAAAAAGCCTCAAATTTAGTATTTGAGGCTTTTCCTGTTGCTTATAAGAAGGATTGCATATTCAGAAACTCCATAAAGGCTCCATCAGGAAGATAAACCCTAAATATTTCCCATATTACATATAATATGTACAAAAGAATAAGCGTGAAGCCTAAGTTTTGAGTCAATCTCCACTTTTTCCAAACTAAGAAAAATAGTATTAATAGAACAGAGCCAAATAATAAGCCAACCGAAACATCTAAGCCTTTTATATCAAAAAATATGGCTTTCTTCGTTACTAAAGATTTAATGAACCAAGGCACTCCTAACCCGATAAAAATATCGAAAATATTACTTCCAATAGCGTTGCTAACTGCCATGCCTGCTCTGCCTTGTTTTGCTACAATCACAGACGAAACCATATCAGGAACTGAAGTACCAACGGCCAATACAGTTAATGCAATTACTACCTCAGGTATATCAAGTATATGCGAAATGCCAATGGCACTTTCTACCAAAATCCAACATAAGAAAGCAATCATTAAAATGGACAAAGCAAAATTTGAGATAAAATGATCCGGGTGACGGAAGAATTTTGACAGAAACCAATCCAATGGCTTAAAGATTACCTGCCAACCGGTTTTTTCCTCATCCTCTTCTTCCTCAGGATCCTCGTCTAGCTCTTTATAATTAAACCACTTCCGCCATTTAAGTACGGCAAAAAGATATCCACCATAAAATAAAATCAACAGTAGTCCTTCCCAAAGTTCAATTTTTCCGTTATAGAGCACATAATACAGACCTAAAATGGCAATAGCATAAAACAATAAATCTCTAATTACAGGTTGCCAAGCAATAACTGCATTTTTTACAACCGCTGCTGCACCTACAATAACAAGTAAATTAAATAAGGCAGACCCAACAATTGTTCCAACTCCAATATCTTCATGGCCGCCCGGTCTTACCAAAGCAATTATAGAAACAAATAGTTCTGGAGCACTCGACCCAATAGCCATAAAAGTGGCTCCGGCCATATCGTGGCTCATATTAAATTTTTGCGAAAGCTTATCTAAAGAGACAACAAAATACTTGTCGCTCACCTCTGCCAAGAGGTAAAACGAAATTACTAATGCAACAAGATATCCAACCAACAACATAAATAATTTTATTATTTTAAAATACTATTGAGGGAGTAAACTGAAATGACCTCAAAGAAATAACATACTTGTGAAGAACTCAATAAAAATTGCTAATAGATTTTTAGTCTAAGACAAATAAATTTAACCCTTTCGTAGAAAAATACTATTTTAGTGTTTGTTTATTCGTTGTTAAGTTAAAAGGTAAGCGGTTTAATTATATAATTTAATTATTATTATTTATTCCTCTAAGTATCAGTCAATTGTAGTATCACTATTTTTAATAAAATGATTTTATATAACGTAACGATTTCGGTAAATGCTATAATAGCAGATGAGTGGTTAGATTGGATGAAAAAAACACATATTGCCGAAGTTATGACAACGGGTTTGTTCAGCTCTTATGAGATTTACAAGGTGCTTCTTCAAAAGGAAAGTGAGTTAACTTTCTCTGTGCAATATTTTACGACTTCCATGGGTAAATTACAGCAATACCAAGCAAAACATGCACAAGAACTGCAGGCCAAGCATAGCAGTAAATTTGGTGACAAAGTCTTAGCTTTTAGAACTGTATTGGAATCGGTTAAATAAGAGTAAAAATTTGCTTTTTTAGCCCAATATGGACTAGCTCTCTTCTTTAAAATAGAGAGTGTAGGTGTTCATATCTAATTGCTCATCGAACCCACGTACTATATTCTGCCTATTGCCATGTACATAAACATGAAAATTCTTATCTAATTTAATCACCGATTTAATACCTCGCTTACTCTGTTTTACTGCTTGTTTAGAAATATCAAACTCATCATAAGAAGGCACATCGTTGGTTTCTTGAAAGGTATCCTTATAGCTCTGAAACTTTTCTATCATCGTTTCATCTTGCATTACTTCGTTGTTAAATTCTTCTATATTAAACGATTCTTTTTTTGAAAAGAATTCAACCGCATTATTTACCAAATCAATTTTATCAACTTTATCGGCTTCAGGAAAAGCCTCCTCAGCGAAATCTTTACACAGCGAAATATAGTTTTTTGTATGATAATAGCTATCCTCATTTGGAGTAATGTGCAAAAATTGGGTAATCCAATACTGTGCTTCGCTGGATTTATTTGTATTATCAACTACGGCTATTCTGTAACCAGACTCCTTCTCCGTATTAAAAATTAAACACCCTTTATCTAATTTATTAATATTAATTCCTTGTTCTCCTTCGAGCCCAAATCCTTCTTCCTGAGGATATACCCTTAGGTAAGTATCCTTATTTTCTGATTTAAAAATACCCAACACCTCTACTACTTCACCATTAATTATGCATTCATCAAAATAAGCAATGTATAGTTCACCATGTTTAATATTGGGATGAGAAGAAGACTCATATAAATGTTTGGCAATGTTTATAGATTGCAGGTAAAGACTGTTTGGGTCACTAAAAATAGCAGAAGTGTAATGAAAAACCTCATTTAAATCAAGGTCTGATTCGTGATGAAATGTATAAAGCTCTTGCTCTTTAAATGGCTTTAGAAAATACGTTTTAAGTAAGGTGGTAATGTCTTCATCTACTTGCACAAGCTGTTTCGAAAGGTTCATGCCTTCCTCATCTGCGGCATTGCCTATAAAGTGTATTGCCAACTGCTCAAGTTGAGCTTCTTTAAAATTAAACATTAATTTGGCTATGAAACTATTTCTTTACTTCGATTTTGCAAGCACTTTTTGAACACGTTTTGCTGCTTTTGCATCTTCAAATACTAAGGTAACATCCGATTCAGTATCCATAAAAACCTGTAAGTATTTCGATTTTCCCTGCCATTCAACCTGCCTAAAATCATCGAATACCTCTTCTTTTGATGATCCAAATTTATCAGCATAAGTATCTAACAAATAATTATAGGTATCCATTAAAGCCTGTCGGTTTCTAAAAGTCCATTGTATCTTAAAAAGCTTATCTTCATAAAATTGAAGTGTAATGTTGGAAGCGTTAAAATTTCCAAAGTTTCTGTATTCATCCCCTTGATAAGAAGCATCTCTAATTCCCAACCTAATTTTTCGCTTAAGCGTAAACTGTAAACTTGGTGCTTCTTGGTAAGCTGGTTCATCTCCAGTTATTAAAAATAAATCATCTCCAAATTCACCCATACTTATGCCAAGTGATAACCCATTTATTTCAGTGGCTTTATCTATTGATTGTGCAAACGTATTTAAACTAGCAATACTAACTAATACAATAATTAACTGTTTTTTCATTTTCTTAATATTATGGCAATCGATCTAACTACCATCAAAAATACAATAGGAATGAACCCTTCGTTCAAATCTTGCGGAAAAATTTTCCAAAAAATCATTACAGCCAATAAAAAGGGGATTAATAGCGCAAAATACCAGTTTGCCCATCTCTTTATTTTTTTGCGAAGTAGGGCAAATGCTACTATTAAATGTGTGGGTAAAGCCCATAACAAATTAAAATTGTTGGCTGCCGCTTTATGATCTGTAGCAACCCAAAGTAAGAATAAAAGCAGACCAATAGCTCCAATAACAAAAAACAGTAGAAAATCGAATAACTTAAATTTTCGTCCTGTTCTAATTTGAATTAGTAAAAGTAAAATGCCAAATACCAATAGTAAGCTAAACGCTACAAAAGGGGTAAACCAAACTTTTGGCTCATCCATTGGTCGAGAAGCTAAAATAATTTTTTCTTTAGCTACAGATGGCACCCAAATACTATCTCTCTTTATCTTGGCCACTTCAAACCCCTCATAGAGGTAGTCGGGAAGGAACATATATTCATAATCTGAAGCTATTTTATCGATAGGTAAACCTAAACAAAGGTCTATGCCAAGTTTACCCCACGGAAAGGAATCTTGGATATAGTCATCATTAAGGTTACGTATCGATTTTCCCGGTTGCTCTACAAATTGAGCAGGAATTGTAAAATCATCTCCTAGCACCTCAATAAAAACATCTCTAATTTTGGTTGCACAATTATTATAATAGTAATCGTAATAATACATGCTGTTTTCAGGCTTTGCATTATTCTCCATATAATCAAATATGGCCTGAGTTTGAACCAAAGAAAGATTTAAAAACTGGGCTTTAATTTCCCTATTAAAATAAGCATAATAGCCTTTAAACCTATCATAGGTTCTTACGGATAAGCCATAAAGTAAGTAGCCTCTGGCAAAATTGAGGTAGAAATAAGGCTGATTATAATAATAGGTGCCGTAATTATACACTTTGTCAATGCCATTGGCAGGGTCTTGAATTCTTATAGCTGAGTGACCAAATGCTGCAAATAGTTCCTCTTGCCCAGGCTCAATGGTTAATATAGAAACCGTAGCTTGGGGGCTTAATTTTTGAGCAAATACATTAACTCCTATTGTAAGAAATAAAAAAAATATGGTCAGCGTTTTTCTCATAATCAATATCTCTGATTTAATTTAGAAACAACCTAAACAATAAAAGTAGCTAGCTTGGATTAAACGCTCAAAGAAACTTGAACTATTATTGGTGAAACTTACTCCATTTCTGTATTTGTGCCCATAAATTTTACTAGCTTGGATGCCAAATGTTAACACCACAATTTACAGATAGCTTGAATTGGGTAAGGAAACTTACTTTCTCCAGAATTAAGAATTTAATTTTAATAACTACCAGTTATTATGTTTCGTTATGGTTAAAAAAGCCAATTATTTGGGGCTCACCGATAAGTATTTCTATTGAACCAACCACCTCCTGCAATTTACGCTGTCCCGAGTGCCCAAGTGGGTTACGTTCTTTTACACGCCCTACAGGTATGCTTAACACTACACTATTTAAAAATACGGTTGACCAATCATATCAAACGGCTTCTTATTTATTGCTCTATTTTCAAGGAGAGCCTTATTTGCACCCTGAGTTTACCGAATTAGTAAAATATGCCTCAACCAAAGGCCTTTACACCGCCACAAGCACCAATGCACACTACCTAACTGATGAAAACGCTAAGAAAACCATTAAATCAGGGCTTGACCGATTGATTATTTCCATTGACGGCACCACGCAAGAAACATACGAAAGCTATAGAGTTGGTGGTAGCCTAGAGAAAGTAATGGAAGGCACTAAAAACATTATTAATTGGAAGAAGAAACTTAAGTCTAAAACCCCTTATATTTTTTTTCAGTTTTTAGTAGTTAAGCCTAACGAGCATCAAATAGAAGAAGTAAAAGCACTTGGTAAGGAGCTAGGCGTAGATAAAGTAGCCTTTAAAACAGCTCAACTTTATGATTACAAACATGGCAACCCTCTTATGCCCACCATTGAAAAGTACAGCCGATACAAAAAAGTATTAAACGTTAAGCATTCATCTGCTGGCTCGAAGGTAGCTGATGAGCTTGAATACACCCTTAAGGCGAAGCTTAACAACCAGTGCTGGAAAATGTGGCATAGCACAGTAGTTACTTGGGATGGAGCTGTAGTTCCTTGCTGTTTTGATAAAGACGCTGAACATCAACAAGGGTTTTTGAAAGAAGATAGTCTTGAGGACATTTGGAGAAATAAAAAATACCACTCCTTTCGCAAGCAGCTACTCACCAACCGAAAAGGCATTGATATTTGCCAAAATTGTACCGAAGGTAGTAAAGTTTGGGGGTAGAGTCTTACCCTTTCTTTTTTAATTGACCTAAAACTGGAGAGCTAGATTCGCACCCACAGTTTACCTCGCAATTGTTTTTTTTGGCAAATAGGCCTTTGTAAAGCCTAACCCCTAAGTAAGTAACTGCTGCGGCAACAATAAGTAGAACTAGAAATTCTTGCATGGTGCAAATTTAAGGAGTTAACATGACTAATTGTCCAACTACAAAACCCACCCCAAACCTCTCCCAAGAGGGGATAAAAAAAGCTATTTACCCTTTAAAATAATTACAAACTCTCCTTTAATGGTTCCATTTTCGAAA
>Ga0256834_1001514_pt1 | contig 15576 bp, 12 predicted proteins | sample 4281140metaG_FD_190536 | JGI IMG/M metagenome (GOLD analysis project Ga0256834, IMG submission 190536) | Hydrothermal vent microbial communities from East Pacific Rise, Pacific Ocean - 4281-140 | ecosystem: Environmental > Aquatic > Marine > Hydrothermal vents | place: Pacific Ocean: East...
GTCCATGACCCGGTGCATCTCAAAGACCGTTGGTTTCTGAAACTTGCGGCCGATTCCTGCGGCTGCAATCTCAGGTTCATCCATCTTCAGGAGGTTGATCTGCTGGCCAAACCAGGCGGAACCGCTGTCGGGGCTGGTCTTTCCGGTGATGATATCCATCATGGTGGTCTTTCCGGCCCCGTTGGGACCGATGATGCAGCGCAGTTCACCATCCCCTATGTAAAGGTTGAGGTCATTGATGGCCTTGAAGCCGTCAAAACTCTTGTTGATACCCTCAAGGTAGAGAATAACCCCGTGGCTGAGATCCAGATCAGGCGGGGTGTCGGGGATAAGGAATTCAAAGACCTGATCGCGGCGCATGAAGTGACGTACTTTATCAAGAGAGTTCATTTGCTCATTAGCTCCTTTCTGCGCAGCAGCCCGGTGATTCCCCGCGGCAGAAGCAGGGTGACCAGCACAAAGAGTGCGCCGAGGGCAAAGAGCCAGGCATCCGGCATGGCCGCTGTGAGATAGCTCTTGGAGTAGTTCACCATCAGGGCACCGGCCACGGCACCGTAGAGGGTTGCCCGGCCTCCCACTGCCACCCAGATGACGATCTCAATGGAACCCAGCGGGGAAAACTCGTTGGGGTTGATGATTCCCACCTGGGGAACGTAAAGGGCTCCGGCCACTCCGGCCAGCATGGCTGAAAAGGTGAATATCCAGAGCTTGACATGTTCCACACGGTATCCGATGAAGCGGGTCCTGTCCTCCTGATCCCTGATGGCGGTGCAGACCCGTCCAAGGCGTGATCTGCTGATGTAGAGACAGCTCAGGTATCCGAATGCCAGGGCCAGGGCCGAGGCGATAAAGAGCATGGCCCGGGTACTGTCGGACTGCAGTGAAAAGCCGAGGATCTCCTTGAAGTCCGTGAGGCCGTTGTTGCCGCCAAAGCCCATTTCGTTTCTGAAAAATGCCAGGAGCAGGGCATAGGTGAGGGCCTGGGTCATGATGGAAAGATAGACTCCGGTAACCCGTGAACGGAAGGCCAGCCAGCCGAAGACCAGAGCCAGGAGTCCTGGAACCAGCAGCACCATGAGCATGGCAAACCAGAACCACTGGAAGCCGTGCCAGAACCAGGGAAGCTGATCCCAGTTGAGAAAGACCATGAAATCCGGGAGGATGGGGTTGCCATAGACTCCGCGACTCCCGATCTGACGCATCAGATACATACCCATGGCATAGCCGCCCAGGGCAAAGAAGGCCCCATGGCCAAGGCTGAGTATTCCCAGATAGCCCCAGACCAGATCCACGGCAACGGCCAGCAGGGCATAGCAGAGATATTTGCCAAGCAGGGTCATGGTGTAGGTTGATATATGCAGCACACTGCTTTCCGGCAGGAGCAGGTTGCAGGCCGGAACCGCAACCGTCACCAGGGCCAGCAGCCCAAGGGTGAAGCTGCTGCCGCGATCTTTGTTCAGGAGGTGTAGGAGTATCATGATCTATTCCGCAGCACGGCCCTTCTGGGGGAATAATCCCTGGGGACGTTTCTGGATAAAGAGAATAATAAAGACGAGGATGATGATCTTGGCCAGTACGGCACCGGCCCATGGTTCGATGAACTTGTTGGCAACACCTAAGGTCAGGCCGCCGATGAGGGTTCCCCAGAGGTTGCCCACTCCGCCGAATACAACCACCATAAACGAGTCTATGATGTATGCCTGACCAAGGTTCGGGCCCACATTGGTGAGTTGGGCCAGGGCCACTCCGGCAATGCCTGCAATGCCGGAACCGAGCCCGAAGGTGAGGGCGTCAACCCGGGCGGCCTGTACTCCCATGGCCCTGGCCATGGCGCGGTTCTGGGATACGGCGCGCACCTGCAGTCCAAGGGAACTTCTTCGCAGCAGCAGGTAGAGCCCTGCAAAGACCAGCAGCGAGAAGATCAGAATGGTGATGCGATTGGTGGTGAGTGACAGGATGGGGTTGATCTGAATGGAGCCGCTCATCCAGGCGGGGGTTGCCACACTGCGGTTGAGCGGGGAAAAAATGGAACGCACCGTCTGCTGCAGGATGAGGCTGATTCCAAAGGTTGCCAGCAGGGTCTCCAGGGGTCGTCCATAGAGAAAGCGGATCACCGAACGTTCTATGATGATTCCGGTGAGTCCTGAGACGAGAAAGGCGGCAGGTATGGAGAGAAAGAGGGCCAGTCCAATGGAATTCGGCATCAGCTGCTGGATCACATAGGTGGTATAGGCACCAAGCATGATCAGCTCGCCGTGGGCCATGTTGATCACCCCGATTACGCCAAAGGTGATGGCAAGGCCGATGGCGGCAAGGACCAGCACCGAGCCGAGGCTCAGGCCGAAGAAGAGCTTTTCCACCAGTCCAAAGAATGAGACCTTTGACTGAATGGAGCGTTGTACCAGAAGGGCCTCCTTCTGCAGGCTCTCATCGAGATTTTCTTTGTTGAGAAGGCTGCTGATCTCGTTGCGCACAGCCGGACTGAGGTTTCCGTGAAGCTGCTTGAGAGCGGTGACTGCGGCCCCATGGTCATCACCGCGGAGCGCGGCAATATTCATGGCTGTAAGCAGTTCTTCCCGAACACTGTCGTCTGTCTCTGTTTCAAGCAGATTCGTCAGCAGGCCACTGTCCTTCGGGCTGAGTCCAATGATAAGCAGATTCACTGCCTGAAGACGGACGGCCGGATCGGGACTGCTGAGATCGATGCGGGCAAGGCTTGATTTCAGAGAGGTTCGCAGGCCATTGTTGATGGTGATTTTTTTGAGTTTTCTCTTTTTTATCTCTCCAAGATTTTCTCCACCGAGGGCGCTGCGGATATGGGCTCTGCTGTCTGTAATTTCGGCAAAGACCAGAGTGTCATCCTTCTTGATCCGGTAGAGCTTTCCCTCCAGCAGTGCCTGCAGCAGGCCCCTGGCGCGGCTGTCGCCGCTTGCGGCAATCTGCTGGATGGCAAGTTGTTTTTCCTTGAAATTCCCCTTGATCAGGATGGAGATTCCTTCCGTAAACAGTGTGCTGTCATCGGCTGCCATCGAGGAGAGGGGCAGGAGCATGATGAGCAGGGTGAGTAGCGGGAGGATGCGGTGCTTTCTGGGTTGGTGCTGCATGGAGGTTCTCGGGTACACGTTGGGCCCGCTGGGGCCGGACACTGTTGCCTGAATCCGGGATTCAGGCAACAGTATGGATGCTGGGGAGTTGCCGCGTTTATTTGCTGCCGCTGCACTCACCTGTTTTCACGTTGAAATTTCCGCAGGAAAGGGGGCTGCGCCAGTCAGAAATAAGGTCTTTTGAGCCTTCAAGGAAGTCTGACCAGGCATCACCTGCCACCATGCCGGAGGTCTGCCATACCACTTCAAACTGACCGTCTTCCTGGATCTCACCGATGAGGACGGGCTTGGTGATGTGATGGTTGGGCATCATGGCAGAGTATCCGCCGGAGAGGTTGGGGACAGTGACGCCGATGATGGCCTCCTGGACAGCGGTGGAATCGGTGCTTCCCGCCTTTTCAACTGCCTTTACCCACATGCTGAAGCCGATGTAATGCGCCTCCATGGGATCGTTGGTGACCCGTTTTTCACTCTTGATGAAACTCTGCCAGTTTTCAATAAAGGCATCGTTCACCTCATTGTCCACACTCATGAAATAGTTCCATGCTGCAAGATGGCCCACCAGAGGTTTGGTGTCGATGCCGGAGAGCTCCTCTTCACCAACGGAAAAGGCAACCACCGGAATGGTGTCAGCGGTGATGCCCTGGTTGCCGAGCTCCTTGTAAAAGGGCACATTGGCGTCACCGTTGATGGTGGAGACAACGGCTGTCTTTTTCCCTTCTGAACCAAACTTCTTGATGTCTGAGACAATGGACTGCCAGTCGGAATGACCAAAGGGGGTGTAGTTGATCATGATGTCGGCATCTGCCACGCCCTTTGATTTCAGGTAGGCTTCAAGGATCTTGTTGGTGGTACGCGGATACACATAGTCGGTACCGGCAAGGACCCAGCGTTTCACGTTCATGTCATTCATCAGGTAGTCAACTGCCGGGATGGCCTGCTGGTTGGGGGCTGCACCCGTGTAGAAGACATTCTTTGATGACTCTTCACCCTCATACTGCACAGGATAGAAGAGGAGACTGTTGAGTTCCTCAAAGACCGGCAGTACGGATTTACGGGAGACAGAGGTCCAGCAGCCGAAAACAGCGGCCACCTTCTCCTTTTCAATAAGCTCCCGGGCCTTTTCGGCAAAGAGGGGCCAGTCGGATGCGGGATCAATGACCACAGCTTCAAGCTGTTTGCCCAGGAGTCCGCCCTTTTTGTTCTGCTCTGTAATGAGCATGAGCATGGTATCCTTCAGGGTTGTTTCGCTGATGGCCATGGTGCCGGACAGGGAGTGAAGCACTCCCACTTTGATGGTCTCTGCGGCACGGGCATGGCCGGTAAAAACAGAACCTATGGCAAGGGCGCAGCCGAGGGTGGCTGCCAGTAATGTGGATTTCATTTGCTCTCCTTTCTGAGGTGTTGACTGAAAATACTTCGTGACCAAAGGTGACGAAGCGGATTGTGCTTTCTGGAGATGCAGAGTGCACAGGCTGTGCCATTTCGTTTTTACCGGTATTGCGTATGGCGCTAATAGCGTGTTTTACCGTTGTGAATAGCTGTCTGGTCGCGGGAGAGGGGGCTGGGCAAATGTCGCAAACTCTACACTGGTGTAACCTTTGCGACAGAGACTTTGACAATTATGTGCTGTTACCGACGATAAATGAAAAATATCGTACAGGATGAGTTCTCTGTCCATCGGGTGCTGTTTTGGAAACAGCATGGAGAGGAACCTATATGGTGCTTTCATGATTCTTTTTCATCTGCTTCTGGCTAGTTAAGGAAAATTCCGGGAATCTTGACTTTTTGAATTTCCTTTTATACGCTCTTCATATTGATTTGTTGTCAGGGGTTACGCTTTCTCGGTGAAAAAGGTTTTGTCTGCCTGGAGAGGAGTCCCGGCTTTTATTCTTCTTCCGAAGCCCATGAAAGAAAAATAAAACAGGAAAGTGTATTATTTTTCATTTTTCACTTTAAAGAGCAACAAGTTGTGTTATTTTTCTCTAAAATGTAGTACTTCAGTTATTTGAGGAAACGTGGAATTTTGCACTCTCTGTCTATGGAGAAAAGACAGATTTGCCTCTCCGCTGAACAAAATCCGGCAGAACAGGAGACAGGGAAAGGTTACAGTTCCCTCCTTGACCCTGCGTATGTATTACTGACACCTCTTTTCTTTTGAAAAAGAAAACTTAAATCTCATGTTGTTTATGGAGCATCTATTATGACAAAAATCAGAAATAAATTACTTTTGGCCTTTATCCTTGTTTCACTGATTCCTCTCATTGTACTGGGAGGTTATGCTCTGACAAGCATCAGTGGATCACTCCGGGCAGTCAGTGAAAGCACTCTGAAGGACAAAGTAACCCTGGTCTCCTTTGAGGTTGAAGATTTTCTCAAAAACGTGACCAATGATTTGTTTTACCTCCGCGACTCAACTCTGCTGGCTGATTTCACCAATGGCGGGCAGTCAGAGGAGATACGGGAAAAACTTGAGAAGGATTTTCAGGCTTTTTCAAAGCATAAGGAAATTTACCATCAGATACGCTTTCTGGACACAACAGGTATGGAGGTGGTCAGGGTCGACAGGAATCACGGTGAAAGCATAATAGTTCCCCAGGAGCGGCTGCAGAATAAGAAGGGGAGATACTATTTTGCCGATACTGCAAAACTTGGCAATGGAGAACTTATGATTTCCCCCCTTGACCTGAATCGGGAAAAGGGAGAGGTTGAAAGACCTTATCGTCCCACCATCCGTTATGGAACACCGGTGTATAACGCTCAGAATGAACTGCAGGGTATTGTGTTGTTTAATGTTATGGCCGATTCTTTCCTGGATCGTATCCGGAAAAAAAGCAATGAAAGTGAAAAGGTTCTCTTTGTCAGTGTGGATGGCTTTTATTTTGTTAATCCGGACAGAGATGAGGAGTGGGGCGGAAAAGCCGACCTTGATACCAAAGAAAATTTTACAGAAGATTTTCCTGGTATTGCGAACAAGGTCCTGGGAACGACTTCTTTTAAGGCAATCAATCATGATGACTATATTATTGCCACCACACCGGTTTTCACTGATAAGGAAAAAAACAGGATGCTTGGTACTGTCGTTGATATTGTACCGACAAAAGATGTGTTCAGTTCAGTTATCACCTTTCGTAATGTGTTTATCATAATCAGTGTCTGTGTATTTCTGGCAACACTGCTTCTGGCCCTGGCCCTTGCAAAATCCATTACAAATCCCATCGTTTATTTGACGAAGGTGACACATGATATGGGGAAAGGGAAGCTGTCTACTGCTGTGGTTGTTGCGACAAAAGATGAGACAAAGCTGCTTGCCGATTCGATTGAACTGTTAAGAAAGTCCATGAATATACTGATGAAACGTATGAAAAAATAAGACTTTCCTGCCCGCTGGAGTTGAAGGAAATATCTGGAAAATATATCTTTCGGGTGTTCCCTTCAACAAACAGGCGCTAAAGCGTCTTTTTATTTCTGCTGCTCTCAGCCATCCACCTGTATCCGTGGGCATGTGACCCGGTGAAGAAAAAAACCGGGTCACCTTCATCACTGGATGGCTCTCCATTATCCATTCTGCATCGATCGCTCTTTTTTCAACTGACCATATCGGATAACCGTGTTTCCTGCTGTTTCAGTTTCACTGCAGTGCTGTTGTGGTGAACAGCGTATACAAGTTGTTCTTCACAAGTCCTCCGGGTCCTTTTCCGTGTACTTTTTTTCCAGGGCATTTCAACGGCGGAAGCTTTGGACAAAAGGGAAGGAAGTCTTCCATTTTGTCCCTTTTCCGACATTTTCAGCTCTGTTCCTCCCCGTTCTGTTTAAACAGCCTTTCCGACCCATTTGACTGAATAATCGTCATTAGTGGTGGTTTTTTCCTTCTGGCACAGTGGTTGCTCTAACAACTCCACAACTTCCGTCTGTTCATGCTGTACTCCATGACAGACATTTAACTGCCACAGGGGAAATATATTCATGGAACCATTGAAAGAACGAAAAGAGCAGATCCATCGCAGCGGAGAAGAGCCCTTTACACTGGTCTGCAACAAAGATTCCCTTGCGGGGGCAGTGAGTCAGCGGGCCTGTGTCTTCTGTGGCTCACGGGTGGTGCTTTACCCCATAGCCGATGCCCTGCATCTGGTGCATGGTCCCATAGGATGTGCCGTTTACACCTGGGATATCCGTGGAGCCCTTTCATCGGGTCCCGAGCTGCACCGCCTCTCCTTTTCAACGGATCTCCAGGAACTTGATGTGGTCTTTGGCGGTGAGAAAAAGCTCAGCGCGGCACTGCTTGAACTCATAGAACGTCATAACCCGGCCGCAGCCTTTGTCTACTCCACCTGCATTGTGGGCATCATTGGCGATGATGTCGAGGCGGTGTGCAGGGGGGTGGGAAAAACAACAGGGATCCCCGTAATTCCAGTACAATCTGAAGGATTTAAAGGCAATAAACGGGCTGGTTATACTGCCGCCTGTAATGCCATGGCACGGCTCATCGGAACGGGTGATACACGTTCCATTTCCCCGCACTCCATAAATATCCTGGGTGATTTCAACCTTGCCGGAGAGATCTGGATGATCCGTGAATACTTTGAACGCATGGGGGTTGAGGTGGTGGCCAATATCACCGGAGATGGCAGGGTGGCAGATATCAAGCGTGCCCACGGGGCTGCATTAAACGTCGTGCAGTGTTCGGGCTCCACCATGGATCTTGCCCGCATGATGGAAAGTGAATATGGGATTCCATCCATCCGGGTCTCCTATTTCGGAGTGGAGGATATGGCCCAGGCACTCTATGACGTGGCGGAGCATTTTATTAAGGATGCACCGGAAATTCTTGAACGGGCCAGAGAGATTGTGAAGGAGGAACTGGAGCAACTGCTGCCCCGGCTCGCCTTTTACAGGGGAGAGCTTTCCGGAAAAAAGGCGGCCATATATGTGGGCGGGACGTTCAAGGCCTTTTCGCTGGTCAAGGCATTTCGTCTCCTTGAGATGGAAGTTGTAATGGTGGGTTCCCAGACCGGAACCGAAGAGGAGTACCGGGAACTCGCTGAGATAACCGATCCCGGCACCATCATTGTTGATGACACCAACCCCCTGGAGCTGACAAGTTTTCTTGAAGAAAAGCGGGTTGATATTTTTGTCGGCGGGGTAAAAGAGCGGCCCATTGCCTATAAACTCGGTGTGGGATTCTGCGATCACAACCATGAGCGCAAAGAGGCCCTGGCCGGTTTTTCAGGAATGCTCAACTTTGCACGCGAGGTTCACTCATCGGTGATGAGTCCGGTGTGGCGTTTTACCCCTCAGCGGGAAAGGCTGGAAACTGTTCCCGAACTTCTTGAAGTTAACCGTTAATTATCTCAACAGGTGGCACCATGTCAAAGAATCCTCCCAGTTATGTCGCAACAACCAATGCCTGCAAACTCTGCACTCCTCTTGGGGCAGCCATTGCCTTCAAGGGGATTGAAGGTGCCGTGCCCTATCTCCACGGTTCACAGGGCTGTGCAACCTATATGCGTCGATATATCATCAGCCATTTCAATGAGCCCATTGACATCGCCTCCTCCTCGCTCAGTGAAAAACATGCGGTCTATGGCGGCGGACCCAACCTCAAGCTGGGACTTATGAATGTGACGGAGAAGTACCATCCGGCCCTCATCGGCATTGCCACCACCTGTCTCACCGAGACCATTGGTGATGATGTGGCCATGTTTCTGAAGGAATATGACAGGGATGTTGAGGGGGAAAAACCCCTCATGGTGCAGGTGGCAACGCCAAGTTACAGCGGCTCGCACATGGAGGGCTTCCACGATGCGGTGGCCTCTGTGGTCAAGACGCTGGCTTGCGACAGCAAGGAAACAAAGGCGGGCCTGAATCTGCTGCCCGGCTTTGTTTCTCCTGCTGACATACGATATTTAAAAGAAATAATGGAAGACTTTTCCCTTCCTGTAACCGTGCTTCCTGATATTTCAGATACCCTTGATGGCAGAGCTGCCATTGTCTATGAGAAGATTCAGTCCGGCGGGACGCCCCTTGCTGCGATTTCCGTCATGGGTGACTCTCTGGCCAGCATCGAGTTTGGACATACCATGGCTGCTGAGAGCGGAGGGAGCATTCTGGAAAAACGTTTTGATGTGGAAAATATCCGCCTGGATATGCCCATGGGTATTGCTGCAACCGACCTCTTTTTTCAGGAACTCCAAAAGATCAGCGGTGGCCCTGTTCCTGAAAAATATCAGGCAGAGCGGGGTCGTCTTGTTGATTCCTATGTGGACGGCCACAAGTACTTATACGGTAAAAAGGCCGTTATCTACGGGGAAGAGGATCTGGTGGTGGGACTCACTGCCTTTCTGGCTGAAATCGGGGTCATGCCCCTGCTCTGTGCATCCGGCGGCAAGAGCGGCAGGCTGAAAGAGAGAATTACGGAGCGCTGCGGTGAGCTCCTTCCTGAGGAGCCCGGGGTTTTTGAAAATATGGATTTTTATGACATCAGTGAGATTGCAGAGAGCATGAACCCGGATCTCATTGTTGGAAATTCAAAGGGTTATCCCCTGGCAAAAAAACTTTCCATTCCCCTGATACGGGTGGGGTTCCCCATCCATGACCGCATGGGTGGCCAGCGCATCCTTCACCTTGGCTATCGCGGTACCCAGAACCTTTTTGACCTGGTGGTGAACGCCTGTATTGCCGGAAAACAGGATGAGTCGCCCATCGGCTATTCCTATATGTGAAAAAGCGGCTTGAGACTATGGCCGCCGGCCGGATACTGAAGCCTTTACGAGAGAAGAGAAAATACCATGGAGTCTGTTATGAATACAATACTGAACGCAACGCCTGATCTGTCACGCCACCCCTGTTTCAATGTCAGGGTAAAGGGGAAATTCGGGCGGGTCCATCTGCCTGTGGCTCCAAAGTGCAACATCAAATGCAACTACTGCAACCGCAAGTATGACTGTGTCAATGAGTCTCGTCCCGGGGTGACCTCAACCATCTTAAAGCCTGAGCAGGCCCTGGCCTACATGGAGAAGGTCCTGGCGGTTGAGCCGCGCATCACAGTGGCAGGAATTGCAGGACCGGGTGATCCCTTTGCAAATGCCACTGAAACCCTTGGCACCATGCAGCTGCTGCGGGAAAGCTATCCGGAGTTAATTCTCTGTCTCTCAAGCAACGGTCTCGGACTTGCCCCCCATGTGGATGAGGTGGCAGATATCGGTGTATCCCATGTCACGGTCACAGTGAACGGAATTGATCCGGAAATTACAAAGAACATTTACAGCTTTGTGCGGGACGGCAAGGTGATCTATCACGGCTTGCAGGCAGCGGAACTTCTCCTTGCACGGCAGATGAAGGCCATTGAAAAGCTGAAAGCCAGGGGAGTGACGGTGAAGATAAATTTTATCACCGTCCCCGGAGTCAATGACCACCATGCCGAGGCCACTGCAGAGCAAATGGCTGCCATGGGGGTGGATCTCTTTAACTGCATGGCCATGCTGCCCAATGCGGATACGCCCTTTGCTGATATTGCAGAACCTGATAAGCCAATGATGAACAGCCTGCGTAACAGCTGTGAAAAGCACCTTCCCCAGATGCGCCACTGTAAGCGATGTCGGGCTGATGCCGTGGGGCTCCTCGGCAGGGACAAATCTTCAGAAATGGCAGGCTGCCTCAATGCCTGCGCCACCATGCCGGCAGCAGCCACCGGGAAAAAACCCCATGTGGCAGTGGCCAGCCTCGAGGGGATGCTGGTCAATCAGCATCTGGGTGAGACCCGCAACTTTCTGATCTACGGAAGAAAAGCGGATGGCTATGAGCTCATTGAAGAGCGCCCTGCTCCTCCTCCAGGCGGCGGGCTCGGGCGCTGGGAGGCCATGACCAGACTCTTTCATGACTGTCGGGCCGTGCTGGTCAGTGATATGGGTGTTTCTCCGAAGGAGGTGTTTATACGGGCAGGGATTGAGCCTGTTACCATGTCAGGTTTTATCGAGGCGGGGCTTGACGCGGTGTATACCGGAAAGGGCAGATCAGCCCTGAAGAGAAGGGCTAAAAAAAGTTGTGGCAGCAGTCAGTGCCTGGGAACCGGGACCGGCTGCGGCTGAAAATCTGCTTTGAAGGGATCCATGGACCCGCTTGTATCAGTCAATCCCCTCCAAAGCAGATATATTCCCACCCCATTCAACGTTAACGGATTCAGGAAAGAGGTCTGAAGAGAGTTCTGCCGGTCACGGCTGTTTTTTGCAGAAGATATGATTTGCCTTGACCCTTTACTGCAGGAAAAGGTAATAAAGGAGGAATACATACAATTTCTGTCGGAATTATTCAGGGGCAGAGAGAATCATAACCACGTGAAAAAAGAAAAATGTTTACTCGAGTGTCTCTCAGAAAGTTTGCAGTGAAGCTGGGTGTTCTGGCGGCTATGGGCCTGTTAACTGCCTGCAGCCAGACAATGTACGGGGTGGTGAAGATTGAGTCCATCCCTCCTGGCGCCGAAGTTGTTAACCTCAAAGATGATACCCATCTTGGAATGACGCCCCTGCTGGTAACCTGGGAGAGTGATGACGAAGATACCCGGCATGCAACGGTTGAGCTGCGCAAGCTTGGTTATGTGGAAGAGATAACATCCTTCTGGGTGAAGCTTCGGCATGAGACAAAGGAGGCTGCAATTGCCGCGCCTCAGTCTGTGAGCATTGAACTCAAAAAAAAGAAATAGGGGATAGTGGTGAACAGTAAACGATCTTTGATCTCTTTCCGTTGTGCGTGGTTTGCAGCACTCTTTATTGCGCTCACCGTCCTGTCGGGATGTTCAGGTGAAAAAACTGTTAACTTCAAGATAAACTCCGTACCCAAAGGGGCCCATGTCCTGTATCAGGTGGTTGGTGGCAGTAACTCCTGCCAGGGACAGTGGATCTACCTGGGAAGTACTCCGGTTCAGGGAGTGCGGAAGTTTGAGGAAAGGGAACTGGAAAATACCGACAAGATTATTCTCAAAATAATGCACAGTGGGTATTTTGATCAGACCAAAGAGTGGGATGGTCCCGGGTTCTGGGAAGAGATAGAGGAACGTGAAGTCATTTTCTGGACTCCGGAGCTGGTTCCGGCCCCGATGGATGAATAATAACACCAGACACCCAGGATATTCTTATGTATCTTCCGGCCCTGGCAAGGGATCTCTATAAAAGTCAGAAAGCAGTGGAAGCCCTTGAAGTACAGCTTCAGGATCCTGCTGTTGCCGACAGGGACGCGCTGAAGCAGAAGTTGCGTCAGGCAAAGGCGGAGCTTGCCCAGCTCAAAAATATTCTGGAGGGACGAAAGGAGCAGTCCAGGGCCTCTCTCCATAAACCCAGGCCCCGTTTTTAAGTCCGCCGCCCTCCCGTTTTCCGGATTTCTGAAATCACCGCCCCGATTCTTTCAAAAGGGATTTTTGCTGCCCGTGCAATTCTTTTACGGGAAAAATGAAGGAATACCTGTCAGCTAACTGCCTAACAAAACAGTTGATGTTCCCTGTATCTTCATGGCCTTGGGGTTTTTTTCCCTGTCTCTGTTGCCTTTTGTGCTTCCCATACGGTATGCTAATATTACATAATGCTTATTTTGTGTGTTTTTTCACTTGTCATTCCAGCTGGACCTGACTATTTATGAATACGCAACAGTGGTTGCGGAAAGCGTTAGGACATCAAAACCATGTATAATGCCGAAGAAATGAGATTGATACAAAAGGAAGACAATATCAGCTTTTACCGGAAGATCAGGATAAGTCTTGGTTTAATGGGTATCATTCCCTTTCTCTCGGCGGTGTACTTTTTCATGCAGCGGGATCAGATATCCCCCACTCTCATCATACTCTGCTCCGCTCTGGTGCTGTTCAGCATACTCATGGGCTATACTCTGCTGCGCCGGTCTTCAGACCAGGTGCAGACTCTGGCCCAGAAGACTGCGATGGCAACGAAATCCGGAGACATTCCCCAGCCCCTTGATATCAACGTTGAAGGTGAATTAAAAGATATCGCCACAAATTTCAATACCGTTGTTGAACGGCTCAACCGCGCCAATCGTGATATTCAGAGCAGAAGTTTTCAGTTGCAGGAGTTTGCAAGTGATCTCTCGGAGTCATATGAACATCTGGAACGGGAGAACCGGCTTCGGAATCAGCTCTGCCGGTATGTCGGTAAGGATCTTGTGGAAAAACTGATGGTCTCAAGGGATGGTCAGCTTCTCAAGAATGAGAGAAAAGATGTCACCATCATGTTTGCAGATATCCGCTCTTTCACTGCAATATCAGAGCATATGGAGCCGGAAGATGTGGTGGCAATGCTCAATGAGTATTTTTCCGTCATGATTGATATCCTCTTTAAGTATAACGGTATGCTCGATAAGTTTGTGGGTGATCAGATCATGGCCGTGTTCGGCCATATGTCCAATGAGAAGAGTGGTGCGCGATCAGCAGTGCGGGCGGCCCTGGAGATGCAGAAGGCAACGGCGGAGCTTATGAAAGAGCGGGGCCGGCAGGGACAGCCCACATTCAGTATCGGTATTGGCATTAATACGGGAAGTGCCATTCTTGCCAGTGTGGGTTCCGAAAACAGAAAGGACTATACGGTGATCGGAGATACCGTGAACACTGCGGCCCGATTGGAGAGCCATGCTGCCGGTCAGGAAATAGTCATTGGTGAACGCACCAGCATCCACCTTCCCAAAAAGCTTCCCCGCGGTACCAGGCAGGAGCTGAAGATGAAAAATCGATCTGAGCCCCTTTCCTGCTATACCCTGATTCCCAAAGGCGATAAGGTTGTGAAGATTGTGAAGAGGCCGGGGAAAACTTCCGTGAAGATCATCCCTTCTGTGCAGGCTGCCTGCTGAGTTCATTCTTTTTCTCTTTCTCAATGGCCACAAAGTTGAGTGTACTGTGTACGGTCATAAGGGGAAAGATCATGGCGATGAAAAAGATGTTCAGCAGCGGAATAAGGCTGAGCAGGGCGGGGAGGATCCCCAGTCGCAGTGACTGCCTGTTGTTGGCCTTCAGCCAGGCGATTTTCTGGCCGAGACTCCAGCGCCTGCGGGAGCTCGGATAGTCAACAAACATCAGGGCTGAGTAGTAGGTGTAGAGCAGAAGCACAATGACCTGTCCCACTCCGGGGATAAAATTGGCAATCAGTGCCGCAATGGTCACCGCTATTCCAAAGATTCCTATTTTTATTCCCTCCCAGAGATCGATGAGCAGTCCCCTGATGTTGAGGGCCGCGTCCTGCTCAAAATTTTCTCCGGCATGCTTTTTCTCCGTTGCAGTACTCAGAAAGACATATCCGGGTGCCGAGAGGCTGTATGCGATGAGAAAGGCTACATAAAAGGCCACCACCCGGCTGATAATAAGAAACCCCCAGTACATGATCTCCCAGCCGATATACTTGCACCATCCCCAGATACCGACTGCTTCCGGCTGGGTCAGAAAAAAGCTGCCGGTGAGACTGTCCACCAGGTCAACGGTGAGAATATAACCGGCCCAGGTAAGAGCTATGGTGACCAGCACCAGAACAGCACTCCAGGCGAGCAGACTTTTGGAGCGCAGCAAAAAGGCGAAGGAGTAGGAAAGAGGTATCCATTGTGTGCGGGGACGTGTATTTTTCATGGGACATATAATAGGGCTTTTCGGGCCCTGAGTAAAGGGGGGATCAGTTCTTTTCCCCGAATCCGTGACGAAAAACAGGCAGAAAAGAGTATGCTCCATTGATTTTTTCACCTTCCCCGCCACGGGCTGCCCCTTTGTACTTCACCGGCAGGCGCCCATGGATTCAGGTTTTCTCTCCAACACTCATATGCTATCATGGTGGGGAAAGAGATATCCCTCATTAAGGAGTACCAAAGAGATGGCCAGGAAAAAACAGGAAACAGCCTTTGTCTGCACCGACTGTGGTGCCGATTTCAGCCGCTGGCTGGGGCAGTGCAGTGTCTGCAAAGAGTGGAATACCGTCAAGGAGCTTCGTCTTGGAAGAAGTACTGCTGGCCGTAAATCCGGCGGTTACAGTGGTAAACAGTCTGCTGTCCAGCTGCTGTCAGAGGTTGACAGAAGCCGTGCAGAACGGTTGTCCACCGGAATTATAGAATTTGACAGGGTGCTGGGTCAGGGGATTGTCTGCGGCTCAGTGGTGCTCATCGGCGGGGCACCGGGTGCCGGAAAATCCACCCTGCTGCTCCAGGCGCTGGCAAAGAGTGCGGTTTCTGATATTCCCGTACTCTACGTCTCCGGAGAAGAATCTCCGCAGCAGATAGCGGATAGGGCAGACCGTCTGGAGCTTCCCGCTGATAATATCAGGATGCTTGCAGAGACATCGGTTGAAGAAATCTGCAAGGTGATGGATCAGGAGCAGCCGCGGCTGGTGGTGATAGACTCCATTCAGGTGGTTCATTCAAAGACCTCTGATTCGGCGCCCGGCTCCATTTCCCAGGTACGGGAATCAGCTGCCATCCTCACTCGTTATGCCAAGGAGAC
>Ga0256834_1001515_pt1 | contig 15572 bp, 14 predicted proteins | sample 4281140metaG_FD_190536 | JGI IMG/M metagenome (GOLD analysis project Ga0256834, IMG submission 190536) | Hydrothermal vent microbial communities from East Pacific Rise, Pacific Ocean - 4281-140 | ecosystem: Environmental > Aquatic > Marine > Hydrothermal vents | place: Pacific Ocean: East...
CCTTGTGCAACAAAAATTAGGCATACATCACGGTGCAGCGTTTGATATCCAAGCCGTTTGCTCTGGCTTTGTATTCGGGATTGCAACCGCTGATTCATATATAAAAAACCAGCTAGCCAAGCGAGTTCTACTTATAGGAGCTGAAACTTTTTCACGCATTGTTGATTGGAATGATAGAACCACCTGTGTGCTATTTGGCGATGGGGCAGGGGCAATGATTTTAGAGGCCAAAGAAACAGATGAAGATGTAGGGGTGCTTGCCTCCTCTTTAAGAACAGATGGTGCGGATTGGGATAAATTATATGTTGATGGTGGAGTTTCATCAACTGGCACTATTGGCCATGTAAAAATGCAAGGTAAAGAAGTTTTTAAGCACGCTGTTAGTATGATTTTTGATGTAGTTGATGACGTATTTGCAAAATCTGGGCACAATTCTGATGAGTTAGATTGGTTTGTTCCTCATCAAGCCAATAAACGAATAATTGATGCTGCTGGCAAAAAACTTAAAATCCCAAGTAAAAAAACTGTAGTAACAGTACAAAAACACGCTAATACTTCAGCCGCCTCAGTCCCGCTTGCATTAAGTCAGGCAGTGGGTGATGGTCGCATTAAAAAGGGTGATTTAGTAATGTTAGAGGCAATGGGTGGTGGTTTTACTTGGGGCGCATCACTAATTCGTTGGTAATGTTAATTGACCTAACGCAATGAAAGGTTTATCCTTTTATAAATATTCAATATTTCTTTTAACAGGGGATTATTCATGGCAAAAAAAACTGTAACAAGAGCTGACCTTTCAGAGGCTGTCTATCAAAATGTAGGTCTTTCAAGAACCGAATCAGCTGAGTTGGTTGATAAAATGTTTGAGCTTGTAAGTGAGGCACTAGAAAAAGATAAAAAGGTTAAATTATCTTCATTTGGCTCGTTTCTTGTACGCTCAAAAAGCGAGCGCATTGGCCGAAATCCAAAGACGGGTGAAGAAGTTCCAATTTTACCCCGTAAAGTACTTGTGTTCAAACCAAGCAGTGTATTGAAAAATAAGATAAATAAATCTATGATTGGCTCTTAATGTAAATTTTCTATTGGAGGAATATGTGGAAAAATCAGCAGACGCTTTTCGCACCATTTCAGAAGCTGCAACTGAGTTGGATTTACCCCAACATGTATTGCGCTTTTGGGAAACTCGTTTTTCTCAAATAAAACCCCTAAAACGTGGTGGCGGTCGCCGATATTACCGCCCCGATGATTTATTATTGCTCAAAGGCATTCGCCATTTATTATATGATAGAGGCTTTACCATTAAGGGCGTAAAAAAAGTTCTTAAAGACCAAGGCGTGCGCCAAGTAATTGCGATTGGGCAAACTGGTGCAATAGAGCCAGTAACTGTAGCCAATGCCGATGCTGATATGGCCGCATTGCCTTTTGGCTCAGGCGAGGGCTCAGGTTTAAGCCAAAAAGATCATAAAAAGCTAAGCGGAGTTCTAAAAGATTTGCTTGAAATGAAACGAGAACTTGATAGGGCAAGAGAATAGCTATCTTAGGAGATAATAGTAATTTAGGAATAATTTTCCTTGCACACAATAATCACTTTGTATAAGCCATTTTTAGTCGGGGCGTAGCGCAGCCTGGTAGCGCATTTGTCTGGGGGACAAAGGGTCGTCGGTTCAAATCCGGCCGCTCCGACCATTTTAATGCTAATTTTTAAGAAATAGCTAGTTTTAGCTAGATTTATCACGCCAATAATATGAAAGCTGATTATCCTCAAAAAGGTGCATTTTTTTAGCTTTAGCTTTTAGAAATATTTCTTGCCCGTTTTCAAACTTAAAATTACCCGATAATTTTACCACAATACATAAATCACCGTTCAGCGGTTCAAGGTGTGTAATAGGCTAACTTCACCCAAAGTTTTCAACAACCGCATTATCCCACAGGTCAAGCCCGAGGGCAGGCTCTACAGTTTCCACGCCTGCTCATACTAGCTTCCAGGTTATGCACCACTAAGAACGATTGCCACTCTTTACTTGTAAACTGGCTGCCCTGGTCAGAATGAACGATCACTTTACTCTTTGGTTTGCGCCGCCAAACGGCCATCAATAAAGCGTTCAGCGCAAGGCTTGTTTGCATCCGAGCGCCCATTGACCAGCCGACAACACGGCATGAGTATAAATCAATTACAACGGCCAAGTAGAGCCAGCCTTCATTAGCTTTGATATAGGTGATGTCTGTCACCCAAGCACTGTCTGGCGTAGCAATATCAAACTTCTGTCCAAGCTGGTTAGCCGCCACAATAGATGGCTTTGTGCCATATTTCCTAGAGCGGCGTTTGTAACCAACTTGCGCCTTAAATCCGCATTTTTGCACCAGCCTAGCAACCATATTAGGCGCACAAGACACGCCCATATCAAGTAAATCATGATAGATTTTACGATAACCATAAACACAGCCGCTCTCTAACCATGATTGCTTGATAAGCCTAGTGAGCCTACGCTGTCGCTTGGCCATTTTGCTTAAACCAGACTTGAGCCATGCGTAAAACCCGCTCGGATGCACCAGCAAAACACGGCACATGGCACGAATAAAAAACTCCATGCGGTGCGCTTTGATAAAGGCGGGGGTGTCCCCGTGTCAAGCACGGGGCAGGCTCTGGACGGGAGCATGGCGGGGGTGCCGGAGTCGGGAGCAAAGCGACCAACGGCGGCAAGAAAAAATGAGACCGACGGCGACAATATAAATAAAGCCGTACTTCACTTGGCTTCTTTGGCGAAGTACGCCGTGGCGTTCCGCCAGACAATTGATACTCAATCAATTGTTATTCTGGCTTCAATTTAATATATCACGTTCCTCAGTGGCCCTGCGGAGTTCAGCTCTAAGGCAGCGGTTCTCTTGAGCTTGATTACTTGCATCAGATCATCTGCTCATAAGGCTGGTAGGCGCTCGGCACAAATGTTACTTGATATAATAGCCAATGAAAAAACGGCACTAAAACACGAATTATGGGAAGCGCCGCTCACTATTGGAAAATCAACAGGGCCAGCGCCTAAAAATAGGAAATAGAGATGATTATAGTTGGCGGTGAAAATCTAGTTGATTTAATTGAGAAGGGAGAAAAGGATAGTGACCCTATATTTCAGGCACAATTAGGCGGATCACCCTATAATTGCGCTTTAGCTATTGGACGGCAAGGAGTAGAAGTTGCATATTTAACTCCCATTTCAAATGATAATTTTGGTGATCTTCTAGCAGATAATTTAACAGCCTCTAATGTTACATTACTTGCAAAGCGATCAAATAGACCAACATCACTAGCGCTTGCAACGCTTGATAAGGGCAATGCTAAATATCAATTTTATCGTGAAAATACAGCAGATCGCATAATTAACCTTGCGACGCTCAATAAGATCACCCCCAAAGAAGCAAAAGCGTTTTTTGTCGGCTCATTGGCATTAACCCAACAAAAAGATGGAAATGTTTGGGCTAAATATTTAATTCAAATGCAACAAAAGGGATTATTCATTGCGCTTGATCCCAATATTCGGGCAGATTTTATCAAGGATAAAAAGAGCTATCTTATACGTGTAAATAAAATATTAGATAATTGTGATTTGCTAAAATTAAGTGATGAAGATTTACATTATTTAGTGCCTAAGATGACACTTATAAATGCTGCAAAATCACTATTAGCAACATCATCAACAAGGCTAATTATAGTTACAATGGGAAAAGATGGCGCTTTTGCTGTTAATCGCTTAGGGCAATTAGTTAATGTTAAAGCCGTTAAAACAACTAAGTTTAAAGATAGCATTGGTGCTGGGGATACTTTTACGGCAAGCATTCTTGCCTATCTTTGCAAAAACAATCTCTTAAGCGCAAAATCACTAAGTGAAATGAGCGCTAAAAACATAGAAAACATGCTAAAACATGCCAGCAAAGCTGCTACATTAAATTGTGAAAAACTAGGGTGTAATCCTCCTTTTTCAAAAGATATAAAATAATTGATAAAATTCTATTTATTGCTCTTTATCTCGCTCTTATTTTTGCTCTTGCACCATTAAGGGGGGATTGCTCACAGCAGCCATTTAAGCTATTAGCTTTGCTTTATCTGGATAGAAAAAACATCTAAAATATAGGGAAGTTAATTGAAACCTGAACTACTTGAAATGCAACTTCGCCACTGGCATGAGCTTAAAGGTGGCAAGGCAACGCTTATTAATCTTTCAGAAAATCATACGTTTTGCATAGATATGCCAGATAAAACTAAACACATTATTCGTGTTCATCGCCCTAATTACCAGACATTTGCTGCAATAAATAGCGAGTTAATGTGGCTTGAAGCACTTAGGAGTGACACTGAATTAAACCTAATAACTCCTTTAGCAGGAATAAATAATAAATTAGTGCAACAGCTAAAAACTGAGGGCGACAATATATCTCATGCTGTAAGATTTGCCTTTGAGAAAGGGCAAGAAGCGGATCATGAAAAAGACGAGCATTTATTTTCTGACTTAGGGCGATTTGCCGCTATTTGTCATAATCATGCACAAAAATGGGAAACGCCTAAGGGCTTTTCTCGGCCCATTTGGAATGCCAGCGCAATTCTTGATAGGGACGGCTTATGGGGCGATTGGCGAAGCGCACCTAATGTAAAAGGTGAGGTGAGGGAGGTATTGGAGCGGCTTGACTATCGTCTTAGGGAGCAGCTAAATGAATATGGTACAAGTTCCAAACATTTTGGTCTTATTCATGCTGATATGCGTTTGGCAAATATTTTGCGCTATGAGGGACATTCAAGATTAATAGATTTTGATGATTGTGGCTTTGGTTGGTTTGCCTATGATTTTGCAGCTGCGATTTCCTTTTTTGAAGATAGCGAAAAAGTACCATTCCTTAAACAAAAATGGCTTAAAGCCTATCGCAAATATCGTAAATTTTCTAACAAAGATGAAGCAATGATGGACGCTTTAATCATGCTTAGAAGAATGGCGCTTTTAGCATGGATTGGATCGCATAGTGAAACAGATTTAGCTAAATCTCTTAAAAAGGGTTTTGCAAAAAACAGCGCTAAAATGGCCAGCAAATTTCTTATATAAGAGCAGGCCTGTTCTTACCTCGTAAATTTGTTATTTTTGAACTAGCTGCCACACCCCAAATTAATCCAACAATCAAATAGAACAACCTCCAGTGATCTATATCAATAATTGCAGCTTCGATCACTAAAGGAATAAATGTTCCTATTAATGGTATCATTAAAGTTCGGTTTAGAGAAGATTTGGTAATAACGCTAATCCCCTTTTTTAATGTTAGCCAAATTAATATTAAAAATATCAATCCTCCACCCCAGCCATAAGCATGAAATATATTGGCATAAGTATTATGTGGCGCTTCACCAATTCTGGTTTCTCTAAATTCAAATGGCCCAATGCCTAGTGGGTTCTCTATCGCTATTTCAAACGCATAGCCTTGTCGTCCAAATCGCCCCATTTCTCCACCACCATCATATTCTTGCACAACTTGGTTGCGTTGTGAGAATAAATCTCCAACTGCAGGAATAGAAAGTAAGCCAAGAAGTAAAATAACAGCTCCTAAACCACCAATAAAAGCTAGTATCATCATTCTTATTTTTTCTTTTGCGTTAGCTTCAAACCAAAAAACAAATGCAAAAACCAATATTGAAGCTAAGAGAAAAGCACCCCAGCCACCACGAGAGAAACTAACAAAAACTCCGATAAATAAGATGCCAATAAATATTATTGACCATATTGTTTTACGAAAATGCCCTAATAGGATTTTTTGTAATGCAAACATAGCAGGCAAAATCAAAAACGGGGCAAATACATTTGGATCTTTGAACAATCCCTTTGCACGTCCATAAAGAGTAAATAATTCTTCCCCCGGAATAAGCTTAAGATATGCCAATGTGCCAAGAAGCGATGCAATAAGCGCTGATGCCATCCAAGCTCGCATTATGTTTTTCATATTCTTGTGGGGTGCATCGGCGACATAATTTGCAACAAAATAGGAAGTAAAAAAAAGAAATAATGTAACAATAGTATAAATCAACGCTTCTGATTGTGGAACAAGTGAAACTTGAAAAACCCCTATCAGGGCAAATGGTGTGAACAAGGCCAAAAGAAAGAAAAGCCCAAATACTCTGGTATGAATCCCAACACGTGCAATTATTGCAACAGGTAAAATCAGAAAAAATGACAATTCATACGGTGTTGGCTCAATTAATACAAAACTGCCACAAAACACCCAAAAAGCAACAAGAAAGTGCAATGCTGGTTGGGCAAGAATGCTCAGCCTTTTACCATTATCAATATTATGGACTTTATGTCCAATATTTGCACTATAATCGCTCAATATGCATTCTCACTTTTTGTAAAAAGTGAAATGGGAGTAATGAGAAGAATTTGCAAATCTAATAGAAGTGACCAATTCTCAATATAATATAAATCATGCTCAACACGATGCAAAATCTTGTCAACTGTATCAGTTCCGCCGCGCCAGCCATTTACCTGCGCCCAACCAGTAATTCCGGGCTTAACCTTATGACGGGCAAAATAGCCATCCACTACATCATCATATAGCTTGTTAGCGACTTTTCCCTCCATTACGTGGGGGCGAGGGCCCACTATTGAGAGGTCGTTCTTTAGTACATTAAATAATTGTGGTAGCTCATCAATCGAAGTCTTGCGAATAAATTTACCAACTTTTGTAACTCGAGCATCCTCTTTTGTAACTTGTTTATCAGCTTTTGCATCTGATTGATCGCTATACATTGATCGAAATTTATAAATATAAAAAATTTCATTGTTAAAGCCATGTCTTTGTTGTTTGAAAAAAACAGGCCCCTTGCTTCCCAGCTTTATAGCCACAGCGGTAGCAATCATTAAGGGCGATAATAATATCAATGCAATAACCGCAACTAATTTATCAAATATCCATTTGAGGACTAAACTCCAATCAGAAATTGGTTTGTCAGCTAAATCAAGCATCGCTATTTCATCAACGTAAGAATAGGCATGAGGTCTAAATTTTAATTTACTCAAATGAGTACTAAGCCTGATATCAACTGGTAATACCCAAAGCTTTTTTAACATTTGCAAAACTCGACTTTCAGCAGAAACTGGTAACGAGACAATTATCAAATCAATTTTTGTCCTGCGAGCGAACTCAACCAGCCCAGCAATATTTCCCAATTTTGGACATTTCTCTACTTCACTTGGAGATCTTTTTTCTCCTCTGTCATCAAACATGCCCAACAATTCTATGTCACTGTTAGAGTTTTTGCCCAGTGATTTGATTAAAAATTTAACATCTTCACCCCCGCCAACAATAACAGCTCGCCTTCTAAGCCGCCCTTTTTTTGTCCAGCGCTTGATTGTTGATGAAATGGCTAATCTATAGAAAAACAAGAATAAAAAGCCAATAACATACCAGCTTACCATCCATACTCTTGATACAACGTCAGTAACCTTGAATAAAAAAGCAAAGATTAAAATAACAATAAACACGAACGACCAAGCAAGAAATATTTTCCCTATTTGCTTGCTTAATGAACGATATGCAGAGATTTTATGCGTGTTGGAAGTATTAAACAAAATATTTGTTAAGATGCTTGCGCTAAATATTGTCAGTAAATAAAAGCTAGTAGGTAAATTAACAACGTAATAGAAATAAATTATTGCCCCTATTATAAATATTCCAAGAAATTCAAATAGCTGAACAAGCCCAATGATTATTGTGCTTGAGAGTGTTTTTTCAATAGGTAGCGCAATTATCTTTTCTGCACTATCAGTTAATTTAGGTTCAAAATTAACATTATTATTTGGTGTTTTTTTGGTTTTGCTCATGATATCGATTAAGTTAAGTTAGAGATTGCTTGATAATAAGTGGCTTCTATTTCTTTTACCATTTTGTCTAAGAAGAAGGTTTGTTTTACATGTTTTTGGCGCATTTTTGCTTCATTTTTTGCTTCATCTTTATCAGTGAGGAATTTTTCCATAGCAATTTGTAAAGCTTCCTTATCGCCTGCTTTTATAAGATTTTTTGCCGTTGGACCAAAAATCTCAGATACGCCTCCAACATTGGTTGCAATAATTGGTCTATTGGCCGCTGACCCTTCTAAAACAACATAGGGCAGTGATTCATGTAAAGAAGGCACAACCAAGCAACGACCTAAAGTAAATACTTCGCGCGCTGGTATAACGCCGAGCATTTCTACTCGCCCCTTAAGGTCAGGCTCATTAATCCTAGCTTCAATTTGATTTCTTATTGGCCCACTTCCAGCAATAACTAGAGTTGCAGGTTTTCCATTAGCTGTGCGAATATTTACTAAAGCATCAAGCAATATCATAATCCCCTTTAATTGGCGCAACTCTCCAATAAAGGCAAAATCTTTGGCATTTTTATTTGCTTTGACAGGTACAAATTCAGCTGCCCTTAAACCATTATGAATAACAGGATTAAGGCATTTTGGCACAGCAATTTGAGCATGGAATTGTTCTTGCGCAAATTTGCTTTCAAAAATTACAGCGTTAGTTCTAGATAGTAAAATCCTATCAGCCAATCGATATAATTTTCCGCCAAACGAGCTTTTGCTGAAATGAAGAACCCCTCCATGAGGAGTATAAAGAGCAACTGATTTTTTGTTCTTTGCAAATCTGGCATTAACCGCGCCTTTAGCTCCATGCCCATGTAAAACATCTACATTTAACGAAGAAGCAAGTTTGCGTATTTTTAGAGGTGTCGTAATATCTGAAATACTTAACAACCGGCTCATCGGTAACTTATGAACTCCAAGCGCCAATTTTGGCTTTATCTCGTTTAATAGACCATCAGATTGGGCATTGTTGAATTTGCCATCAAGTACGATGCCAACCTCATGCCCACAATCTATAAGTCCATTTGAAAGATCAACAACATGCCTAAATAAGCCGCCAATAGGGGAGCGAAGAATTTGCAAAATTCGAAGTGGTGGATTGGCCAATTCTATCCCCTCTAAATGAAACTATAACCAACGATCAGTTATTACAATCGTATCGCCAGGCTGAATTGGGAAATCAAGTTGAACAGTTCCTTTGATCATTTCAGAACCTTGCTTGCGATAAATAATAACAAAAGAGCGCTCAGCAGTATCATTAAACCCACCAGCCAAAGAAATTGCCGCACGAACGCTCATGCCATATACATAAGGATATTGCCCACTTCGTGCAACTTCGCCTTGGATAAAAAAGGGCCTGTATGTTGCCATTTCTACCGCAACATTTGGGTTTCTCATATATCCATTTGCTAGAGCTGATGAAATTTTAGCCGCTACTTGCTTTGTTGTTAACCCTCGCACAGCTAACTGCCCCACAAGCGGATAGGAGATTGCCCCTCCATCGCCAACCTGAAAAGTACCAGTAAGTTCTCTATCTCCATAAACACTTACTCGCACCACATCTCCGCTATCAAGAGTGTATAAACCAGTGGTTTCAACTAGATAAGTATTGCCTTTGGGATTAATCGCACAGGCGCTAATACTAAGCGAGATAAAAACAATAATAATCAAACGCAACAAAAACATGAACAAGGCCTTAGTAATTAAATTTCCTCATTTGTTGCTGATTATAGTTAAGATTGTCCTTAAAATTTTGCATTTTCTTCAAATTTGTTATTTTTCTTAACGGCTTGCTTACTATGTTCGTTCAATAAAGAGGGAGCTTTATAAATATTGGTTGAGTTTATGATTTACGAAAACGAAGTTGAAACAAGAATGGATATGGGTGCATTATTTGGTGCAATTTTTAGTAAATTGCCAAGAATTATCTTTATTACATCACTATTATTAGTTGGGACATATTTTTTACTAACAATGCTTCCAGTGCAATATCGCTCAACGGCTTCAATTTTGGTAGAATCTCGTGATAGCGTATTTACAAGAGCCAATAATGCTACGCCATTTAGTGCTAGTGGCTCAGATCCTTCATATGTTCCATCTCATGTTGAATTAATAAAATCGCGCGACACTATTATGAAGGTGATTGAGAAGGAAGGGCTTCGCGATGTTGCGGAATTTAATGGCTCTAACAAATCATTGCTTGGATCTATAATAGGTTTAATTAGAGCCGCACCTAGCAATCAATCTTCTGATGAACGTGTGCTACTTGCCGTAGTTAAAAACCTGAAAATTACGCAACTGCGCTCAACTAGAGTAATAACTATAACTTTTAGCTCACAAGATCCAGTTCTCGCCGCAAAAGTTGCTAATTCAATAGCAAATATGCACGTTATGCAGCGTGCACAATTATCAGTTTCAGATACTGTAAATGCTACAAGTTGGCTTGAAGATGAAATTACTACAATGAGAAAATCTGTTTCGCAAGCCGAAGCAGCAGTTGCCAAATATCGCATTGAGAATGATCTTTTTGTTGGAAGTAACAACACTAATGTTTTAGATCAGCAATTAACCGTTATTGCTACGCAAATATCTCAAGCGCAAGAACGAAATAGCATTGCTCAATCAAGAGTTGATTTAATAACAGATATGCTTAAACAAGGGCAATCACTTGAAGGCACTCCAAATGTTAGAGATTCAGTTATTATTCAGCGCCTATCTCAAGATAAGGCCAGATTGCAAGGTGAAAGAGCACAGCTTTTAGCAACATTATTGCCAAATCACCCAAATATCCAGGCTATTAGCGCTCAAGTTTCTGAAATTGACAAACAAATACGCATCGAAGCACGTCAAGTAGCAAATGCACTGTCCGCAGAAGCAAAAACACAAATTCGTTTAGAGCAATCCCTCCGTGATGATTTAACTCGTCTAAAATTAGACGTATCTGGCGCAACTAGAAGTTCCGTTATGTTAAATGAATTAGAGCGCGAAGCAAAAGCGCAACGAGATTTGTTAAATACCTATTTATTACGCTATCGTGACGCATCAGCCAGAACAGATTCAAAATCCTTATTGCCAGATGTTAGAGTTGTAAGTCTTGCAGCTCCTGCAATAAAACCTGCATCGCCAAAAAAATCGTTCATTTTATTAGCGGTTGCGATAGTTTTAGTGGTTTTTCAAATATTACAAATCATGTCGGCTGAATTTTTATCTGGTCGTGCAATAAAAGAAGTAAGAACAACTAGATCAAGCAATGCTCGTAATCAGGTAATTGAGCAAGGAGCAGAGCTTACAAATTCAGAGCATTATACTGCACCACCAATACCTGCGAACAATTCGTCTTTTCAAGATAGCTCAATTAATGATGAAAGTCCGATATCAAATCTAAGACAAAATGCACGAAATGGCTCTGTAAAAAGCGCTAATCTTAAGAGAAATGTAGGAAAAGTATCTGAACAAATAATAAATACTAAGCAGCAAATTATTCTCGTTGCTAGTGTTGGAGCATCAAGTGAGGCAGCCATAGAAGCCTTAAGTGCAAACTTGATTAGAGGTTCAAAAAGTGTAGTTGAAATTGATGCGGGCACACGTAAAACTTCAGCTAGTTTAGGTATAACTGACCTTTGTGAAGGCTTAGCAGAGTATGGAGATATTGTTCAACGCCATGCAAAATCAAATTTTGCTATAGTAACATGGGGTCAACAGGCTAATCTAAATCATCAATCTAATAAATGCAAAACGCTGGCCTTTGCCCTAAGTGAATTATTTGATAGTGCAATAATAGATGTAGGGGAGGTGGGTATTACATCTTCAATGTCAGCATTTAGCGGGCTAGATGCACTTGTTATTTTAGTTATTGATAAAGATATGCACTATGCTTTTATAGATAATATTAAGCAAGATATTCATGCGCTTGGTTTTAGCAATGTGCAAATAATTGCAACTAATATTGATCAAGCAAAAGTTGCTTAAGTCGTAATAAAATTTCTTGTTTGAGAGTAAAGTATAAATGGGACAGTTTCGATATACATTATTAAATACTGCTTTTCAAATCTTATCAATAAGTAAAATCACACGATTAATTCGTAAATTCTCGAACTGCAAAGGTCTCATATTTACCCTTCACCGAGTTTTGCCCGATAAAGTAGCGCCATTTCAGCCAAATGCAATTTTGCAAATAACTCCGCAATTTTTAGAAAGCGCTATTATTAAGACAAGAGAGCGTGGCTTTGATATTGTAACTCTTGATGAAGCGCAAAGAAGAATTTGCTCAAAACAAAAAGAAAAGCCATTTGTCGTTTTCACATTTGATGATGCTTATCGTGATAACCTCACCTTTGCATTGCCAATTTTACAAAAGCATAAATGTCCATTCACTCTTTATGTTCCAACAGCATTTGTTGATGGCAAGGGAGAATTATGGTGGCAATTATTAGAAGATATAATTAGCAAAAATGATAATATTATCTCAGATGACGGCGATATAAAAACCAAAACAATAAAACAAAAACAAAAAGCCTATGATAAATTATATTGGCAAATGCGTAAAATACCTGAGCCTGAGCGAATTAAATTGGTGCGAACATTAGCCAAAAATCATGATATTGATTTAGATAGTCATTGCCAAAATCTCATCATGAATTGGCAAGAGTTAGAGATTTTTGCAAATGAGCCATTGTGTACTATTGGGGCGCATACGGTTCATCATTATGAATTAGCAAAATTGAGTGCAGTGGACGTAAAAAAAGAAATCAAACTTAGTGCAGATACTTTAGAAAAGAAACTTGGCAAAAGACCAAAACATTTTTCCTATCCTATTGGCGCTAAAAGTTCTGCTGGAGAAAATGAATATCAAATAGCCAAACAGTTAGGTTTTTTAACTTGTGTAACTACTCTGCCGGGTGGCCTATATTCAAAACATCAAACGCAATTAAACCATTTGCCAAGAATTTCCCTCAATGGGCTTTTTCAAAACAAGCGATATCTTGAGGTTTTTTTGACTGGTGCGATTTTTGGTCGTTAGAGCCAATTAGGGAGCAAAGTTAGGGACAAGAATTTTACGCTTTCTTAATCATCAATTCCTTTTTTAGTCATTATCCCAGCCACACTGCCCTTAATTAACGCCTTCTCCATAATTTTACGCTTTTCTAGCAATGGGAAATTGGCAGGGCGCATATTAGAGTTGGTGCTAGTTGCATTCAAGCATGTAGGGGTTGCAAATGAATATGATGGTGTTTAAAGAAATATCTAGGCTTATCCCTATATTTCTTGTGGTTCTTGCAGTTACAATAGGAGCTCGCTTTGTAGCAAATGATACAGTGGATAAAACCGCTCGTGATAGTGCTCAATTTGCTGCAACTACTTGGGCAAGTAACGTTGCAAAATATATTCCTAATATTGAGAATGTGCTGTTAGGAGAGCAAGTAGTTAGTGGTGAAACAATGAAAACTATGGCTCACCGCCAACCAAAAAACATTAAAGCATATCGCATTTATGATAAAGATAGAACGTTAAGGCTTGAAAGAAATAATAGCAATTTATCCTTTGATTATGATATTGCCATAGGTAAAAAAACCAGCAAACCCTTACAAGCAATCAACTCGGAAAATCTTTTTTTTAAGAAAATCCAAATCAATGAAGGAGACCACTCTAACTCTAGTTTCGGCTCAAGAGCCATTGTTCCGCTAAAGTTGGATTCTCAGATTATTGGTTATCTTGAAATTCTGGCAATAGAATCTAATGTTTTTAATAAATTCCGCAAGCAATTTTCAAAAGCTACATTTAGTTTTATTATTCTAATGTTTGCCGCATTTTTATTTCCTGCTATTCTTTATTTGCGTCGCACAGTACAGCTTGAGCATACTTCTAGACGTCTTCGTCACAACGCAGAGTATGACAATTTAACAGGTGCATTAAATCGTGGGGCATTTACTAAGTTCATAGACAAAGAGCTAATTATAGCTTCTGAAAGAGGTTATTCTATTGCAATTCACTTTATAGATTTAGATCGTTTTAAAGAAATTAACGATACCAAAGGGCATGAAGCTGGAGATGATATATTAAGCCAAACAGCAAAGAAATTGCAAGAACTGCTTAGTCCACGTGACAGACTTGCCAGATTGGGAGGTGATGAATTTGTAATCTTCCAGCCATATTTTATTGGTTCTTCAAACAAGGCAATGCAGTTAGCAAATGAAATTGTTGAAGTGTTAAAAAAACCATTTATTGTTGATAATACTAATATTCAAATCGGAGCGTCTGTTGGCATATCGCATTTTCCACGTGATGGTAAACAGATAGATGAGTTACTAAGAACAGCCGATCTTGCTTTATACAAGGCAAAGGAAATGGGACGTTCTCGTGCTTTAGAATTTGATGCTTCAATGGAAACAGAGCGCCAATCACGTCAATCAATCGAGCGATTATTACGAACTGCTCTTGCAGGCAACAGATTTTATCTCAATTATCAGCCTTTCTATGACATGAAAACTAGTAAGTTGCGTGGTTTTGAGGCATTGCTCCGTATTAAAGATAAAACTGGCAAGCCAATTTCACCAGATATTTTCATACCGATTGCAGAAGATATTGGTCTGATAGGAGAAATTGGTGAGTGGGTTTTAAGAGAATCTTGTAAAACTGCCAAAGATTGGCCAAAAGATATGACTATATCTGTAAATCTTTCACCAGATCAATTCCAAACTCATGACATGCCAAGTTTGGTGCAAGATGTTTTGAAGTCAACAGGCTTAGCCCCAAGCCAATTAGAGCTTGAAGTAACCGAAGGGCTACTCATAACTGATTCTGATAAAGTTCTATCAGAACTAAAATTAATCAAAAAACTTGGTGTATCCATCGCTCTTGATGATTTTGGTACTGGTTATTCATCGCTTAGTTATTTATGGCAGTTCCCATTTGATAAACTCAAGGTAGATAAATCATTTATCAATACGCTAAACGTTGCTGGCTCAAAATCACAAGAGATATTATCAACCATTGTAGCGCTTGGTAAAGTATTAGATATGAAAGTTACTGCCGAAGGGGTTGAAACAGAAAAACAAGCAAAACTATTACGTTCCTTAGATTGTGATTTAGTGCAGGGATATTTATTCTCCCGTCCACTTGATTTGGTAGATGTAGCAGCTGAACTTATTAAGCAAGTGGATACAAGAAAAATGTCGAAATCAAATGACAGTGCTAAGCAATCAGCTCCCGTGCGAGCAAGTAGATAATAATCAATCAGGCCTAGCCATCCATTTTATCAAAATACCAGCAGGGATCGCCCATGCAAACCCTGCTACTGAAAAATAAATAAGCAACAGCCAAGTAGGGGCGTTGCTAAGAGTCTTTTCATATATAATAGTGGCAATGACAGGGTAAATAATAAGCAGTCCTAGCATTATAAAAAGCCCTGCTAATTTCCGATTGCGTTGGGTCAATGCTAATTTCCTCATAATATTACGGTGGCGTGAGCCTATTAATAATTAGCCTGCGTAGTGTGAACGCAAAGAAAAAGCAATAGCTGTGAGCAAAGCAACCTAGCGAGATATAGCTTGGAAAAAGAATAAATAGCGGGGGTGTTCCGCCTACGCTAAAGCTTCGGCGGACAAGCGGGGACGGGCAGCCTGCGTACTTGTTAGCATGGGAAAAGAATAAACGGCGGGGGTGTCGGGGTCGGGAGCGACAAGCGACCAACGGC
>Ga0256834_1001516_pt1 | contig 15567 bp, 12 predicted proteins | sample 4281140metaG_FD_190536 | JGI IMG/M metagenome (GOLD analysis project Ga0256834, IMG submission 190536) | Hydrothermal vent microbial communities from East Pacific Rise, Pacific Ocean - 4281-140 | ecosystem: Environmental > Aquatic > Marine > Hydrothermal vents | place: Pacific Ocean: East...
CAACGTGGTGCTCAACACCGCCTTCGGCCACCCCACCATGGCCGTGGACACCCACATTTTCCGCGTCAGCAACCGCACCGGCATCGCCAGGGGAAAAACCGTGCTGGAAGTGGAAAAGAAACTGCTACGCCATATCCCGAAAGAATTCCTCCACGACGCCCATCACTGGCTCATCCTCCACGGGCGCTATACCTGCACCGCCCGCAAGCCGCGTTGCGGATCGTGCATTATCGAGGATTTGTGTGAGTTCAAGGACAAAACCGACAACTGGTAGGACGAGCTGGCATCAGCCGCCTGCACCTGTCCCACACTGCACTCTTTTGAGAAGATCATAAGCGCTCCATAAGCCCCACCTGCCACGATCCATCAAGGATCAGCCTCCGGAAGAAAAACAGCAACAGCGCCAGAGGCAGGCAGACATACGCCATGCCTGGGCGGATTTGGGCAGTTGTTAAATATCTCTAATTGAGATATAGTGTTTTTGCAATGCACATCATCACCCAAAAACGGATCAGGGAAGCCCAACGGAATTGGCCGGAGGCAGGTGATGCACTGAGTGGCTGGCTACGGATCATGCGTAGAATTGAGCCTCATAACGCTGCTCAGTTGAAAACTTTCTTTCCTGCCGTGGACAAAGTTGGCGATCTGTTTGTTTTCAATATCGGTGGTCATCGATTGCGTTTGATCGCATCGGTTCGATTCAAGGTAAAGCGGGTGTACATCCGCGCCATCATTGATCACAAGGAATATGACAAGGGTAACTGGAAAAAATGAGCAAGTTCGATGACAAAATGAATGCCGTGATCTCCCAGTGGGATGTGGTCGGTCAGGTACTTTCCCCGCCTACCAATGAAGCGGAATACGACGCACTGGTGGAGCGCATGGAGGCCTTGCTGGATCACTTGGGTGAAGATGAGGATCACCCCCTTAATGGGTTGCTGCATCTGATGGGGGATCTGGTGGCAGAATACGATAGTCAAACCTACCTGCAGATTCCTCAAGCCACCGGCGTGGGAGTGTTGAAACACTTGATGAAAGAACATGGCCTGAAGCAATCAGATCTGTCAGAAGTGGGTAGTCAAGGTGTGATGAGTGAGATACTGAATGGCAAGCGGGAATTGAATCGCCGCCAGATAAAGGCACTGGCTGAACGGTTTGGGGTACCTGCGGGAACATTCATTTGACTTGTAGTAATTTGTAATAGTTCAGACAAGATCCAGCACCTGCCTCAGTCATCGAATATTCCCCTGGCAATCTTTTCGCCAAGTTCATCCGAATTCCTGGCAACTGCATGTTTTACCTCCTGTGTATCCTTGTGGGTCAGATCATAGTGGTATTCTGTATCTACAAAACCAAAGCTGAAAAATCATGCAGCAGCGCAGAGAGCCCAGTGTCCATCCTTTCTTTTCCACTTTCCAGTCGCTCATTGTCGTCTCCTGTTCAGTGTTTTCCTGTATTTCGCAATCCAGTCCCCATAACCATTTTTTTCTATGGAATACTCATGCTCCAGATCACTGCGGAAAGAAACCTGCCGGGAAACTGCACCGAAAGTTCTTGGCCCGGCAGCACCCCGAAGTTCGACTGTGATCCGGCCAGCACCTCTTAACTCACAGCTTCCCCCAAGGCGAACCTTGACCAGTATGGGACGCAGGGACTTATCTCCCACCTTGCGCAATTCCACCTTGTCCACTTCCACTCCGGAGCAATCTGAACCAAAGCCATACATAAATTTGCCTACCACCCTGGCGGGCACATGCTGCTGCAACGACTGGCGGACAAGTTCCCGGATCTGCTCATCAGAAGGCGCCGTCACCGCCCCGGCAGTGGAAGACAAGAGCATCATTGTCCACACCCATCGCAGAAACCGATTAGCGGACACCTTCACCAACTCTTCCCGTCCTGCCAATACACCAGTTGCGATGACTTCCACAGCTTCCTCCCGCTTCGTATTGAAAGGCGCCGCCGCCATTCCCTGGCAAATCATCCGTCCTGGATGGCGGCTTGGAGAGAAGTATGGAGAAATAAAAGTCAAACGGCAGCAAAAAAAAGCTTTTCAACAGGAATCGAATACCTCCAATAATACGATCACAAGGAAAGTCATTCGTTGAAAAGCAAATGGTAATCAGTGGGGAGCTGCCCCGACAAGCATTTTACCCGCCAAGGTTTTTTCTGGCTGAACTCCAACAGAAGCAGCAACAGCTCCTGCTCCATCCACTGGCTGAAATATTGATATTGTTCACGGCTCACACTCTCAAAACCATGCGCCAGTATGGAACTATTTCAGGCCTTGAGGTGATTGAGCATTACCGATTTCTGCTTTTCCCAGAAACCGCTTACTTCGGGTTTGCAAAGACACGCCGCCAATTCCCAGGCTGCATACAACCCTACCTGATATTTTCCTTCCTGGTTGGCAGTCAGGCTCATGCCTTCGGGTATGCGTTCTGGAGGGATATCCGCGCTGTCGATATCTGCCTGGGTTTTCAGCAACCATTGGGCACTCCACTCCAACAAGCGGTAGAGGCGCGCTACTGCATCGTCATAACGACCTTGTGTAGCGCAGCGCTGGGCATTGCGCCATAGGTCATAGATTTGCAGAATCTCATGCGCCGGGCTACCAACTTTCCCTAACAAATCCAGATCACCCAGCAAAGGGCCAATCGTTTTCCTCAAGACGGCGCGGAAAGTTCCCAGTGTTTCTTTCGCCTGGCAATGCTGAAACCGGTCCCAGAGCACAAAGGCTTCACTGATGACCCTGGCGCGTTGCAATTTGCTCCGCAAAGCCGCATTCACCGGAACGGGAATCAGCGACAGCCGCTCCAGCGCATCATCATAGGCAAACCTGGTCCAGGGTTCCACCGCCGAACAGAATGCCCTGTGAAACCGGCTGTTCTCTACAGCAGCGGGGGTAACGGATTCACCTACATTCACCGCCCGCAAGTTAGTCCTCGGACCCGTAACCAGTTGCAACTTCACTCCACCATGATCCAAAGCAGCCATCACCAGAGCCGCACTCATGGTCTTGGTGCCACCCGTGTAGTCAGCAATGAAGTTGGTTTCCGGCGGCTTCCCTTCCAGATACTCGGCCACTTTTGAATAAACATCATCGAAATCATCCGCCTCAATGACTAGGATCTCATATCGCATCTCGTCCAGGCCCAGCTGGGTTGGGATATTGGGCAAGCTGGGGGACTTATCACTATAGTCCACCTTGATGAAATTGCCCTTGCCGGTGATTTGTACATAAGAGCCCTTTTGCCCGGTAGCCGGGTCATCAGCAGAGCAGACAAAACAGACAAAATCCGCGCCACTATCCTGTACGGCGCGCTTTACCGGTACATGGCTGCCGCCAACTGTCACCAGAAGAACAGTATTACTGCTACGATTCATTCGGTTTCCTCCGGAAAGTCAGGTGTTACCCTTACGCAGTGTTTCAAGTTCTTCACGGCGATTCTTTTCCTGCTTCTCCCGTTTCGGCTTCTTGAGGCCTCCAGGCGTCCACCCCAGGCGGTTAAACCAGTTTTCAATGGCATCCGCCACCGTCATTCGCGCCGTTTCGTCCCACTCCCGGGCCTGCTCCATGCTGGATCTGATGATGGCCAGGAGCTCCCGAAACCGGTTGGCTGGCAGTGGTTTTCCTGTGACCGGAAAAGCTTCCAGTTTCTCATTCATCCGGTGTATCAGCTTTTCATATGCCGGCAGGGCATCGAACTTTTCCTTTTCCTTTTCCTTGGCGGCCTGCTCGGCCTTGTTCCGCTCGGCTTCCTCAGTCACACGGCGCTGCTTGCGGAGCTCCTCCTGCCTCTTTTCCAGACGTGCCTGCCAGCGCGAGGCTCCAGCATAATCCGCAAGCACCAGGCTATTTTGTTTAGCCCAGGTAAACTCATTGATCCTCGCATCGGCATTCAGGCACATGTGTCGCAATTCCATGCCCGTTGGCAGATTTTTGGCTGATTGCGAATCAGCCATGGCCATGAGGTTGCTCATCCGCTCACCCTTCAGCCAGCCACCGGAGTTGTCATGCTTATTGATGGCCCCTTCCATATGGGTGGCAAATATTTCCATCCAGCGGATCCGCTGGCCTTCATCCAAGAGGGAAGGCACCTGATCCGGATCATTGGGCATTACATCACTCTCTTGTGAATCAATGCAAAAACGAACCTGACCAAAACCGAAGGACTTACCCATACCCAACCCATGCCGCAGGTTCTGATCACCGCCCCAAGTCATGGCCCAGAGCAAGGCGCCCAATTCTTCTGGTTTAAGATTATGGAACAACACCCGCCCCTTGAATTTGGTGCCTGCTGGCAACGGATGGAGACATACCTGCACCTTCTTGTTATTGATTTGGTTCTGATTAAGTTTTTGCACCCCTACCTGCTCATCCGGCCGGGCAGGATAGCGCTTGAACCCCCGGATCACGGGGCGCCCCTGCTGAGGGGTCTGCATGTAGGTAGCATACTGACCTCCGCTCAAACGCCCCCCATTCCGGGTCTTCTGCTGGATGTAGTTGGGAAAATAGGTGGGCTTGGGGCCATTGAGGATAGTGTCATCCTGCTCTTCGGGTTCGGGATTGCCCAAAGCCACCGCAGCTTCACAACTCACCCGACCACGCAGGGCATCAGGCTGGCTCTCACCAATGGCACCGAACAACAGATCAGCCAAGTCATAACCCTTTTCTTTTCCCGGTTCTTCCAGGTGACTCCCGCTTGCATGACTGATCACCTCATGGATGCTGAAGTCCCCCGCCAGCTTGGGCATATAGGCCAGGCCGATGCGCAGAAATCCCTTGTCAAGCACATAGAACACGGGCACCGGTTCACCATTGCGGTATTTTTGCTTCCAATAACCAGGCCAGCTCATGCCCGGCTTGTCATCCTCATCGCCATGAATGAACAGGAAATCCCGCCACGCTTCATCGGATACCGGGATAGCACTGGACTCATCTGCATCGTAGAAGATGAAATCCTTGTATTTGCCTCGAGGCCTGGTGCTGTCGGAAATCTGACCCGTAAATACGGGAAATCCCTTTTTGGAGCCCCTGACCAGGTTGATAGCCCCCTCTTCACCCACATCGAAGCAGATTTCATCCGGCTGCAAGCGCTTCCTGCGACAAAGATCATTCCAGACGCGGTACTTTTCGCAAACATCCGTACGCGCCCTGAAAATGGGCCTTCTTGCTTCCAGTGCCGACTCCAGTTCCCGGTGGCTGACCCGAATCATACTGCAGGGCAGAATCTCCTGCCCTGCATCCGGGCGGCAACACAGAAAACCGGTTTGCACCCGGTTGCGCACCTTGTCCGCATAGGAAGCAGATACATTTCTCCCAGTGATGTCCCGCAAGCCGGGCCGCTGGTCATCCACCATGCGCATACGTCCGTAGCCGATAATTTCCACCACCGAGCGCAGCATGCCCTTGAAGCTGGAGCCGGGAATGGCGTAGCACCCATCAGGCAATTTGAAGGGCCTGACCTGACCTGCCTGGTTTGTGGTGCCCGGCGTCTGATGCCCCCCCACCAGAATCGGGCTATCGGCGGTCAAGGTATATTCAATGACGCCGCTGAGGCCGTCCTGGAAGGGCCAATCGTGGGATACTTGACGATGCCAGCTAGGAATATGCACCCGCTCATTGAGGGGCACAAAATTATAGGGCGCAGAAATCACCTGCATGTTGTCTCTACTGAGCGTTTTGGAGCAATGTTCAATGACCATGTGATTCTCCTTATTCAAATCCGATGAAACAGGCATGTTGCTGCACAAAACCCTGGCCGGGCGCATCCTCCCAGTAGCGGCGGTAACACAGCCTCCCGGTGGCGGGATCATGGGCATATTGGCGAACTTCGTCCCACAAGCCTTCAGCTTCAGCATGGTGGCGATAATCCAGAATGCACCAACCGCCCTGTCCATCCTGCAATATAGCGATGCTATCCCCTGATTCAGCTACCGCTTCGCAGCCGAGCAGAAAACCCCATTCATCCCGCAACTTGGGCAGCCCCTGGTGAAAGGCCATCTGCTGCGACTGGAACAAGAGCCAGCCCTGCATGGGCTGACGTTTGGTCAGCTCCTGCCACACCACATCCTGTTGCTCCACAGTCAGGGAATCCACCCACACGCCTCCTGGCTGCATAGAAGGCATTCGATCTTTTCCTTTCTGTATGGCCAATGCCTGGTATGCTTCGAGTACCTCCTTCATGCTGCCACCTCTCCGGTTTCCTGTTTCAGCCATTCATCCAGTTTGCCAGTAAGCCTTCCTTCGAAGAAGCCATTGCCAGTAGTACTGCGCGAACCCAACCCCAGGCGTCCCCGGGCAAGGTCATCCAAAGCCGCCTTCAGTGCCCGGCGTATCTGGTTCTCATGCGGCTGCAACCGCCCCAGGTTAAGATTGATATTCACCTGCACCTTGCCACCCAGCAGACTCTCTTCCTCGAACAGCACCCGATTCCGCACACCACCAGTGAAGCGGTCGATAGCATTATGCATGAGTCGAACGACCTGTACCGCGTCGGCGGGCAGGCGGGCATCATCCACGAAGAGGACACCCGCCCTACCCGGATCACCTTCATCCTTCACTGCGCCCAGCAGGATTTCCAGTGCTTCCGGGCGTTCATCGGTATTATCATCACCAGCCCACAGGCCACTGAAACGGCGCAGATGAAAGGCCATGCGGTGTGCCAAGGCACCCTTCAGGGAGGAGCCTGGCAACAGCACGAAAACAGGCTTTCGTACTCCCTCGCCGTGATCCCAGACGATGCACTCTTCCACCACGGGCAACAGGTCTGCCGGTTTTTCATTCCGAGCATCCAGGGAGCGATCACCCTGACCGATACGCCACAGTCCCCGGGCTTCCAGTTCAAGCACACCCTCCAGCCAACCCCTGACCCCGGATTGCGGTTCATGGGGCTGCAGGCCGGCAACGACATCCAATGCCCTGTCCAGCGTCCGAAAAGCTTCTGCATCCGCTTCTTCGGTCAGATCAAAGCACCGCTGGTGGACAGCATGGGGCTTTACCCGGCCAAGCCCGGCGCGGGTAGCACCGCCAAGACGGAAGCCGGGATGAGCCAACAGCCCCAGCAAGCGCCGCCACTCCTGATCACCTTCCTCTGGCCTGGCCCACAGGCGCAGTTCCAAGGCAAAACGGTTGCCCGCTGGCAGCACCGCCCGGTCGAATTTTGCGCTATCCGCCGCCGCTCCCCGGTGGGTGATACGCACCCGGTTACGAAACACCGGCTCTTCAATTTGCGCCAGAGCAGCGGCGTAGAGGGAATCCTGCAGGCACTTGCGGCCAGCATCACCCAATAGCAGGCCCTCAGCTACCTGGCCCTTGCTATCCAGAAGATGGCCCCAGCTAGCCTGCAGGCGGGAGGGGCGGCCCTCTTTGCGTTTCTGAAAACCGAATATCTCTTCCATACTCTTCTGGTCGTATTCGTCCCACCAAAGATGGCGCAATACCCCCGCCAGGGAAGAACCAGGGATGGCCGGCAGGCCATTGGCGTCCCGCACCAGGGCGGTATCAAAAACATTGTCCGGCGTACCGGTGGACACTGACAGGGGCGTGACTGCCTCCAGCACCACCCGCGCCAGATACAATATGCTGTGTTCCTTACGGTTCATATCACACCCCCCTCCTGTTGATATCATTCCGCACCTGGTGAGCCAGGCGTCTGGCTCTATGAGCGTATTCCCGTGGATGCAGATTATCCGCTGTCAGCTGCACCTTTAACCAGTCGGCAAGACTCGACCATTCTCCGCTTCCGACCGGCGGGATCTCGACATTCCAGCCCTCGGCCTTGTCCTTGACAACAGCCGAACTGCCTTCGAACAACTCCCCAAACAGGATCTTGCCCTGGCTGTGCCGAGCCGCCTCCAGCACCCGCCCCCATTGGGAACGAGAGGGGCCGAACTGCACCTTCCCAACCACGCCAGCGGCACGGCGAGCACGCTGCACGGCATCATGGTACTGATCCGCCACTTTCCTGGCCCAATCATCAGCACGATCCTTCCAGCCGCTATCCTGTGCTTCCAGCCAATCCAGCAAGGGATGATCCGGTCGTTGTGGTTTAGCCTCCAGCTCCGGAGCATCACCGGGAGGAAAAACAGGTTGGTCGCTCATCAGCAACGGCGGGTTAACCCACAGCCGCCCCAAACCTGCTTCCCGGTACAAACCCACCCCTTGTTGCAAATGGTTCAGATCCCCATCCTTGAAACCACCTTGACATCGAAAAGCAATGACAGACCCTGCAGCCAGTACCAGGCGTTCCCTTTCATAGCCCTGGCGCGCCGCATTCCAGGGCGAGTAACGGCGATGACGCAGGAAGCTCCTGCCAGCATCCCATTCACAGTCCGCCAGGCCAAAAGCCACAGGCATGGGCTCCAGACAGGGCTGCCCCCATTCATCCTGCAGGGCGAGATCGGACAGCACCCACAACACCAGACAATCATCCCTGGTTGCCTCCATTGCACGCTCTGGGCCTTCAGCCCGATGGATGCGTACCCGGCCATATTCCGCGGAGCGCGAACGCCCCAGCAGCCGCTCTCCCAGCAGGGACTGAACAACCTGTTCAAACAGCTCATCACCCACTTCATTATCCGCCTGGATCTCGGCCAGAAAATACTGGCCTCTGAACAGCGAGTCGTAGCCAAACAGCTGGCTCTCGGCAGCACGGCCGGTGGAGGTATTGATAGCGGTCTTCAGGCGCAAACTATGTTGGGGCTTCGACCAAAAACCATCCCCATGCACATAGCCACCCCGCAACTGTTTGGATTGTATTTGCCCCTCTGCATCCCGGGGAATGGAGTCCATCCACAAGAAGTTGAACAGGCGGGGCGATTGTAATCTGCTGTCATCATCAGGCCTTTCCAGTTTTCCATGGTGCCAGACAAAAGGCACTGGATATCCAACAGAAGCACCCCGCTGCGGCAGTCCATCCCCAAAGCGCAACCGACCGGAATGGAAGACCAACCAAGCAACATCCCTGGGAAGCTTTGAGTAAAGATCGGCGGCCGCCGCTCCCAGAAGGGCGGAGCCTGGCACCCGGTCAATCCCCGCATGCCCACCCTCGGTGGCGGCGCTGGCGCTGAATACGCAATCATCCAGCAGTTCTATCATCAGTGCCTGCTGTTTCATGCCGCCACCTCCAGCGTCAGGCTCGCCCGTCCCAGGCCTCGGCTGCGGTGGGCACCCACGGCATCGATGAGGGGCAGCAGCCGTTCCAGCGCCTGCCACCAGCCATCTGGTAGCGTTTTTCCAGGCACAATGGAAAGCACCGCTTCAAGCCGCAAGGGAACCACCACCTCATAACCCCGAAGCGAGCGATTCAGCGCAGTGCCTCGTTCATGCTCCACCGCTGAAACATAGAGATTGCGAAACAGCCGGGGCAGCAATTCCGCTCCGGCCTTGCTGCCCAGCCAGACGGCCAGCTCATCCGGCAACCGCGCATCACCCACCCGCAGGCAGGCACTGGCAGGCATTACACCCTCCTTCAGGGTTTCAGTGCAGTTTCCAAACAGCGTATCTGCCAGGCCTTCGCAACCCGCCCAGCCCCAGGCTTCCGCCCGCTCCGCCGCATCGCGCAGCAGGCCCTTGAGGTGCCGCCCTGGCACCACTGGCAAGCCACGGCTGTCCCGATGCACCACCGCATCAAGCACAGACCCTCCTCCCCGGCCTGCACCAGCATGCCAGAAATCCAGCAATTCAATTCTCAACAAGGTTCCGGTATTCATGCAACTTTCTCCTCCTCTACGGTATCAGGGAAATAGGGCGCCACACCCATTAGCGCCAGGGCGTCTCCCAGGGGACTGCATTTATCGCCATCCTGGGCCTTGCCATAGGGCAGATCATCGAGCAGGGGACCACTCAACAACCGTTCCATGACCAGATTGAAGTTGTCCAACGCATTGGGACGGTGTTCCTTCATCAACTGCCGCCAGCGCTTGTAACGGGTGCGGGCATCCGCCAGGGACAGGCCCATGAGAGTCAGCAACTGACGGGTGGGGCCACGGGCGAAGACTTCACTGGACAACATGGCTTCCAGTTTCAACAAATCTTCCAGCCGGGGGGATTGCTTGCCCGCACCCAGGAAATAGCACCCAAGCGTATCGATATAGTGTGCACCATCCTCCTCGTGGGTCAGTTCATTCTTCACAATAGCGCTGTAATCATCCACCAGGCTGCTGGTAACCCGGTAGAAGACCACAGAGGACGGCGGCTGCGCAGGATTCAACAACTTGGCCTGGTGCTTCGCCTCTGCCATCAAGCCCTCGGCAAGATGACTGGCTAGATAGAAAGGCTGGCTGGCTCCCATGAACACCAGCCCGGCGCCAATGGTGAGCCTTTCCGGAAGACCGGTGACACCCATATCCTTAAGCTTCCTCAGCGCCAGCGGGCTTTTCTCTTCGAAGGCCTTCACAAAGACCTGCAAGAAACTCATGGCCAGATCCGCACGCAGCAAGATGGTCAGATCATCCCCACCAAGAAGAATGGGGCGCGCCGGCAATGGCTGATCCCCACTTCTTGCCGGCAGCAACACTTCTTCTGTGGCCTGGCGCGCAGCCTCCACCATCGAATCGGCAAGCACATTGGACAATGTCCGGAACACATCGACAAAGTGCTCCGGCTTCTCACCAACCACTTCACCAGCGCGTAGCAGCAATTGCCCCAGACCATTGCCGTCCGCATGCAACAGAGCAATGCCACGGTTTTCCCCGATGAAAGGAAAGACGCCTTCCGTTTCACCTTCTTCCGCATCCATATTGCGGGGCCAGTCACGCCAGCCCAGCTCAGCCTGTTCGGGAGAAAACCGATGGATAAAACCCGCCCGGCTGAGATCGGCACAGTGCTTTTTCGCCGCCGTGGCCGCATCAGTCAGGCCCGTCCTGTCCTCATCTTCCACCGTGCGCCCGGTGCGCGGATTGCGTCTGGCAATCGGGGCGCTCAAGGGCAGCCTGGGCCGAATACGGTTGCCGTCCCGGTGCAAAGCCCGGCGAGCCACATCAAAGGCCTGCAATGGCGTGACGCCGCTGCCCAGGCCGACATCATAGGCCAGCTCCGGCGCCTGCTGCTGCACCAGCAGGGAGAACAGAGACAACAGCTTCTCCAGTGATCGCCGGCTAGCACTCAGAGCATAGAAAGCGCCCCCCGCACGGCGGGAAAACTGCAAATCCCGTCCTTCCTGCAGCGCCAGGGCCGACAACGCCTGATCGAGAATACTCCCTGTGAGGGCATCCACCAGCTCACTGGCTCCGATGATGTCTCGCAGGCGTCCAGACTCCAGCAAATATTGCTGAATGGATTTGGCCTCAAAAAGCAAGGCATGGTATTTCTCTTTTGACATGCAATGTTTCTCCTTCAACTTGTTTTTTAACAAACTCATTCTCACCCCGGCATCCATCATCCCCTAAGACATTCACCCCTGCTTCACTGACACGACTCATGCTCTGCACACACTCAAACCCTTCTTCATCAGGGCATGGCTGGGACACGGACTCTCACTGATTACAGGATCCTGCACCAAAGTCTTAATCCCTTCTTCATCAGGGCATGGCTGGGACATTCATGACATTTGCATGACGGAGCAGGAAAGCGGGTCTTAATCCCTTCTTCATCAGGGCATGGCTGGGACTCCCTCTACTGTTATGGAGTGAGAGGGGAAGAAACGTCTTAATCCCTTCTTCATCAGGGCATGGCTGGGACTTTAACTGGGACCATACAGAACAGTACTTTGGATGTCTTAATCCCTTCTTCATCAGGGCATGGCTGGGACCATTATCTACAACAACAGCGGCAACCGCCGCATTGTCTTAATCCCTTCTTCATCAGGGCATGGCTGGGACAAATTAATGGAACAAGAACCAGGTTGCCGAACCTGTCTTAATCCCTTCTTCATCAGGGCATGGCTGGGACCTAGTATCCATAGTAATCATATCTGGGCAGTTTTATGTCTTAATCCCTTCTTCATCAGGGCATGGCTGGGACTTAATCTCCAAGGGCAAAACCGGCTCGGAGTGGATGTCTTAATCCCTTCTTCATCAGGGCATGGCTGGGACCTATACCAAAGTTGGTAGCGGAAAAGAGCATGTCGTCTTAATCCCTTCTTCATCAGGGCATGGCTGGGACATACGAACACAACTGGAAGAAAATAGTAAAACTTTGTCTTAATCCCTTCTTCATCAGGGCATGGCTGGGACCCAATCGAGGTAGATATTCCAGTGCAGCTTCTGCTGGTCTTAATCCCTTCTTCATCAGGGCATGGCTGGGACAAAGAATGTAAAAAACACACAAACCCCTCAGTAGTCTTAATCCCTTCTTCATCAGGGCATGGCTGGGACGTGTTTGAGGGGTGTAAGGTCTTGGCTAACACTAGGTCTTAATCCCTTCTTCATCAGGGCATGGCTGGGACGGGTCTCATCACAACCAGGAGAAACCTCAATGAGTCTTAATCCCTTCTTCATCAGGGCATGGCTGGGACCAATCCTGAAAAAGTAAAAGGGGATAATGTGTCAGTCTTAATCCCTTCTTCATCAGGGCATGGCTGGGACTTTTTTTTTTAGTTTTTGACTTAGTTGTGTAGGTCTTAATCCCTTCTTCATCAGGGCATGGCTGGGACCATAGACTGGCTCACAGACAAAGAAGCGACCTGGTCTTAATCCCTTCTTCATCAGGGCATGGCTGGGACCCGCCGAAGTTGCCTGCCTTATCCGAGACAAGTTGTCTTAATCCCTTCTTCATCAGGGCATGGCTGGGACCCCACCCCTCCAGCTCCCGCACCCAGGGAAGTTGTCTTAATCCCTTCTTCATCAGGGCATGGCTGGGACTGTTGCCATTACGAACAAAGATCCAGATGAAATGTCTTAATCCCTTCTTCATCAGGGCATGGCTGGGACACTATTCCGTGCGGGATCTGGCCGAATTCCTTGGTCTTAATCCCTTCTTCATCAGGGCATGGCTGGGACAACGGCAGGGACTCATGAGTATAAGTGGGTCTGTCTTAATCCCTTCTTCATCAGGGCATGGCTGGGACGAGAATCATCCTGATGACTACCTCGGTTGAGGCGTCTTAATCCCTTCTTCATCAGGGCATGGCTGGGACCTGGATGCCTTGCTATGAGGCGGCACCCTATAAGTCTTAATCCCTTCTTCATCAGGGCATGGCTGGGACTTGGAAGGCGTGCGCCCGGTGTGCGTAACCAGCCGTCTTAATCCCTTCTTCATCAGGGCATGGCTGGGACCCACAAGATAAAAAACACGGGGCACACCAATCCGTCTTAATCCCTTCTTCATCAGGGCATGGCTGGGACAGTACACCAAAAACCCCTTATCACACAAGGCCCCCAGACGGTTTTCCGGCGCATCAGCCGGGCAATACGCTGTTTGAGGAGCAGAGGCTGTGAAAAACAGGCTTTTCTTCCGTGGTTTCATTTATCTGCGCAAGTTTTCTTTTCTCATCTATTAAGAAATTGGTTTATCTATCGATATACATGAGCTTTAAATTTTCAGACAATCAGGTATTCCCAATCATCTGGCGGATCACCTGCACCCTGCACCTTTACCCTGACAAGATCATTTCCGCACAAAGGATAGAAACGAATGTTGTCTTCTGAAGCATCAACAACCTGTATTAACCGCCGCTCCAATTCACGCCTCCGGGGCCGCTCCAGATGGCATTCAAACACGCTTTTTTGCACCCGCCGACCGTATCCCTTGAGAATACGGTCAATCCGGTAACGGCGCCGGTTATCCGTCATGTCATAGCAGATCAACCAGAGCATCAGAACAGCAGGTAGTCCTTGCCCTGTTCAAGATACCTGCCCTGGCCGATTTTGCGGCTCTTTTCCTGACAACCGTGGCACTGGGGATACCAGCGCAAACTGTCCAGCTCTGGGTCTATGCATTCCAGCAGCTCTTGCATGAGGTGCAGCCGGGATTGGGTTTCCAGTTCCACCTCAAAGACGCTGTACTGTACCCGTGTTCCCATGGTTTCCAGGCGTTTTGCCACCCGGCGGCGGTTGCTGTCGTCTGCGATGTCGTAGCTTATTATCCAGTACATGTCAGCGGATATAGAATGCCTGATAGGCATGGGCATTCCCCTCCAACCAGGCGCAGAAGGCTTTGACCTGCTGGTTGATACAGCGGCGATAGTCTGTTTGCCGACCAGTAACAGGATGCACGAAGCTGCTGTTCATTTTCTTTTCAAAGGCGGCAATAAAAACAGCCCGGGCTTGTGCGTCTATACGGCAGCGCCCTTGTTCCAGGTCGGTACTGAAATCATCAGGCCGCAGTTTTCCATTGAGCAGGAGATTCAACACTACCGCATCGACAACGGGCGCGCGGAATTCTTCCATCAGGTCGGATGCAAGGGCGGAATGCCCGGGATAGGCGCGGTGTAAAAAACCCACCCCCGGATGCAGCCCTAGCAGGCGCACGAACGCCTGAACATTCTGGTAAAGCAGGGTATAACCGAAGGAAAGCAGGGCGTTTATGGGGTCCGGGGCTGGGCGTTTGCGACGACCTTCAAACCCCCAGGCGGTTTCAAAGCTATGCCGCCAGGCCTGGAATTGCACTTGACCCGCATGCCCTTCGATGCCGCGCAGGGTTTCCAGGGTATCACCATGCTCCAGTTGCTGCAGGCTGTGGCCGAGGGGCCGGTGTGCGGCATCAAAGGCCGGCAGGGGATGATTTCGGGCATAACGCGCCATCACCACTCGCAGGTTGCTGATTTTCGCATGTAGTACAGCTTTGGCGAGCGCCACGCAACGCGGTGGGTCATCGGCGGCCTGGAACTGCTGTTTTTGCCTTTCTATATTCCCACCCATGCGCCGGTCTATGACACCATACAAACGGCCATTGGCAGTGTGCAGGCTCAGAGGCAGTTCCTGGCGCAGGCAGGTTTTGATGAAGGGAAGGGTAATTTCCAGGTTGCCGAATATCATGATTTGATCCAGGCGCTTCATGGGTATGCGCTGCACTGCCTGCCCTTTGGGATGAAGAATGATGGATTCACCTTCGTGGCTGAGACGGGCGCCGTAGCCGGTAACGTACAAGGTGCGCAGCAGGGGCTTGCGCGCATTCAGGGGCGGAGGGATGATTTCGGCGCGCTCCGGTTGTTCTGGCTCTGAGGCTACCGGTTGTGGCGTATGATCAACAAGCAGTTCGCTATCTTCCACCCGGGAGCGCATGACCAGTGAGCGAAGAAAGCGCACACCCAGAAAACGGAAACCCTTTTCGAAGCTGGTGATGCGGGTTTTTTCCTGACTGAGTTGCAAATCCATTGCCGCCAGCAATTCTCCAGTCAGCTCCAGGCTGTGTTCGGCATCCTGTTTGGTGCGGCAGAGGATAAGAAAATCATCCGCAAACCGCACCAGGCGCTTGTCCTGTTGCAGGAGTTGTTCATCGAACCAGTCCAGGTACAAATTCGCCAGCAGGGGAGAAAGAGGAGAACCCTGGGGCACGCCCCGGATCGGGCACCAGATTCGCCCGTCCAGCTCTTGTACCGGCGTTCTGATCCACTGGCGAACCAACCTCCGCATGGTTGTATCGGTGATAAAACGGGAAGCTTCCAGCAGCAGCATTTGATG
>Ga0256834_1001517_pt1 | contig 15556 bp, 16 predicted proteins | sample 4281140metaG_FD_190536 | JGI IMG/M metagenome (GOLD analysis project Ga0256834, IMG submission 190536) | Hydrothermal vent microbial communities from East Pacific Rise, Pacific Ocean - 4281-140 | ecosystem: Environmental > Aquatic > Marine > Hydrothermal vents | place: Pacific Ocean: East...
TTTAGGGGGGTGCAGGGGTGAGACCCGTGAAGTGGAACAGACCTGCGTCTGTTTCATAGGGTCGGAACCGGAGGCGATGTGCAAAGCACAGCCGTAGGTACTCCCCGCCGACAGATGGGCTTTGCCCATCTGTCGCATCAAATATAATAAAAAGGAGCGCAAATGAAGTTCGAATCGATTATAAAAGCCAAACCGCTTGGCGGATGGTTTATCGAGCTTACGGACAAGCAGACTGGAATGAGTGTAGTGTGTGATACGATCGACGAGTATATGACAAAGATCGAAGAGATGGGCGCTGCGTACGGCCCCGATATAGAGGTGGAGTGGAAGCAGGGAGAGGGAGTGATTCCCGCATATATAAACGAAATCCGCGGTTTGATGCAGAAGTATCAGGACGAGATGGGCTTAGGGGAGGGGTGAGGCTGCTATCGGCCTGCCTTTCCCCTAAAAAGAGTCGGTCCGAATCTCGTTCCCCACAGGATAAACAGCAGCATCCATAGTGCGGCGGAGAGATCGAAAAGCCACCCGATATCGATACCGAGCCCCATACCTACAGAGTAGAAAAAGCGCACCAGTACAACCACTTCCGTAAACCAGAAAAGTGCTGTGCTGAATCTGTCGGCATGCGGAACCTGGCCGGAGTGACCGAGTGTCACACGGGTGCCGAATCCGATCAGAATGGTTATTATGAATCCTACGGCTATAAGGTGCATACCTCCGAAAACAAACGATGTCTGCATCCAGAGTTGAGCGACGGTCGTTACGGAGTCTATCAGAAGTGCCGCTGGAAGCCAGAAAAGACCCATATGAAGAACCCACAGTATCGCCGGAGAGCTGAATACCGGAAGTTTCCAGCCGATAAACTCCCTGAAAAGATAAATGGCGAGCAAAATAGAGACGACAGCTTCGGCGACCATGAACCCGATAGCGAAAAAGAGGGTTTTCAGCAGTAAAGAGGCAAAAACTATCGGAAGGAAGTTTTTTGGCTTATGCGCCATTACATGGCTGAAAAAGGGTATCATCCTCTGGGCTACCGCGAAAGTGAGAAACGTCAGATAGAGATAGAAGCCTCCGTATGCCGCCTCGTACCAGAAGGCCCCGCCGCCGGAAAGAGTCACGGCCAAGCCGGCTATGAAAAGGGTGTGAAACAGCAGACCAGCCGCATGTGCGACAAGAAGCCAGAATGGATCGCTTTTATCCGGAGAGCCGCCCGCCTTGTATATCTGTATGAAGTTGCTGACAACCAGCAAATGGCCGATGAAAGTGATAGCCATACCGACAAGCGCCAAAAGCGGGTAGAAGATCGCACCGGCAATAAAAAGAGCGCTTCCGGCTTCATATATCGCGAACAGTTTTACATAGACCGGACGCGGTATCGGAGCGCTCATGCAAAAGCGCGGGAATGTGGTGAGCAAAAATCCGTGGAAAAAGTGGCTGATCACGATAAAGATCATGGTATATGCGTGAAAAAGGGTCGAGTCTACCGTAAGCGGCAAAACACCCTTGTATCCGAGCATAAACACGAGCATGGTAAATACGGCCCAGAATATACCTGCCAGAAAGAAAGGCTGATGGGGCTGGGAGAGAAAATAGTCGAATGTCGATCTTTTTTCATTCTCCGTTTTGAAAGAGTGCATTCTGTTATCCTTGAAATTCGACTTGTCAGATAAAAAAATGCAATTGTATCAAATATCAATCCCAGATCATATTTTTGATTTCGTAACTCTTTTGCGACGGAATCTCTTTTTTTAGAATTTCATCGAGCGGCATCGGTTTTCCGAAGTGATACCCCTGTACGAAATCTATCCCGATGGAGCGTACAGTATCGTAGATGGCTTCGTCGGCTACAAACTCCGCAACCGTTTTGAGGCTGTAGGTGTTTGCGAGTTTGTGAATGATTTCGACAAACTCTCTCGAGTCGGCATCTGTATCGATTTTCCTGATAAAGGAGCCGTCTATTTTGATGTAGTCTACCTTGAGTTTCAAAATCTTGGCGAAATTGGAGTAACCGGAACCGAAATCGTCTATGGCTATCTTGACTCCGTACTGCTTTACACGATGTATGAATGCGTCTATCTCTTCGTAGTTTTGTGTCTCTTCGGACTCTAAAAGTTCGAAAGTTATACGGTCGCTGAAGCTCGACATCGCTACCTTGTCGATGATATAGTTTCTTGTAGCCTGGTGATGGATATCGTCGGCTGACAGATTGATGCTCAGATTCAGACCGTGCTCTTCTATGCTCTTCATGGCTTTGTCGAAGACGATTTTCGTCAGTTCGGAGTAGAGTTTGATCTGTTTCGCCAGAGGAATGAAGCGGGCAGGCGGAATCACCATGCCGTTTTCATCTATCAGCCTCGCCAGCACTTCGTATTTGTATATTCTTTTGGTTTTCGTATCGAGAATAGGCTGATAGAAGGGGATGATCCTGTCCTCCTTGATAGCCTTGCTAAGCACTTTGGTCATCGTTATATTTTCCAGGTACTTTTGCTTTTTGATAAGGTTTTCACTGTATACCACGAGGCTTTCTGATGAGTTTTTCGCCTTTTTGAGGGCTATGTCCGCTTTTGTCAGGGGCTGCTTTTCGTCTATACATACTCCGACCGAGGCCTGGAGCATGAAGCTGCCGTTTTCATCGCTGTAGTGAAATTCGCTTACGAGATTCGCTACTCGCTTGACCATAGCCAAAAATGTGGCTGAAGCCTTCTTGTCAGACTCGATAATGGCAAATTCGTCGCCTTGGAGATGGTATATCTCGTAAAGGTAGGGTATGGTCTGGCGAAGGTACGCAGCATACTCCTGGATGATCCTGTCGCCGACTTTCGATCCGAAAAGATCGTTGTATGTCTGAAATCTGTCTATATTGAATATAGCGACGGAGGCTCTCGAGGTCTTCTCCAGCCGTTTGACGAAACTAAGGCGGTTGTGAAGTTTTGTAAGAGGGTTTTTCATCAGATGGTCAAGAGCTTCGTCCGTCCTCTTTTTTACCTCGTTTTCGAGCTCTTCGGAATATTTGGTCAACTCTTCGTTCGCTTTGGCGAGCCTCTTTTGAAAGCTTTCGTTCTCTTCCAGGTAGGATTGAAGCTTTCTGTTTATCGTGTTTACCTCCATGAGCATGAAAAAGAGAAGTATCAGTGTCGAAACCGCTATCACGAGCCCGATATAAAAGGAGTTCATGGCCCGCTCTTTCAGGTCTTGCGTGTATCTTTTGAACTCCTGAATATAGTGGTGCTTGAGATCCGAAAGATTGTGCGACAGGTTGTTGTAGCGTATCATATAGGAGTAGAATATCTTTCTAAACTCTTTTTTATTTGCTTCCTTGTAGGTTTTCAAGAGTTCGTCTCTTGCCTTTAGATACTCTTCCCACTCCTCTTTTAGTGACTGTAGATGCTTCAACAGGTTTTGTTGTTTCAGTTTGGAGACGGAAAAGCTCTCGAGGGCTGTGAAATATGTATGCGCAAGACTCTTGTCGTCACCGTTTTTTGGAAGAAGATATCCGTTTTTGGGAATAGAGGTGAGTTCGGTCAGTGCGGTACCGTGCAGATTCGCCAGCAGGAGAGAAAGAGAGTCGATGTTTTCGACCGCTTTTTTGTCGAACCTCTCCATCTCCAGATTGAGATCCATCGACTGGTTCAGGCTGTATATGGAAAATAGCCCGGCGATGACGAATGTAATGAAAATAGTAAGAAAGCGTACAGAAATATTTTTTATCATCTTGTTTGTTTCATGCGGACTGGCCACTCTGCTTTTTGGTGAGTGACTGTGAAAACGCTCCATGGAATAGTTACACTAATATCGGAATAAATAAAAAAAAATTGATCTATTTAACTTCATGATATCTGTATCTTCTATTTCCGATTTGAAAAAGTGTTGCCGGAATGGTACAATCGGGTCGTAATTCAAAGCGACAAGGATGTAAAGATATCCTTGTAAAGAAAGGGGAGAAGATGGGACGATGGAGTGTCGCGATTCTTCTGGGAACTCTTGTATGGTTTGGCGGATGTACACAGGAGACCCAGAACAAACTTGGACGTGCGGTGCAAAACTGGACAGGCACGAACGGAGTGCTCGATATATATGAAGGCGGTAAGCTCGTCATGAGATTTATCAAGATAGACAAGCTCTCGACAGCCAAGGGTACGGACGACAATACACCTCGCCAATATCGCTACGGCTACGGATATTTGGACAAGAACTTCAACTATAAAGTGGATGACGGAGAGAGAAAGCTCTATTTTGAGGTGAGCAATTTCACTCCCTATATCTTTTACGAAAACCCGCAGAAGTAGGAGTGTGCGTGCGTAGACTCGAAACGATAGAGCTTTTTATAAAACTGCTTTCATACCCCTCCATAACACCTGAAGACAAGGGTGCACTAACGCTCATCAGGGACTATCTGGATGATTTCGAAGCGGAGTGGATAAACCGTGTGAATGTAAAGAACCTCTTTCTCCACAAGCGTTTCGGAGAGGGGCCGCATCTGTGTTTTGCCGGCCATATCGATGTCGTGCCTCCGGGCGACGGGTGGGAGAGTGATCCTTTCGTTCCCAGGTTCGAGGACGGGTTTATCTACGCAAGAGGTGCGCAGGACATGAAGAGCGGTGTCGCCGCTTTTGTGCAGGCGTGTCGGGATGCAGAGAGTTTCAACGGGACTCTTTCGCTGTTGTTGACAAGCGACGAGGAGGGGGAAGCCCGCCACGGTACGATAGAGGTTTTGAGGTATCTGCAAAGAGAAGACTTTCTGCCAGATTATGCGGTAGTCGCTGAGCCTACCTGCGAAGAGCGCTTTGGTGACGCAATCAAGATAGGCAGACGCGGCTCTATCAACGGAATCATAGAGAAGATCGGCCGCCAGGGGCATGCCGCATATCCGGAAAAGGCTCTAAACCCCATTCACAAGGTCGCCAAAGTGCTTCCGCATATTGCGGGAGTGGATCTTGACGAGGGTGACGAATTTTTCGCTCCGAGCAAGTTTGTAATAACGGATATCCGTGCCGGTATGGAGGTGACCAACGTGACTCCGGGAAAACTTCGCATGATGTTCAATGTGCGCAACAATACCAAAACCGACAAGGATGATATAGAGGCGTTCGTAGACAGATATTTCAAGGATATGAACTACATGCTCACTCTGAGCCAGTCCGCCAAACCGTTTATGACTGACAAGGAGTCGATGATCGTAAAGGCGATCACGCAAGCGATCGAGGAAGTTACTGGAATAGAGCCCGCATACTCTACAGCCGGCGGAACGAGTGATGCGAGATTTTTCGCCGAGTTCGGTGTGGACGTAGTGGAGTTCGGTGTAAAAAACGATACGATACACGCTCCGAACGAACGTACGACACCGGAAGAGGTGGAGGGGCTGAAAAAGGTTTTCGACAAGATCATAGCCGCATTCTGATATCCACAAAGAGTGCACGAAGCCGTAGTATAATTTATGAAAAACGAGGAGTTCGGATTTGAAAAATATTCTCTTTACGCTGCTCTTTCTTGCATCCTCTCTCTTTGCCCAGATCGAGTGGCTAGACTCATACGACGAGGCCCTGAAGAGATCCAGGGAACTCGATAGACCTATACTTTTGCTCATGGTTTCCGACAGCTGCGGGTGGTGTCGCAAACTCAAGGAGAAGACCCTCCAAAATCCGGAGGTCGAAAACTACATCAACAGACGCTATGTTCCTCTGATGCTGAATAGAGAGAGGGATGAGTATCCGTCTTTCATAAAGGCAAAGTATGTACCGACGACTTTTTATATAGACCCGGACGGAAAACTGCTTATCGATCCTGTCGTGGGATATTGGGAAGCTGACGAGTATATGAGTGATCTAAGGCTCGTTCTTAGAGTTTTCAAAAGGAGGAAATCTCTTCATCGATGAACGCAAGAAGGCGACTGCAAAAGGGAGAGTGGCATACTATCCGCCTCGTCTCGACATTGTCGCTGCCTATCATCTGCATCCTTAGATAGTCGTCGTCACCTTTGCGGTAGAACATCACTCCGCTGAAAACGAACCCCTCCTCTTTCAAAACCCTGATCGCTCTATCGATTTGCGAACACTGCATCATGTTTATATCGGCATAGATCATATCGACATGCTTTTTGTAGAGTGTATGAAGATAGTGGCGCAGCGTATGTGAGAAATCACCGCATACTCTATCGATTACCAGAGTGCCTGTTTGTGTGTATTCACCGAGTTCAAAAGAGATCAGGCTGCTCTTTTTGCGGACTCTTCTTTTTGCCGGGACCGCTTTGAGCCCACAGTTTTCATATATCTGCCTGACAAGTTTTTCGTAGACTTCTGGTATAAAGACGGCACGTTCCGAATCGCCGCTCAATATCTTGTATCCCACCAGAACGGATGACCTTTTTTTTGTACGGACGGCATTCGGATCTGTCAGCGAGACCGTATTCGGTACGATTCCAAGCAGCAGGGCACTCTCGCCGAAGCCGTGACGCAGATTGGCCCTCTGGCTGAAGGGATGAAGCATCAGCGCTTCGCCGAATATCGCAAAAAGCTCCATCTCTTTGGCTCTTTGCTCTATACGGCCGAGCATCGAAGTCATGATTCCCTTGCCCTTGAAGTCGGGATCTACCACGGCTACACCGATCTCCGCTATATTCGACTCCTGTACCTTCACAAGCGCGAAGTGTCCGACAATCTTTCCATCTTTCGTCTCTGCGACTACGGAAGCTATCTTTTCGGTTTCGTTGAGTTCGAGTATCTTTTTCGGGTAGTAAAAGAGTGACTTGTAGTAGCTGTATGTGTAGTTGTTGTAGATGAGCCTGCTTATAGCCTCTTCGTCGCCGGGCTCGAAGTCGCGTATCTGGATGGATGCGGGCTTCAAGGATGCGGGCGACTCGTCTTCGAGATCGGAATAGGGCCTGAAAGGAAGATCGGCAAACTCTACCGGATGGGCCTTGAAGATTGTAAAGGCTTTGCCTCTTTTGCCGAGATTGGTAAAGCGAAGTTCGTCTACATACTCTCTCGCCCGTTTCAACCCTCCTTCGCTTTGTGAGCTCATATAGCCCTCGAAATCGAAAGGAAGTCCCATGTCATGTACGCTTATACGTATGCCGTGGGGTAGAAAACCTATATCCACATCTATGGTGCCGGTCATGTTTTTGGGGTAGGCGTGTGTTACGGCGTTGAAAAGAAGTTCTCTCGCGGCCGCGGCTATATGCAGCGCATCCTCTCTCTCTATTTTGGCTATCTCCAGGCTTTTTGCGATCGTATCCATACAGAGCGGTATGTATCTTTTGTCGCTCGGAATTGTCATGGAAACTGTCTGTTTCATCTTCTCTTTGCCTCTTTTTCGAGCATCTTCAAAGCGCTTAGAGAGAGAATTTTCATGCCTATGGTCAAAGAGTCGTCATCCACATCGAAGCGGGTGTTGTGTTGGGGTATGCAGGTTCCTTTGGCTTCGTTGCAGACTCCGAGTCTGAAAAACGCACCCGGTACCACCTGCAGATACCTTGAAAAGTCCTCTCCGCCCATTACCGGATCGACAAGGTCCACCAGCCCCTCTTTTCCCACCACCTCTTCTGCCGCCTCTTTTACGATATCCACCATTTCGTCACTGTTTTTCAGCTCGGGCGGGCCGAACTTGTAGTCGAAGTGATATTTGGCGTTCATAGCTTCGCAGATTCCCTTTATTGTCGTCTCCATCATCTTCGGAATCTCTTTTCGTACCGATTCGTTGACCGTTCGTACGGTACCTGCTACATTTACGAAGTCGCAAATGACGTTTGGCGCCTTTCCTCCCTCTATTCGCCCCATGGATATTACCGCCGGGTGAATCGGATCTATCCGTCTGCTTACGATATGGTTTAGCGAATCGATCACCATGGCGGTCACCAAAACGGCGTCTATCCCCTCGTGCGGTCTGGCGCCGTGAGCCGTCTTCCCGTAGATATCGAAACTGAAGGTGTCGGCTGATGCCATCATTACGCCGTATTTGTATCCTATCTGGCCGGTTCTCAGATATGGATATACATGCAGGCCGAAAACAGCACTCACGCCGTCGAGGGCGCCATCTTCTATCATCTGGCTGCTGCCTCCTTCGAGCACCTCTTCTGATGGCTGGAAAATTATGCGTACATTTCCCGGAAGAGTCTCTTTTCGGCTGTTTAGAGCCAGTGCGCAGCCGAGCGCTATTGCCGTATGCGCGTCGTGGCCGCATGCGTGCATGATCCCCTCCCTTTTGGAGGCGTAAGGCTTCGGGCTGTTTTCAGGCATCGGAAGAGCATCCATGTCCCCCCGTATGGCTACGGTGGGAAGAGAAGGGTCTTTAATTATGTCGGCAACTATCCCGTAGTGATCTTCGAAAGTTTCAAAAGGTATCCCTTCCGCTTCGAGAATGGAGCGGATCAGCAGATTTGTTTCTCTCTCCTGGCCGGAGAGTTCGGGGTTTTGGTGAATTTCGTGCCTGATCTTTACAATCCTGTCGAATATATTGTCGATCTCTTTTTTTAAAATCTCTTCCGCTCTCATCGCAGGCTCCTTTCAGTGTAGTTGTGACATTTGATACAGGCACTCTTTGTTGGTGAACGGTCACTGTCTATTCTGTATGCCTTTTTGCATACCCGATTTTTATAAAAGATCGTCTCGAAAGCGGATGCTTTCGAAGCTTTAGGGGGGTGCAGGGGTGAGACCCGTGAAGTGAAACAGACCTGCGTCTGTTTCATAGGGTCGGAACCGGAGGCGATGTGCAAAGCACCGCCGCAGGCACTCCCCGCCGGTGTACGGGCTTTGCCCGGACACCGTGTCCATTCTTAATGATATTACCCGCTCTCTTAATGTATAATAATCCCAAAAAATAGAGGATTGCATTATGATCGAAAATGTACGGACAGATGCCGCGCCGCAGGCGATAGGGCCATATTCGCAGGCTGTGAAGGCGGGCGGCTTCATATTCACTTCGGGGCAGATCGCCCTTACCCCTTCCGGCGAGATGGTACAAGATGACATAAAGCTTCAGACCGCACAGGTGATGAGAAATCTAAAAGCGGTCCTGGAGGCGGCGGGAAGCTCTTTGCAAAATGTCGTAAAGACGACGATATTCCTCGCCGATATGGATGATTTCGCGGCGGTAAACGAGATATATGAAGAGTGGTTCGACGGGCACAGGCCCTCACGCAGTACCGTGGCGGTAAAGAGACTGCCCAAAGATGCTCTGGTGGAGATCGAGTGTATAGCGCTTGCTTAGGTTTATGTACCTGATCGGGATTTATGGTGCGCATAAGGCGGCTTTGTAGTTCGTTTTTTGCATTAAACTATTCTTAAATATAGTATGGGTATAATTCGCCACTAAAATCGTTTCACGAATTTAAAAGGACACGGCATGACAGCAATCATCAAGCATGGCGGCAAGCAGTACAAGGTCAGCGAGGGAGATATCCTCTGCCTCGATCATATGGGCCTTGAGCCGAAAGCCAAAGTGGAGATCAAAGAGGTTCTGGCTGTCGAGAACGACGGAGACCTCAAGGTAGGTACACCGTTTGTCGACGGCGCTGTAGTCGAAGCGGAAGTGATCAACGAAGGTCGTGAGAGAAAGATCGTAATCTTCAAAAAACGACGTCGTAAAGACAGCAAACTCAAGCGCGGCTTCCGTAGAGATTTCACAAGAGTACGCATCACAAAAATCGCATAAGCTACTTAAGGAGAAGAGATGGCTCACAAGAAAGGTCAGGGATCTACCCAGAACAACCGCGATTCGGCGGGTAGAAGACTGGGTGTCAAAAAAGTCGGCGGAGAGGCGGTAGTAGCCGGAAACATCATCTATCGCCAGCGCGGTACGAAGATCCATCCGGGCAACAATGTAGGGATGGGGAAAGATCATACTCTTTTCGCCCTAATCGACGGTGTCGTCAAATACGAGCGTAAAGACAAGAAGAGAAAAAAAGTCTCCGTCTACCCTGCATAATCCTTCCTATCGGGGTCGCAAGATCGCGCCCCCGTTTTCCACATCCGTTTTTTTGACAATTTCATTTGATTCTGATATTTTAAAATAAAAAATCGAGGCGATAACATATGTTTGTAGATAGTGTCGAGCTGAAGCTCAGTTCCGGCAAAGGGGGGCAGGGGTGCTCGTCTTTCAGGCGTGAAAAGTTCGTGCCCAAAGGGGGGCCCGACGGAGGTGACGGCGGCCGCGGCGGGGATGTCTGGTTTGTCGTCGACAAAAATACGGACACCCTCTCTCACTTCAAGGGAAAAAATCACCTGAAGGCTCAAAACGGGCGTCCTGGCCAGCCGAGAAAGTGTGCCGGCAAAACCGGAGAGTCGATATATATTCGTGTTCCCCCGGGAACCCAGGTCGTAGATGCCAAAACCGGCGAAGTGCTTTTGGATCTGACCGAAGACGGGCAGAAGGTGAAGTTTTTGAAAGGGGGTAAAGGGGGGCTTGGAAATGTCCACTTCAGATCATCTACGAATCAGCGCCCTACCTATGCCCAACCCGGCAAGCCGGGCGAGGAGAGAGAGGTAAGGCTGGAGCTGAAACTGATCGCCGATGTGGGGCTCGTAGGCTTTCCGAATGTCGGAAAGTCGACTCTCATATCGAGAGTGTCGAATGCTCATCCGGAAGTGGCCAACTACGAATTTACGACACTGACCCCCAAGCTCGGAGTAGTCGCGATAGACGAGTTCCGCTCTTTCGTTATGGCCGATATACCGGGGATAATCGAGGGAGCCAGTGACGGGAAGGGGCTTGGAATCGAGTTTCTGAAGCACATAGAGCGCACAAAAACTCTCCTTTTGATGATCGATGCGGCAAACTACAGGGATGTAACGCACCAGTATGAGGCGTTGAAACATGAGCTTGCGCGCTACAGTGCGGAGCTGGCCAAGCGACCCTTTGCCGTAGCTCTTACGAGAATCGACGCGTTGCAGGATGAAGAGGTCAACGAAAAGATGCGCCAGCTGCTCGAGTCTCTCGGACTTGCTCCAAACTCCGCACTCGATAGCTATGGATGCGATGAAAGGTATCTCGGCTACGGCGGAGGTGAAGCGACGGATGGGCCGCTTTTTGTCATGCCGATCTCTTCGGTAGCCGGTATCAATATGAAATCTCTTGTTTTCGCATTGAGCGATGTCGTCGGAAAAGAGTCATGAAGCGGATCGTGATAAAAGTGGGAAGTGCCGTTTTGACGGAGCAAAACAGGGTGGCAAAAGAGAGAATGGCCGCACTTGTGGATCTGATTGCCAAAGTCAGGCAAAACGGTACGGAGGTGATACTTGTCAGTTCCGGAGCGGTAGCGGCAGGCTACACGCTTTGTCGTCTCGATAAAAAGGTGGTGGCCAACAGACAGGCACTCGCATCCATAGGTCAGCCCAAACTGATAGCCATGTATCAAAAGAAGTTCGCCCGTCACGGTTACATCGTTTCCCAGATACTTCTTACAGCAGACGACTTCGACTCGAGAAGAAGAACGTATCACGCCAAATGTGCCGTCGAAACTCTACTCGATCAGGGGGTGGTTCCGATCATCAATGAAAACGATGTCACGGCTACCGAAGAGCTGGTGTTCGGCGACAATGACCAGCTATCCGCACATGTGGCATACTACTTCGATGCCCAGCTGCTCGTCATTCTTTCCGATATAGACTGCTACTACGACAAAGATCCGAACCGCTATGAAGATGCTGTTCCGCTAAAGATCGTCAAAGAGATTCCAAAATCCGATCTCGAAGCGGAGTGTACACCCAACGCGTCGTTCGCTACCGGCGGCATCGTAACCAAGCTCAAAGCGGCCGACTTTCTGCTCAAGCGTGGGCGCAGGCTCTTTCTTGCAAGCGGGTTCGATCTCTCCGACGCATACTCGTTTCTGATCGAAGGGGAGCATAAGGGAGGAACACTCTTTAGCTCCTTCGATTGATTTTTTCACTGCGATACGGACCGCTACGGCGGCTCCGCACTTCTACATGAGTGTTAATAAATGTATATAAATTAAACTTTTTTCTTTTCATGCCGTTATAATGATATATATTAAGTTTAGATATGGCTTTCAAGGAGAAGATGATGAGAGCTGGTTCCTTGGTGGCTGCCGCGGCTGCCGTCATATTAGGGCTTGGAGGTTGTGGCGGCGACAACGACGAGATAGTGCAGACACATGCTCTGTATGGAGATTACGAGTCGTCAAAAGTATTCAATATCGATATCGAGAGGATGAGTCTGGATGCGGTTATGGACGTATCTCCGGCTCTTGGACCGTATGGAGTAGATTGCGAGACCGACACGGAGGCGTTTGCTCTTACCCGCAGAAGCGACTCCATAGCCGTTATAGACTTCAGGAATAATAACGTCGTAAAAGTGATACCTCTGAAGTTTCATCCGAGATCTACCGCAACTTTGTCCAATATAGATCTCGTACTCGTCTCCGGCAAGACGAAACCGATGTCCGTAACCATAGGAAAAACAGATCATGAGGTCAAACGATATTTCGGTACCGATATAGATACCTCCGTACAGCCTGTAGATACCGCGAACTACTTCGGAGGCGGAAATGCTACCGGCCATCCTTTCTGGCTTGCCGACGGCAAGCGTTTCTTGATGCTCGATCGTGTAAACAGAAAGCTTCTTCTATACAACAAGGATAGCGATGTGCCGCTTGCGCAGATCGATACGGAGAGTACTGCACACCATGTGCTCTATCTCGATACAGAGGTAGACGCCAAGGGAAACGGCACATACTATATGGTTCTTGAAGGGCCTGCCGATCCTGCAAATAGCGCAGTCCCCGCCGCAGGTATTATGAAATTTACAATAGATGCGTACGATACGATAAGGGTCGATACGATCTTTCATGCGGCACAAGAAGACGGCGGTGCGCACCATGCCAGATTTTACGGAGACAAATATCTCTTTTTCCCGACATTCGGCGGCAAAGTTTATGTAGTGGACAAAAACAGTATGAGTGCGGTCGCCTCTTTCGAAGCAGGAAAAGGGGCCGGGCATATCACCTTTTCTATCCCGAAGAGAATGGCCGTGGTGACAAACCATAAATCGACGTTCGTTACCGTAGCCGATATCTCCAATCCTCAAAATCCGAAAGTCTTGTCCAATGTGGAGGTTACAAGGCCTCTTACGGCTGAGGAGATCGCCGCCGGAAAGAACTCCCAGGCACATACAAGCTATGTGGATACGAGCGGCAGATTCTTCTATAGCTGTGCAAACTGTGAAGCCAAATTTTACTCTCTTGATCTTGACTATCTATGGGTTTCAAAGTCCATACACCTGCCCGGAACCTATGTAGCAATGGGAGATTTTATCCGTTATTGAACGGCGTTTGGAGTTTTGATATATCGATTTTGGATAAATTAAGTTGTTTGAAAAGATTGAAGTACTAAAATGGAATTTATAGGAGAATCTCGCATAAAGGAGATATCGTGAAAGAGAATAAAAAAACGGAGTCGTTGGAGTGTGAAGTCGATGAGGCGAAAAGGGAATTCATGCTCAAATATGGAAAGTATGCCGCTACCGCGCCGCTTGGACTCTATCTGCTGATGGGGCCCGGAGCTTCCAAGGCGCAGGCTTCTGGATCGTGCTGCTGGCGGCCCGGCAGGCCAGGCAGGCCCTGCCGTCCGAGACCTTGAGAGTAGCATCTGAAGAAAAGGCCTTTTATAGCGGATAGGAGCGGATTTAAAGAGTGCCCTCTTTTTACAAAGAGGATCAAAGCCTATATCGACAGTGATACACTCATTCTGTTCGATGAAAAAGAGGGATACGTTTTTGGACTCGAGAAGGAGAGTGCGGCCCTCTTTCTTCATCTGGACGAACTACTTTGTACCTACAGTGAAGATGAGATAACAAAGCTTTTCCCCGATATTTCCGACAGATATCTGAAGAGTCTGTTTGACATAAGAGAGGGGCGTGCCGGCAAAAATGAGAGTTACGAGCCTCCTGTAAAAATAGGCCCTTTCGAACCGGACATGAAGGATAGAGTCCATTACGATACAGGTGAAATAACCTTTTCTATCGCATACCCGGACTCCTCTTTTTTCGATGCTATAGATCCGATATTTGCGCATATGCGTACACTTTCTCCAAAAGGCAAAAGGGTAAACGTCGATTTTGTTTTGACAGAGGGCAAGTGGCGGATTCTTTTCAACGAAACCTATATTGCCGCGGCTGCGGATATGGAGTCGCTGCCGCTGGTATTGCAAGAGAATATGATCATTCTTCACTACCAGAGCCGTCCATATCTTGTGGCGATACATGCGGGAGTGATAGGAGCGGGATCGAAAGCCATCGTTTTTCCAGGTGTCAGCGGTAGCGGCAAAAGCACTCTGACAGCGGCAATGGTTGCAAAAGGGTACTATCTATATTCCGACGAGATCGCACTTGTGGGAAATGACGCGAAAATATCTTCTCTGCCGTTTTGTATCAACATAAAAGAGGGCAGCTGGAGTCTTCTGAAAGATAGATTTCCAATCCTATCGGATCTGCGTTCGTACCGAAGATTTGATTCACAAAGGGTAAAGCTGCTTCCTCCGCTAAATCTTGCAGAAAATCGTGCCGATATCTATGCGGTAGTATTTTTGGAGTTTGACGAGAGTTGTACCGAATCGTCCCTGGTACCTTTGAGCTCCTGTGAAACATTGAGTCGTATAAAAGAGGCCGGGTATCAGTTGAGCGAGCCTTTGAACAAGGAGAGTCTGGAAAAGATTCTCTCGGGTCTGCTTGAGCCTGGAGGCTTTTTGTTGAGATACGGCTCTTTGGAGGATGCCCTAAAAGAGATTGAATCGATGTTGAATGGTTGAAAATAGCGAGATTTTACGACTCTGCCGTATATTGAGTCCGGCCGGATTGAGAGATGATGAAGAGCTTGCCGAAGAGATTGAAAATGGATATGTAGACTGGGCAAAGCTTGTCGAAATAGCGAATATCAATCTCCTTACTCCTGCACTCTTTGCTTCCTTGGAGCAAAAGAATCTTCTCGGTCTATTGGGCGAGCGGCAACTCACCGGTTTTCTTCATGAGATATATGAAAGAAATAAAGAGCGCAACCATGGCATATTGCGCCAGATTGAAGATATAGAGAATACATTAAGCGGACTCTCTATACCGCTGCTGCTTTTAAAGGGTGCGGCCGACTTGAGTGAGGCTATATATCCAGATATCGGTATGCGTGTCATGAACGATATAGATATCATGATAGGGCCGAATCGTTTCGATGAGGCTTTGAAACTGCTCAAGGAGTCCGGGTATAGTGAGTTTGGCCCCGCGCCTCATCGGTGGCACCATCATGCTCCAAGAATGTGCAAGGATGGCTACCCCGCAGCGCTTGAGCCGCATTTCAGGACTGTTTTCGATCGAGACATAGACTATATTCCGTTTTCGGATCTTACTTCTGTAAAGAGCAAAAGGGCGGAACTTGACTCTTCATACGTACTTAAACCGGCATGGCATCTCTATCATATTTTTTTGCATACGCAGATAATCGATAGCAACCATCGAAAATGGAGACTCGCTCTTCGCTATCTGTATGATTTTGTCATGGTAGCTAAGGCTTACGAAGATGTGGCGGAGTGGGCGGAAGTCTATTATCTTGCAAAAAAGTATG
>Ga0256834_1001518_pt1 | contig 15546 bp, 9 predicted proteins | sample 4281140metaG_FD_190536 | JGI IMG/M metagenome (GOLD analysis project Ga0256834, IMG submission 190536) | Hydrothermal vent microbial communities from East Pacific Rise, Pacific Ocean - 4281-140 | ecosystem: Environmental > Aquatic > Marine > Hydrothermal vents | place: Pacific Ocean: East Pacific...
CTTCTTGCTTAGAAGATGCTTTTTCATCTATCCACTTAGCAGCATCCTCAAGTGTTACATCACCTGGTTTATTAACTTTAAAAAGAACTAAACCATTTTTACCTCTTTTACCAAAAAGCATATCTGGCTTAGCAACTAATGCTTTCTCTTTTAACCAACTTTTTTCGTTTGCTAACTCTTTTAATTCGTTACCATTTTGCACTAATACTGTTTCATAAGAATAAGTAAATTCTGGAAAATACTTATCCCAATGTCTAGCTAATATTGACTTTGCGTCATACTCTCTAATTGCCTTTTGAGCCATTGAGTTCTCCTTCATAAAGATTATGTAAGAATGATATCATCACATTTATTTAATGATAGTAAGTTAGCAAAAAGTTATTTTAATTATAAATTTAATGTGTATTTTAGAAACAAGATTTTAGTTGCATTTGCTTATATTATAATATTTATATAGTGCTTTCTCTTTGTTAGATATATTATATTTGCATTTTTTACCATTTTTCTTTAATAAATTAACTTCATTAGGTATTTTATATATTGATTTATCTAAGATAAACTTACTACTTGGATCTACTTTATATAAAACATAGTGCATTGCAATAGTTGATGTCTCTAAAAGTAGCACAATTAAGACTATTTTACATATAAGATAATACCCTTTTCTAAAATCTTTTAATCTTATTTCAATACTATTTTTATATACACTCACAACTAATGGCGTAATTATCACAAAATAAGGGGAAAAATCTGTAATTTTAATTTTTTGCCGAATTGATAAAATTATAGAAAGTGTAAAAGCAGTTGTAGATATATACCAAAGTAAATCTTTTTTTCTACTTGTGGCTACTTTATAAATAGCAAAAATAGAAGCTAGAAATAGTAATGGAGAAAATATAGCTGCATAAATTCCAAATAATTGTATTAAATGTCCTTTTGGAATACCATCAATAGGATATGTCTTACTTACAGAAGCAAATAGTATTAATATAATAGATATTAATACTATAAACCATTTTTTTTCTCGATAAGCATATAATATAAGTGCTATATATACAACAAATTGAGCGCTATGTGTAAAGAAAAGTAACACTAATGCCAAAATTATAAAGAAAATCTTATCTTTTTTATAAGAATAGATTAAAAATAGAGTTAGAAAAATTGGAATAGTTGCATAATTTACCAAAATAAAAGACAAAAATATTCCAGGTGTCAATAGGAAAAATAGTATTGATAGATTGTAATATTTATCATATTTAAAATAGCTCTTTAAAATCTCTTTATATAAGAGTAGTGAAGCTATTGATATTATAAAAAAAGGTAATCTTAAAACAAAATATTCTTTAAAAAATTTATATATATTATTAGTAATAAAATGTTCTATTGTAAAATCTGTTGAAAATAGAATATTTGCCTCTGAGTGTGTAAAAGGGGTAAAGTATAGTAAAATAAGAGTTATTAATATGTAAATGAAGATAAAAAAATTTATAAATTTAGTAGAGAAGTTACACTCTCTCATATTTTATCTCCATTTTATAATTTATAATTTTAAAAAATTATCTAATATTTTATGACCAAATTGGCTTTTAATAGATTCTGGATGAAATTGAACTCCATAAATTGGCTTACCTTTTATTTGAAGTGCCATAATTTCATTATCATCTAAACTTACTGCTGTTGCTTCAATAATATCTGGAACTGATGATTTTTCTACTACTAAAGAGTGGTATCTTGTAGCTGTAAATTCTTCTGTTACTTCTTTAAAAATTTGAGTTTTTAATATTTGCTTAACTTGTGATGTTTTACCATGCATCATATTTTTTGCACGAACCACTTTTGCTCCAAATGCTTGTGCAATACTTTGATGTCCTAAACATACTCCAAAGAGTGGAGTTGTATCTTTGAATTCTTCTATAACTTCTAGTGTTACACCAGCGTCATCAGGAGTTGAAGGTCCAGGAGAGAGTATAATTTTTTTAGGATTAAGAGCTTTTATTTCAGCAATAGTTAATTCATCATTTCTAATTACTTTTAAATTAGCACCCAACTCTTTGCAGTATTGAACAATATTATATGTAAAGCTATCATAATTATCTATCATTAAAACCATAATTTATTCCTAAAGTAAACTTTAGAGGTATTGTAACAATTTTTGATTAATAAGTATTTAAAGAGTTAATAAGATTGCACCCAAAGGTGCAAAAGAGAGAGGATTAACCGTTTCTCTTTTCAATAATTTCTGCAGCTACATTACTTGGAACTTCTTCATAGTGATCAAATTCCATAGCATAAGTTGCTCTACCTTGAGTCATTGAACGAAGATCTGTTGAGTAACCAAACATCTCTGCAAGTGGAACAAATGCATCAACAATTTTATTTCCTGCTCTATCACTCATTCCATTTACTTGTCCACGACGCTTACTTACATCACCAATTACATCACCCATATACTCTTCTGGCACTTCAACTTCAACTTTCATCATTGGCTCTAAGATTACAGGATTAGCTTTTTTAGCACCCTCTCTAAAGCCCATAGAACCAGCAAGTTTAAATGCCATTTCACTTGAGTCAACATCATGGTAACTACCATCATAAAGAGTAACTTTTACATCTTCTACTGGATATCCTGCTTGAATACCTCTTTGCATTGCCTCTTGGATACCTTTATCAACTGCTGGAATATACTCTTTTGGAATAACCCCACCTTTAATGTCATCAATAAATTCATATCCGCTACCAGCTTCTTGAGGCTCAATTCTAAGGTATACATGACCAAATTGACCACGACCACCAGATTGTTTTGCATATTTATACTCTTGCTCAACTGCTGTTCTAATAGTTTCTCTATATGCAACTTGTGGAGCGCCAACTTCTGCTTCTACTTTAAATTCTCTTTTCATTCTATCTACAATAATCTCTAAGTGAAGCTCACCCATACCAGAGATAATTGTTTGACCTGATTCTTCATCTGTGCTTACTCTAAAGCTTGGATCTTCTGCAGCAAGTTTTTGTAAAGCAATACCCATTTTTTCTTGGTCAGCTTTTGTTTTTGGCTCAACTGCAACAGAGATAACCGGATCTGGGAACTCCATTCTTTCAAGAACAACTTTATCTTTTTCAGAACAAAGTGTATCACCAGTTGTTGTATTTTTTAAACCTACAACTGCACCAATTTCACCTGCATAAATCTCTTTTACTTCTTCTCTTTTAATTGCGTGCATCTTCATAATTCTACCAACACGCTCTTTTTTCTCTTTTGTAGAGTTTAAAGTATATGAACCTGATTCTAGTGAACCACGATATACACGAATAAATGTTAATTGCCCAACAAATGGGTCTGTCATAATTTTGAAAGCCAAAGCTGCAAATGGTCCATCATCAGTTGATTCTACTGTTACTTCTGTATCAGGGTCATCCATTAGAGTTCCTTTAATTGCAGGAGCCTCTACAGGAGATGGAAGATAATCTACAACTGCATCAAGAAGGGTTTGAACACCTTTGTTTTTAAACGCAGTTCCACAAGTCATAGGAACAACTTCCATATTGATTGTAGCTTTTTTAATACCTTCCATAATCTCTTCTTCGGTTAGCTCTTCGCCTTCCATATATTTTTCCATCAACTCTTCGTTGATTTCGCACTCACTAATACCTTCTATTAGTTTTTCTCTCCACTCATCAGCTTGTTCTTGGTATTCTGATGGAATATCAACTACTTCAAACTTTTGACCCATTAATGTTTGGTCATCATCCCAGATAACTGCTTTCATTTTAACAAGGTCAATTATACCTTGGAAGTTATCTTCTGCACCAATAGGTAGTTGAATTACAAGTGGATTACCTTTTAGCCTATCTCTAATTTGTCTCTCAACTTCAAAAAAGTCAGCACCTGTTCTATCCATTTTATTTACAAAAACAATTGATGGAACGCCATATCTATTTCTTTGTCTCCATACTGTTTCTGATTGTGGTTGAACACCACCAACAGCACAGAATACTGATACAGCACCATCAAGAACTCTCATTGAACGCTCAACTTCGATAGTAAAGTCAACGTGTCCTGGAGTGTCAATGATGTTAATTTGTTTTCCTCTCCACTCACAAGTAGTAGCCGCACTTGTAATTGTAATACCTCTTTCTTGCTCTTGTTCCATCCAGTCCATTGTTGCAGCACCTTCGTGAACTTCACCAATTTTATGCTCAACACCTGTATAGAAAAGAATTCTCTCTGTAGTAGTTGTTTTACCAGCATCAATATGCGCAGCAATACCGATGTTTCTTAAATCTTCTAATTTATGACTTCTTGGCATTTTATATCCTTACCATCTATAGTGAGCAAATGCTTTGTTAGCTTCTGCCATTTTATAAGTATCTTCTTTCTTCTTGAATGCAGCACCTTTATCTGTTGCTGCATCCATAAGCTCATTACTAAGTCTTTCTACCATAGTTCTTTCATTTCTTTTTCTTGCAGCATCTACAATCCATCTAATTGCTAGTGATTGTTGACGAACTGGACGAACTTCAATTGGCACTTGGTATGTAGCACCACCCACACGACGAGATTTAACTTCCATTACTGGCTTTACATTTTCAATTGCTTTTTCGAAAACTTCAATACCTTTCTCACCGCTTTTAGATTCAATTCTCTCTAAAGCACTATACATAATCTTTTCAGCTATGCTTTTTTTACCATCTAACATTAATTTATTAATAAATTTAGTTAATACCTTACTACCATAAACTGGATCTGGAAGCACAGGTCTAACTGGAGCTTTTCTTCTTCTCATAAAATTCCCTTCAATCTTTTGATTTACTCAAACTTTTTGCACAAAGGTTTCTCCAAAAAGTCTGTTTAATGTGTAATACACAAACCTCTAACTTAAAAAACTAAATTAAAACCTATTTTTTAGGTCTTTTAGTTCCGTATTTACTTCTTGAAACTGTTCTATTTGCAACACCTGCAGTATCTAATGCACCACGAACAATATGATACTTAACACCTGGTAAATCTTTTACCCTTCCACCTCTAACTAAAACAATAGAGTGTTCTTGAAGGTTATGACCCTCACCACCAATATATGAAATAACTTCAAAACCAGAAGTTAATCTAACTTTTGCAACTTTTCTAAGTGCAGAGTTTGGTTTTTTTGGTGTTGTTGTATAAACACGAGTGCAAACACCTCTTCTTTGAGGACAGCTTACTAATGCTGGTGATTTTGATTTTTTAATCACCTTTTTGCGCTCTTTGCGCACAAGTTGGTTAATAGTTGGCAACTTGACTCCTTTTTTAAATATTATGTTTTGTCTTTAAAAGACTTGAATCTTTGGTGGGTTACACCCCAAAATACTTAACAGAAAGCACTTTGGGGAGAAACTACCTATCCTAAGAAATAGGCAGTATTATACACAAAAAAACTTAAATATGAATAAAAATAGAGCTATACTATTATTTTTACAACAATAAATCCACCAATAACAAGCCAAATAAACATTCCTAAAGCAGTAAATAGCGCTGCTCCACCAGCGCCTTTAAATTTTGAGAATATTGTTCCCATTCCAAGAGCAGTCATTGCCATTGTTAAAAGAAAAGTATCTACCTTATTAATAATATCAACAATATTTTGAGGTATTAAATGTAAAGAGTTAAATCCTGCAACTACTACAAAATATACTGCAAACCAAGGTATAGTCAGCTTTGCTTTAGAGTTTGAGTTATCAGTTTTTGCTAAAATCAATCCTAAAATAATTAACATTGGTGCAATTAGCATAACTCTTGTCATTTTAACAATTACTGCACTATGTGCCATCTCTTCACTAGCATTTGGTATAGAGGCAGGAATTGCAACCACTTGCGCAACTTCATGCACACTACCACCTGTAAAAATACCAAATTGTCGAGGTGTCATATGTAAAAAACCTACTGCATCTTTTATTATTGTTTCATAAAGCACAGGATATAAAAACATCGATATTGTTCCAAAAAGCACCACCATTGATACTGCAATTGCACTCTTATAACCATCTGCTTTTAAAACTGGTTCAGTAGCCAATACTGCAGCTGCCCCACATACAGAAGCACCAGCTGCTGTTAAAATAGATGTATCTCTATCCATTTTGAAAATTTTAATGCCTATAAATGTTCCTATTAGCATTGTTGAAGTTAGCATTGTAAGAGAAACTAAAAATCCATCCATTCCAACTTGTGCAATCTCTTGAAATGTTAATCTAAATCCATATAATACTATTGCAAATCTAAGTATTTTTTTTGCTGAAAATGTTACACCGCTGTGTATAGATGTTGGCATTTTTGTATGTAGTGTATTTGCATAAATTATCCCCAAAACAATGCCTATAACAAGTGGAGAAAATCCAAGATTTTTAATAATTGATATTTTTGCTATAAACATAGCAACTGTAGCAATAAATGCAACTAATACAACACCTTTAATTATAGAATTTTCACCTTTTAACTCAAACATACTTCTCCTTTAATAATTTTGCGAAGTATATCTAATTATAGTTAAATATAAGCTTTTCTTATAATACATAAATATTTCTTACTTTTTAAATAAATTATATTTATTAAAAATAAAAAAACAATAAATATTAATGAAATAAATTATAAAAATATTTTCTCTTTTATTAAAATATCTTAATTTATAAAATTTACTCCTGAGGCACTACCATATCTACATTAAAGTAAAATCTCTCAGCTATTTTATGATTTTTATACCACATTTTTGCATCTACTGCAAATGGATATTGTGATTTATAGTGCATTCCACTCTTTAAATTTGGGTTATCTAATTTACTAAAGTGGAAAATAAATCTATTTTTAGCACCAGAGCTTCTTGCACTATTCATCTTATAATACTCATCATTTGTTACTTTAACTTTTAAAATATCTTTGTTGCCATTATCATCTACTACAGGAATATTTAGTTTAGTTTCACCTCTTGTGTTAAGAAATCCTGCAGTTGGCCCTATAGTGCTATTTAGAGTTACTAGATATACAGAAGATAAATCTTTATACTCTATAATTAAATCTTTTCCATTAAATGTATAACTTTTATCTGTATTGACTAAATCTTTTACATTAAGCACTACTTTACCCATATACTCTTCGTTATTTTGAACCCGCTTTTTAACAGTTAAAATTACTCTCTTTTCTGAATGATATATAGTATTAAGTGGCACATTATTCTCATTTGGGTCAATCCAAGCTATCACTTTGGTTTTAGAGCTTCTAACACTACTTGGGTCATTAATCTTTAAAAGCTTACCATCATTTGTTACTTTTGCTATATTCACCTTTAAGGTAAATCCATTCCCAAGTTCATCAATTACAGGGAAACTAAGGGTTGAATAGCCCTCTTTTCCTCTTTGTGTTGGCTCTACTTCTTGGTTATCTCCAATAGTTTTATCTACAGTTATATAAATTTCTGATGCATCAAGTTCAAAACTTTTAATGCTATGACAACTTTTTATATCGCTAGTAGAACAGATATTATTTATTGTTAGCTCAGCTAAATTTGAAGTTATATCTTTATGTAATATATCTTTATATATTTTCTCTCTTCTACTTTTATCTATATTTGCTTCATCTGTTAATGTAGCTAATTCATCAAAAAGTTCTGTTTTATTAACATCTCCCCAATTAACACCTTCAAAATATTTTTGAGGATAAAATCCACTTGTGCTGTTTGCTAAAAATCTCTCCCAAAGAATCTTAACCTCATCTTTAAAACTTTCTTTATCTTGATTTTTTACTAAATATAGTTGCGTTAAATATCTATTTTGATAAGCATAACTTAAGTATGCTCTATAATCTTTTTCATACTTATCTAAATAAGCCCAAAGTTTATCTTTAAACTCCTCGGCAAGGCTTCCTGAACCATTTTTAACACTTGGTGCTTTAAGTGCAGTAAATGCAATATTTTTACCTAAAACATACTCTAAATTTAAGCCACTATAGCTATAACTTCTATTATCTTTATCTAAAAATATGCTATCTTTTTTATCCATAAACTCATAAGCTAACTCTATATCTTTTTGGGGCTTATCTTGCTTTGCATAATATAGTGCTAATTGATACCAAGCATCAGCATTTGTTGGCGCTATCTCTATAGCTTTTCTTAGCACTGCTTCTGGATTTTTACCTTCATTTTCTAAAATTTTGCCAATATGTTGCAAAATCATAGATTTATTGTAAACTCTCTCTCCAACATTTGCAGGTGAAGTTCCTGTTACTACTCCTGCAAATCTCTCTAAACCTCTATCTCTAATGCCCTTAGTATATCTATCATAAATAGTATCTATTCCAGATGAGCCAGTTTCATAAGAGCCTACTTGGTAACCTATGCTGATATAGTATTGTCTAGGGTTGTTATTTAGATTATAAACTCCAACCCAAGCCCTATGTCCTGGTTGTCCAATACCTATAGATGGACGATTTAAACACTCGTTGACATGTTGTCCCATAGTAGATTGTCTTCCACAAACTCCACCATCTTGCAATATTCTATAGACTGTTCTATTTGGACTCCACTCACTCTCTCTATACCAAACTTCTGGCTTATTGTAAGCCCAAGTATAAGTTGTGTATTTTATAAATCGCCTCTCTGCTTTTGCCCCACCATCAATTGCATTTGGTGGATAGCTATCTCTTAATTTGGCTTTATCAGTTTCAAAAAATCTACTCTTTACATATTCACACTCTCTCTTTTGAGCATCTTGCTCAAGTGCAATAATTTGCCATGGATAATCATTGTTATCTTTATATTTAAGTGATGAATTAAATAGTGGCCAATTTGGCTCTTTATCTCCAAAATCTTTTGCTGGAATATTATCTAAGCTAATTTTCCACTTAGCCAACTCTTCAAAACTCATTAAATTATATTTATTTGGTGCAACACCTAATAGCTCTCTTAACTCATTTGCCATATTATTTCTAGCATTAATAAGCCCTGCCTCTTTTTTTAGCTTTGCAAAATTTACTAAAAATTGTGTTTTTGATATTGTGCCATTATTATCTATAAATGCTTGAATTTTGCTACAAGGTTCATCTGCTCCATTGCAATCAACTCTTTGCATACCACGAACTACTCTATATAGATTTTGCTCATCAAAAGAGAGTCCATACTCTTTTCGTATCTCATAAGTTGCATTTGCAATATCTTCTCCAGCATCTCTCATTTTTTTATATATATTTGTTGCACTAACAAGAGAATCTTTTTCACTAGAGCTTAAGTTATATTTTAAATAAAGATAATTTGCAAAACTACTTCTGCTAATACCAAAGCCAAGATTTTTAATGCTGTTTTCCTCTTTCCAAACTCTCTCTTTTTCTTGATATTGAGATAATTTTAAATAATCTATTGTTTTATGCTCATTTGTATCTCCAAAAACTGGAGTTTGCTCTATGCCTCTCTCTTTAGCGTTTACTGCCAATCCTAAAAATAAATTTTTATATTTTGCAAAAGTATCAGCATCAAATTTTGTTTTAAAATCAGCCAAATTTTTAACTACAAATGGATTTACAGGAAATCTTGAAGCATACAATCCCTCTTTTATATACTCATCATCTTCAATAAAATTCCAGACACTATCATCAAGTGGCTCTTGCATAAAGTTTTCATAATTAATTTTTGCCTTTTGATGAGCATAGTTTAAAAAACTTTTTACAAGTTCATCTACACTACTAGTGTTTTTAAAAGCCTCTGCTTTTTTCTCAAAACTATCTCTTGCATTTAGCAAATCTTTTGTATTTGTTTGAGAGTTTATAGTTAAATGGTAAGTTGTGCTATGCTCCCCATCACTTACTACTACATCAAATTCATAGCTTTTAACTTCAAGCGCACCATCTACTCTAATATTACCTTTTTCATCAATAGAAAATGGAACATCTGCATTAATAGAGTAAGTTAAATTATCACCTTGATAGTCAATTGCATCAATTTTTATAAGCACATCACCATCATCAGCACCTTTAATGGTAATATTATTTGTGCTGTTTTTAATAATAGGCTCTTGTTTTAAAACCTCTCCATAAATTTTAATCTCTGAAATAGCAAACCAACTATTTGTATAGTCATCTTTAACTAACAGATATTTTCCATTTATTGGTTTATCTAAAAGAATTATATTCTCTTTTTGTGGCTTTAATACTCCTATTAATTTAGAGCTATTAACCTCACTACTATCACTATAAGGCTTATCTAAAAGATATACTTTTCTTCTATTTAACTGTCCTTGATATCCTCCTGTAAATATAGATACTGCATAAACTTTTGTATCTTGTGGTAGCGCTATTTGCGCCCAAGTATTTTTAGTTGCATGTTTAATATATACTGAATTTGTTATCTTTTCATCTGTTAGTTCGGGGTAACTACTTTTTGTTTTATTGCCATCTTCATTATCCCAATAGTATCTACTAATTGTAGCTTTACCATAAGAACTTGCTAAATTAGCAGATACAAGTATATTAATATCTCTACTATCACTATTATTATGTTCATCTGTTACTGTAACTTTTGCTCTATAAAGCCCACTTTTTAATGCTTTAGCAGGTGAAATAACACCTCTTTTGCTAATCTTAAAATCACTATTATCAATAGCATAATTTAACATTTCACCTTGATAATCAATAGCTTCAACACTATATAATTTAGCTAAAGCACTACTTGAAATAACATAAACTGCTTTATCTTTTATACTTGGCTTATCTGGTAACTCTCCATAAACTTCTACCTCAGCAATATGTAGATTTTCATTATTTGGTAACTTTATAATAATATAACTTGCATCAATTGGTTTTGAAATATTAATATCTTGCCACTCTTTTTGAGAACTTAGCGTAGCAACAACTTTACTCTCATCTAAATTTTCATTATATTGGCTATTGGTTAAATAAACTTTTGCCCCATTTAACCTGCTTTGCTTAGCATCTTGACGATTTAGAACTCTTATTTTTGCTACTTTTGTATGGTGTGGAATCTCTATTTGAAGCCAATTTTCTTTCTTGTCAGCTCTTGTATGGTTAAATGTATTACTTTTTCCATCAATAGCATTAGATGCTGGATAATACCAACTATATCCACTACTAGCAGTTGTTCCTTGTGTTGCTATACCATAAGCTTTTGCAATATTAATAGCTGGTTTTACGGTTATAGAAAATGGAGCTAAAGAGGCACTATTTTTATCATCACTTGCACTAATTACAATATTGCTAAAATTCCCCTCAACTCTTGGAATACCACTAAGTTCTCCTGTGCTTATATTAAACTCTGCCCAAGATGGCTTATTTTGTATGCTAAAGATTAATTTATCTCTATTAAAACCTACAATAGTTGGAATAAAACTATATTTATTAAATGCACTAATATTTATAGTTGCTTTTCCAGAGATAGTTGGATTACTCTTTTTGGGTAATGTTACCTTTACTACCCTTGTAACTGTTGCTATATTTCCAGCGCTATCTGTAGCACTATATGAAATATTATACTCTCCTATAGTGTTTACATCAACGCTACCTTGCTTTGTTACTACAATATCTCCATCTATATTATCTTTTGCACTTGCACCTAAATCTTTATAGTTTGAGCCTTTAGTTATAGTTATTAGCTTTTTTCCATTTAATTTAATTACAGGAGCTGTGCTATCTTTAATAATAGTAAAGTTTAACTCCTCACTATCTTTATTATTATATTTTAAAAATATAGAAAAACTCTTTTTGCCATCTTCACCTTTTAAATTAAGTTTTATATTTAACTCACCACTATCATTAATTGCACCAAAATAGTTATTATTTATAAAAACAAATGATTTAGGAGTTCCTTTTAATTTAAGTTTTAAACTATCTTTATTATAACTTTTTGGCAAATTTTCTATTATTGGTTTTGGTGGTTTTTTGCCAGGTAGTGGCAAAATTTGTGGAATAACTTTTATAAATCTAATAGCTGTTGCCTTATTTCCAGCACTATCAACAACACTATACTCTATATTATAATTGCCCTCTTTAGCATTATTTAATTTACTTGTTACTTTAATTTTATTTGTTATATTCCCATCAACATTATCATATGCAGTTGCTCCATCATCTTTATAAATAGAACCCTTTTTTAACTCTATATTTTTACTACCTTTTAGAGTAATAACTGGAGGAGTTGTATCTTTTTTATTACTAACTTTACTACTATTTAAACTCTCTTTTAAATTTAAAGAGTTAATTAAATGCTTTTTTGTAGTATTTATATCAGGTATTAAACTTGTTTCTACAAGTGTATTTAAACTTTTATCTTTTAAGTTACTTTTGTTGCTATCTTTTAATTTAGATAAATCTATCTCTATGCCATTTGATGAATTACTATCTTTATCCAAGGCAATTAGTAGTTGTGCAATTTTTAAAACCTTTTGGTTGGTTAAATTTTTATCTTTTGCATCTGCTAACTCAAAAGGGGTTATAATTTTATCTTTAATAGCTTTTATATTTGCTGGTTTATCAACTGGATATGCCTCTCCAAGATATATATCTCCAACCCAAAATTTAACTTTTTTGCCCTCTACATATTTAAAAACACCATCTTTATCTGTATATCCACTAACTCCATTTGCACTATAATATTTAGCTCCTGCAACAATGCTATCTAAAAAAACTGCCTCTTTTATATTTGGGGGATTGCTATTTGTAGTTTTCTTTTTTGAAGAAGAGCCTCCGCAGCCATTTAAAACTATTAATAGAAATAAAATAAGAGTATAAAATATTTTAATCATTTGATTATAACCTTTAGCCTAAATTAAACAATTATAACAAATTAAGTTTAATAGCACCATATAATCGAATAAAATTTATTAAAAAAATATCTTATTAATAAATTTGTTCTCTATTATCTAGGCTCTAGGTAAAATTTTGATAATTTTTTATTGCATCTATAAAAATTAAGGTTTTTTATACTCTATAAGATTTCCTTTTCCTCTTTCTAATATTTTTGTAATTGCCTTTTTAATCTCTTTGTCGCTTTTTTCATCACTTATAATATCTAGCATTTTATTTATATTTTCATGTTTTAGTTTTAGCTCTTGTATATATGCTTCGTGAGCTTGTTCTTTCTCTTTTATTTCAGCTTCTAATCTCTTTTTAGCAAGTATGCTTAAATATCTTAATATAGCCCATATTATTAATGAAATTGCTAAAATTACTACTGCTATTTTATAAAAAGAGCTATCCTCTTTTTTGAGTTTTACTTTGGCACTGTTTTCAATTTTTGCTACTACTATAGATTTATTTGACTCTAATTTTGTTTTTTGCAACTCTGTTTTTAGTTTTTCTTGAGTCATTTTTAGTGCAATCTCTTTTAATTTTTGCTCTTTTTGTGCCTCTATTTTAGCCAATTTGGTTGCATTTTCATTTTTTACTTTTGCTAATTCTAGTGTATTATCTTTTTTTAGTTTTTCTAAATCTAAATCTTTTTTATTATTTAATTTTAAAATTCTCTCATCTTTTGTGTCTATATTACTTTTTTTAAAGTTTTGTATCTCTTTTTTTAGCACTATATTATTTCTGTTTAACTCTTTTGTCTTTTCTATTTCATCTTGATTACAAGCTATAAATATTATTGGTATTAGTAAAAAAATATACTTTTTCATAATTAATCCTAAATTTTAAATTTTCATCTAATTATACAATTAAAACATAATTTTTTTTTGATATAATCACTCACTAAAGTCTTGCGGTATATTATACTATAATTTTTTCAAAGAAAAAACAGTAAGACCAAAACTAAAATTGGAGCTTATTAATGAAAATAAGTGGTGCACAGATGGTTTGTGAAGCAATAATTGCTGAAGGCACAAAGTTTGTTTTTGGATATCCTGGCGGAGCAATTATGAATGTTTATGATGAAATCTATAAACAAGATGGCTTTAAACATATATTAACACGCCATGAACAAGCAGCAGTTCATGCAGCAGATGCATATGCAAGAGTTAGTGGAGAAGTTGGTGTTGCTATGGTTACAAGTGGTCCTGGATTTACAAATGCAGTAACTGGACTTGCAACTGCATATATGGATTCTATTCCTTTGGTTGTAATTAGTGGGCAAATTCCTACTTCACTTATTGGAACAGATGGTTTTCAAGAGGTAGATGCTGTTGGAATTAGCCGTTCATGCACAAAACATAACTATTTAGTAAAAAATATAAATGATTTACCTCGTATTTTAAAAGAGGCATTTTATATTGCAAGAAGTGGGCGTCCTGGACCTGTGCTTATAGATATTCCAAAAGATATTACAAGTGAAATTGCAGAGTTTAAGTATCCAGAGAGTGTAGATATTCCAACTTATAAACCAAGCTATAAGGGAAATAATCGCCAAATTAAAAAAGCAGTTGATGCAATTTTAGAGGCAAAAAAACCTCTACTCTATTTAGGTGGAGGAGTTGTTCTTAGCAATGCATATAAAATTGTAAGAGAGTTTGCTAAAACAACTGGTATTCCAGCGGTTGAAACACTTATGGCAAGAGGCGTTATGGGAGATGAAAATCCTCTACTTATTGGAATGCTTGGTATGCATGGAAATTATGCATCAAATATGGCAATGAGTGAGAGTGATTTAATTATATCTTTGGGTGCTAGATTTGATGATAGAGTTACTGGAAAACTTAGTGAATTTGCTAAGTATGCAGATATTATTCATGTAGATATAGACCCTGCAAATATTGGTAAAATTGTAGATGTTGATTACCCTATTGTTGGAGATGTAGGCATAGTTACTAATAAGATGTTAGATGCAATTAAAGATAAAGTTAGAGTTGAACGCTACCAAGTTTGGAGAGATTTACTAAAAAGATATAACGAGGTTCACCCTTTAAAATATGAAGATAGCAATAAAGTTATTAAGCCACAATGGGTAATTGAGCGTATTGGGGAGTTGGTTGGAAAAGATGCTACTATTACATCTGATGTTGGGCAACACCAAATGTGGGCAGCGCAATTTTTCCCATTTGATAGACCAAGACAGTGGGTAAATAGCGGTGGGCTTGGAACTATGGGCTTTGGTTTACCAGCTGCAATTGGTGCAAAGGTTGCTGACCCAAGCAAAATTGTAATTAATGTTACTGGTGATGGCTCTATTTTAATGAATGTTCAAGAGTTAGTAACTGCATCACAGTATGATATACCTGTAATTAATGTTATTTTAAATAACCACTTTTTAGGTATGGTTAGACAGTGGCAAACGTTCTTTTATGAGAAGCGATATAGTGAAACAGATTTAAGCTACCAGCCAAATTGGAAAATGCTTGTAGAGGCGTGTGGTGGAGTTGGCTATGATGTTACTACAAAAGAGGAGTTTGATAACGCCCTAAAAGATGCGATAGATAAGAAAAAGGTTGCATTTATAAATGTAGCTGTTGATAGGTTTGAGAATGTTTTACCTATGGTTCCAGCAGGTGGAGCGCTATATAATATGATGTTAGAGTATAAGGAGAGATAATGCAAAAAGTAAAAAGAGTAATTTCAGTAATTGTTCAAAATGAAGCTCAAGTTTTGGC